>UINC01001241.1_pt1 | contig 19320 bp, 16 predicted proteins | sample 5385821 | NCBI WGS metagenome assembly UINC01 (sample SAMEA4666929, study PRJEB26691) | marine metagenome | isolation source: Pacific Ocean | place: Pacific Ocean | collected 2011-10-13 | reverse complement strand
GGGGGTAGGTTTTGCAGCCAGACATGACGACCCGCAATAGCTGTACCCAGGGCGGCAAAGAACCCGCCCAATAAAGCGTAAATTGTACGCCCGCGCCTACCTGGGTTATGCAGCGCTGCGGCCAGCGTCAATAGACCCAGGGCAAAAAACGCACCGCGTTGAAAAATGCATAGTGGGCATGGGTCAAGAAACTGCGTGTACTGCAGCCAGTAGGCATAACCTAAAAGGGCTGCACAGGTCAACGCAACAAGAAGATTCAGGTAACGAAAAGCAGCAGAATCTGGTTGTTCGGTCACAACGCTATTGTATCGCCAGACCGGCCCTTGGGTTGGCAACATCTGGAAGTTTTGTACACGCTAATATCTTTTAATGGACACATAATCTATGGTGGTAGAAACAACCCGGAGTCAGAGCGAATTTGTTGGTGTTTCGAGTGTGGAACGAGAACAACTTCACTTGCTCTACCGACGTTCAAATGTGTGTGGACTCAAACGTCTCAGTGCCCATCTGGTTCTGATTGCGATCGCGGCAGTGGGTGTCCATCAGACCGAATCGATACAATTGTATATTCCAGCGGCTTTTGTGTTGGGCGTTGTTGGAATCTTTCTTTTCGCGCCGCTACATGAATGCATTCATCGCACGGCTTTTCGGTCACGGTGGTTGAATGATACAGTAGCCGGCGTAGCAGGATTTTTGCTGCTGTTACCCCCGCGTTATTTTCGGTCATTTCATCTCAGTCATCATCGCCATACCCAGGTCTCTGCGCGGGATCCCGAACTGGTGGGCAAGAATGTCAGTACGTTCGGTCAATATCTGATTTACGTCTCAGGTATGTTGTATTGGCGAGATGGCATTTTGATTTTGATTCGCCACGCGATGGGACAGGTTACAGCATCCTACATTGGCCGGGCAGCATCCCAACCAATCATCAATGAAGCGCGCTGCTATTTGTGCATCTATGTACTATTGGCTGTCTTATCAGCAATATTTCACACGAGTGTGCTAGTCACATTCTGGCTGGTCCCAGCAATTCTGGGGCAGCCCATATTACGACTATACCTACTGGCTGAGCACACGCTGTGTCCTTTGATACCGGACATGCTGCGAAACAGTCGCACTACGCTCACTTCGCTGCCGGTCCGCTTCATTGCTTGGAACATGCCCTATCATGCCGAGCATCATGCCCTGATGGCTATACCGTTTCATGCGTTGCCCAGGGCTCATGCGTTGTTTCGAGATCGGATCGACCACTTGACCCCAGGCTACAGTACATTTCATCGGCAATTGCTGGCCACGATTCGACGAGGAAACGTGTGAGCTACAGCAAGGAAGCTAATTTGATTAGCGGCCGAAGCTGTTAGGCCCTCGGATGAAACAGCATTACGCCGTGAACCGAATGTGCTTAACTGTTGTTTTTAACACCGCGTGTGGTAGCGATCGGAAGATAGACCCGCTGGGATTCTGCGCGAACCATGGTTAAAACTATTCCGACGGTAGTGATCCTTCTGGCCCTGTTGGGTAGCCTGACAGGAAAAGCCGATCAGAAAGACAATGCGGCTGCAATGCGTTCAGTGATTCAAGCCCAGCTGGATGCCTTTGCGCGCAATGATGCCGTTAAAGCCTACGCCCAGGCGTCACCAGAGATCCGATCCATATTTCCGACAACCGAACATTTCATGACGATGGTCCGTCAGGATTATTCGGCTTTAATCGCACCTGCAGTCATCGGTTTTCTGGGTGTTGTTGACGACAGCGGTCGGCCTGTTTTTCAGGTTCTAGTCGAGGGGCGAGACGGGCGCCGTTGGATGGCGTTTTACACCATGGTGCAACTGAACGATGCCAGTTGGAGAATCGGCGGCTGTGTCCTGACCAAGCTGTCCGAAGAGTCGGCATAAGATGAGGCTGATATCATTCGTTTTCACGCCGTACCACAAGGTCTACAATGCCGCCGTCAGGATCTGTCGACAGGTGGAAGACGATAGGGCGACAGCACACCTGGCAATCTTCGACATAGGCGTCATTGCCGGTAGATGGATCAATACTGATGCCGATCAACTCACCGCAGTAGGGACAGTCAATGCTGCGCTCCTCAAGTATCATCATCGCTTAATCTATCCGGTTAGGGTTTAATGCCGGTCCAGTGCCAGGTCTTCAATAATGGTGGTGTTTGGCGTTGAGCGAAAGATTTGAGGTGACACTTTGATCTTGATCGACCGGCTGCCACCACCCAGGATCACGTAATTCGGTAGCATCACCCGGCTGTCTACCCACAGCGGCAGTGAATCAGGCAGGCCGACAGCCGTCACTCCGCCGATCTCCATGCCGGTGAGATCACGGGTTTCTTCAGCCGACGCAAAGGAACATTTTTTCACCCCCATTCGTTTTCTGACGCTTTTATTTACATCCAGGCGGGTCGTCGCCAGCAGAACACAGGCAGCATATTGGCGAGGATCTGATTTACCCGCTGCAACGATGACGTTGGCCGAGACAGATAAGGGAATGTTGTAATGTTCACAGAATACAGCGGTGTCAGCGAGATCGGGGTCACACTCAAGGATCTCGTATTCGAGCCCTAGCATATCGAGGGTTGCCAGTGCTTGGGCAGCAGGATCCCCAACTGTTGGCTTGTTACTCATATTTGTTGTGCGGTATGGGTTCGAAGGATGATCACTGACGGCTTATTTTACGGCGAATGATATTCGGATACAGTAACGAACACGATCTGGAGCTAGAAATTATTCAGCAGGAGAACAGCAATGACCGACTACAGCCAGATGAAATGTGAGGCGTGCCGAGTAGGTGCTCCCTTGGCCACAGCAGACGAAGTTGAAGGTTTTCTAAAGCAGCACCCGCAGTGGGAAAAACTTGTTGCCGATGGAGAGGACCGAATTCAACGCAAATTCCAGTTCAAAGATTTTGAACAGGCCCTTGCTTTTACCAACCGGGTTGGTGCACTGGCTGAGGAGGAAGGTCATCATCCCGCGTTACTGACTGAATGGGGCCGGGTCACGGTCGGCTGGTGGACGCATAAGATCCATGGCCTGCACGTGAATGATTTTATTATGGCATCAAAAACCGATACCTTAGCGGGATAGCTGGACCGGATTGAGTCCGGCTACAACACAAGACTAGATCCGCCGACCGTATCTCCACCCCGCCTGTCGTTCTATAATGATCCCGCACCCTTTACCCTAAGGTTTCTGTGGATAGAACCGAACGCTTTTATACCATTGACCGTCTGTTGCGTGGCCGGCGTAAGGTGTCCCTCCACCAGTTGATGGAGGAGTTGGAAGTGTCCCGTGCAACCGTACGCCGGGACCTCGAATATATGCGAGACCGGATGGCAGCGCCGATCGTGTGGGATGCCGCACTGCGGGGTTACTGCTACCGACTGGAATCCGCCGGCGACGATGACCGGTATGCTCTGCCTGGCCTTTGGTTCAATGCCTCAGAAGTCTATGCACTGCTGACCATGGATCATCTACTCAGCAGTTTGCAGCCAGGATTGCTTGAGCCGCATATCCAGCCTTTACGCGAGCGCATCAGGCGGTTGTTGGGCAGCGGTGAACACCCGGCACAAGAGGTCGAAAAGCGTATACGCATACTCTATATGGCGTCTCGCCAGATGGACTCGCGCGTATTTGCCTCTATCGCCAACGCGTTGATGGGCCGACGCCGGCTTTTCATCGTTCATCTGAACCGGCGCAGTAATCTGCGTACCGAGCGGATCGTTTCACCGCAGCGATTGGCCCATTATCGTGACAACTGGTATCTGGACTGCTGGTGTCATTTGCGCAAAGGTCTGCGAAGTTTCGCCGTCGATGCGATTGAGGGTGCCGAGCTTAAGGAAGATCAGCCTGCAAAAGAAGTCAGTGACAACAAGCTCGAAAAGGTACTGGGTTCCGGTTACGGAATTTTTGCAGGAGATAGAACCCATCAAGCAGTACTGCGGTTTACACCCGAGGCAGCACGATGGGTCGCCTCAGAAAAGTGGCATTCACAACAAGAAGGTACAGTCGAGCCCGACGGCAGTTTCCGGCTGAGTGTGCCGTATGCCAAGGAAACAGAGTTGGTGATGGATATTCTGCGCCACGGTTCTGACGTAGAGGTTTTGTCCCCGACCAGTTTAAGGCAAACAGTGCGGCAACGGCTGGCAGCCACACTTAAACAGTACTAAACGGTTACCGATTTCGAACATGACGCGTTGTGACTGTAAGCCAGGATAGGGTGCTGGCTGGGAACAACGTTAAAGGAGTCGGATGGATGCTGCTAAGCGGTATTATGTTTATCGGTGTTACCGGCATCGTACGATACCTCGGTGGCGAAATGCACCCGATTCAAGCTGCATTTATTCGCTACGCGTTTGGCATTGTTCTGGTTGTGCCCGTGATATTGCGGGTGGGGCTGTATGAGTTGCTGTCTGCCCGAATACGCTTACACGCAAGCCGGGGTTTGGTGCATGGTATCGGTGTGATGTTGTGGTTCTACGCGATGAGCCGCCTGCCGATTGCCGAGGTCACAGCACTGGGGTTTACCACGCCGATTTTTACTACAGCAGGTGCCATGTTGATTCTCGGGGAACGGGTCAAGAATTATCGTGTGGCAGGGATACTGCTGGGTTTTATCGGTGCCATGATTGTGCTCCGACCCGGTCTGCGGATCATTGACTTCGGTGCTGTAGCCATGTTGTTTGCGGCGCCCCTGTTCGCTTGTTCCCTGTTGTTGGCAAAGGTCGCTACAAAAACCGAATCGAGTTCGGTCATTGTTGCTCTACTGTCAGTATTCTGCACCCTCACGCTGCTACCTTTGGCGCTGGTCTACTGGCGTACCCCGACGATGGAGGAGTGGTCGCTGCTGTTTCTCACCGCAATTTTCGCTACCTTAGGTCACTATTTTCTGACCCGGGCCTTTCAAAGTGCTGAACTCAGTGCGCTGCAGCCGTTTGCTTTCCTGCAACTGGTATGGGCCACATTGCTTGGCCTGGTTGTGTTCAGTGAACAGCCCGATCTATGGTTATGGCTCGGTGCCGGATTGATCGTGTTTTCCGCCACCTGGATTGGCCGGCAGGAAGTGCGCAGCAGCCGTAGTCCACCAGATGATTGCTGACACAACAGTGGGTTGTGGCCTGGATTCCCGGTGCTTCTGGCCGTGAGGATCAGCTGATGAGCTACCCGTTGTCGATAATGCCGACTAAGATGGGGTTTATATTCTGGGTTCGGCTTATTTCAAGGTATTAAATTGCTCCACGTTTGCTACGGTAACCAGCTTGAAGTGCTTGCCGACCAACTCGCTGAGCACCTTGACAATCACGCGGTTGATCCGCTCGAGCCTGAGCTGATCGCTGTCCAGGGCCACGCGGTTTCGCGCTGGCTGGCCTTGCGATTAGCTACTGACCGTGGCATTTCAGCCAACAACAAAATGTTGTTTCCTGCCGAGCTGCTTTGGCTGCTTTTCAGACGCGTGTTGCCGGAGGATGTGCCGCCATTTAATGGGTTCAGTGCACAAACGTTGGCCTGGCGGGTGTTGGCGCTGCTGCAGTCAGAACAGTTTGTGAGCAGGCATGCAGCCCTTGCACATTATCTTGAAACCGCGTCGCCAGTAGGTCAGTGGCAGCTCGCCGAGCGTTTGGGCAGACAGTTCGAGCAATATCTGATTTACCGGCCGGATTGGATTCAGCAGTGGGAGTCGGAAGGGGACACGCATTGGCAGGCTGCACTGTGGCGGCGCCTGCTGACAACCGGGGATGACCGACACTGGCTTAATCTGAGGACGAGACTGGTCAAGATGATGGCACAAGAGCCTGCCGCTGCAGAACGCTTACCTCGGCGTATCAGTCTTTTTGGTCTGCCAAGACTGTCTGAGGTCTATTTGGGAATTCTGCAGACCGTGGCGGTCTATTGTGATGTGCGAATTTATGCACTCAATTACTCGTCCGTGTTCTGGGCGGATATTGTGAGTGACAAGGAACGCACGCGGCAGGTACTCAGTAACCAGAGTGGGCTGGTGGACTATATGGAAACGGGTAACAGCCTGCTCGCCTCTCTGGGGCGACAAGGTAGGGCGTACTTTGGTCAACTGCTTGAACTTGATGCGCTCGATGAGGAGGTGTTTCATCCACCCGCTTCAAACACACTACTCGGACAGATCCAGTCCGATATTTTCTATCTTCGGGAGGGCGGGGATCAGGGCGTACAACGTGAGGTAGAACCGTCGGATAGCTCCATACAGATCCACGTGTGTCACAGTCCGATGCGGGAAGTGGAGGTGCTACATGATCGCCTGTTGGATCAGTTTGATCGACAACCGGACCTGGACCCGGCCGAAGTGCTGGTGTTGGTTCCAGACATTGAAACCTACGCAGCCTATATCGAGGCTGTATTTGGCACGCTCACCGACGACCGGAGAATACCTTTTCGAATCGCGGATTGCGGTCAAAGCCAGCGGACGTCCCTGATTGAGACTTTCTTCGCACTGCTGGACATGCCGTTTGGTCGCTATGACGCCACTGCAGTGTCTGCGCCCCTGGCTGAGCCCGCTATTCAGAAGCAGTTCGACTTATCCGGCACTGATGTGGATCAGATCCTGTATTGGGTTCGGGAGAGCGGCATTCGATGGGGTATCGATGCGGCGGATATGACCAGGCTTGAGCTGCCAGTGGGTGAGGAGAACACCTGGCGACGTGGCAGCGACCGCCTGGTACTGAGTCACGCCCTGCCGCCGGGTGACGTGTTCGATCAACTCGCGCCGTGTGGTCCTTCGGATACCACAGATGCTCAGGTAGTCGGCCGCTTCCGCAGTTATCTAGAGCTGGTTTTTACGCTGCGAAATGAACTTTCCGGTGAACGCACCGTTATAGACTGGAACGTTAAAGCCAACAGTTTACTCGACCGTTTTTTTGCCTTGGACGCGAGTAACGAAAGTGAACTGCGCACTCTGCGGGATAGTCTAACTGGCGTTGCCTACAGTGCCGAAGCAGCCGGTTACAACGGCACGGTAACGCTAGAGGTTTATCGGCATGACCTTGCCCAACGACTGGCTGTACCGAGTCGCGGGCTTTTTGGGACTGGTGCGGTGACCTTTGCTGCGCTAGCGGCGGGTCGCTGTCTACCGGCCAAACTGGTTTGTTTGCTGGGTATGAATGACAGTGTGTATCCGCGGGCAGATAGTCGCCACGGCTTTGATCTGATTGCCCAGTACCCCCGTGTCAGTGACCGGCGACAAAGAGAAGAAGATCGCCAGGTTTTTCTCGACGCAGTGCTGTGTGCTCGCCAGCAGCTTTATATCAGTTACACCGGCCGCGACATCCGTGATGACCGTTCCAAACCGCCGTCAACACTGATCAGTGAACTGTTTGACTACATAGATCGAACTTCACGGCCACAGGCAAACATGAGCAAGACCAGTTCAGCAATGACCACTCAACACCCGATGCAAGCTTTCAGCGAGCAGTATTTTCAAGACAACGCCACGCAATTGTTCAGTTATGCGCGTGAGCTCGTGCGTTCCGGGGATGTTGTTGTCCCCGGCCCCGGTGCGCTGGTCGACGTACCATTGACGCGGACAGAAACCGAATCCGAGATCACACTGGAGAATCTGGTGCAGTTCTTTACGCATCCGGTCAGAGTGTTGTTGCGTGATGTGCTGGACATTCGTCTTGAATCTGCCGACGTCTTGCTGCAGACGCGAGAGCCTGTTGAGCTGGACTATTACACCAGGATGACGGTGCGCGAAGTCATGCTGGCAGAAAAACAGCGAGGTGCAGCCTTTGAAGCAGTGGTTGATCAGCTGCGCGCCGGCGGCAAGGTGCCCATGGGGGCAGTCGGCTTTCGGGCACTGGAGTTTGAGTGGCATAAGATTGCACCGCTTTATGACCGTTTACTGTCGGCCGGCTTTAGCGCTGAGGGAGAGGTGATTGAACTGGTGCTAGATGTTGCCGGGACCCGCCTTACAGGGTCAGTGTCTCCGCTTACAACGAACGGACTGGTGCACTGCAGTGTGATGGATCTGACGGCTCGTGACCGGATTCGGTTGTGGGTCTCGCACCTTGCCCTGTGCGCTTCCGACACCTCGTACACTCGATCCAGCCAAGTGTTCGGTCCTGATCAGGCTGAATCCTTCGACGTCATCGGTGAACCCCACACATTGCTGGCCGACCTGATCGCGGTATACCAGGAGGGCTTGACCCGCCCACTGCCGTTTTTTCCCCGAAGCGCGTGGGAGTATGTGAGTACCACCGGCGACCCGGCCAAGGCAGCAGCTAGGACGTGGGCGGGTAACGATTATGCCTGGGGCGAAAGCGAAGACGCCTACAACCAGCTCGCTTTTCGCGATAGCGGCATCGAGATTTTAGAGGGAGAATTTGAACAGCTGGCCTCTCGGATCCTCGGGCCACTGCAGGCGAATCGAGTGGTGATACGCTGATGGCGACGCCACCTCTGGATATCTGCGCGTTGCCGCTCGCCGGAATGAATCTGGTGGAAGCGGCTGCGGGCACTGGCAAAACGCGGACGATTGCGGCACTTTACTTGAGAACTGTACTCCAGACCGAAATTCAGGTCAGGAATATTCTTGTCGTGACCTACACTCATGCCGCCACCCGGGAATTACGAGAACGGGTCCGTGATCTGTTGCTGCAGGCTGTTGGGGTGTTTCAACACGGAGATGCTGGAGAAGATGCACTCCTGAACCATCTTGCTGCAATTCATCCGGATTCGGAACTGGCCGTCAAACGTTTGCGACGGGCCATCGCAGATTTTGATGAGGCTGCGATTTTTACCATCCATGGGTTTTGTCAACGCGTCCTTGCCGAAAATGCGTTCGAAGGTGCGCAGCCGTTTGAATCGGAACTGCTGACAGATGAACGGCAGTTCGTCGGTGAAGTAGTGGATGATTTCTGGCGCCGAAATATCTACCCAGCCAATGTTTTATGGGTCGACTGGCTTCAGGCAAATGGGGTAGATCGTCCCGAGACCCTTTTGAACGGCTTGACTAACGTCACGGGTAAACCCTACCTGCACATAGCGCCCTTGCCCGAACCCAAACCGCCCAAGATTCTGGAAGACGAGCTCCAGAGCTGTTTCCAAAAGTTGGCTGACGACTGGTCAGCCCAGCGAGACAGCGTAGAAAAGATTCTGCTCGAAGACGATCGGCTGAATCGCAACCGGTACCGGGTATCCAGCGTTGCCGTCTGGATTACCCAGATGGACCAGTTGCTCAAGCGTTCGCGGCCCGACTTTATGGCGCTACGTGAATTCACACGGTTTGACAGATTTCAGGCATCGGTCATTTCCGATCGCCGTTCTGTGAAAAAAGGGCACGCCCCGCCAACCCACCCTTTTTTTGAATCCTGTGATGATTTTGCTGAATGCCTTGAAAACCTAGAAGCTATTTATCAGCAGCGCTACCGCATTTTTCAACGTGAGTTGTATCAGTACGTGGTGATTGAGTTGCCGCTTCGCAAAGCCGAGCGCGGAGCGCTGGGCTATGATGATCTGCTGACACGGCTACAAACCGCATTGCGTAGCCCTCATAGTGGCTCGCTGGTCGAGAAACTTCGTTCGGACTATCAAGTAGCACTGATTGATGAATTTCAGGATACTGACCCCGTTCAGTACGATATTTTCCGCAAGATTTATCACGGGTCTGATTGCCCTGTCTTTCTCGTTGGTGATCCAAAACAAGCGATCTACAGTTTTCGCGGTGCCGACGTTTTCACGTATCTCTATGCACGGCAGGACACAACGAAGCAGTTTTCGTTGGAGCAGAACTGGCGCTCGGTACCGCAACTGGTTCACGCTGTAAATCTGCTTTTTGAACGGCGGGCAGATTTACCGGCGTTCCTGTTGGATGAGATCGATTTTTCACCTGCACAACCAGCACCCAAGCAGCTGCCCGAGCTGACCGAATCCGGCTTAGCAGCACCGGCCCTGACGATCTGGCCATTGTCTCGAGAAGATGACGACAACAACAAGCCGATTGCTAAGCACCGTGCAGGCTCGTTGTGTGTAGCGGCGACTACAACCGAAATCACCCGGCTTCTCGCCCTACCGGCAAAGATCGGTGAGGAGCCACTTCACCGCAGCGACATCGCGGTGTTGGTACGAACGCATTCACAGGCCCGTATTGTGGAAACTGCAATGCGAGAGGCCGGCATCGCCAGCGTTCGACATTCCCAGGAAAGCGTTTATCAAACACACGAGGCAGTGGAACTGGAGCGTGTTCTCATCGCGATACTGGAACCGAATCGGGAAGCACGAGTACGGGCGGCACTGCTGACCGATTTCTGGGGCATGGATGCCGCATCCCTGCAGTCGTTCTCGTCACTCGAGCTGGCGTGGGATGCCCGGCTTGCCGGATTTCATCACTATCACGAGCTGTGGCGCACCCACGGATTCATGCGAATGTTTCGAGAATGGACTGCGGTAGAGGGCGTCTATCCACGGCTGCTGGATTTTGAAGATGGTGACCGGCGCCTGACAAACTTACTGCAGCTGGCTGAGTTGATTCATGGTCAGGAGCGGCACTGTGCCGGACTCAACAACTTGGTTACTTGGTTTTCAGAAGCAATGACACGGCCGCCGGTCAGAGATGATCCATCGCTGCTCAGACTTGAGAGTGACGAGGACCGGGTCCAGATTGTCACCGTGCACGGCAGCAAAGGCCTGCAGTATCCGGTGGTGTTTCTACCGTTCAGCTGGAGCGGCGGGCTTCAAGTGGCTGGCTCTGAGCGCTGCATTTTTCATGACATTAGCCAGGGTAATGCCGCCACGGTCGATTTTGGTTCGGTGGACTTTGAACAACACCTGGCGCAGGCCTGCCGTGAAGAACTGGCCGAAAATCTGCGATTATTTTATGTGGCATTGACGCGGGCACGCTGTCGCTGCTACCTCGCCTGGGGGGCCGTCAACGATGCGGCTACGTCCGCAATGGCCTGGTTGCTGCACCGGTCACTGGATGTCGTGCAAGATGATTTCATCACAGCACTTCAAACACGCTTCAGAGCAATCACCGATCCAGAGATTTTCGACACGCTCGAGCGGTTGGCTGAAAGGTCCGAGGGTGCCATCCAGGTGATCGAGCCCAGTTTTGAACCTAACGGCCTTACAACATCCGATGCCGTGTCTAAACGGCCAATGGCTGCTCGAGAGGTCGATCGAAAGATCGATCAGACATGGCGGCTGACGAGCTTCAGCGCACTTTCGACGGGGCACAACACAGAACTTCCGGATTACGATCACGCTCAGCAGCGAGTGTTGTATGACGGTGAACGGCCGGATGTTTTTACCTTTCCGCGCGGTGCACGGGCGGGAACCTGTCTGCATCAGGTGTTTGAAGAACTGGACTTTTCGAGCCCTGATGCAGACCATCGCAACGCGGTTATTGAGCGGGTGCTAAAGACACACGGTTATGAAGCGAAGTGGCAGGATGTGGTAGCACAACTGGTGGACCGCGTCCTCCATGTGCCGCTCGATCCGCACGGCAAGTTACGACTGGTAGATATTCAACAATCGCAGCGCGTCGATGAAATGGAGTTCTACTACCCGTTCGCAGCGCACGATCCCCAAGCGCTCAAGTCAGCGATTCAAGCTTCAGCAGACGACGCCCATATCAAATCTGCTATCCAACAAATTGAACTGGGCTCGACTGCCGGATTCATGCACGGATTTATCGATCTGGTCTTTGAGGCAGCGGGCCGCTATTACCTGGTTGACTACAAGTCCAATTTTCTTGGTATGAATCAAGATGATTACCGACCCGGCCTGCTGAAAGAGGTGATGGAGCGCGAGCAATATGTACTGCAATATCTAATCTACACAGTTGCTCTGCATCGGTACTTGAAGCATCGGATACCTGATTATCACTACGAGGAACATTTCGGCGGTGTTTACTATCTTTTTCTCAGAGGCATGGATCCCGCACTGGACAACCAATGTGGTGTGTATTACGACCGACCCGGTCAGGCGCTGATCGGACCGCTCGAAAGACTGCTGGGCAGTGCCATATGAGTGCGCTGATCAAACAACTGGAAATCGCACGGCGGTATGGCGATCTCAGCGACATCGCATTTCACTTTGCCGAGTTACTGGGCCGGCTTGACCCAACTGCAGGTGACCCATTGCGGTTGGCCGCCGCACTGGTCAGTCAGCGTACAGGTTCTGGCCATGTCTGTGTCAATCTGCCCGACGAAGCCGACCGCCGCCTGTTGACCAGCGACAATGACCTCAACATCACCGCACCGCCACTGGCCGAGTGGATGGCTGTGCTGAAAAAGTCCATGGTGGTGACAGTGTCGGGCGAATATCGGCCGCTGGTACTTGAACCTGACGGCCGACTGTATCTTTATCGCTATTGGGACTGGGAAAAACGATTGGCTGAAGACCTTCTAGTTCGTGCTCGGCTGCCGGATCTTGACATCGACGACAACGCCCTGAGCCAGGCCCTGACCGCAGTTTTCCCTGCGGGTCTTGGCAGTTCAGATCAGAAGGTGGCTGCTGCCCTGAGTGTTTTTCGTCCCTTGAGTGTTATCACAGGAGGTCCGGGCAGTGGTAAAACCACGACCGTAGTCCGGACCGTCGCACTGTTGCAGGCCATTGCGGGCATGCCTGCAGATGCGTTCACCCTGGCAGCCCCCACCGGCAAAGCGGCGGCACGGCTACGGGAGGTGTTCGTACAGTCGGTAACTCTGCCGGGACTGGAAAATCTTCAGTTGCCCGAACGCACGACCACGATACACCGGCTGCTCGGAATTCATGCCGCCGATGGCAATCCGGTTCATGACGCCCGCAACCCCCTGACTTGCCGTGTACTGGTGGTGGATGAAGCCTCGATGATCGACCTAGGGCTGATGGTCAAGCTGGTCGAGGCGATGCCTCGACATGCCCGCCTCATTCTGTTGGGGGATCGGGATCAACTGGCCTCAGTGGAAGCTGGTTCTGTACTCGAAGATATCTGTAACGGTGCGCAAGGCTTGCCTGAGGCGCTGGCAGCCAGGCTTGGCCGGGTAACCGGTGTGCAGGATGTCTCTGGTGCTACGCCTGGTAACGCGGCGCCACTCGCCGGTTCGCTCGCTGTATTGCAGGATAGCTGGCGATATGATCGCACAAGCGATATCGGCAGGTTGGCCAGCGCCGTCCAGGCAGGTGATGTGAGCCAGACGATCGACTGTCTGCAGAATCCTGTTGCAAGCGCCACGACGCTATTGCCGTACGAGGGTCAGCCCGGGCTAGCAAGGCTTCTGATCGAGCGTATCGTGTCGGGTTACAGCCAGTGCCTGTCTCTCGCGATTGCCGGGGCGCCTGCCCACCGTGTCTTTGAGTGTTATGGAGAACTCAGGGTTTTATGCGCGCACCGCAACGGTATCAGTGGTGTCAGCGGTATTAACCGGCTGATTGAACAGCAGTTGATCAAAACTGGACAGATACCAGCCGGTGTATCGTGGTATCCCGGGCGGCCCGTGATTATCCTGAGTAACGACTACCGCCTGGGGTTGTTTAACGGTGATATGGGCATTGCGCTGGTTGATCCGGATCGTCCAGCGCAGTTGGCAGTCTATTTCCCGCAGCCCAGCGGGGCTTACCGCACGGTCTGGCCGGGCCGCCTGCCGGCTCACGACACCGTGTATGCGATGACGGTACACAAATCCCAGGGCTCCGAGTTTGGTCGCTCTGTGTTGGTATTGCCCGAGCGCCCTTCACCGGTGTTATCCCGGGAGTTGATATACACCGCCTTGAGTCGAGCAGTGCACGCGCTGGAGATCTGGGGCAGTCAAGACATACTGTCACTGGCGGTCAGCCAGCAGGCCCGACGCAAGTCTGGATTGCAACATCGTCTGCAGTGATTGGATTTTCTCAGCGGGCTAGCAGCGGCGTTGTCGCAGCTTACAATAAGCAGCCCAACGCCCGGTAACTCTTTTTGATACCACTGCACGACGACAACCCTACGGAACGCACACCGTTTCTCACTGTCGGCCTGATCGGTGCGTGTGTACTGGTTTACCTGTGGCAGTGGTCGCTGGGGCCAGAACAGACGGCGGCTGTGTATGCGCTGGGTGCGATCCCGGCGGTGGTGTTTGATCATGCCAGACTTGCACCGGAACTGGAGTGGATCGCACCCGTGTTGACGCCGGTTACTTCATTGTTTCTGCACGGCGGGTTCATGCATCTTGCGGGAAATATGCTTTATCTGTGGATCTTCGGTAACAACATCGAAGATGCCATGGGGCACGGCCGTTTCATCGTCTTTTATGTTATCTGCGGCATCGCCGCTGTTCTGGCACAGGCTTTACCGAACACCGAATCAACGGTGCCCATGATTGGTGCCAGTGGGGCGATATCCGGTGTACTCGGCGCCTATCTACTGCTTTATCCGAAGGCGCGGGTACTGGTGCTGATTCCACTCGGGTTCTTTTTGCATACGATGCGTCTTAAAGCCGGTGTCGTACTGGTGATCTGGTTCGTGATGCAGATCCTGAGTTCACTCACCGCAGGTGACGGTCCCGGGGTGGCTTGGTTCGCCCATATTGGGGGCTTTGTTGCCGGTGTTGTGCTGGTACCCTTTTTCAAGCGGCGCCAGGTGTCTTTATTCCAGCCCGCCCACAGTCAAGGCAGCTGGCACCAAAAGAAGCGGCGATCTTGATGCAGTGGGCCACAGACAATAGTCGTTCGACCTACCGCTGGTTAGCTGGCACCCCTGGATATATGGACGGTGACATCAACGTTGTTATTGAAGTGCGCTCTATTGTGCTGTCCGCTGAGTGAACACGTGCGCATAATTTGTACCGATAAGGAACAAGCGTGCACGGGCCGATGACAGATCGATCACCAGCGGGTTTGGGCATCGGCGCAACGTGGTACGCTGCGCGCTGTCCGCCCAGGCAGCCGCTGCCAGCGCTTGATGGTCCCTGCCAGACCGAGGTCTGTATTGTGGGTGGCGGGCTGGCGGGGCTGGTCCTCGCGCAGGAACTGGTTAACCACGGTGTAGACGTGGTACTGATCGAGGCTCGGGAGATTGGTGCCGGTGCGTCGGGGCGAAACGGCGGGTTCTGCAGCCCAGGCTGGGCAGCGAGCGATGAGTCGATAGAAAAACGACTGGGACTGGACCGTGCCCGTGTCCTTTACGACCTGTCCTACGAAGGATTTACCTTGATCCGGGGGTTGCTGCCTGAGGTAGAGCGCACGACAGGACATTTACAAGTGTCGACCTACAGCAATGCCAACGCATTACGCCAGTTCTGTGAGCATCGCGCGGTGCATTACGGTCAGGTCCTTGAGTACGTTGATATCGAGGCGGTGCGGAGCCGCCTTAAGACCGCGCGCTATTACCAGGGTGTACGTGATACCGACGCGTTTCACTGCAATCCCCTGCAGCTCTGCCAGACGCTGCTCGACACATTGCAGTCGACCAGTGTGCGGATGTACGAATACACTGCACTGACTCGATTTTCCGCCGCAACTGACGGCTGGCACATCGAGACGCCCGCTGGGTCAGTCCATGCGCGAAAAATGGTCTGGTGTTGCGGCGGTTATGGGGGTGCGGAATTCAGCGGTCTTCGTAACCGGTTTTTGCCGATCACCACTTATATTGGTGTGACCTCGCCGCTGGGCCCGCCACTACAGGACGTGATTCGGACCTCAGACGCAGTGTCAGATGACCGCCGGGCGGGTAATTATTACCGTCTCGTCGGCGATAATCGACTGCTGTGGGGAGGCGACATTACGGCTTTCGGCCGGCATGATCCGGCGCAGATTGCACGCCGGATGGCGCAGGATATTGCAGGTATTTTCCCGGCGCTCGCGCTTGATAACGGCCACGTTCCCATTGAGTATGCCTGGTCGGGACTGATGGGATATGCCCGCCATATGATGCCGCTGGTGGGGCCGTTGTCACCGGGCCTGTGGGCCTGTACCAGTTTCGGTGGCCATGGTCTGAATACTTCAGCGGCAGCTGCGCGAGTGGTGGCTGAAGCACTGACAGACCGATCTGACCGTTGGCAGCTCTTCAGCCCCTTCAGTTTTAGCTGGAACGGTGGCGCTGTGGGCCCCGCAGCAGCGGAAATGTGCTACCGGCTGATGAAACTCTCTGACCGGTGGCGTGCATTTCAAGCCCGTCGTGCAACATCGAGTGAACCGGTCAGCTGAGTGAAGACGCATGGAACTGCCCACACTTAAGATTGATCGCTCGCAGGCGTTGTCAGAACTGGCAACGGTGTCAAAAACCAATCGCCATCGCAGTGCATTGATACTGGCTGGAAGTGAGGCATGGTGCCTGGATTCGACTCGGGATATCTACAGCGGGTCCGACATGGGTTCCGCCCGACTATGGATCGGTACTCATGCGATGACAGGCTTCGATGCAGTGGCGGCTAAAAAGGCCCATCAGGTTTTGGGGCAGACCTACGATGTGGTGGTGTTTAACGGTCGTTCCGGGTTCGATGTCGATGCCCTGGGCGCAGTCAGCGGAACCATCCGAGGTGGTGGACAGTTGTGTCTACTGATGCCCTCGATTGCACACTGGTCAACTTACGCGGATCCCGCACGGACCCGCTTTACAGCATTCGGTTATTCAGAGAGCGACATCAAGTCACACTGGTTTTCTCATCTGCAACGATCTATTGCCGAATCAACGGGAGTCTTGATACTGGACCAGAGCGGTGCGGTCCGCGGTCGCCTGCCCACGTTGCAGCATGCACCGGAGGCCGATACCGAGTTAAACGACCCGGACTGCATCACATCCGATCAGGTCGATGCGGTGAAGGCTGTGATCCAGGCCGCCACCGGGCAGCGCCGCAAACCGGCCATACTGATCTCAGATCGGGGCCGGGGAAAATCTGCCGCACTGGGCATCGCTGCTGCACGGCTTTTACGGCAGGGGCGAGACCGAATTGTCGTTACCGGCCCGCAGCGGGAAACTGTCACCACCCTGTTGGACCACGCGGCCCGGTTACTGCCAGAGGCAAGGCGATCCCAAAGTTTATTGCGATGGCGAGATTCATCGATCGAGTTTCTAGCGCCAGACCGGATCAGTGACCGGACTGTTGACGACACCATGGTCATGATTGATGAGGCAGCTGCCATACCCCTGCCGTTGTTATCAGCCGTTGTGAAAAACTGCAGCCGTCTGGCATTGGCGACCACGGTACACGGCTACGAGGGCACCGGCCGGGGGTTCGAACTGCGCTTCGGCCCGATGCTGTCTTCTCAAACGCGGGGCGAGCGCCGGGTTACGCTGACAACCCCGGTGCGCTGGGCAGCCGGAGATCCCTTGGAACGTTTTATATTCCGCGCATTGATGCTGGATGCCGGGGCGACAACATCTGTGGATAGGCCCGTAGATCTAACCAGCGGCTTTCATACCGAGCGGCTTGATCGACATGCGCTGGTGGAAAATCGTAATCGGCTGGACCAGTTGTTTGGCCTGTTGGTGACATCACACTACCGTACCCGCCCCAGTGATTTGCGTTACCTGCTGGATGCCCCGGGTGTGTCGGTCTACGGCGTTTGTTGTCAGTCCGAGATAGTAGGCGCCGCCCTGGTGGTGCGCGAAGGGGGATTGGCCGCAGACCTTGCCCGTGATGTAGTGCGTGGCCGCCGCCGACCCCGTGGCCATCTGTTGCCCGTATCGATCAGCACACATCTTGGCATTGAGGCCGCACCGCAGCTGACCTATCAGCGTATCGTGCGTATTGCAGTTCGTCCTGAACTGCGGCGCCAGGGGCTGGGATCAAGGCTGATCAACTGTATTGCCAAGGACGCTCATCAGGCAGGATTGGATTGTCTGGGCGTCAGCTTCGCTGCCGATCCGGAACTGGTGGACTTCTGGTCAAAGGCTGCCATGCAGCCCATTCGGCTGGGGGTGACCCAGGGCAAAACCAGCGGAGCCAACGCGCTATTAATGCTGACAGGATTGTCCACAGCCGGGGAGCAACTCACGCGCCGCACCGCGCACCTTTTCGGCCGTCGCCTGCCGGATCAGTTGGCAGACCCTCTTCGAAAAGCCGACCCGAGTCTGGTGCTGTGTCTGTTGAATAAAGGCTTAAAAGCCAAACCACCCGATCCAGATGAGTTGCTCACAGCAAGTGCTTTTGCGGCGGGGCAGCGTGGATACGCGGAATGTGTCGCCGAACTGGTCACGGTCTCCTACCATCTGCTCACCGATCAGCTGGCCGGGCCGCCGGACGAAACCGGTGCGCTGTGTCTGGTACTCAAGGTGCTACAGAAACGGTCCTGGGCTGAATCTGCGGCCGTTCTAGGCCTGACTGGTCGGGCCGAAGTGACTGAACTGCTGCAACGGACGATCAGAACTTACTGTGAGGCGGCCAAGATATCCACTGCCACGAGTATTCACGGGTCAGCGGACCCTTAATCGATTGTTCGATCTCAGCGCAGCCGTGGCCGATGAGTTAAGGCACCAGCCAGCAGCTGGTAACAACCCCATCGGCAGCCCAGTCGAACTGCGCCCGGCGGTGACCCTGGGCTGCGAGATAGAGCCATTCGAGCTGTTCGACCTTGATGACCACTGCGGCAAAGTAGCGAAACCCCGCTTCTGACTCAGCTGCTTCGGGGACACGGTTTTCAAGGTCAGTTGGAAGGCCGGAGGTGGGTTTGCTGGCGCGTGAGCCCGGTGCTTCTTGCGCGAGATAGCAGCGGCGGCTGGAGAGTGGCATCTGTGCCCAGATTTCCCGGGCAACGTCGTTTTCCTGATGGATAGTCGCAGTTGCATCCAGGCGAAGCTGGATCTTCTGCACGGGGTGATAAGCGAGCACCTGACACGTCGGCTGGCGGTGCAGTTCTTCGATCTTGGCAGAACGGCTGTCCGTATGAATCCGTAGCTCGCGGGTAGTCCGAACGGTATCGCGCAGGACCACCGTGCGGGCGCGGGCGGTTTGATCTTCGCCACTGCTGACCAGTACCGGAGTGTGCATGGGCGAGTGCCTGTTGCGGGCAGCGTCCTCGAGCAGTAACCAGGCTTTTTCAAGCGTTTGCGGCAGGTCGTTATAGAACGTAGCTTCGTCAAGTTCGGGGGTTTGCATCGTGTTCATGCGCAATATGTCGGTTGCTGATTTCTCGTTCGCGGCAAAAAAGGGCACAATAGGCGAAATTAAGTTTCTAGTTATGCCACAAGTGAGGCGCTCGGTCCGGTTTTACTCAGGCCTCGATCCGCTAGCCGTGTGGCCAGCCCCGCGAATCACCCCCGGACTGTCCCCCCATCTTTATGCCACTAAGGCGCATTGAACAGAATTGAATCAAGCAGACAACACCCTATCGACTGTTGCGGTTGTGACCACGTTTAATCCGGACCTGTCCGTACTGCGTGAGCAGCTGA
>UINC01001613.1_pt1 | contig 19324 bp, 16 predicted proteins | sample 5385821 | NCBI WGS metagenome assembly UINC01 (sample SAMEA4666929, study PRJEB26691) | marine metagenome | isolation source: Pacific Ocean | place: Pacific Ocean | collected 2011-10-13 | reverse complement strand
TAATTCATGCAAACGCTCTGTGCAACATGTACGGAATGGATACTATTTCCTGCGGTGCTACAATTTCATGGGCCATGGAATGCTGGGCGGAAGGAAAAATAACTGCCGAAGATACAGGAGGAATTGAGCTGAAGTATGGAAGTGCTGAAGCCATGGTTAAAATGACGAGAATGATTGCCAAGCGTGAAGGTTTTGGAGAAATCCTTGCCGAAGGTTCACAGAAGGCAGCTCAAATCATTGGACGTGGAACTGAAGATTATTTAATTACTAGCAAAGGCCAGGAAGCTCCGGCGCATATGCCGCAAGTAAAACGCAGCCTTAGTGTCATTTATGCGGCAAATCCTTTTGGTGCTGATCATGAGTCAAGTGAGCACGATCCAGGCTACAAAGCTTATCCGGAACGTATGAAGCAAATCGGCCTTACTAATCCTCAGGAGAAACTGGCGCTTAACGAAGAAATGATGCGCTTTGCAATGGTCACTCAACATTTGTCTAGCGCGGTAGATAGCATCTCAGTCTGTGCCTTTATTTTTGGTGCGTCGTTTCAGCTATATGATCCAGATAAACTGGTCGAAGTGGTTGAAGCTGTGACGGATTGGGATGTAGATTTGAAAGAGATTTTGGAAGTCGGCGAACGCCGCCTTAACATGTTGCGTGCTTTTAATTCTCGCGAAGGTATCGGCCGAGAATCCGACACACTACCCAAAAAGATGTTCAAACGTCCCCTTGAAGGAGGCAGGTCTGATGGTTATGTTTTAGATGAAAAAGAGTGGGAAACGGCGCTTAAAGATTACTATCGGCTGTGCGACTGGAATGTGGAGACCGGACATCCGTCTCTAAATAAAATGGAATCCCTGGGACTTGGCTGGGTAGTTGCTGAGAATGAGGCTCTCTCTGAAGTTATTTCTTGACAATTAACACTGCTGGAAAAATAAATGCAGATGAAGACGGGCGAGTTTGAATCTATTGATAATAGACGTCCACTGACAGAAATGGGGCCAGTACAGGATGAATTTTGGAATCCGGATGTACGGAAAGAAGTTCATACAAGAAGTCCCAAAATGCTTCAGACCTATGAAAAGGTCAAATCTGTGGCTCCCACTAAAACTACAGTACTGCTCCTAGGAGACACTGGAGTCGGCAAGGGTATGGTGGCAAAGCTTATCCACCAGCATAGTAGCCGCAAAGATGAAGCATTTGTGCATGTGCATTGTGGAGCATTGCCGGAAACACTGGTTGAAAGTGAGTTGTTTGGTTATGAAAAAGGGGCCTTTACTGGTGCATCTAAGCGTAAACTCGGACGTTTTGATAATGCACAGAAAGGAACCATTTTTCTGGATGAGATTAATACTATTTCCGAAACCATGCAGGTTAAACTGCTACAGGTTTTGCAGGAACGTGTTTTTCAGCGTGTTGGCGGAGAATCTCCAATTGAAGCAGATGTCCGCGTGATTGCTGCTTCCAACTCAGACTTGCAGCAACTGTGTGATGAAGGTCTTTTCCGCAAAGATCTTTATTATCGACTCAGTGTCTTTCCCCTTGAAATTCCCTCCCTGCAGCAACGTTCTGAAGACATTCCGGATTGGGTTAATTATCTGATTGACTGGTTCAACAAGCTTTATTATAAAGAAATACAGGAAGCCGATCCGGTTGTGGTCAAGGCCCTTCAGGAATATTCTTGGCCGGGAAATATCAGGGAATTGGAAAACGTTATTGAACGTGCTTATATTCTCGAAACAACATCCGTTCTCAGGCCTGAAAGCTTTCCTCAGGAACTGTTTGCTGATGTAAACAACACTGCAGAAGTTGTGATGGACATTACCCAGCCTCTGGCGGAAATTCGTCGTCAAAGTCTGGAACACCTAGAACGTCAGTATCTCAAGGAATTGATGGCCAAGCATCAGGGACGTGTTAATCGTGCGTCTGAGACAGCTGGCATCACAACCAGACAACTTCATAAACTTCTTAGCAAATACGGAATCCGCAAAGAAGAGTTCAAGCCTGCTTATTTCCCCTCCATAAAAACATGATTTGATTTCTTGAAATCTTGATTCATCGGACCAAGTCTTTTATACTGCGTGCTCAGGAATTTTTTTCTACACATAATATAAACAGGAAATCATGTCTGTTCTTATCGGCAAAAATACAAAACTTCTTATACAAGGTATTACTGGTTCACAGGGAATGCTTCACACTCGCGGTTGCAGAGATTACGGAACCAACGTAGTGGCTGGAGTTACCCCAGGAAAAGGAGGGCAAGATTTTGAAGGTGTGCCAATTTTTAATACGGTGCAGGAAGCAGTTAAAACAACTGCCGCTAATGCTTCAATGATTCTTGTTCCGCCGGCTTTTGCAGCAGATGCTATCATGGAAGCTGCAGATGCGGAAATACCTTTGATCGTTGCAATAACAGAGGGAGTTCCAGTGGTGGATATGGTGACTGCAGTCTCTTTTGTACGTCAAAAAGGATCACGCTTGATTGGGCCAAACTGTCCGGGCATCATCACTCCGGGGCAAAGTAAAATTGGCATCATGCCCGGTCCAATTCACAGAACAGGTTCTGTAGGCATTGTTTCACGTTCCGGAACTCTGACTTATGAAGCAGTCGGCCAGATTACCCGTGTCGGCCTGGGCCAGTCGACTTGTATCGGCATTGGTGGAGATCCTGTGAATGGCACCAACTTTATCGACTGCCTTAAACTGTTCCAGGAAGATCCGCAAACCGAAGCCATCGTCATGATAGGTGAAATCGGAGGTGATGCAGAAGAACAGGCTGCGGAATTTGTCAAAGAAAACGTGACTAAGCCTATTGTCAGTTTTATTGCTGGACAAACTGCACCTCCGGGCCGTCGTATGGGACACGCTGGCGCAATTATCTCAGGCGGACATGGCACAGCAGAAGAAAAAATGAGTGCACTCCAAAATGCCGGAATTCATGTGGTCAAAACTCCTGCTGAAATCGGCGAAAAGATGCTGGAAGCTTTATGGCAAGTCTGAGTTTTTTTTCGCGCAAAGGTCTGTGCATACAGCGGCTGCTGCAAACAGGAATGTGATTGGTGATCGTTATGAGCTAAATTGAATTTTTTTCAGGGCCAGCTGTTAACTTTGTTTAGCTTCTCGCATAAGCCTGGCTGAGTTCTGGCCGAGTTTGCGCGGCAACGGGGATTGCAGCGATAATTGCATGCTGGATGCGCGGGTCTGTTTGCAGGGTAGAGATAATTTTTTCGATATTTTTATATTCGAAATATTTGCAGAAAATGGAAAGGTAAAGTTGGTTAATGCGCCTTTCTGTTTTTGAGCCATTTCTCGTTTCAACTTCCACTATTCGTTTTGCTATCTCTTTTACAAGCCAGGGCATTTCTTCAAATTTATTTCGAAACAGACCAAAGATTTCCGCAAAAACCTCAATCAATGAAACAGAGAATTCTTCTGTCAATGCTTCTGGTTCTATTTTGTAATAGCTGCTGACCCGCTGTTTGATGTGCTCCAGCATCCTGCCCTGCAGCATATTAATCAGGAGTTGCGTCGCCTGCCTCACTTCGTAGTCGGATTCACCCGGTTTGGCGTCGGAGATTGACTCCAAACAATCAGCAATTACCCGCGTATACGGGCTGATATTAGACATGTTTAACTGGAGACCTTAAGAAAATCATAAAAGGTGATTTACTCAAAGTGGTTTGTCCTAAATAGAGTTAATAAGAAAGCAACGAGACAACTTTCTACAATGCTTAAAAGACAATTTTTGAGTTTAAGTAGCTTACTTATAATTTGCAAGCCCAATGGGAAAAATATTCTATAATTTATTTCCTATCGAGTGTTGTGCAAACCGCACACCATAATTTTACTGCCTTTTTCCTTCAATCAATGTGCTGCATACAAGAGCTGGTTTGCATTGTATTTTTATTTGCATTCAATGACCATTTCCGGATTTTCTTCCCAGGGAGAAACTGTTAAAACACGATAACCACGATAACAGATCAGATCAGATTTGCGGTAACAGTAAAAAACATTTGGCGGACAAGAGACGTAATAGTTCCTGCTTGAGCGAGGAGGCGTATCCCGGAGCGATGTTGTACTGGAGCAGCCAATAATCACTGTTGTCAACAGAATGAATATCCAGCGCGACATCTCAAACCTCTAAAATTAAGCGAATCGGCTGGTGATCAGAGGCATCTGTTTTGATATTGACTGAAACTTCCTGTATCCGCTGAGATAGATTTTGACTGAGAAAAAAATAATCACGGCAATGTGGACCTTTTTCCCATTGCTTGTGATCAAACACACCGCAAGTTGGAACCCTGGATGCATCCGGATGTACCGTATTCCAAGCGTCAATCAAATCCGGAGTTTTTCCGGGAATTGGTGCAGTCATTTGCTTATATGATTCACTGTCTGGTGTAAAGTTGAAGTCGCCGCAAATTATCATTTTTTCTGGACGCTCCAGCAACTCAAATGGGGTATTGGGTAGGTCAATTCCTGGTTCACGAAATTGAGCGCAGGCTTCTTGATGTAATTCGCGTATACGTTGCACTTGTGCCTGCTGCTGTTTTTCAGAGAAAAATTCGAGGTGAGTATTCATGATCCGAAGTCCCCCGGAATTTGTGGGGAACACCATTTCAGTAGATTGCCTGTACATAAATTTTGCGTTTGAATCGGCTGGCGAGGGAAGTAAATGGTGCAGTACCTGAGTTGGTGAGCGGCGAGTTAGTACCAAATTTCCAAACTGTCGCCGCCCTCCGTCTCTTCCTCCGGAACGATCGTGTGATGCTCCGAAAAAAGACTCGTATTCCGGAAACAAAATCTGTAGTTCTGCTACTTGGTCGCTCCCGTTGTCAGTGGCAGGATAGTTTCTGGAAACTTCTTGCAAACAGAGCAAATCCGGCAATCCGTCACTGTGTACTTCTCGGGCAATTCGTGTTAAATCGATGCGGCCGTCAATGCCTTTACCGTACTGAATATTCCAACTTACAATTGTCAGCATTTTTAAATTCTATTTTTTTGATGTTTTTCCGTAGATTTTTACTGATGGATATAAATATGTTTTCGTGGTCATTTTAGACTGCGGAATTTAACAGGCGTGCGCTGATATTTTTATTTTCAATTAAAATAAGCTCAAAACTCAAAACTTAACATTCAGTCCTAAGCATCCAAAATTATTTTTCCAGCCATCGATTGCGCTAGAAGCCTCGTTAAACGAGTAGGCAGAATCTGGTTTCGCAAAGCAGAGCCCGTTGTATCATCCAGATCTACACGAATATAATTATCTGTGTAGCCGCTGATTGTTCCGTCTGGTTTCCGTGATTCCCAAAGTACTTTCCGGGTTTGGCCTAAAAATCTTTGATGAAAGTCACGACGTTTTTTTGAACTTAAAGACCGCAGCTTTTTACCGCGTAGTAGTTTGATGGGTGGAGGAACTTGCTCTTTTTTTTTGAATGCCGGGGTTCCTTTACGGGCAGAAAACGGGAAAACGTGAAAATATGCAAGCGGCAGTTTTTCCAGTAATTTCAGTGTGCTTTCAAATTCAGCTTCACTTTCTTCGGGGAATCCGACCATCAAATCTGTACCGATGCACAAATCAGGAACAGTCTCAAAAGCCATCTGAATTTCATCCGCATATTCTGCGGCAGAATGGCAGCGCTTCATTTTTTGCAAAACAGCATCAGAACCGGATTGTAAAGGCAGGTGTAAAAATGGAACCAATTTATGTTGTGGATCAGACATATATTGAAAAAGTGTTTCCGGAACTGTGGTTGGTTCAATAGAACTGATCCGAATGCGAGCCAGTCCCGGAAGAGTGTTGAGGAAATCAACTACATCCACAATAGTTAGTTCTCTTGTTTTATAAGTGCCCACGTTCACACCGGTAATCACAATTTCCTGGGCTCCCTCTTGAACGAGCATTCTGGCTTCTTCCTGTAAATTTGAAAAATCCCGGTGACGGGAACGGCCTCTTGCAAATGGTATGATACAGAATGAACACATGAAATCACAGCCGTCTTGTATTTTTAACGAAGCACGAGTTTTTTCCCTGGTTACTGAGGCATCAGGGTACTGAAGCTCTGAGTTTGTGGAAACCGAGTCACGCTCTACTGTTTTTATCTGTTTGTCTTGGTTTTTGGCTAGAAAAGCTAAGGAGTGTGGAATTACTGGCGCAGTGAATGTGTCTTTGCTTATTTTAGGGTGGATTATTAAAGGTGTGTTTTGAGTAAAGGCTTGAGCCAAATAATCTGTGATCCGCATTTTTTCTTCACTACCGATGACCAGACGAACACCCTCGATACTCGCAATAGTTTCCGGATCGATTTGAGCATAACAGCCTACTACCGCGATAATTGCTTCAGGGTTTTTACGGTGCAGTGTCCGGATAACTTGACGGTTTTTGGCATCACTATGTTCTGTGACCGTACATGTATTGAGCACGCAGACTTCTGCCTGAGACGTTTCCGGAACAACAGAATAACCCTGCTGCTCAAAGCTACGGGACAAAACTCCTGTTTCAGATTGATTTAAGCGGCAACCAAGTGTATGAAAAGATACTCGCTTTTTTGCTGGTTCCTGAACTTCGTTAAATACTTTTGCATCGAAAGTTTCAGAATCCAGAGATGGAACAGGCTCAGACAAAATGGCCATTTCGTTAGTTACAAAGTAGATGGTGGGTTATATTACTTACGATAAAGCATAATTTTGAGAAATGCATCAATCCTAATTGAATTCAAAGTTTAAATGGTAATTATATCAATTTTTACAATAATTTGCGAAAGAATCTGGCAGATTACAGTTTCATCTAGATTCTTACTTTCAACTATCTTATTTAATTTTTCATTACTAAATAACTTGAACATTCAAACTTGACTCTCCACAAACTACTATGTATCTTGTGTTTATAAATAAGTAATTCAGTATTTTATGGGACATTTTACAGAATGATTGAATTTAACACTCATCCGGACAAGTATAAACACTGGACCCTTGATTTTGAAAACTCAATAGCAACTTTAAAGTTAAATGTTAACGAAGACGGTGGTCTGAATCCAGGATACAAATTGAAACTTAACTCTTATGACTTGGGAGTAGATATTGAGTTACACGACGCAGTCCAGCGTCTGCGCTTTGAACATCCAGAAGTAAGAACCGTAATTCTCACTTCATCTATGGAAAATGTCTTTTGCGCAGGAGCAAATATTACAATGCTGGGACTGTCAACTCACGCCCACAAAGTGAATTTTTGTAAATTTACTAACGAAACCCGAATTTCAATTGAGGATGCAAGCAAATTTTCTGGGCAAACCTACATCACTGCCATTAACGGAACCGCGGCTGGAGGAGGATACGAACTAGCTCTTGCGACTGATTATATCATGCTTGTCGATGACAGTTCCAGTACAGTTTCATTACCGGAAGTACCACTTTTAGCCGTACTTCCAGGAACGGGTGGGCTTACTCGGATAGTTGATAAACGCAAAGTGCGTCGTGATCATGCAGATTTTTTTTGTACGGTCTCTGAAGGAATCCGTGGTAAACGTGCTGTGAAATGGAAATTGATTGACGAATTGGTTCCACGTTCTAAATTTGCTCAAACGGTTCAGGAACGAGCCCAGGAATTTTCTGTACGCTCTTCGCGTCCATTAGATGCAGAAGGAATCAATCTGACTCCACTTAAAAGAAAAATCGAAGGGGAGAGGATAATTTACGAACACTTAACTGTCGAATACAAGCGTGAATCTGGAATCGTGAATTTTACAGTTCACGTTCCTGCTGAGGATTTACCAATCGATACAGATAGTATTCAAGCCGCTGGAGCAAAATACTGGCCTCTAGCTATGGCTCGTGAATTGGACGATGCTATCATGCATTTGTCTTTTAACGAACTTGAACTTGGTATCTGGGTTTTTCACACTCAGGGGAATTCAGATCAAGTCGCTGCTGTCGATCAAACATTGATAAAACATCAGGATCACTGGTTGGTACGTGAAATAATCCTCAATCTAAAGCGAGTTTTTAAACGCCTCGATCTGGCATCACGGAGTTTGGTCACACTAATTGAACCTGGCAGTTGTTTCACCGGTACTTTGCTAGAATTAGCCTTAGCCTCAGACAGAAGTTACATGCTAGACGGAACATTTGAAAATAGTGTAGAAGATCCAGCTTTGTTGCGTACTACTGAAATGAATTTTGGCCCTTTGCCTATGTGTAACGGTTTGACTCGTCTACAAACCAGATTTCTCAATGAGCCGAAATTTGTAGAAAATATTTATAAAAATATTGGCAAAGATCTTGATGCTACTGCTGCAGATGAATTAGGGATGGTGACTTTTATTCCAGACTATATAGACTGGGAAGATGAAGTACGAATTTCCATTGAAGAGCGCACCAGCTTTTCACCAGATGCGCTCACCGGAATGGAAGCTTCACTTAGATTTGCCGGCCCAGAAACTCTGGAAACAAAAATCTTCGGTCGACTGACCGCATGGCAAAACTGGATTTTTCAGCGCCCGAATGCCGTGGGAGAGCAAGGTGCACTTAAACTTTTTGGAACTGGGAAACTATCCAACTATGATAAAAAACGTGTTTAACGAACATTTGTAAATCCAAAGATATTATTCCAGAACATAATTACAAAAGATTGTATGATCATTGATTATAACCAAAAGATTCCGAACAATGTAAACTTAAACGGTGATCGTCGTCTTCAACGTGCCTTGGAACGCTGGCAACCAGAATATTTAAACTGGTGGAATAAACTTGGTCCAGAGACAAGCAAAGAGCACGAAGTTTATCTCCGTACTGCGATCAGCGTTGAAAAGGATGGCTGGGCTCATTTCGATTATGTCAAAATGCCAGAATATCGCTGGGGAATTTTCCTAACACCTTCTGATCCCACCCGAACCATTGATTTTGGTATTCACAAAGGACAGCCAGCCTGGCAGGTGGTCCCAGGCGAATACCGTTCAGAACTACGTCGCCTGATTGTCACTCAGGGCGACACGGAACCTGCGTCAGTAGAACAGCAAAGGTACTTAGGCAAAAACTGTCCTTCGCTTTACGATTTGCGCAATCTTTTCCAAGTCAATGTTGAAGAGGGTCGTCATTTGTGGGCTATGGTTTATTTGCTTCAGGCGTATTTTGGACGGGATGGACGAGAAGAAGCAGATGCCATGTTGGAAAGGCATTCCGGAGATGCGGACAAACCTAGGATCCTGGGAGCCTTCAATGAAAAAACCCCGGACTGGCTCTCATTTTTCATGTTCACATATTTTACTGATCGCGATGGAAAATTTCAGTTAGGTTCACTGGCAGAATCCGGATTTGACCCATTGTCTCGTTCATGTCGTTTTATGCTTACAGAAGAGGCTCACCATATGTTTGTAGGGGAAAGTGGTGTGGGGCGCATTGTTCAAAGAACCTGTGATTTAATGAATGAGCACAATAATGATGATGTTCGGAAAAATGGAGGTATAGATTTACCGACGCTACAAAAATACCTGAATTTCCATTTTAGTATTTCTACTGATTTATTTGGACAAGAGCTCTCTACCAACGCTGCTACTTATTACAACACTGGGATCAAAGGTCGTTTAAGTGAAACGAAAATTGACGATGATCATTTGCTTCATGATTCAAGTTATCCCATCTTGGAGTTGAGCGGTGATAAAATTGTTAATGTAGAGGTTCCTGCCCTGAATGCAGTTAATGAGCGTTTGCGTGATGACTACATAGCTGATTGTGATTTAGGGGTTCGGCGCTGGAACAAAATTATTGAGGAGGCAGGAATTGATTATTGTTTGAAACTTCCGCACCGTGCTTTTAATCGTAGAATAGGACAATTTTCTGAAATTCAAACTGATCCTGCAGGCAAAATTATCACACAAACTGATTGGGATAAAAGTCATGCAGAGTGGCTTCCAACTCAAGAGGACCGAGAATATGTCCAATCCTTAATGCAGCCAGTCACAGAACCCGGGAAAATCGCCGGGTGGATTTCTCCACCAAAAGGTAGAATCAATCGCCAACCGTTTGAATTTGAATTTGTACTTTTTAATTAAAAAAATGAAAGATGGAAAACAATACAATCTCTATCGATACCAGCATCAACCCGGCCAAAATTGAATTTGCTGAGGTGTTTAATGTGGCTGTTCCGTTCATTGACCGCCACTTGGAGGAAGGTCGAAAAGACAAAATCATCATTCATACAACGGGCGGCGAAAAAGTGACTTACGAACAATTGGCTGAGCGAGTTAATCAGTCCGGCAATGTTCTCAAGAATATGGGGATGAGTTCCGGAGATCGAATATTGATGATTATAAAGGACGCGCCTGAATTTTTCTATTTGTTTTGGGGAGCGATTAAAGCCGGGATTGTTCCGATTCCGCTCAACACGCTTTTGCGATCCAAAGATTATGCCTTCATGATAGAGGATTCCGAAAGTGTTGGTGTAGTCTATTCTCCTGAATTCATGGGGGAACTTGAGCCAGCTTTGGGACAAATGTCTAAAAAACCTGAATATACTTTGCTTACCGAGGGCAAATCGGGATGCTTTTTGGATCAGATGCATTCAGCCAGCTCGTCACTCGAAGCTGCTCCTGCAAAGGCGACTGATGACTGTTTCTGGCTTTACTCCTCTGGAACAACAGGGAAACCGAAAGGTGCGGTTCATAGCCATCGTGATATGGTAGTTACCAGTCAATATTACGGCAAAGATACCCTTGGAATACTTGAAGATGATGTTTGTTTTTCTGCAGCAAAACTTTTTTTTGCATATGGATTAGGTAACGGGATGACCTTTCCGTTGTGGTCCGGAGCATCGTGTGTTTTGTTCCCTGCTCGTCCTACACCAGATAAAACTTTTGAGGTGATTGAGAAATTCAAACCAACTCTTTATTTTGGCGTACCCACACTTTTCGCTGCTCAATTAAAGGAACTTGAATCTTCTAGTCCTGATTTTTCCTCACTGCGCATTTCTGTTTCTGCAGGAGAAGCATTGCCTGCTGATATTTTTCGGCGCTGGAAAAAGTACACTGGGACATACATTTTGGATGGTATAGGCTCCACTGAAGCTCTGCACATTTTTATCTCTAATCGTGCTGACGACATCAAGGCCGGAAGCAGCGGTCGGGTGGTCCCTGGATACAAAGCAAAAATTGTGGATGAAAACAACAAAGAAGTCTCCCAAGGGGAAGAGGGGCGTTTGCTGATTCAGGGTGATTCTGTTTGCAAGTATTATTGGAAAAATCCAGAAAAAACATCAGCGACCATCGTTGATGGCTGGCTCAATACTGGGGACACTTACCGACAGGAAAAAGACGGTTATTTCATCTACGGGGGAAGAAGCGATGACATGATGAAAGTAGGTGGTATATGGTGTTCTCCTTTTGAAATAGAAGCCAAACTGGTGGAACACCAAAAAGTACTGGAAGCAGCTGTTGTAGGACGTGCAGATGATTTCGGAATGATCAAACCGGAGGCACATGTGGTACTAAAAAGAGCCTCTGATGCATCTGATATCACTGAGTGTGAATTGTTGGAACACTGCAAAACCGGACTGGCTCCATACAAATATCCGCGCTGGTTCAAATTCTCGGAAGAACTGCCAAAGACCGCTACTGGAAAAATTCAACGTTTCAAACTTCGCTCCAATTAAACTGCCAGGAACCATATTTTGAACAAAGCATTTTCTTGTATTTAAGAGAATGCAGAACAACTTTTTCTCACTGTTAAAAGACTTTTACCAATAACAAAAACCAACACACTCTGTAGAGAAACATATATCAGCTGATTTGAAGAAAACATAATGAGCCTGACAAGTTCAATTTTTCATTGCAAATACATAATGATATTATTTTACTGAGAAAGAAATGAACTCCACAAAATTTCACTTAAAATCATAAAATTATTAATGGAGAATCAAAATGAATGAATTAGCGAAAGGAACGTGTATTCCGTGCAAAGGTGGTGTTCCTCCTTTAAAAGGAGAAGAACTGGAAGCTTTGCTGGAAAAATTAGGAAATGGTTGGAAGATAATCAAAGAACATCATTTAGAAAAAGAATATTTGTTTGGAAATTTTAGAGAAGCACTTGATTTTACAAATAAAGTGGGAGAAATGGCTGAAGATCAAGGCCATCATCCTGATATTTTTTTAGCATGGGGGAAAGTGAGATTGACAATTTGGACTCATAAAATTGATGGATTGACAGAAAGTGATTTTATCTTTGCAGCTAAAGCAGATCATGAACTTTTGTAGTATAACTTAATTTTTTAGAGATTTGACTACTAAGTAATTATAATTACAAGTCATTAATAAACAAAACGCTTCCATTTTTCCCACATTTCTAGATTTGTATTAGAATAATCAAGCTCATCGAAGAATAATCATTGAAATTGTTGATCCTTATGAGTCAATCCCACTGACGGTAATTAGTATCGAACGGAAGTGAAATAGTGAAATTTATCTATGTCGATAAAAAAATCGCACTTCGATCTCGCTGAAATTGAAAAAAGCACCATTGATCATTATGAGAACAATGCTGAATCTTTTCGTGTGGGTACACAAGACCACGATGTCAGCCAAAATATTGAGGCCTTTTTAAGAGCTCTTCCCAAAGAAAAATCTCTCGATATTCTTGATCTTGGTTGTGGCCCAGGCCGAGATATTTGTGTGTTTAAATCTTTAGGCCATAAGCCAATAGGCTTAGATGGCAGTAAAGAATTTTGCAAAATAGCATTTCAACAAAGCAGTTGTCCTACTCTAAATCAGCAGTTTCTAAGCCTAGATTTGGAAGATCACAGCTTAGATGGAGTTTTTGCCAATGCTTCATTGTTTCACGTTCCTAGTCAAGAGCTCCCTAGGGTTTTAGGAGAATTACACTGTGCTTTGAGAAACGGGGGAATTTTATTTTCATCGAATCCAAGAGGTGACGCAGAGGGATGGCAGGGACAGCGCTATGGCCATTACATGGAATTAGAGGCCAGTGAATTTTACCTGAAGCAATCTGGTTTCAAAATAATCGATCATTTCTATCGTCCTTCTGGAAAGCCACGAGACCAGCAACCTTGGTTGGCTATTGTCAGTCAACGTCAGGACTTAAAGACATAAATCAGATAAAGATGAAATGCAAATTAGTAATCAACTTAGTCCTGTTTTGTTTATTCCTCATGGTGGGGGCCCTTTGCCCTTGCTTAGAGACGAAAATCATCAGACTTTGGTAAACTTTCTAAAAGAAATAACACCAACACTTGGTGTACCATCAACAATCCTGATTATCAGCGCACACTGGGAAGAGGACAAAGTAACTATTACAAGCGGGACGAAACCATCATTAATATATGATTATTATGGTTTCCCGGATGAAGCGTATGAAGTTGAATACCCGGTACTTGGTGATCCAGTTTTTGCAAATAGGATATATAATTTATTGCAGGAGAGTGGCTTCGAAACTAAATTGGATGACCATCGTGGTTTTGATCATGGTGTGTTTGTTCCATTAAAAATCATGTATCCAGAAGCAAAGATTCCTTGTGTCCAGTTATCACTTTTAAACAATTTAGATCCTGAATCTCATATCAAAATCGGGAAGGCATTGTCAGAATTGAGAAATGAAAACATACTAATCGTCGGATCAGGTTTTTCATTTCATAACATTCAGGCCTTAATATCTCAAAACACTGGTATGCCTGACCTAATGAATGAGGAATTTGAACAGTGGCTTATTGATACTTGTACAAATATAAATTTTTCACCAAGTGTACGGGAAAGGAGACTGATTGAGTGGAGTAATGCACCTTTTGCAAGGTATTGTCAACCAAGAGAGGAGCACTTGCTGCCGTTACATATTTGTGCAGGGGTATCTGGTTCTTACGCAAAACTTGTGTTTGATGGGGAGATAATAGGAAAAAAAGCAAGCGCTTTTTTGTGGTAATAATTTGCTTTGAAAAATAGGGGGATGTAATACTTAATTATGTTATCTGCATTACTCTAGTTGTTGAGCGAGTTGGTATTTTTGTTTGGGTACTTTGGAAATTGTGCTTGTCTATTCTGAATCGAAAACCAATAATTTGTTTTGAGAATAGGGAAAAGTAGATGATGAAACGACCGGACTTGTTGCTTATCTTATGTGGTGTAGTAGTCCACCCTCGAATCCCAGAAACTAACTCGGTAGTTTCATCTCTCTCGTCTCAAACATAAGTTTAGCCTGAATCCTTATCATACAGATGATTTCAGTGTTAGAATTTCATCACAATCTTTATCAAGATTAACAACCCATGATTAATATAAAAAATCAGATGCCTGCGCCCTCTGAGGGAGAAAGCAATGTATCAAATAGGCGTGCAAAATGGGGGGAGAAAACCCATAACTCTGAAACGTTGGCGATCCTTGATGAGGATGCCCGTTACTTCCTTAGTCAATCCGTTTCCAGCCCATGCTTATCTGTTGTAGCCGGAGCCGAAGGAGCTTATATAGAAGACACAAATGGCCGTCGTTATCTGGATTTTCACGGTAATAATGTGCATCACATAGGCTATGGGCACCCCAAATTGAAAAAAGCGATTGCCGATCAAATGGATGCTTTGCCTTTTGCACCGCGACGATTCGCTTGTGAATCCTCACTTGCTCTTGCAAAGAAACTGGTTGCCATAGCTCCCGGCAATCTTTCCAAGGTCTTATTCACGACAGGGGGTTCAGATGCGATAGAAGTGGCGTTGAAAATTGCACGAGCGGCCACTGGTCGGCACAAAACAATTTCATTCTGGGATGCATTCCATGGGGCTGGATTTGGAGCTTCTTCTGTTGGTGGAGAACAACTCTTCCGATCACACGTTATTGGTCCACTGCTTTCCGGTACAGAGCATGTTGCCCCTTTTGCATGTTACCGTTGTCCTTATGGTTATCCTGATCTTAATGGTGAAGCGCAAATTGAAATCTGTAAGACGACCTGTGCTAATTTCGTACGCTATGTCCTGGAAAAGGAAGGGGATGTGGCCGCCGTCATTGCTGAACCTGTGAGAGCGGTGCCTTACATACCTCCATCCGGATATTGGCAAATGGTGCGTCAGGCCTGCAATGAAAACGGAGCTTTATTGATCTTTGATGAGATACCAAGTGGTCTTGGTAAGACCGGCAGAATGTTTGCGTGTGAACATGATGCAGTGGAGCCTGATATACTAGTCATAGGAAAAGCTCTTGGAGGTGGAATTTTGCCAATTGCGGCAGTTCTCGCCAAATCCGAACTTGATGTAGCTGGTGAATTTGCCTTTGGTCATTACACCCATGAGAAAAACCCTGTAACCGCGAAAGCGGCTTTGACTACCATTGAAATCATTGAGCAGGAAGGTTTAGTTGAGAACGCAGCTACTCTTGGGAAATACGTGCTTGAGCGACTCAATTTGTTGAAAGATGAACACTCTACGATAGGAGATGTTCGTGGACGCGGATTGCTGATCGGAGTGGAACTTGTCCTCAACAAAGAAGATAAAACCCCGGCAAACGATTTGGCTGAAGAAGTACTTTACCGCTGCCTTAGCAATGGATTGTCATTCAAGCTTACAATGGGAAATGTCCTGACGCTAACTCCGCCGCTGATCATTACCAAAACGCAAATCGATCTTTCATTGAAAATAATAAGCGATAGCCTTAAAGAGGCCGAACAGGCCCTTGGCTTGGCATGAACGGGAATTTATCGTCCAACTGCACTCTTAACTGCTGTATTCGTTTTAGCTTTACAGAACACAGGAGTTTCAGGTGTCAAAGTTAGATTTAATTAAAGAGTACAAGTCGTACTACAAAACAGGTAATGAACCGGGAATAGTTGAGTTTGGAGAGGCTGGTTGTCAGTTGAAAAAATGATTGAAGACAGATGTGTGCAAATCATGCACATCAGTCCATATTTGAGGGAACCGGAATCAATCAACAAATTGCTCAAGTTCGTTGAAGTAAACAGTTTTACAGTCAATGGGCTGCATCATGAAATCTATCTTTCTGATCCGCGTAAAACAGATCCGGAAAAACTGACGACAATCATTAGTTATCCGTTTAAATGAGTCAAAAACCTAAAACATTTAGAGTATGCTCTTACTTCAAAAGCCGCACTGATAAAGTATTCAGTGGTCCTTTTACTCCGGTTTTTGCGAAAGTGAAAGAATCTGAGCTCTGACTTCCTGCATCAAAGTGTCACATCCTTCAATGCTATAGTTGGAAGCATCAATGTGGGTTCCAACATGAGCCTCAATTTTTTGTCCCAAACTGAAGTCCCATGTGTCCGGCGGCATTACTCGTTCTGTTCCACGTAAGCCGATCGGAATGATTATCGATTCTGTTTGTATTGCGAGCAAAAAGCCGCCTTTTTTGAATTCTCTCAATTTACCATCCCGGCTTCTGGTACCTTCAGGAGCAACATAAATCATGATACCGCTTTTCATTTTATCTTTGGCAACTTCCAGTGATTCTACAGATTTGTCATGATCCGAACGGTCAATCGAAATAAACTCAGCGGTTTTCATTCCCCTTCCCCAAATCGGAACCCTGAAGAGCTCTTTTTTGCTAATCATGCGTAAGCTGCTACCCTCCGGAATTGTCATGAATAACAATGGAATGTCATAAAAACTTTGATGGTTGCTCATTAAAATATAGCTGCGCCCTTGCATCAACTTAATAGGCTTATTGTGCTTCACCTGGTAACTGGCCCTTACCAATTGAAGTAATTGCCCAGCCCACGAGTGCAGCCGTATATTTGCTTTTTTCCGTGTTAACTTTCCTAGGGAAGCATCTAAAATTGCTAGAAAACTGATGCTGAGAGTATAATAAATTGCGGATAATAGAATATAAAGTCTTGTAAGAAAGTGCGCTTTCATTGCTGGTCTGATATTGATGGTAGGCTAAACCATTGGGAAAGCACGGTGCGCTCTCCAGAAAGAGATCTTTCCTTTATTCATTTGTACAAAAAACATCACTTGGGACAATGAATGGTCTGGCTCTGAAACGCTGTGAAGTCCGACCAATACCTCATCGTTCTCATAAAGTGTGTTGAAATCATCGCTCCGGAATTTAGTATTCGATACCCAAGTTCAGCGTTTCCTCTTTGGACATATAGTACCGTCAGTCATGACAAACTCGAAATCGTCGGTCGTTGTTACTTTCAAAGGCTTAGCATCACCGTTAACAAATGATTCTTGATATACCTTTAGTACTTGTGTTGCTGTAATTGACATATGTCTCCGAAAAATGATTATGACGAAAGATTGCCGGTGCCACTCCTGATGCGAAGACTCCGATTGATGCGCACGGATACAAAGTCAGTCATGTGCATCCGATGGAGGAAAAGGAATCAATGTTGGTCTTAAAACTATAGGAAAATCAAAAAGTATCAAGAAAATATTTCACAGCTTTTGAGCAGGGCAAACAATTTTCAGTCTCAAAATTAACTACTTATTCTGCATAATATTACTTGTGAAAATATTTGTGAATATCGGGTGGGGGATATTTGTGTAATTGTTTTAAATAGCCAGCTTATATGATGATTACAGGCATTGAGGGAGCTTAATATTCTCTGATCTCGGGGTTATGTATATTCATCCAGCCATCTCATAGCCGGAAATACTTCTTATGCTTCTGAAAGTGCTAACTAGCATCTCAGCCCCATTCTCCACAACAAGGCCGACAAATTGAACATTCAGATCTTCTTTAGTCTTCTCTTTGACTATTTCTTTCAGATCAACTGGTCTGAACCCAGCACGATCCAGAATGTAACGAGTTGCCACTAAACCAGGTTGAAGCCTGTTTTGTGGTCCCTCCCATCATCGTTTATTTCAGTTTAAGCCATGGACAGGTCAGTTTTTAGATGAACAATATACATGTTTTTAGACAGCTATTGCAATATCCTTCAAATGTTGCCTAAAACGCTCTCTAAGGCAATATTCATTTCTCCAGCATATTTTTTATCTGATTGATAGTTTGATGCATTGCAGTTCGATTTAACACCGCTACGCTACGTATCACGGAAGATTCGGAAAAACAATAGAAGATTCGCCAACTATTTAGTGAGATTTGTATGATCTGATTATTTGATGTTATGTATAAATTTTGCATTTCGCCTGCACATTTCGAGATTGTAATTTTGTTGTAAAGTTAAGGACAAACTCGGAGATTATGGCTTTATGAAAATTAAGAGGGGACTGTAGTACATTGACACAGTTGAGTAAACTGAACAACTCTAACTTGTTTGCAGAGTTGTATTCCATAGTTGGTAGGGTTGCAACGGAATTCCTACCAAAAACAGCAACAAAGCCTGTTTTTGATTATCCTTCCTTTTTGTGATTTTGTTACTATTTTGTTACTTATCTTTTTATATATCTTATAATATCAATAAGTTGAATGTAAATTAGGTAATTTGTACATTAATCTGCTTTAATTGTAGCTGAAAGTGTTATGAGGTAACAGCGGTCATTCCTCCTGCACCAATCAGTAATCCCCCACCAAGGCGCTGAGACCAGCGTCGTAATGAAGTAAGGCTCAACTGTTGTCCAGCGTAACTTGCGAGTAAGGCATAGCTGACGACACTCATGATTGCCAGCACAAAAAATGTTCCACCCAAGACAAGCGCCTGTGAGATAAAAGGCAGGTCAGGTTCCATGAACTGTGGTATAAAAGCAAGAAAGAAGACGATGCTTTTAGGGTTGAGTGCCGTTGTCACGTAAGCGTTTCTAAAAATTTTCCACCAGGCCCGGTTCATTGATTTTTCGGAAATCTCTAATGGTTCTGATGAACTTCGCCACATTTTGATTCCCAACCAGATCAAATAAGCAGCCCCCAACCATTTGAGAAAATAAAAAGCGGTGGACACCGTCTGTAACAACATGCCCACTCCTAACAATGAAAAACCAATTGCAGTCAGGTCTCCCAACCCCACCCCAAAAACCAAAGCCGAAATAGTTGATCTTCCCCGAAAAAGTGAATAACTGATCACCAAAAGCAGTGTTGGTCCGGGAATCAACAAAAAAGTTGTTGTGACTAATGTATATGCCAACCACGATTCTAAAGACATATTTTTTACTGAATAGAGGGATGGTTATTGGCTCTGAACAGAATAAGAGTGCCACTGATCAGTTATCACGCCCGTAATTTTTCATTTTCTGGATCACACGGCGATTCAGGAATCACATATGCCAATCGACGCTCGCCAAGGATTTCTATTTCCAACTCCGTGCCGATATCGCCGTTTCCGGTTTGTACATAGGCCAAGGCTAAGCTTTTTCCGACACTGTGCCCGAAGCATCCGGACGTAGCACGGCCTATCATTGTTCCTTTCCGGAAAATCGGCTCACTTCCCATTGCAT
>UINC01001604.1_pt1 | contig 19438 bp, 17 predicted proteins | sample 5385821 | NCBI WGS metagenome assembly UINC01 (sample SAMEA4666929, study PRJEB26691) | marine metagenome | isolation source: Pacific Ocean | place: Pacific Ocean | collected 2011-10-13 | reverse complement strand
GTTCGCCGGGCTGCCTAACCCCTTCCAGGCCATACGGTATCATTCCTTGGGGGTATATCCGGAGACGATTCCGGACACCCTGGAAATCACCGCTCACACGGACAATGGACTGGTAATGGGTCTGCGGCATAAAGAATTCCCGGTGGAGGGAGTTCAGTTTCATCCGGAGTCCATCCTGACTCCAGACGGGAAGCATCTGCTGCAGAATTTTTTGGATAAAGTGAGCGCAGCTGCTGCTTTGTAGAGGATCTGAATAGGAGTTTAATAGGTGGACATCAGGGAAGCGATAGACATAGTCGTATCGGGCAACGACCTGCCCATCTACGACGCGGCGTCGGCGATGCGTCAGATCATGTCTGGCGAAGTTACTCCTGCCCAACTGGGCTCATTCTTGACCGCGCTCAGGCTCAAGGGCGAGACCAACGAAGAGATTGCCGGCATGGCTACCGTCATGCGTGAGTTCTCATTGCGGGTGAACGTGGACGATATGGCGGTAGACTCGGTGGGTACCGGTGGCGACGGCCTAAACACGTTCAACATCTCCACCGCCGCGGCCTTCGTTGGCGCTGGAGCGGGACTGAAAGTTGCCAAGCATGGCAACCGGGCGGCGTCGGGCACCTGCGGCAGCGCCGATGTGCTGGAGGAACTAGGCGTCAAAATAGAGCTATCCCCCGAGGGTGTGGAACAGTGCATCCGGGAGAGCGGCATAGGGTTCATGTTCGCCCAAGCCTTCCACCCCTCTATGCGCCACGCTGGCCCGGTGCGGCGCGAGATAGGAATCCGCACCGTGTTCAATATCCTAGGGCCGTTGACCAACCCGGCTGGGGCGCAGTCCATGCTGGTCGGGGTGGCCTTCCCGGAGCTCGGCGAGAAGATGGCGTCGGTCTTGAATCTGCTTGACACCCACCATTCTATAATAGTCCACGGCGATGGCGGCCTGGACGAGATGACCCTCTCTGGCGACACCGCCGTATGGGAGGTTGCTGATGGTGTAGTAAGCAACTGGACCCTTTCAGTCGCTGACACCGGCCTGCCAATCACGCCCATCGAAGCCATACGGGGTGGCGATAAAGCAGCCAATGCGGCAACCATGCGGGCGCTCCTCAATGGCGAAGGAGGCCCGGTGCGTGACTACGTGTTGCTGAACAGCGCCGGAGTGTTGCTGGTCGGAGACCTGGTGACCAACATCCGTGACGGCGTGGAACTGGCAGCCCAGGCGATAGATTCGGGCGCAGCAAGAGACTGCATGGAGTCCATGATACAGGCCAGCCAGTTGGGTGTTTAAGACGCACAGAATGCACGGCGAGGTATAATAATGGCCTGGTTTTCGGGCCCATAACAGAAGATATATGCCAAACATCCTGTATGAAATAGTCTCCGCGAAACGAGCTGAGCTAACCGAGAGTAAAACGCAGATATCTTTAGCTGATTTGGAATCTGCTGCCGCTGACCAACCGCGACCTTTAAACTTGTCCGGCGCTCTGCTGGGCGGTGGAGTTCGGCTGATCGCTGAGGTCAAAAAGGCTTCGCCGTCACGCGGCTTGCTCATGCCTGAGTTCGACCACTTGAAACTGGCGGAGACCTATGCCAGCAATGGCGCGGCCGCTATATCGTGCCTCACCGATCTCAGGTTCCAGGGCGAGTTGGCTCATTTGCGGGAGATCAAAGAGACCGGGGCATCCCAACGCGCACCGGTCTTGCGCAAGGATTTTATATTCGACCCTTACCAGATAGCCGAGACTCGGGCTACCGGGGCGGACGCCATGTTGCTCATCGTCGCGATTCTGGAGCCAGCCCAACTGAAAGAATTGTTGGTTGCCGCTCAAGAACGTTGGATGCAGTGTCTGGTGGAGGTCCACGACGAAGCTGAACTCGAGATTGCAGTGGACGCCGGAGCCGAGATCATCGGCATTAACAACCGGGACCTGCGCACCTTCACCACCGACCTGACCGTGACTGAGCGCCTGGCGCCGCTGGTGCCCAGGGGTAAGCAGGTCGTCAGCGAAAGCGGCATTTTTACGCAGGAGCACTTGCGGCAGATGAGCCGGTTTCGGGTCAACGCAGTGCTGGTGGGTGAGGCCTTGGTGACCGCCCCGGACGTCGGCGAAAAAGTCAGGGAGCTGACCAGACAGAAAGCGCCGGCGGCATGACCATGGATTCCCAAGACATCAGGGTCAAGATTTGCGGCATCCGCGCCCTGGAAGACGCGCTGGTAGCAGCTGAGGCGGGAGCCGACTTCATCGGTATGGTTTTTGTGCCCGAACGGCACCGCCGCATCACGCCCAGAGAGGCCAAAGGCATCGTGAGTGGAGTCAGGAGCTCAGGCGGCAACGTTCCCCGGGTGGTCGGTTTATTCGCGGACCAGCCCATCCAAGAGGTTGCTGGGATTGTCGAATCCTGCGGACTGGACCTGGTGCAACTCTGCGGCAAGGAATCAGTTGAATATGCGGGTCAGGTGGGCTGCGGCGTGATCAAAGTTGTACACGTAGCCGAGACGGCCACGGCGACCGACGATGCCGCCATTGGCGGACGTGTCAAAGACTTCAGCGGGGTCGGGCACCTGGTGACACTTGATCGATATGTTGAGGGGATACAGGGCGGCACCGGCAAAGGATTCGACTGGGACGTAGCCGCTTCCCTCTCCCAGGGTGGACACCTATTCTTGCTGGCCGGCGGACTCACCCCCGAAAACGTTTCAGATGCAATCACTGCCGTGAAACCCTGGGGGGTGGACGTCTCTTCCGGCGTGGAAACCGACGGCAACAAAGATCACGCCAAGATTCGAGATTTCATGCACAAAGCCCGGTCCACTGCCAAGTTAATCAACGGATAAGAAGGAATATTCAATGGCAGATGTAAACGAGGGGAGCCTCCGCTTTCCGGATGATCGGGGCCGGTTTGGTGATTTTGGGGGGAAATTCATCCCCGAGACGCTGATGGCTGCCGTTGCGGAACTGGACGAGGCATACCACACGGCCAAAGCAGACCCTGAATTCTTGGAGCGGTTGGGCCATCTGCTGCACACCTATGCCGGACGGCCCACAGCCCTGTACTTCGCCGAGAACCTGTCCCGCGTCTGCGGCGGGGCCAAGATATACCTCAAACGGGAAGACTTGGCCCATACAGGGGCCCACAAGATAAACAACGCCCTGGGCCAGGCCCTGTTGGCCCAGCACATCGGCAAGCAGAGGATCATCGCTGAGACCGGGGCCGGGCAGCACGGCGTCGCCGCGGCGACCGCCTGCGCCATGCTCGGTCTGGAATGCATCGTCTATATGGGCAGCGAAGACATCAAACGACAGTCGCTGAACGTCTTTCGGATGAAACTGTTGGAAGCCGAAGTTGTGCCTGTCGATTCGGGCACCCGCACTTTGAAAGACGCCATCAACGAGGCCATACGCGACTGGGTGACCAATGTAGAGACCACCCACTATCTGATCGGCAGTGTGGTCGGCCCGCACCCGTATCCCGTGATGGTGCGCGACTTTCAGACGGTCATCGGCCGGGAGGCCCGGGCTCAGCTATTGGAGGCTGAAGGACGGTTGCCCGATTACGTGTTGGCCTGTGTCGGCGGCGGCAGCAATTCCATCGGCATGTTTCACACCTTCGTGCCCGACGAAGACGTGCGGCTGATTGGCCTGGAGGCAGGGGGAGAAGGCGTAGCCACCGGCAAGCACTCAGCTACCCTCAGCGCAGGGCGTCCCGGTGTGCTGCACGGCGCCATGTCCTATCTGCTGCAGGACAAGGATGGTCAGGTTCAGGAGACCCACAGCATCTCTGCGGGCCTGGATTACCCCGGAGTGGGCCCGGAGCACAGCTACCTGAAAGACTCCGGCAGGGCCGAGTACCGGGAGGTCAACGACTCTCAGGCCCTAGAGGCATTCCACCTGCTCTGCCGCACCGAGGGCATCATCCCAGCCTTGGAGTCGTCCCACGCGGTCTCCGCTGCCGTCGACCTGGCCAAAACACTCACGCCGGACCAGATAGTCGTGGTCTGCCTCAGCGGCCGGGGTGACAAAGACATCGACATCGTCGCCCAAGCGTCTGGACTGCAGATCTAAGCGCTGCTTCCGAAGCTGCGCCAGGCGTTAGCCCTCGGGAATCCCTATGCTATAATGGCTGCCGATTCGCCGGGGCCGTTTTTGAACGTGCTATGGTTATGATTAAACTCGAATTCCCCCGAAAATAGGAGAATCTACTATGGACATGGGCCTCGAAGGCAAAGTTGCAATCATCACGGGTGGAAGTGACGGGATTGGGAAAGCCGCGGCATTGAGCATGGCCAAAGAGGGGGCCAACGTCGTTATCGTGGCCCGCCGGCAAGAAGTATTGGACCAGGCAGTCCAAGAGATCAAAAGGGCCACAGAGGGCTCGGTAGTCCCTCTGGCACTGGACATCACCATCGAGGGTGCGTCCCAGAAGATGATCAAGACCGCCTTGGACAACTTTGGGCGGGTGGACATCATCGTAAACAACGCGGGTTCGTCTATGGCTAAACCATTTGAGAACGTCAGTCATGAGGACTGGCAATCTGACTTTGAATTGAAGGTCTGGGCCGCGGTCCGGTTGATGCAGGACTCTATCGGTGAGATGCGGAAGGTTGGCGGCGGCAGGATCATCAACGTGACCAACCTGGGCGGCCGGACCCCTGGCCCCGCTTCCATGCCTACCTCCATCTCCCGCGCTGCCGGAATCGCCATTACCAAAGGCCTGTCCAAAGACTTGGCCAAAGAAAACATACTGGTCACCACCGTCTGCATCGGACTGGTCAAGAGTGGCCAGCACCAACGCCGGTATGACGCCCGGATCGAAAAGGAACCCAATTTGACCTTGAGCACTTTCTACGACGAACTGGCCCTGGCCCGGAACGTGCCCATCGGCCGCGTGGCCGAGCCCGAGGAAGCCGGCGATGTCATCGCCTTCTTGGCTTCGGAGCGGGCCAGCTACCTGACCGGCATCGCTGTGAACTTGGACGGCGGCGCTTCGGCAGTTCTCTAGCAACAAATACCTAAACAACCAAAGGGCCCATGCGACCGGAGGCCATCGTTGACTAGCTCCTACATGAATGAATTGCAGCCATCTCAGAAGGTGCTGCTGGGACCCGGGCCGAGCAGCGTCCACCCTCGGGTGCTGCAGGCGCTTTCGCTCCCCGTGATGGGCCACCTCGACCCAGAGTTCTTCCAGGTCATGGATGACGTGTGCGAGATGCTGCGCATGGTATTCCACACGGAGAACAGCATGACCGTGCCCATCTCGTCTACCGGCACCGGCGCCATGGAAACGGCCTGCGCCAACATCATCGAGCCTGGCGATTCGGTGCTCATCTGCAGGAATGGCTACTTCGGCATCCGCCTCGGCGATATCGCAGAGCGCTGCGGAGCCGCCGTGCACCTGATGGATACCCCCTGGGGCAAGGCTGTCGACCCCCAGATGCTGAAAGACGAACTCAAGAAGCACCTTGGACTAAAGGCCGTGGGCGTGGTCCACGCCGAGACGTCCACCGGCGTGCTGAACGACATCAATGAGTTGATAGACGTGATCCACGAGGCCGGCGCATTGGCTATCGTGGATGCCGTGACATCACTGGGCGGCCATGAAGTCAGGATGGACGACTGGGGCATGGACGTCTGTTACAGCGCGACCCAGAAGTGCCTGGGAGCTCCTCCCGGTCTGGCCCCGATCAGTCTTAGCACTGCGGCTATGGAAGTAGTCGCCAAAAGGCCGACTAAGGTCCAGAGTTTCTATTTCAACCTGAAGGACCTGGAAGCGTACTGGAACCAGACCAGGGCCTACCACCACACCTCGCCCATCAACATGACTTATGCCCTGCGGGAGGCCCTGCGCATGATGATGGAGGAGGGCCAAGAGAACCGCATCCAGCGGCATGCCAAAGTTGCCGCCGCCCTTCGCTCCGGAGCAGAAGCTCTGGGTCTAAGCCTGCTTGCCGAGGAAGGCCACCGGCTGAACCCTCTTACGACCATATCGATTCCGGATGGCATCGAAGACGCCAAGGTCCGACGGACGCTGCTCAACGACTATGACATCGAGATCGGCGGCGGACTGGGCGAGTTTGCGGGCAAAGCCTGGCGCGTGGGCCTCATGGGCGAGTCGGCCCGGGAGCGGAACGTCTTTGCGCTGCTATCGGCTCTGGAGACCATCCTGCACAAAGAAGGCTACGAAGTAGCCTTCGGCGCCAGCCTATCAGCAGCTCAAAGAACTATCGCGACGTTTGACGAGTAGAGACCCGGTACAGGGCTAAGAAATGAGAAGAGGTGCACACTGCCGCCCCTGAGCTCCCTACGGGTCATCCCCCGGTAGCCTGGTGGCAACGGTGCCCATGGAATCCGGTGGCCAAGGGGCTGTTAGGTAGTCGTAGAGGTTGCCGGCGTTGATGCCCATGACCATGGGGGCGAGGGCAGCTTGTTCTACATCCATGGGGTAGCGGTCGATTAAGGCGGTTAGGGTTGAAACCGATTCCTCCCGGGTCATGCCCCGGTCCACCGCGTCTTGGACGTAGTCCTTCCACTCGTTGATGAACGATCCCTGCTCGTCCAAGTATCCTTTGTCGCACATCCCGCCGTGACCAGGCACGAAGATATCCTCGTTCAGCCCCCGTAGGGACTCCAACGCCACCAACCATAAGTCTGGGTCGGCTTCGTGCAGCCAGGAATGGACGCCGTGGAATATGTTGTCACTGGTGAAGACCACGCCCTCCTCTTTGACGATCACAGCCGCCTGATACAGTGTGTGGCCTGGCATGTGAATCATCTCGAAAGTGTGGTCGCCTACGTGCATGGTCATGCTGTCGCGGAAGGTGATCACCGGTGTGTTGGCCTTGTAATTTTCTAGCAATGCAGGCTCGTCGGGCCCGAAGGTTCCCACCCTGGCGACGTGCTCGGTCATGTCGGTGTTCAGGATGCGGGTGCGGACGCCTTCGTGGGCTATGACTGGGGCATCGAAGAAGGCGTTACCGGTCCAGTGGTCGCCGTGGGGCTCCGTGTTGATGATGTAGCGGAGCAGTCCCCGTTTCTCAATCTGAGACTTCAGCCACATGGCCGTGGTTGGCTTGTGAGGGCTGTCAATCATAACGATGCCGTCGGACGTGGTCACGAACCCAAAGTTGCAACCCCTGGTCTCGGTCTCAACCCATACATTGCTGCTTACCTGTTTCACGGTAGACCTCCCTATTTAGCCGTTTGCGTTCCAAATCTTCTGGAATCCCTCGTTCTCTAATCCCTGAGCTCCTTCTTAAAGGATCTTGCTGTAGCCGATTATTACGTTTAGAGGTGTGCGGAGCTCGTGGTTCATATTGGCCAGGGAATTCGCCCTTGGTGAGGTTGGCTTCTTCGGCACCTTTGCGAGATAGTTGCGTCTCCTCGATGAACTGGGCGTTGGCTATGACCACAGCTGCGCTGCCGACCAGGGATTCAAGCAAACGAATGTCCCGATAGAGTTGAGTGGCCTGCCGCTCCCCCTCCAGGCGATTACTTTTTCGTTTTTCGCTGGTCGTTCATCGTTCATGGGAAGTCAGCTGTTGCGATGATGCCTGCCCAAAAGGGTGCCGGTATTATGACATGATTCAATAAGGCGGCGCACCGGCTCGCGGGCAGTTAGAGCATAGCTGTTTGGAGGCGGCTGATTGTTGACTGGTCGCGCAGTCACAGCTATGCTGGCAGTTGTTTCTGACGACGCCCGCTCCCAAGCCGATGATTGCGCGTCCTTTCACGGCGTCGGATATCGTATGTTTGGAGCGGATTCCCAGGTCAGCTATGACCAAAATATGGAGTGCTAATGGACGAGAAATTGCAACAGGGGGGGCGTCTCCCAAAGGTTACGCTCCAACTGTTGGATGGGGGCACGATCACCCTACCCGACGACGCACCTACCCGGTACACAGCTTTGTTGTACTACCGGGGACATTGGTGACCCTACTGCAATCGGCAGTTAGCCGAATGGGAAGCCAACAAGAAAGAACTGGACGAACTGGGCGTCACTATCTACGCGGTTAGCGTTGATAACAAAGAACTGGCGACCGAGGTCAAGGACAAAGGATTGTCCTTCCCCATGGCCTATGGGGCAACCAAGGCCGACGGCGACCTGATCGGGGCTTGGTGGTCCGAGGAGCGTGACGGTTACATACAGCCGGCCGAATTCCTGTTGGGCAGGGGCGGCACTGTGCTGGGGGCCATGTACGCATCGGGGCCGGTGGGACGCATGGGAGCGGATGAAGCCATCGCCTTAATCACCCGCCGCGAGACCATCCGTCGCGAGGAAGAGGAAAAGGCACACTGACTTCGCACTAATTCAGCAGTTAAATGGCGGAGAGCTATGAGCAATCAACAAGTGGTTGACCTAATGGAACATGTTTGGAATTCCATCGACTCATTGTGCTCTCCACTGACTGAAGCCCAGTGGAAATCGCCCACCGACTGCCCTGGTTGGTCGGTACAAGACCAGGTGTCCCATCTGGTTGGGGCCGAGTCCGGGATATTGGGAGAACCTCGGCCAGACCACACGCCCCAAGACACGGCCCATGTTAAGAACGACGTCGGTCAGTCCAATGAAGTGGTGGTGGATTTTCGACGTCCTTGGTCCGGGCAAAAAGTCTTGGATGAGTTCCGGGAGTTGACCAGCCGACGGCTGACGTACCTCAGAGGCCTGTCAGACGATCAATTCGCCACTGAGATGCAGACACCTATCGGTCCTGGCACGGTCACCGAGTTCGTGCGCATCCGCATCATGGACGCCTGGGTGCACGAGCAGGACATCCGGCGGGCACTAGCCGTTCCCGGTGAGCTAGAAAGCGCTGTGGCGGCTCATGCCGTGGGCCGCGTGGCCCGGGCGTTGCCCTTCGTCGCGGCCAGAAAAGCCCAAGCCCCCGACGGCGCCACCGTGGTATTCGACATCACCGGCCCGGCGGGCCAAGTTGTTCCGGTGGCCATCGAAGAGGGGCGGGGCAGCCAACTGGACTCAGAGCCTGAATCACCGACGGTCCGAATCACCACCGATGTCGAGACCTTTGCCTGTCTGGGGTGTGGACGCTGGGACCCCGCGGAAGCGCTAAGTTCCGGCAAGGTCACCGTCGCGGGTGACACTGCTTTGGGCGTAACTATCGTCAATCAGATGAATATCATGATCTGAGGGCGGAGTGTGATTGTCATGACGACTCGCTACAATGCACTGGTAACGACAAGTAACTAAACGAACGGTTGGATTGCGTTAATTGGCCCTTCTAGGTGAACCCAAGTTCGGATATTCGGCCACCAAGATGCCCTTTGGCATCCACTACAGTTGGGTGATCGTGGCTGTGTTGGCGATCGTCCAGGTCTTCGGCAGTTCCGTTTTTATGATCGCCGGCGTTATGGTGCCGCCCCTGACCGATCCCGAAGGTGGCTTCCGCTGGGGAATCGGTGAGCTCAGTATGGCCATTGGCCTCTACTACGTATTCAGCGCCATGTTTGCCCCCATTACAGGCCACCTAGGAGACAGGTTTGGCGCCCGGCCCATGATGTTTGTCGGAGCTGTGATGTACGGCGTGGGCATGGTTGCGCTCGGGTTTGTGAGTGAGCTGTGGCATTTCTTCGTTTTCTACAGCTTCCTGATGTCGTTCACAGCTTCGATCACCATGGTGCCGATGATGGCGTCCGTCAGTGGCTGGTTCCGGCGCCGCATGGGTTGGGGTGTGGGCATCCTATGGGCCACCGGTGGTATTGGGACTGCCATACTGGCGCCCTTGATCGCCTACATGTTGGAATCCATGGGGTGGCAGGCCGCTTTCACCGCCGTGGGCGTAGCGGGTACCGCGGTCATGCTCTTGGTCTTCCCGTTCATACGAAGCAAGCCCGCAGATATTGGGATCCGTCCCTTTGGTATAGCGACCGATGAGCCTGAAGTCCCACCCAAAGACCGGGTCGTGGAGGCGCTACGCCTCAGGGTGTTCAATCAGCACACGCGCCAGACCAGGGCATTTTGGAATCTTCCCATCATCCATGCATTGGGCTGTGCCGGGATGGGGATCGTTCTCATCTACGTGATTCCCTTGGCGGTGGAACAGGGTCTCAGCACAACTTCTGCGGCCCTGACTATCACTATTATATCTTTGGTAAGTATCGCGAGCAGGCTTGGAGCGCCGGTAGTGGCCGAAGTTTGGGGGCCCAGAAAGGTTATGGCCGCCAGCCTGAGCATTCAGGCCCTGACCGTGTTCATCTTGTTCTGGGCCCACGATGCTTGGGTGTTTTATCTGTTCGCCGCCACATTCGGATTGGGTTTTGGCGCCGAGTGGACTGGATACCTGGAAATCAATCGACGGTACTTCGGCGATGGGCCCATGGGGAGCATCTACGGTTGGCAGATGACCGGCGCGTTTGCCGGCCACGCCGTGACGACGTTCCTTGCCGGCTTGGTAATCTATGTGACCGATTCTTTCTACCCTGTGTTCGTGCTTTCCGCGGCTTTTAGTGCCGCCGGATTGTTGGTCATCGCCACGCTGGAATCTACCTCTCACGTATTGATCCCCGATTGGGAGGAATCGTTGCCGCCTGAAGCTAGGAGCAAGTTTGTGCCTGGAACGGCTGTCGGAGACGACTAGATTTTCAGGACCGCGGGTGTGGTCTTGTCCACGGGGGATCCGGTGGAGTGCACGTAGCATCGCGATTAGTTATAATGTCTGAGTAGCAATATTCTGAAAACGCCGACCACCGGCGTTTATTCTTGCAGGAACGGGGAAATTGGCGGCTACCTCTCAACCCAGGCCTAAAATCTCGACCGGCCCGTTGCCTTTTGGCATCCACTACAGTTGGCTCGTGATCGGGATCTTGGCCACTGTCCAGATATTCGCCAGCTCCATCAGCATGGCCGCGGGCATCATGGTCCCGCCACTTAATGACGCCAATGGTGAGTTCGCCTGGAGCATGGGGACCATCGGCGCGGTCATCGCTAGCTACTACCTGTTCGGGGCCCTCTACGCTCCTATGAGTGGCTGGCTGGGTGACCGCTACGGGTCTCGTTGGATGCTCTTCGCTGCCGCCATCATGTATCTGATCAGCATGTCTTTGCTGAGCCAGGTGACCGCGATTTGGCACTTCTTCATCTTCTTCGGAATTTTGCTGTCGTTAACCCAGTCCCTGGCCATGGTGCCCCTGATGGCCGCGGTCAGCGGCTGGTTCCGCCGGCACCTTGGAGTGGGAGTGGGGATACTCTGGGGTGCTGGCGGTGTTGGTACCGGAATCATGGCCCCACTCATGGGCGCCTTCATTGAGACTTTGGGCTGGCAGACCACCTTTATGCTCATTGGAGGCGTGGGTGGAGGAATCATGTTGGCCATGGTCCCCTTAATGCGCAGCAAGCCCGCCGACCTGGGAATCTTGCCCTACGGCGCCAGGGCCACCGACTCGCCCCCGGTGATAAGAGACAAAGCAGTCGACCGGTTGCGTCAGAAAGTCTTCAATAAGCACACCCGCCAGACCAAGCCCTTTTGGAACTTGCCTCTGATTCATGGCCTGGGTTGCGCCGGACACGGCACCATCTTGATTTATGTGATTCCAATGGCCTTTGAACGTGGGGCGTTCTCGTCATTAGCTCAGGCGGGAATCATTCTGACCATCATCTCTTTGGTCAGCGTCATCAGCCGAATCGTCACGCCGATAATGGCGGAGCATTATGGGACCCGCAGGATGATGGCTGCCAGCTTGAGTATCCAGGCAGCCACGGTGTTCATGCTCTTTTGGTCCCAGGATGCCTGGGCGTTCTACCTGTTCGCGGGGGTGTTCGGGATCGGGTTCGGCGGGGAGTGGACCGGCTATCTGGTCATCAACCGGCAATACTACGGGGAAGGCCCCATGGGGACGATCTACGGTTGGCAGACCACTGGGGCGCTAATGGGTCACGCTGTCGCTACGTCACTGGCCGGGTTGGTGATCTATGCCACTGGGTCATTCAACCTCGTCATGGCGTTGTCTGTTGGATTCAGCGGTGTAGGAGTGTTGGTGATTGCCATGTTGGAGGACACATCACACGTGCTGATTCCAGACTGGGAAGACGATCTGCCGTCCCTGCCCGACACTGCCCATGAAGTGAACCTCCGACCGGCTGCCGGCGCCGCGGGGGATAACGACTAGGGTCTCTGGTGCTGGGATTCGAGCCTCCGCACTGAATCAATTCGTAGACCTACCCAACCCCTTCAACAACCCACTCACCGCAGCGCAGTCCTTACAGCCCTTAGCACCCTCGGGAGGGACGTCCATGTCCCAGACGCTGCGCGCTTGGCGGAGGAGGGGCGGGAGCAGTTGGGCCTGCCTGAGTTCTACCGGAACTACCTTGGCCAGAAAGCCCATGGTGAAGCCCCGGTCGTCCACCAGGTCCGGTTCCTGCGCGGTCGTTCTGTCGGTGGCCGGTTCCATGTAGACTAAGGCCAGTTTGGAGACCGGTGACAACCCCTGCCGTTCCGCGATCAGCGCGTAGGCGTTCAGCTGGACCTCGTAATTACTGAACATGCCGGGCCGGGCGGGATTGTAGCGTGACGTTTTGTAGTCGACGATCACGTAAGAGTCGTCGGCTAATCTGAAGATGCCGTCCGCCTCTCCCCTGAGGGTGATCCCAGTCTCTTCGTCCAGGGTCTTGAAGCTGGACCAGTGTGGTGGGTCGATGTATTCTCCGGCCTCTCCCAACTGGGCCAGCCACGACGGGGCGTGACCTTCTCGGTCGAAATGGTTCTGGACGATCAACTTGTTGTACCGGTCGATGCTGCTGAAGATGCCGGGAAAGCTCTGGTAAGGCAGGTTCTTGATGTGCAGCCGGATCCAGGCGCAGCGGCGACAGAATCGCGCTCTCGCGTACGTTCCCAACTCAGTGGCCGAGACCGTAGGCCCGGATTGGACTTCATTGTCCGGCCACAACTGTTTTTGGGCCATGCCTTATTACCGCCCCATGGCGTTAATCGTCGGAACCGTCTCCACCGCCGGCAGCAGGTGCGATTGCGGGTGCGCCACCGCCGGCCGTTCGTGCTTCGGGAGGCAAAGCGTCTTCCCAGTCAGGTAGTTGGTGCTGATGGGTGGACGGCAAGAAGAAGATGGAGAGCACCGCAGTTGCGCTAAGCCCGAAGGACAACCAAAGAGACCAAATGTAGGTGTCGGTCCAGTCCTTCAAGAACCCGCCCAAAACCGGCCCGATGGCCATCCCGATACCGGCTCCAGCCATCTGCCACCCATAGGTGGTTCCGTTGGGAGCATCGCCGTAATATTGTCGGTTTATCACTGGGAAAGCTGTCATCTCACCACCCATGCCGATTCCGAACAGCACGGCAAAGATGAAGTAGGTCGATAGTTGTTGGTCTACGATCAGCAACAGTAACGGGAAAGTCTGAGCGGAAAAAACGAATAGCATCACGATCTTACTGCCGAACCGGTCGGCCAAGATCGGGACCGCGAACCGCGTAACTGTGCTGACCACCGTGAGAATGATGTAGACCGCTACCGCCAGGCCCTTTGAGTGCCCAGCGAACGTCATCATAGCGACCAGCAATATCAGAATGATGTTGTGCCCAGCACATCCCCAGAAATGGATCCCCACGAGGTTCCAGAAGGCGTTGGTTTTCCGTGCCTGCTTTAGGAAAACATTGGTGCGAATCTTGGCCACTGCATTGTTCTGCATGCTTCGTATGGGCTCGCCGTCGGGGGCGCCCCACTGGCGCAAGCCGATGTCCGCAGGCTCATTATAGAAGAACTTGGTCAGGAGCAGCAGGACCGCGCCACCGACCAGCCCTGGGATCAAGAATGTCGCCCTAAGGCCGAATTGGTCAAAGAGAATAAAAACCAGTAGGATCGCCGCTCCGGTGCCCAGGCCCTGCAACCCCTGCAGGATCCCCATGGCCAGACCCAATTGTTTCCGGAACCAAAGCGTTACACCGGATACCAAAGTGACTTGGAACGCGGCCATCCCCGCCGCGAGAATGACGCCGAAGTAGAGATAGAACTGCCAAAGGCTTTGCATGAAGGCCGTCAGGGCCATCCCTAAGATGAACAGCATGCCACCGGCCCACATAACCCGGCGAACGCCCCAACGGTCTGCCAACCAGCCGCAGACGGGTGCCATAGTCCCAGATACGACCCATTGGATGGTGAAACCAGCGGCTATGGCGCCGATGCTCCAGCCGAATGGCTCTTTCTCAAATTCGTCCACCAAGATGGAGGCCGCAAAGCGCATCCCGGAGCTGGTCATCCACATGATCGAAGCAACGGCGACGATCACCCAGGAGTAATGGACATCTCGCTTGCCTAGGGCAAACCCAGCGGGATTGAGTCCGAACCTAAACATGCTTCCCTCCATCGTAGGTGCCCCATTGTAACTGCCGATTGTAGGCGGTTCAACAGGGCGCGCGGAGGCTCAGGGGCGCGGTGCACGGTTTCATCTATTCAGAGACGAGACGTTACGTGACCTGCTGAAAGTTACACGTCTATCAAGAGTCCGGGGTTCAATACGCCGTTTGGGTCCAGAGTCCGCTTGATTGCCTTCAAAGCATGGGCGAACAACTCCGGACGTTGCTGGTCATACCAAGGGCGATGCAGCCGCCCCACTGCATGGTGGTGGGTGATGGTACCGCCGGCGGCAATGATAGCGTCAGATGCCGCCTGTTTGATTTCGGCGTACATCTCCAACTCGGCGCCCAGGCGACCCATGCCCTCAAACGTGAAGTAGGGCGCCGGGCCGTCGGTATAAACGTGGGTGAACCGGCAAGAGACCGTGCCTCCGCCGCAAACCCGGTCCAGTGCGTCTTGTAGCGCTGTCCGAACAGCCTGATCCAATGTCGGCCATTTGTCCCAAGTGACGGCGGTCTCCATCGTCTCAGTCACGAATCCCAGCCCGGCCTGGTGGTTCTTCATGTAGGGAGCATTCAAGAAAGAGTTCCGCCACTCGCCAACCGAGCCTTGGCGACCTGCGTCTCCAACAAAACTTCTACCGGAACTGTCAGCGATTCTGATATCGGCGTCGTCTATGGACCCACCTGCTTCCCTAGCGATGTCGACAGCATGCCGAATCAACTCGTCCTGGGGAACCTCAGCCGACTCAAACCCAAGCAGCAGCAAGGCATTAGCGCCATCCATCCCAGCGGCGGCCGCGGCCTCCACCGGGTCCAACAGGCGGCAGTTGGCGGGCCACATCTTGGTCTGGACGATGCGGCGGGCGGCCTCGGCTCCAGACGCAAAGGTCTGGAAAGTCACCCCGGCCGACGCCCGGAACACAGGGCGGGCCTGGATGCGCATCCAGGCTTCGGTGATGATGCCCAGGATGCCCTCGCTGCCGATGGCTATCCTGTCTGGACTGGGCCCCGCTCCGCTCCCCGGCAGGCGTCGCGATTCCCACGGGCCTGACGGCGTAATCATCCGCACAGATTCCACCATGTCGTCTATATGAGTCTGGTTGGTTGCGTAATGGCCTCCCGAACGGGTCGCGATCCAACCTCCTAGGGTGGAGAATTCAAAGCTTTGAGGATAGTGGCGCAGGGTGAATCCGCGGGGGCGCAATTGGTCTTCCAGCGCCGGACCGTAGACTCCTCCCTGGATCCTGGCCGATCGCGAAACATCGTCGATCTCCAACACCCGTCCCAGTCCCTCAAGATCGATGGTCACGACGCCGTCGTAGCCTTCTGGCGGTTCGAAACCGGCCACGGTGGAGCTGCCACCGCCGAAGGGAATGGCGGCATAACCATACGATGCGCACCACTCCAGCACGGCTTCCACTTCCTGCTCATTACGGGGGCGGGCAACCACGTCAGGAGGATTGGGGAAATCCAAATTGAACGCGCGGATGCGATCCCGGAAGCTGCGTCCGTAGGCGTGTACCGCACGGTCGTGGTCGTCACTGATGCAGATAGCGGCCAATGACGATGGCGGGATGATTCGGGGTTTGCGCAAGGAGAGGGAGCCTGACTTTGGAGGCACCACCGGGGTCAGATCGACTTGATACCGATTGGCGAGTTCCCCCGCAGCGGTTTTCATCTGCCTGGCGGTGGGTTCGTCCGACTCGTGACCCCAGGCCCAGAAACTTCGCTTGGCCAATGCCGTCTCCTATTTGCTCGAGCCTAGTCGGCCATCTCGAATCGTTCGGACTCAGCCGGTTTGGACCACAGCTCGGCTGCGCCCTGCATGGCCGTGGCCCGTTCGGGGCTGGCCCGCCAGGCGTCATAGATCTCGTTGGAGTCCCAGGTCACCAGGGTGGATATCTTGGTGGGGTCTTCCTGAGAGATAAAAGTCAGGCGGTGGCCATAACCGGGGGCATTGCTTTGGGCCAACCCGTTGCCATCCAAAAGCGCCTTGGCGTCTCTGATCTTGTCCGGTTTTGCCCAGTGGTGAGTAAGTACGCCGATCATCGCGTTGGGCTCCTAAATCAGTCTGAAGATGGATCCTGTAGGCGCGAGTATAGCACTAGTCCTCACCGTCTTTTACCCGGAGCAATCGCCCGAAGATGAAAGCGATAGCGGCTGCTGAGGCGCTGAGCACAGCGCCCATCTTGGCCGGGTCTTGGAAGACCGGGTCTTCGTAGGCTTTGCCGGCTACGAACAAGGCGACTGTCAGACCCAACCCGGCAATGATGGCCGCCACAAACAGGTGCTTGTTGCCCATTCCCTCGGGCAGTGGGAAGCCGAGCTGGGCCCCCACCCAGGAGAACAGTGTGATTCCTACCGTCTTCCCGACTAGGAGCGAGATCAGCACGATGAATGTGACCTGCGTGATGCTGGCGAAGGCTACTCCGGCGTTCATGAAGGCGAAGAAGAACAGCCCGAAATCAACGGGAAGCTTCAGCTGATGTTCGAAGTGGTCCAAAGGCGCATGGTGGTGGTGCAGTTCCAGCGCTTCTTGCGCTGTTTCCGCGGGGACGGCCTGTGTCGGAACGGCCTGTGGGCCGCCTGGATGGGCATGTTCGAATTCGTTCTCGTCCTCTTCGAATAACCCATGGGTGGTCCGGGGCCCAGGCAGGAAGGGCACGATCACCACCAGAGCCAGGGCCGGCTCGATGGACGACTTGACTAGTCCGACCCAACTGAGTCCTCCGGCGATTAGGATGTAGACGGGCCACTGGGATACATGAACACGCCGCATGACGTAGGCAACGGCCATTCCGGCGACCACTAACAACAGCCAAGACGGGGCCACGGGATACTGCGGGTCCGGGTAGAACACGGCGATGATTCCCAACCCGATGGCGTCGTCAGCCACCGCCAATAACAGCAGGAAGTTGACCGCCGGATGGGAGCCCCCGAAGACGACACGGGCCACCAACCAGGCTAAGGCGATGTCGGTGGCGGTGGGGATGCCCCATCCCTTAGCCACCGTACTTAGGTCGCTGCCCCCGCCGTAGAAGATCCAGGCCAGCAGAAAGAACAAGCCCGCTGGTCCCAGTACTCCGCCCAGGGTGCCCATCAAGGGGTTGATGGCCTTGGGGATGGGGTTCAGCGCACCGCCTGGCAAGACCGACTCGGTGATCTCCTTGGTGGCGATGCCGAAGAAGAACACCATGAATATCTCGTTGACTAGAAAGTGGACCGTGACCGCTTTGCCGAAGATCTTGGTGTTGTCACCAAAGATGTGGAAGTCCACCATATCTTCGTAGGCATGGATGTCTATGTTGGCAAACACTAACCCGGCTATCACGCCGATGATTAGCGGGATGGAGAACTGCTGGAGGATACTTATGTGGTGTGCACGAAGCAAAGCACTGCCTTAGTAGTTGATTGAATCGTTACTTCAGGGACCGCGCCGGTTATGCCGGCCAGCCCAAGACTGAGCTAATGCTCTCGGGATTATATCATCGCGGGCCGGGCATGAAACGAAGGGCTCCTCAGGCTCGCGAGAGTCCTCTTCCAGGCGTGGATCAAGTTGACATCAGATAGGGGCTTTGTTACTATCACGGTCAGCCTGGAGAGATAGATTCCAGGCTTAATTGGGCTTTTTCGCAGGATTGTTAAGGCCAGGAGGGACCGACCTAGGTGGCTTTCTTAAATGGACTCAAATGCCGTGAATGCGGCAGAGAATACCCCGCCGATCCACTGAACGTATGTGATTTCTGTTTCGGTCCGCTGGAAGTGGTCTACGACTACGCTACCATATCTGAGGTGGTCAGTCAGGATAGTATCGCCGCGGGCCCACTCAGCATTTGGCGTTACAAAGACCTGCTCCCCGCCGAGGGCGACGACCCCGTCGACATCATGGCGGGATATACGCCACTGATCAAAGCCAGGGGCCTGGGCAAGACATTGGGACTCAACAACCTGTATATCAAGAACGACAGTGTAAATCCTTCGTTCTCCTTCAAAGACCGGGTGGTCTCCGTGGCAGCGACCAAGGCCCTGGAATTTGGCTACGAGACCATCGCCTGTGCTTCCACCGGAAATCTTGCCTGCAGCGTGGCGGCCCACTGTGCCCGGGCCGGCGTCCGCGCCGTGGTGTTTATCCCCTCTGACTTGGAGCGTGGCAAGATCATCGGCGCTGCCATTTATAACCCGGTGCTGGTGGCGGTGGACGGCACCTACGACCAGGTGAACCGCCTCTGCAGTGAGTTGGCCGATGACTACCCCTGGGCATTTGTCAACATCAACATGCGCCCCTACTACGCAGAAGGCAGCAAGACCCTGGGTTATGAGGTGGCGGAGCAACTTGGCTGGCGGCTTCCGAACCATGTGGTGGTGCCATCGGCCTCTGGCGCCATGTTCACCAAGATCTGGAAGGGCTTCAACGAACTGGCCTGCTTGGGCCTGTTGGACGGCGTGCCTTCCAGTTCTTTCGGCGTGGATCAAAATACCGTTCATCACCCGTCCGTGACCACCAAGATGCACATGCAGCAGGCGGAAGGGTGCTCGCCTATCGCCACAGCGTGGAACGGCAACCAGACCCAGGTCATTCCGGTGCGACCCGATAGTATCGCCAAGTCCTTGGCTATCGGCAATCCGGCCGACGGCATCTACGCCATCAAAGTGATCGAGAAATCCGGCGGATCCGCTTATGCAGTGCCGGAATCGGACATAGTGGAAGGCATTAAGTTGTTGGCCGAGACTGAGGGCATTTTCACCGAAACAGCCGGTGGCGTGACGGTCTCAGGGCTCAAGCACCTGGCCAAGTCAGGCGCCATCAAACCTGATGAGTTGACTGTCGTATACATTACCGGCAACGGATTAAAAACCCAAGAGGCGGTGGAGCGAGTGGTGAACCCGCTCTCCATCAAGCCGACCATTGGTTCGTTCGAAAGTGTGTTTGAAGGGGCGAAATAGCCGGGTTAAAAATCGAGGGTAAAAAGCCGGGAGGCGTTCGGGCATGGGTAAGCAGAGAGTCAAGTTCACTTTCGAAGAAAACTTGGTGAAGCAACCTGTGATTTACGAGTTGGGCCAGAAGTTCAAGATCGTGACCAACATCCGCCGGGCCGACATCGGTGAGGATGTGGGATGGGTGAT
>UINC01001599.1_pt1 | contig 19481 bp, 17 predicted proteins | sample 5385821 | NCBI WGS metagenome assembly UINC01 (sample SAMEA4666929, study PRJEB26691) | marine metagenome | isolation source: Pacific Ocean | place: Pacific Ocean | collected 2011-10-13 | reverse complement strand
GGGCGCAATGGGGTTTGTGCCCTACAAAACAAAAAAACAAAGTTTTGACGCAGGCTCGAAAGCCGGCTCTAAATTCCCCGAGGCATGCCCGGAGCAAAAACTGATGTGCTATGCCGAACGGCGACATCCTCGGTTTTACACCGCCTTTGAGCATCACCAGTGCAGAAATGGACGAAATCGTACAGTGCACCTTGACCGCCCTGAATTCAGTTGCAGATCAGTTGACTAAAGAATATTTATGGAACGGTTGAGAACCAAGTCCGGGTTAGTTGAGATTTCGAGTCAGGCGGTTCTGCAAAACGGGGCGGCCTTTCAGTCAAAAAAGTGAAAAAGTCAAGATGAAAAAATATACTTTTGCAGTGGTTGGTGCCTTGGGAAACGTCGGTACTGAAATGCGCAACATCTTGGAAACCAGTGATCTGCCAATCGGGAATCTCATACTGATGGATCTTGCGCAAAACGCAGCTAAAAAAGTCAGCTGGCGCAGTAACGAATACACAGTCATTGAAGCAAAAGCGGAATCTTTTACTGGAGTAGACATTGCGATTATGAGTGCTGGTGCCGTTGCCTCGCTTGAATTGTCTCCAGAGGCAGTGAAGAGAGGCTGTGTAGTGATTGACAATTCTACAGCTTTCAGGATGGCACCGGAGCATCCTCTGGTTATTCTCGAAGTCAACGCGGACGCTCTGGAAAATCATCGGGGAATCATCGCCAATCCAAATTGCTCGACAATTCAAATGCTGGTCGTATTAAAACCAATTCATGACAAATACTGCATCAAGCGCGTGATTGTCAACACCTATCAGGCAGTAAGTGGTTCTGGACAAGCTGCAGTCGAAGAACTGCGCAGCCAGATTCGTGCTTTTGCTAACGGTGAGGAAATGCTGGCCTCTGTTTATCCGCATCAGATAGCATTCAATGTCTTGCCGCAGATAGATGTTTTTCTGGAGAGTGGATACAGCAAAGAAGAAATGAAAATGATTCTGGAAACTGCAAAGATCTTGGATCCCAAGATCAAAATAACAGCTACAACAGTCAGGGTACCTGTGATAGCTTGTCATAGCGAAAGCTTGAATATTGAAACAGAAAAACCATTTGAAGTTGAGGAGATCAAAACACTTATGGAGAAGTCACCAGGAATTGTGCTGGAAGACGACCCGGAAAATAATGTTTATCCGTTTGCTATCAATGCTGCCGGAAAAGACGCAGTTTTTGTTGGACGAATTCGCCGGGATTTTTCTGCAGAAAATACCCTGAATATGTGGTGTGCCTCCGACAACCTGCGCAAAGGTGCGGCGTTGAATACCATTCAAATCGCGCAGGAAATAGTCAAACGAAATTTGGTGAGAGTTCAATAGATATCAACAAACAACAAATAAATAAAATGAAAGAAAATAACGGCCCTGCTGATTCAATCATCGTGATGAAATTCGGAGGAACAAGTGTCAGAAACGAGGAATCACGCGTCAGTGCAATCAAACATATCCGCAAGCATGCTGAATCCGGAAAACAGGTAGTTGTGGTAGTTTCTGCTATGGGACGCAAAGGTGAACCTTATGCGACCGACACGCTGATTTCTTTGCTAAAAGATGTTGGTGAGCCGGTTAATCCGGCGGAACTGGACACAGTGATGAGTCTTGGCGAGACTCTGAGTTCTGCATATTTTTCGCATTTGCTCAGTCAAAACGGCTTGCCGGCAGAAGCCTTCACAGGCCGGCAAGCAGGCATCTTAACCGACGACAATCCCGGAAATGCGGAAATCCTGGAAATCAATCCCGTTCGAATCAGGGCCACATTGAACGCAGGAAAAATTGCGGTCGTGGCTGGTTTTCAGGGAGCAACTTCCGCAGGAGATGTACGAACTCTGGGTCGCGGCGGCAGTGATACGAGTGCGGTTACACTGGGTTCAGCTTTGAATGCTGAGCGGGTAGAAATATATTCAGATGTTGACGGAATCGCAAATTGTGACCCCCGCCAAATTCCGGAGGCCTCCATTATGGACGCAGTAAGTGCCAGGCAAGTTCTCTCTATGGCAAATGAAGGCAGCAAAGTCCTGCACCCGCGGGCGGTCCAGGCATCGTTAAAAACCCAAACTCCGATTGTTGCACGCAACACATTCAGCGCTGCTTCAGGAACTACCATTTTCCACAATGCCCCAGATGACCATAGCGATCAGGTCGCACTGGCTCATAGGGACGAAATGACCCTGATAGAATTTGAAGCCAAAACAGATGCACAAAAAATAGTTCCGGAAATGATCCGCGTTGACGAATGCAGATTTGTGCTGAAAAAAGATGTTTATCTGGAAAGCAGAATAAAGGAACTGCAGAATAAATTCGGCGCACTCCGGACGGAGGACAACTGGGCCACGATTTCAGTTGTCTTTGACAAACCAGCACCAGAAAACAAAGAAATTCCGGAAAACGAAATCATCCATTCCAGTGAAAATGTGATTTGTTATTTGCTGAAAGAAGATCTTTTATCGACTTCTTTAAGGACACTTTATGAGCATTACATTTTGGCTGTATGAACACACTGATCACCTTACAATTGGAAGAGAACAGTCTAAACCTCGTTCTCAGTTCGTTCGCTACCTTCGCCCCTATTTGTGGGAATAGATATAAAACCTGAAGTATCTGGGACTTCAAAACAACAGGATTGCAGGAAGAGATCGCCCAAATTAAGAAAATGTTAACATCATTTATCAAAAAACTAAGAGCTCGTACCTGATTGTGGATAACTGATAGCCAAAGGAAAATATGCCCGCATTCGAAAAAGAAGAATACCAGGTCCGCATCGGGAAAGTGCGTCAGAGCATGGAAGAAAAAAATATTGAGGTGTTGATTGTCACCGATCCTTCCAATATGGCGTGGCTGACTGGTTATGACGGCTGGTCGTTTTATGTTCATCAGTGTGTGGTGCTAACTTTGGAGGGTGAGCCGTTTTGGTACGGACGAGAAATGGATACCAATGGAGCAAAACGCACCGTGTTTATGCATCATGGAAAGATTCTCGGCTATCCTGATGACTACGTGCAGAATCCCTTGAAACACCCAATGGATTTTTTGAGTAGTACCTTTAAGGAGAAAAGCTGGGCAGAAAAAACAGTAGGGGTTGAAAAAGACAACTATTATTTTTCTGCGGCGTGTCTGGAGTCTTTACAGAAAAACTTGCCTAAAGCCAATTTTAAAGATGCAACCGGTCTGGTCAACTGGCAGCGTACAGTGAAATCTCCGCAGGAATTAGATTACATGCGCAAGGCGGCCTGGATTGTGGAAAAAATGCACGCACGCATTTTCGAAGTCATGGAACCCGGAATACGAAAAAATGATCTGGTAGCAGAAATTTATCATTCCGCCATTTCCGGTGCGAAAGGCGCGGGTGGAGATTACCCGGCTATTGTGCCGATGACTCCCACCGGTGCGGATGCTTCAGCTCCACATTTGACATGGGACGATCAGCCAATTGCCGATAATACCGGTACTTTTTTTGAAATTGCCGGATGCTACCGACGCTACCATTGTCCGCTTTCGCGCACAGTTTATTTGGGAACACCTCCGCAAAAATATTATGATGTGGAAAAAGCCGTTTTGGAAGGCATTGAAGCAGGACTGGAGGCAGCAAAACCCGGCAATATGGCTGAAGATATAGAAGCCGCCTGGCGTAAAATCATCGCTAAGCATGGTTTTGAAAAAACCAGCCGCTGCGGCTATGCCATCGGTTTGAGCTACCCTCCAGATTGGGGTGAGCGTACCGTCAGTTTTCGTAGAGGAGACAAAACGGTGTTGGAACCGAACATGACTTTTCACTTCATGCCGGCCCTCTGGTTTGATGATTGGGGGCTGGAAACAACGGAAAGCATTGTCATCACCGAAACCGGTGCAGAAACTTTAGCCGATGTTCCCCGGAAGCTGTTTGTCAAACCATAAAGGCATGCTGAGCTTCTTTCTTGAATTAATTCCGCAGTAAAGAGAAAGCCGAGCCAAAACGGCCAACGACTGTGAGCCAGCAGAGGCTTCCGAACATCACTGCCAGAGTTGTAAATTGTTCCGGAAACAAACAAATGATAACATAAAATAAGACCGTTTCTGTCCCTTCTACCAAACCTCCAAGATAATAAAAAGCCTTCTGTCCATGTGCTTCAGAGGAAATGCCATGTTTTTCTGCAATCACTGCAAAAGCCAAAAAACTGGCTCCGGTGCCGACGAAGGAAAAAATTAAATAAGTTGCAGCTAAACTATTTTTCTCAGTGTCGGCCAAGGCAAAACCCAAAACCACTGCAGAATAAAAAATAAAATCGCAGCTGATGTCGAGGTATCCGCCTAAATTGGTGACGCCGTTCCTGCGAGCAACTGCGCCGTCCAGCCCATCGAAAAAACGATTGACCAAAATCAGGGCTAGGGCCGTAGAATATAGTTTTATCCAGAGCAGAGGAACTGCTAAGAGTCCAATTCCGAAACCAACAAGTGTAATGCTGTTGGCAGAAATTTGGCTTGGAACATAACTTGCGAGGTCATCCATTGTTGGATGCACTACCCTGTTCACCCAGCTGTCAACCATGAGGTTTTTTAGTGTTGAGTGTTGGGTTTTAGGTTTTGGGTATGAATCTTGAGACCAAAAGGCGCTGTTTATTAGTGACGATGGTGATAGCAGAATCTTACATGAAAAAGTTTCATGCAGTAAGTTCAATGCGGTCAAGGATTGCGTTTGCAATTCCTGCCTTGCCGACATGTTTTTGGGGTTCCTGTTTGGACTCCAACAGCCACGCTACCTGAGTACCATCAGCTTTGAAATCTTCTACACGGTTCGCCACAACCAGTTGAGAGCCCACCTTTTTGGACAAGCGGTTTTGAGCAATAGACATTAATTCTTCATGAGAAATATTTTCTTCATATTTGAAAGTAACCATCTTCAGCTCAGGAAAATTCTGACGCACTTCGTCAATCATCTTAACAGTCGGTACCAGCTTCAAAGTCAGTTGATCTTTTTTGCTGGAAAGTTTTCCTTCAAAAACGGACTCCGGCTGATAGTCAGCAACTGCAGCCGTAAAAATTCCCCAATCAAAAGATCCCTCCTGCAGAGATTCATTAAGAGTTCTTCTGTAATCATCAAATGTTGTTGCAATTTCTGTATTTAAATATTCCGGTGCATGGCGGCTTCCTTTGCCGAGAATTAGTTCAACTTCTGCTCCGCGCAGCCATGCTTCCCGGGCTAATTGTATGGAAAGAACACCGGTAAAGCGTGTTGTGATGCTTCTGATATTGTCCACAGGAACAGGAGTCGGCCCCCCTGTGATGAGTAAAGACTTTCCGCGGAGCGTAGATTCACTTAGTGACCTGATTGTTGCCGCCACAATTAATTCCAGCGAGGCCAGATTATTTTTACCGTGAGTTAGAAGCGGCGGAATCAGGGTTACCCCCATTTTCTGCAAAGTCTGCAAAGATCCTGTCAAGATACTGTTATGCATCGCTCCATGCATCGCAGGTGCAAACAAGACCGGAGTTCCCTGATGCTCCATTCGTCCAAGAGCCGCCGCAATGGCTGCAGAAACCACAGAATCTGCAATTCCTGAAACCGCCTTATTCAAAGTGTTGTACGATGCAGGAGCGACAACAAAAGCATCGAAAGGTGTGGAGTCACTCAGATGTTCTGCATCTGAACTAAAGCAGTCAATGACCGGATTCTGTGAGCACCACTCCAGCGCCTCTTTGGCAACATAACGTAATCCTTCAGTTGTTGCATAAACAACTACATCCGCACCTTCACGGCGAAAGTCACGAATTAAATCCGGCATACGGTAAGCAGCTATGCTGCCGGTTATAAGCAAAGCAATGCTTTTGCCGGACAAGTGAGAACCAGTTAAACGGATTTCCCGGTCAGCAAGTTTCGAAGGAGGAGGAGGTTCTAAATTCCAATTTAAAGACATTGACGGTTTCAGATTTCAGGTTACAAGTTTCAGTTTCGAGGTATAGGACACCAATTTTCACAGATGTACATAAATATTAATTTCCGTTTTTTTCTTGGAAATTTGAGGCTGTAAATCAAAGTTCTAGCTTTTATTGCTGTTGCGGCCTGATTTCAAATTTCTGATTCCTCACAAAACAGTTGCTGCCAATTCCGCCAGCAGAGAGCGTTCACCGCTAGTGAAGCGCACATGTCCAGACAACGGAGAATCCTTGAAGCGCTCAACCAGCGTGCTCAACCCATTGGAAGAGAGGTTTACTTCTGTATTGTCAATTTGATTCGGATCACCTGTTAAAACAATTTTTGTTCCTTCCCCAACTCGTGTAACTATTGTTTTCATTTCATGCGGAGTCAGGTTTTGGGCTTCGTCAACAATCATGTATTGATTCGGAATAGTACGTCCACGGATATACGTCAGCGGTTCAACAACAAGCAGTCCACGATCCATTAATTCATGATAACTGCTACGTTTTGAACCACTTTTTGATGTGGAATTATTAATCAGCAATTCCAGGTTATCAAAAATCGGATGCATCCATGGAGACAGTTTTTCCTGAGTATCTCCCGGCAGATATCCCATGTCACGTCCCATCGGGAAAATGGGCCGGGAGACCAGCATGCGCGAATAAATATTGTCTACCATCATTTGCTGCAAACCAACAGCAAGAGCCAGTAATGTCTTGCCAGTTCCAGATTTACCACTTAGCGTCACAACTGAAATCGTTGGATTCAGCAGCAATGACAGTGCCAATCGCTGCTCTGGATTTCGTGGTCTGATTCCCCAAACGCCTTGTTCTTTCGGGACAAGTTCAAATTGCTTCTTCCCAGGATTATATACAGCTAAAACACCTTCGTCAGGGACTTCCGGGCTGCTTAAAAGAAGACCTTCACCAGGATAAAATTTTTCAATCGCCTTTTGTTCAGGAAACATCTCTTCCGGAGCAATGAAAGGCTGTTTACTTAGATTCCTTAATATTTCTTTGCTCACCTCACTCCGTCGCATTCCTGAATACAGGCATGAGTCATTCGGCCTGCGCCCTTCATATGAAACAGTTGGAACACTGAGTGTGTTGGCCTTCGTTCGTAAATTTTCATCCTGTGAAACAAAGACAAGATCTTTGTTTTTTTGACTCAATGTCCAAGCGACAGCCAGAACCCGATTGGAAATGCTCTTCAAGTTCAGGCTGTACGGAAGTGCCCCTGATTCCGGATCTGTAAGTTCAATCCGTAATTTCCCACCATTCGGCAAGTCAATGCCTTCTACTAAACTACCATATTGTCGACATTCATCCAACATCTTGCTGACAATTTGAGCCGAACGCCCTTTTTCTCCTAAATCCAACTTGAGGATATCCAACTCTTCAATGATGCCGACCGGGAGGACAATTTCTTTATCAGGAAAATCATAAAGAGCTTCCGGAGTGTAAAGCAGCACGCTGATGTCAAGAACGTAAGGCGATGCGTTGCTCATGAGTTTTTTGTGGATAAAATAATCTCTTATTAGTCATGATATTTTGTATCATATTGATATTATTGGTTAGCTTTTGTATTTTCTAGCAGAGTTAATGATCTCTGATTACTGAACTTTTTTGAATTTCTCCTCAGGTCGAAATGACATTTCACGATTGCTGGAGATCTTAAGAAACAGTCCAGCATGAAGAATCACTATTTTTGTATTTGCTCTCAATACCGGATTATCAGTAAAAATATATCTGCTACAGAGTCAATTATAAACCAGCTCTTAGTGATGATCAATGAAAGCCCTCTCTCTGTCAAGACTGCATACACATTTGACAGCAATTATTTTCATTCTGAGAATAAAATTATTTTCATTCTGGCTGCTCTTCAGTGAGATTATTAAGGAAGTTTAAACCCAAATTCTTGCACTTTCTGAAAAACTCGGGTAAAAGGTTAGTCAGAGAAAAGAATTAAACACCTCATTTTATGTCAGCTAAGGGATAAAAAATGGAATTTCAGTTAACATCCGGTTTACAGCCTGAACTGCTTGAAAATGACCAGAAGCAATGGCTTGCCAATGCGATCTGCGGTGCAATTACAGCAGACGGCTCAATTGCTCCAGAAGAACTGGAATATCTCGAAAAAGCACTCGCATTTTTACCCTCACAAACAGATGTGAATAACATGATGCAGGCCGTGAAAGACCAAACGCTTCCTGAATTAGACCGTTTGCCTGGAGCAACACGTGAAATGGAGGTGAAAATTTTCATCGAGTTGACAGTAGTTATTTCCGTTGACAATGTCCTGGGTGCAAACGAAATCGACTACCTGCTGAATATTGGACGCAAGCTCGGTTTTGGCCGGGAATTTGTCCGGGTTGTCATCCGCTGGGCCAGCGAGGGAATTGTCTGGAGACGTAAAATGCAGCATCTTATTGACGCAGGAAGCTCACTAGAGGCAGAATATTCGGATTGAGCAACAGCTTGATCTCCTCAGATTACTGACTAACATTCTGAAAAACACTGGGCAGCAGTGATTTTCTGTTCAGGATTATTCTGTCAGTATTAGATGAGTCAGAACGTGTCTAGTTTTTCCTTCTTCAAACTGCAGAAGATGGTGGGGAGCAGCCGCTGTAAAAGTGAATTCAAAATGAGTTTTTTCTCTAGGCAGGAGGGCACGCAGTAATCCGGACTCCGGTAAAACTAAGATTGTTTGTGCAGTTTGGACTCCAAGCGGAGTTTCCATCTGGATTTCTCCCTGTGGTTCAACCATCATGCGGATCATGCTCATAGAGCGCGGAAAACCTTTTTTTTCCAGCTCAATTGCCAGCAGTGGTATAAAAAGAGTGAAGGAATAATCTTTCGTCTGCAGAATTTCCTGCAAATTTTTTCGCAGATAGAAAATTACCACTTCGAAGGGGACTGCCTTTTCCTGGCTCAAGCTTGTTTCAAATTCAAGAACCCGTCCATCTTTTTCCAGTCTGGTCTGCATGACTTCTCCGGAATAGCTGTTGGTTATCCGGAAATCCTCTCGGAAATCCTCTTCTTCATAAAAATTTGGTAGACCAGATTCTGCATCAAACCAGAGCGTCTTGCGGGTAAATACTTTCCCATCCGGCTTTGTGTTTTCGTTTTTTTCAACAATGAACTTCGTTCCTGCTTTTGTCAAAATTTCATAGTTAAAATGGCTCTTCCCTGTGAATTCAGAACTCTTCAAATTCAAATGTTGAAAAGAAAATTCAATACCAGGTAGCAATTGGCTGAGGTAGCTTTCCTGGGCAATAACCGACACTCCATCAAGCAACAAACCGGCTAAAAGCAGGTTGCAGAAAAATATTAGACTGCTGATCTTAATTTTCATCTGCAGCATTAGTTGTATGCTCCTTCGCATTTTCGACAAATATTCCAATGGTTTTTTGCTTTTGGCACATCCACCATGCACTGGCGGCAAACAACTTCATTGCAGTGCCGGCATATCATTTTATAAGCTTGGAAACGTGACAACAACTTTCCGCAGATATTACAGTTTTCTGACAGTCTTCTCATATTTTTTTCTGTTCCTTATATTTTTATCTTATCCAAGCCGTGTAAGTTGTCATTATGCCATGATTTTCTGCTGTCGCAAGCGTAATGCTGCAACAGGTTTCTTACTCAGTTAAAATGCTTCGCGGAAACTTGTCATTCGCGCACAGGTAGGAATCCGGCAGGCTCATTTTTGCGAACTTTTTCTTCTATCAATAAAGATTTTTTGGCATTATCTGCAGAAAAGATTTAATTGGATTTGATTTTGCAAAAGGAATTTGCTTAAATTTGACTCAGATAATCATTATGGGGATGTCCTTAACACGTAAAAATAACAAATAAATTAGATATAATGGAAGAAATCAAACGCCTGTTATTGGAAGAAAAGGATGCACTACTCTCCGAGATTCGGGAAAAAACAGGAAATAAAAACGAAATAAATAACGATATTGGTGACGCCATCGATTCTTCTGTGGAAGAACAGGAGCGGGAGTTGGATCTATTACTTCAAGATCGGGAACTGGCAAGACTTGAAGGAATTGAGATTGCCCTTAAGCGCATGGCATCTGATGACTTCGGCTACTGTGACGAATGCGGAGAAGCTATTTCCAAGAAACGGCTGCTGGCCTTTCCTCTGGCTCGAATGTGCATCAATTGCCAGTCAAATGAAGAACGCAGTCGACTTGCGCAAAATGCTTTTTCCCGTGCAGACTACTCCAGTCAAGTATTAGGTGACGAATAACTACTTAACCTCACTCCGGTCCCAGAATCTTTGGTGGATGCTGACGAAGTATAATCTGCCTGGGCATCTCGAAAACTACTGCCTGACCACATTGTTTTTTATGTGTGTTGAAAAAGTTCTCCTACAAACAAAACCGAGGATATTGCGGCTTTTTAATCCCGAAACAGCATGGCCAATCTGCTGAATTATGACGCCAGCCATTTGCTGGCTTTTATTCTGGTTCTGATACGAGTCGGTGGAATTATCTCTACCGCACCAGTCTTCGGCAGTTCCAATACCCCACCCCAAATGAAGGTGGTTATGAGTCTCATGCTGGCACTGATTCTCTATCCCTTCATTCCATCAATCACAGTTTTTCCGAATCGTCCAGACCATTACATTGTGCTCATAGCCAGCGAACTGCTGATTGGAATGGTGCTTGGCATAATTGCCCGTTTTTTGTTTGGAGCGGTTGAATTTGCAGGAACAGTCATTGGCTTTCAAATGGGACTCGGCATGGCCAATGTCTTTGATCCGCAGTCACAGGAACAAATTTCTCTAGTAGGAAGATTCGAAAGCACAACTGCAACTCTCATTTTTTTAGCAATGGATGGACACCTGATTGTGCTTCAAGCCCTAGTCCGGAGCTACTCAGTTCTTCCTCCGGGAGGCTCCAGTATCAGCCGGCCTTTAATTGAAAAACTGACAGAACTTTCTGCAAGTATTTTTGTAATCGGTTTGCAGATCGGTGCACCTTTGATTGTCGCCCTTTTTCTCGCTAATGCCGTTGTTGGTCTTTTGGCTCGCTCAGTGCCGCAAATTCAGGTTTTTGTGGTTGGTTTTCCACTGACCTTAATGCTTGGCTTTTTGTTTCTGTTATTCGGCATGCCGTTTTTTGCACAGGCCGTACATCAAATGTTTGAGAAGCTTGACACACAATATTTCGAAGCCCTCAAGTTATTAGGCGGCTAAGGGGCAATTATTTGAAATACCAACAGCGCGCATCCGGCGGAGCAGTTCAATGAACATCCGCTTTGTTTTGCACACAAAAGTTAACAACAGCTGTTTCTTGAAGGCAAATGGCAGAACAACAAGGTCAGGAAAAAACTGAGGCTCCAACGGAGAAAAAACGCAGGGAGTCCCGGGAAGAAGGACAAGTAGCCTTTAGCAGGGAACTGTCATCTGCGGCTTTGCTCGCAGGAATCGTACTCACCCTTGTTGCCACCAGTCCCTTAATTCTTGATGCCTTAAGGCAACTTATGTCTCAAATCTTCCGGGAGATGTCACAAGCTGATGAGTTATCCATCGACAGCATTTATACATTATCCGGAGAAATACTTTCCACAATTCTTCCCGCGTTTGCGCCTTTTGCTGCAGTCATTATTTTTGTCGGAATTTTTGCTTCTGTTCTACAGGTCGGAGTCCAAATCACATTTAAGGCACTTGCTCCAAAATTTAACAAAATAAGTCCGCTGACCGGTCTCAAACGACTTTTTTCCTCACAGTCTCTGGCCGACTTTCTCAAGAGCATGGCAAAGCTGGCCATTGTAGGTTTTGTCGGCTACTTAACCTACATGGATAAAATCACTGAACTAAACGGACTTTCCGTTTCAACTCCAGAGGCCATTCTCAAATACAATTTCACTGCGGTAGCTGAAGTTGCGGGCGAGATAGTTCTGGCACTTGTCGCAATTGCCATTTTTGATTATTTTTATCAACGCTGGCATCATGAACAGCAAATGATGATGACCAAACAGGAGGTCAAGGAAGAGACCAAACAAACAGAAGGAGACCCGCAGCTTAAAGCCAGAATCCGCCAGATCCAGCGCGAGATGTCCAACGCGAGGATGATGCAGCAAGTTCCAAAAGCAGACGCGCTGATTGTCAATCCGACCCACTTCTCGGTGGCCATCCTTTATGACCGAGATGTCATGTCTGCCCCGGAAGTGACGGCAAAAGGTGCGGACCACATGGCCTTACGTATGCGGTCCGTTGCCCGGGAAAATAATGTCCCCATTCTTGAGCGGCCGGAATTAGCCCGTGATTTGTATGCAAATGTAGAAATAGGTGAAGACATTCCAGAACGATTTTACAAAGCAATTGCAGAAATTCTCGCCTTCGTTTACCGCCTCCGGAAGAGGTAAAGTTTCAGCGGTACAGTTTCACTGAAATCTAATCCTGTCAGGATAACTGTAATTATTTTCAAAATGTGCTTTTGGAGCATTATTTGCAACAGGCCCATCCGGGCGTTTCTGTTTTGAAACGCAGTTTTTTTCAACGACCTTCTTGGTAATGGATGACCAGTGGCCGCAGCAAGCATACCTCTCAATAATTTAGTCAAAAAGTCAGATGTCGTTCTCGCCGCAGGCGTGATGTCTATGCTCCTGATAATGGTAGTACCTCTACCACTTGTGGTTCTGGACTTGCTCCTGGCATTAAGTATCACTATCGGAGTGCTCATCCTCTTTGTAGCATTATTTACAGAAAGTTCTCTTGAGTTTTCCTCGTTCCCCTCTGTACTGCTGATCGCGACAATTTTTCGGCTTTCTCTGAACGTGGCCTCCACACGGCTGATTTTGCTTGAAGGCCACCAGGGACCCGGTGCTGCAGGATCGATTATCAACTCTTTTGGCGAATTTGTAGTCGGCGGAAATCAGATTGTAGGAATCATCATCTTCCTGATTCTGGTCATTATTAATTTTGTAGTCATCACAAAAGGTACCGGACGTATCGCGGAAGTTGCCGCACGTTTTACCTTGGATGCCATGCCCGGAAAACAGATGGCGATTGACGCGGATTTAAATGCAGGACTGATAGACGAAGACGAAGCCCGCAACCGCCGCTCTACCATACAGCGGGAATCAGATTATTTTGGCGCTCTTGACGGAGCAAGCAAGTTTGTCCGCGGCGACACCATTGCAGGTCTGATAATCACCTCAATCAACATTTTAGGAGGTCTGCTTGTAGGAGTCACTCAGTTCGACATGTCTGCCGGAGACGCGTTTGATTCTTATGCAACATTAACCATTGGTGATGGACTTGTCTCACAAATACCTGCACTGATTATTTCCATTGCAGCCGGTATTGCGGTTACCAAAGCTTCCGGTGAAAATAAAATTTCTACTGATTTACATACACAGATATTCAGCAATGTGCAGGCGCTCTATGTTGTCTCGGCGGTACTAGTAACTTTTTCCTTAGTCCCGGGCCTGCCTATGGTGCCTTTTATGCTCCTCGCATTTCTTACTTTCGGCCTGGCTAAAGTGAGTAAACGCACAAACGTGCAAATTTCCGATGAAAAGCACCAGGAAGAGCAGGCACGTCTGCAGAAAGAAATCAGTGAAGAACCGGAAGACATTGAATCCCTTCTGCCGATCGACATTCTTGGTCTTGAACTGGGTTACGGCATGATACCGCTTGTGGATGAAGAGCAGGATGGTGAACTGCTTAAACGGATCAAAGCTATTCGTAGGCAAATAGCCCTTGATTACGGTTACATCGTTCCTCCGCTGCACATAAAAGACAATCTTGAACTCTCGCCCGGAGAATATTCAATTACGATCAAAGGTATTGAGATTGCCCGCAACGAGTTGATGATGGGGCATCACCTGGCCATGAAAACCGGAGATGTAGATGAGGATATTCCAGGTGTGGATACAGTGGAGCCGGCATTTGGACTACCGGCAATCTGGATTTCAGAGGAAGATGAGGAGCGTGCGCAATTCGCCGGCTACACAGTTGTTGATCTGCCCACTGTTTTGGCTACACACTTGACGGAAGTCCTGAAAAATCATGCTTATGAATTTATCGGACGTCAGGAAACTCAAAAACTTATTGACTCTCATGCTGAAACTGAACCAAAAGTTGTTGAAGAATTGATCCCATCACTGCTATCATTGGGTGTCGTGCAAAAAGTGTTGCAGAATTTGCTCAAAGAACTTGTTTCGATCCGCGACCTTCATACAATACTCGAGACACTGGCAGACGTTTCGCCGATAACCAAAGATCCAGATTTGCTAACAGAACACGTCCGGCAGAGCCTTTCGCGGCAGATTACCCGACAATATCAAACTCCGGATGGTTTACTACCTTTGATTACAATGAACCAGGATTTGGAGAATCAAATTGCTACTGCAATTCAAGATTCAGGACAGGGCGCATACCTTGGCTTGAATCCTAACATGGCACAGGCGATTATAAACGGGATCGATGGTATGATTGAACAATTCAGCATCAACAATTACCAACCGTTGCTGCTTTGTTCACCGCTGATTCGACCTCATGTTAAAAAACTTGTGGAACGTTTCATTCCTAATCTTGTGGTACTTTCGCATAATGAGGTAGCTCAGGATGTACGCATTGAAGCTCTTGGAGTTGTGGACTTGAATGGTTAGGAAAAGAAAATATAACTTGAGTTTCAGATCTTCGGTGATGAAAACTCAAAACTCAAAACCAAAATTTATTAGTAAACAATCTTATGAATCTGAAGCGCTACCGCGTCAATAATATCAAAGAGGCACTGAAATTCATCAAGCGGGATCTGGGTCCTGATGCCATGATTGTTTCAACCCGCCAGGTCAAAGAAAGCTCTGGCGCTTTTGGAATGTTCGGCAAGACTATGCTGGAAGTAACTGCTGCAGCCAGTGATAAGAAAAAAGACACTGCACAAGCCAATGTACCGGCAACAAAGGCACTTGAGACCTACAGCGGTACTACTGAAACTTCTGAAACAGCTCTTGCAAATACTTTCCTCACGCCTAAGAACAAATCCGTGCTTTCTGTTACAGATGAAACACGGAAGATGATGCTTCCAATTCAAAAAGAACTTCATGGAATCCGGTTATCTTTAGGAGATTTGAGCAGTCAGTCTAGTGGTTTTGACAAGCATGTGATGGGTGAATTGAAACACGAGCTTGGAGAAATGCGGCACATGCTACACATTTTGGCTTCCCGCTCCAGCACCCTTGCTGAGCCGGACCTGCCTGAAAACTTGCTGTTGCTTTATCAGCAAATGAAATTTAGCGGTTTGGAAGAAAGGTTCTCACGACGTCTTGTCCTCGAAGCACAGCGTAACATGACTGCAGAGGATATAGATAGTTTCGCCTACGTGAAAATTTTCATAGCCCGGATGTTGATGAAAATCATCAAAATAACCAGAGGCCTTGAGGACCTTAAATCTTCACAAAAAATTGTTGCCCTGCTGGGGCCGACTGGAGTCGGTAAAACGACTACTGTAGCAAAGTTAGCTTCAGAGCAAATACTGAAATACAAACGAAAAGTCGCCCTGATTTCTGTTGATACAAATCACAACTCTGCTGCCGGACAAATTCGCTCTTTCGCCAAAAAGATCAAAGCAGCCTTCAGTGTTGTTAAAGATAAAGCTGATCTGAATCGCGTGATCGACAGCTATAAGGATTATGATTCAATCATTATCGACACAGATGGCTGTTCTCAGCGTAATGATAAGCAATTGTTTGAAATGCGTGAAATTTTTGACAAACGCGGGCGCATACACAATGCCCTCGTCCTGAGTGCTACAAGCAAAGACAATGACATGAACGAAGTCACGCGGAAATTTGGCTGCATGCCGATTGACAGCGTTATTTTCACAAAACTCGACGAAAGCACTGCCTACGGTTCACTCTTCAACCATGCTATTCGTTTCAAAAAACCGCTCTCCTATTTAACTGTAGGGCAAAAAGTTCCAGAAGATATTGAGGTGGCCTCAAGCGAACGTTTGGTAGATTTGCTGCTGAACATTTCCGGAACCTGAGGAATGAGTAACAACCATGCCCACCAAGCAAAACCCCTACACTGAAAAGACTCAGCAGAGCAGGGAAGATCAGCTCATAAAACATGCCCCACTGGTCAAAAGAGTGGTGACTAGAATGGCCGCTCGTTTTCCTCCTGGGGTAGACCAGGAAGAACTGGAACAAGTCGGTATGATCGGGCTTCTGGATGCTGTTGACAAGTTTGATCCCACAAGGGATGTCCAGTTTAAAACATATGCGGAGTTTCGTATCAAGGGTGCCATTCTTGATGAGCTGCGCTCGATGGACTGGGTACCGCGGTCGGTGCGTGCCGCAACCAATGAATGGGGCACAGCATGGAGGAAGCAAACTTTTGAGCTCGGACGGGAACCCAGCGATCAGGAAATGGCCGAACAGATGGGAAAAAATATGGACGAATATCACGAGTTCATTGTCAAGGCCAGTCCCACCCCTTTAATCTCCATTGAAGAATTTAAAGGGCACTCCAACGAGGAAGACAGCGTCAGCTTACTGGAAATTCTCTCCAAGCCCGGAGAGAAAGATCCCTTTTCCATACTTACATTGCAGCAGATGAAAAACAAACTCGCAGAAGCAGTTTCTGAACTTGATGAGCGGGAACAGCTGGTTCTGTCTCTGTATTATGAAGAAGAAATGAACCTGAAGGAAATTGGAGAAATCCTAGGAGTAATTGAATCAAGAGTATCGCAAATCCGTACAAAAACTATTCTTAAACTGCGCGCCAAACTACGGCTGATGGCCAGAGACGGAATGCCGGAATAACAAATTTCCGAAATGCTGAAATGCCGAATGACGCATCCTCAATAGCACAACTGCTTCAGGAAATGGTTGAACATCAGCAGGCCAAAGTCCTCAAAGTTGCACGTGAACTTGTGCCAGATGCAACTCCGGAAGACATCCGTAACCCCCAGGATTTTCCTGAATTGTTTACTGACACGCTTTTCAACTACGAAGACGGCATCCTCACGGGCTACCTCACACTGCAAACCGCCCTGCGCAACCAGGTAAATAATGAAAGCAATGGTATTGAATAAGCTCTGCGGTCTCGAAAAGAATCCGGCTCCGCTGGAATTGACAGAGCTGCCGGATCCTGTCCCGACAGTAGAAGAGATTTTGGTAAAGGTTTCAGCTTGCGGTGTTTGCCATACTGAGTTGGATGAGATTGAGGGCCGAACACCTCCGCCACATTTGCCGGTTGTTCCCGGTCATCAGGTAGTCGGCCGGGTCGAAGCAGTCAGTAGTGGAGCCAACAGTTTCAGCATCGGAGATCGGGTCGGTATCGCCTGGATTTACTCTGCCTGTGGGACATGCAAGTTCTGCCTGGCAGGTACTGAAAATCTGTGTCCGTACTTCAAGGCTTCCGGCAGAGATGCCAATGGCGGATATGCCCAGTATATGACAGTACAAGAAGGCTTCGCCTATCACATTCCCAACGTTTTTAGTGATTCCGAGGCTGCTCCCCTGTTGTGTGCCGGTGCTATTGGTTACCGATCCCTGAGATTGACCAATCTCAAGGACGGACAGAATCTGGGTCTTACCGGATTTGGGGCTTCTGGTCACCTCGTTCTGAAAATGGTGAGACATCAGTATCCGAACACAAAAGTCTTTGTCTTTGCCAGAAGCAAGAAGGAGAGAGAGTTTTCCGGAAAACTTGGCGCTGTTTGGTCAGGGGATATTGAAGAGGACTCACCGGAAAAACTGGACTGCATAATAGACACCACACCGGCATGGATCTCTGTAGTTGAATCTTTGAAAAATCTTGAACCCGGCGGGAGACTAATAATCAACGCGATTGGTAAAGAAGAAGCGGACAAGGAATCTCTTCTGTGCCTGGACTACCCCGTCCATTTATGGCTGGAAAAGGAAATCAAAAGTGTAGCCAATATCAGTCGGAGAGATGTGAGAGAATTTCTGGCAATGGCGGCTGAAATGCGTATCAAACCTGAGATTCAGGAATTCGTATTAGAAGAGGCTAATGAGGCGTTGGTTGAACTCAAGACGAGAAATATTCGGGGGGCAAAGGTTTTAAAAATAGAATGAGCAGGTATTATCACTCGTCTCCAGGAAAGCGCCGGTGTGAAGATATTCAACGTGTGGTAAACCCGGCTCGATCCGGTGCTGCCACACATTCAAGGTCAAGTGGTCCAGTAGGCATCTTCCGGTACAGGACATCTGCAGATGCAGTATACCGAAAAACTTGAGCCACACGGAGCTAACTTCAAGGCTCGCATGCTGGCTGCCGCAAAGAGAAACCCGGAGAAGAAGGGGTGGGTCAGGATTGTTCAGATCTACATTTGTCAGAGAAGATGAGAGTACGTATTCCAGCAGGTATGTTTCTGGTTTCATCGGCAGCTCTGATGTACGAAATCAGCCTTTCGCGCCTACTGGCCATTGAACTGTGGCATCATTATGCATTCCTGATCATCAGCGGGGCCTTGCTGGGTTACGGCGTAGCTGGGGCCTTCCGCCTGGCCTGGTCTCAGCGCATCCCGCCTCTCCTACCAGTCCTCTGTTTTTCGCTGCTTCTGATCCCTATATTCCTGCTAAGCAGCCACCTGCCCTTCGATCCGGCGCTGATGGCGCTGGATACATGGCACGGAGGCTGGATGCTATTGATTTTCCTGCTGCTGGCAGTACCTTTCTTTCTGGCGGGGCTGACACTGAACCTGCTGCTGGAAAGGCACGCTGAACACGCACATTTTCTCTACGCCAGTGATCTTGTCGGCGCAGCATGCGGCTGCACTGGTTTTTTCCTGTCAGCCCCGCGTCTGACGGAAATTGAAGGGCTCGGCGTGCCCGCGCTGCTGGCTGCTTGCAGTAGCCTTTGCCTGGCCTCTGGGAAGAAACAAAATGTACTCGCCTTGGCGACTCTGTTGACCCTACTCTGTAGTTCATTTTGGCTGGGGAAACTGGAACTCAGAATCAGCGACTACAAGGATCTTCCCCTTGCTTTACGCTATCCCGGTAGCAAACTGCTGGAAACGCAGCGCGATGCTTCCGTACGGATCGACTGGCTGGAAACTCCGTTAGCCCGCTTTGCACCCGGCTTGAGCCTGGAATTTCGTGGATCGCTTCCGGAACAGCTTGGTTTGACGCTGGACGGAGACAGTCTAACGGGAATGGCACCTCTGATTCCCGATTCACTTGGACCCTATCTGCGTCACCTTCCAGAGTGGGTACTGTATTTTGACCAGCCGCCTCCGGAAAAGGTACTAATTCTGAAAACAATCGGGGGACAACAGGCGTTGGCCGCAGTCGAAGCCGGCGCTTCTTCCATCATGGTTCAGACACCATTCCCGCTGCTGACAAAAAAACTAGCAGAAAGCAGCCACTTCCCACAAATAGAACTTCGGGCCACAGGAGCGCGCGCCCTTTTGGCAGAAGCTTGTTCGGAGCCTTGTCAAATGACGGAGCCACGTTTTGACCGAATCCTGGTTGCGGTTGAAAGCTCTGCCCCTGTCGGCAGTACAGGTATGGATCCGTTGAAAACTGATCCGCTGATGAGCCTGGAAGGCATACAGGCCCTGT
>UINC01001598.1_pt1 | contig 19488 bp, 19 predicted proteins | sample 5385821 | NCBI WGS metagenome assembly UINC01 (sample SAMEA4666929, study PRJEB26691) | marine metagenome | isolation source: Pacific Ocean | place: Pacific Ocean | collected 2011-10-13 | reverse complement strand
TTTGGTCTCTCGTTTTATCTTTTTCGAGATTAATTTATTCGGAACTAATCTCCCATTAATCGTCTTGTGGCTGATTTTCGCAGCAGTTTTTTTTACCGTGTATTTCAGGTTCATAAATTTAAGAGGGATTTTTCATTCTATAAGACTCGTTCGTGGAGACTATTCTTCGGGTAATCACAAGGGGGAAGTTAGTCATTTCCAGGCATTGACAACGGCGGTTTCGGGAACAGTAGGTATAGGTAATATTGGTGGTATCGCGATCATTCTAAGCCTAGGAGGGCCAGGTGCCATATTTTGGATGATTGTCGCAGGCTTTTTAGGTATGTCCACTAAGTTAGCGGAATGTATTGCTGGAGTTAAATATCGAAAAGAACATTCAGATGGAACTGTATCAGGTGGGCCAATGTATTATTTAGAAGAAAGTTTAAGATTACGAGGCTTAAACTTTCTGGCTAAACCATTTGGAATGTTTTATGCGGCGGCCATAGTAGTGGGGTGTTTGGGTATTGGAAACATGTTTCAGTCTAATCAAGCGTTTGAACAGTTTGTTTATGTAACCGGTGGCACCAATAGCTACTTTACAGACAAGGGTTGGCTCTTTGGCTTGGTAATTGCTGGTTCGGTTGGATTCGTAATTATCGGGGGTCTTAAGGCTATAGCACGAGTAACTAGTAGACTAGTCCCATTCATGGCTATTGCTTACCTTGTTTTAGCAATAATAGTCTTAGTACTGAATAGTAGTAAGTTGCCATCAGCAATCTATGCAATCTTTACTCAAGCGTTTAATTCCGATGCGATCACAGGTGGGGCTCTTGGTGTCATGATTTTGGGTTTTCAAAGAGCTGTTTTTTCAAACGAAGCAGGGATAGGTTCGGCAGCGATTGCGCATTCAGCGGTTAGAACCGACGAGCCAGCCACTGAAGGGTACGTTGGATTACTTGAGCCATTTATAGACACCGTAGTGATTTGTACGATCACGGCGTTAGTTATTTTAGTGACTATCTATGAGCCAGGTCTAATGGAACAAGGCGTTCAAGGGATTGAATTAACTTCAAAAGCTTTTGCAAGCTCATTAAGTTGGTCATCTGTTCCTGTGTCCTGCATTGCAATTTTATTCGCATTTTCAACAATGATTTCCTGGTCCTATTATGGGCTTAAGGGCTGGACCTACTTAGTAGGAGAAGGGCATTTTAAAGAATTGATATTTCGAGTTTTTTTCTGTTTTTTTGGTGTGCTGGGCTCGACGATACAACTTAGCGCTGTCTTAGATTTTTCTGACGCGATGGTGTTTGTAATAGCGCTACCGAATATTGTTGGATTATATTTACTGGCGCCTGTATTGAAGCAAGAATTAGAAAGCTATCAAGCTAAATTGATTGTGCGAAAAGAGGTTTGAAAAAGGTGTTTTCTTGCTGACGGATGAGAAAATGGTTTACGCTAGAAAAGCTGCGTTTAGCAGATATTTTAATAATCTACATATTTCAAGAGAGGATCAGATGGGCTTAATACCAATTTCCGATAATTGTATATTCATTAGAACACGGTTATTAAATTATGCGTTGTACATGATTCTGGTCGTACTGAGCCCCACGGCTTTAACTCAGTCTGCTGAACCGGTGTCTAGGGCGGAATTTGATAATTGGATGGAAGAGATTTCGAATTGGGGTCGCTGGGGTTCCGAAGATGAACTTGGTACGTTAAATCTTATTACCGAGCAAAAGCGTGTCGATGCTGCGACTTTGGTGCTAGATGGCACAACGGTCTCCCTCTCGTTATTTGCTAACAAGCGGCAAGATTCTGTTAATACCAATCCTTTCCAACATGTTCTAACTGTATCCCGATTTGGTGAACACGAAGTTGCCGGTGATACATATAGCGTGCAGTACCATGGCTTTGCGCATTCACATATGGATGGCCTACCACACTTTGCTCATAAGGGGCAGTTGTACAATGGGTATTCTGTAGACACTTTAAGCCCGGAAGGTGCTGGCCGTCTAGGTATTCATAATGCCTTCAGAGGTATATTTACCCGCGGAATTCTTGTCGATATACCTTGGCTTAGGGGGCTGGACTACCTGGAGCCCGGAACAGCGATTACCGCTGCCGATCTCGAGGCTTGGGAAGCACGGACAGGTGTGCGGATTGGCAGTGGAGATGTGTTGCTCATTCGCACCGGGCGCTGGGAGCGTGTGCGGCAACTAGGTCAGTGGACTTTTGTTGGGCAGGCCGCAGGCTCGCATGCATCACTTGCTAAATGGCTAAAAGAGCGTGATGTTGCGGTGATAGGATCAGATGGTGTCAGTGACGTCATGCCATCCGGAGTGGAAGGACTAGCAAATCCACTGCATGAACTTGTTATTGTAGGTTTGGGTATGCCGATTCTCGACAACCTGGACTTAGACCCGCTGGCAGAAACCGCTATAGAAAAAAGCCGTTGGGAATTTCTATTTGTCGGTTCTCCTCTAAGAGTAGAAGGGGGTACGGGTTCGCCTTTGAACCCATTAGCCTTGTTCTAGCTAGGATTGCTTTCTAAGTAAAGAACTATGTCAATTCTATCGCTCCTTAATTCTTATTGTTGCTATACCGCCGAAAGATAACCCGTAAACAGTAAATATTTTAATAATCTGTCGCTGTATTTAACAGTTCCAACCGCTCTCAGATTATTAAAGGAAGCGGAGAGACATTGAAAGAAGGCAAACATGTTGTAATCGTTGGTGCCGGGCCTGGCGGAACAGTGCTTTCTTATTTGCTGGCAAAGGCAGGCATACGTACAACTCTCATAGAACGTCACCACGATTTCAGCCGAGAATTTCGAGGGGAAGTCTTGATGCCAGGAGGGCTTGAGCCTTTGGATCAAATAGGGCTTTGGGAGGATTTAGAAAAGGTCCCTCATGTAAAGTTAGATTATGTTAAAATCTTTATAAATCAACAGCATGCTGTTTCTCTTGAGCTAACAAATAACGCCTATTCGAGATACAAGCCACGTTGGATTTCTCAACCAGACTTTCTGGAAATGCTTGTAGAAAAATCAGCCCAATATCCAAATTTTACATTTTTACGTGGAAGGCGCGTCCGAGATTTGGTCCGTAAAAATAATCGCGTGGCCGGTGTTCTTACAGATAATACTAATTCAGCAAATAAGATATTAAGTGACTTGGTGGTCGGTACTGATGGGCGCTCATCAATTGTCCGAGCTCGTTCTGGAATAGGTTTTAAGAGTGATCCCATGCCAATGGATATTGTTTGGGTAAAAATTCCTAGAGGAGATGTAAGGATTTGCAAAGCACTGCGCGCGTATGCTGGAGGAGGCCGATTGTTAATTTGTGCTCCCACTTACGATGGCAATATACAGTTGGGTTTAGTTATAAAAAAAGGAAGTTTCCGTGAATTACGGAATATGGGTATTCCACATTTGATAGATTTAATGGCAGAACAAGTTGATTCTGCTATGGCTAACCATCTCATCCAGGTTAAAGAGAAAGACCTGAAGCCTTTCTTGCTAAGCACAGTATCGGATCGAGTGGAACGTTGGAGTCTTCCTGGATTGTTGCTACTAGGTGATGCAGCGCATACCAGCTCACCAGTGGGTGCACAGGGTTTAAATTTAGCTATCAGAGATTCGATCGTGGCAGCTAACCATCTCATACCCGCCTTCCTCGATGAAGTGCGTTCTGACGATTTAGATCAGGTAACTTTTAATATTGAAAGCGAAAGAATTACGGAAATCCAAACGATTCAAAAAATACAGGCTCGTCCTCCAAAAATATTGCTAAGAGATACTTGGTGGACGAAGATGTTGTTCAGAATTATCACTGCTCTTGGGAGAGGCCGGTCAATAATTGCACCCAGTGATGGCGTATTTGGAAAAATTGCTTGGGGAGTATCTGAAGTAAAATGGTCGGGGGTCAATAAAGACATAGAAACGACTTGACCTTCAGGGCTTAGGGGGTCCAATTTTCCTTATAGTGCCATTCAAAATTAGTGTAAAGAGTGGTATGTTTTTGTGCATTCTTCGAAGGTACATCGATTCATTATTGGTCTATGCTATCATGCTTCTTGGTATCTCTTGCTGGTCCCCGCGCAATGTTAGGCTATGAACTCCGCCAGGCCCGGAAGGGAGCAACGGTAGTAGCTGATTCATGTGCTGCGGAGTGGCTGGCAAGGGCTACCAATCTCTATCAAACTGAAAACGAATACGTCTGCTTGAATTTATCAATGAAACCCCGCTCACTAGAGCAGTCACAATGAGCTATCAAGTACTTGCCCGTAAGTGGCGCCCAACGAATTTCTCAAAGGTTGCTGGACAAGCTCATGTGCTTAAATCTCTCAAAAATGCGCTCGATAATGAAAGGCTGCACCATGCTTACCTATTCATAGGGACCCGCGGAGTCGGGAAGACGACCCTGGCTCGTATCTTGGCGAAATGCCTGAATTGTGAAAAAGGGGTAAGTTCAACTCCTTGTGAAGAGTGCAATTCTTGTATTGAAATTAATGAAGGGAGGTTTATCGACCTTATTGAGGTGGATGCAGCTTCTCGCACTAAAGTCGAAGACACACGGGAACTGCTTGATAACGTGCAATATGCTCCAGCGCGCGGACGCTTCAAGGTGTACCTTATAGACGAGGTACACATGCTGTCTAATCATAGCTTCAACGCATTACTAAAAACACTTGAAGAGCCACCCCCTCACGTAAAATTTTTATTCGCCACCACAGACCCAAAAAAATTACCTGTAACAGTTCTTTCTAGATGCCTGCAATTTAATCTCAAAAATTTAAGCCCCCAGCTAATTGTTGATTATCTAGCTCAAGTACTTATTGACGAGAAAATAGAATTTGACGAGGACGCTCTCTGGCAAGTTGCTGTTGCTGCGTCCGGCAGCATGCGGGATGCCCTTACACTCATTGACCAAGCAATTTCATATTGTCAGGGTAAGATAAAAAAAGAAGGTGTTGTTGAAATGCTGGGAGTCCCAGAGCAACAGCAGGTGTATGCTTTGTTAGAAATTATGGCTAAGAAAGATGCCGGTGAAATGATAAATCTCGTAAATTTGATGGCTGAGAAAACGCCCGATTTTGTGCATACTCTGGACAGTTTGCTCTCACTTTTGCATCGCGTAGCCATAGCCCAAGTTTTACCCAAAGCCATTGATAATAGCTATGGTGACAGGAAACAAATTGAGGAATTGGCGTCCAAATTTACCGGAGAAGATATTCAGCTCTATTATCAACTTGGCGTAAAAGGTCGCGATGATCTTACATTCACCGCTGACACAAAATCCGCCTTTGAGATGATTTTACTGAGGATGTTGATATTTTCCCCAGAATACGTAGGCACAACTAAAAAACCACAACCCGATGACGCTCGATCGGGTGATACTGCAAATGGTGTAAAAAAAAAGCATTCAGATCTAGCACATGAGGCTGAATCGAATCAGGCGAAGGCAGGTTTTGATAAGCATGTTGAGGCTTTGCCGGTTAAAAATTCAAGACAGCATAACCAACATGAAGCGGCAGAGACTCCAAAGCAAGCCGACAAAAACTTCAATGGCCTCAACAACGAGGCTTGGTTAAGACATTATTCTGATTTGGTTATCGATGGTATTGCTGCAAACGTTCTCGCAAACTCTCAACTAAATAAAATAGAGGACGATACGCTTCATTTTCTGCTAGATACAAAACATAGTTCGGTATTTAATGAAGAACTAATCCCGAAGCTCTCTCGAGCCGTTAGTGACCTTTATAAGAGAGAGCTCAATGTCATAATTACAATTGGGGAGTTAACTAAAGACACTCCCGCGGAATTGAGTCAAAGACAGAAAGAGGAATTACATAGAAAAATGGTTAGCGAGTTTGAAGGCGATAAAAACGTGCAGGAGTTACTTCGCCACTTTACAGGCACAGTTGTGGAAGAAACGATTGCTCCTACGAATGAATCGGGCAAATCATGACGGACTTTAATGAAATCATGAGTCAAGCTAAACAAATGCAGGAGCAATTTCAAAAAGCTCAGCAGGATTTAGCCAAAACAACAGTTTTAGGTGAGTCTGGCGCCGGACTGGTTAAGATCAAAATAAATGGTCGCCACGATGTATTAGATGTAGACCTTAGCAAGTCATTGATGCAAGAAGATAAAGAAATCGTTGAAGATCTTATTGCGGCTGCCATTAATGATGCAGTCAGAAAGCTCGAAGAAAAAAATAAAGAAACACTCGGCAGCGTAGCTGGAGGCCTCAACCTTCCGCAAGGATTTAAGTTTCCCTTCTAGGGCTTCCTATGAATTCTAGCCCCTTAATAGATCAGCTTATTAACGCCTTTCGGTGTTTACCAGGTGTGGGCCCTAAATCTGGCCAGCGTATGACTCTACATTTACTAGAAAGAAATCGTGAAGGAGGAAAGAAATTAACTAAGGCACTTGCGGAAGCAATAGACGCGGTTGGCAACTGTGCGCACTGTCGAACATTAACGGAAGAAAAAGTGTGCCGCATTTGTGCCAGTCCATCTCGTAACCACCATTTATGCTGTGTTGTTGAATCTCACGCGGATATTTTTGCTATTGAGCAATCCGGAAGTTTCCGGGGTGTCTATTTTGTATTGATGGGGCACTTGTCCCCAATAGATGGGGTTGGTCCAGAGCAGTTAGGAATCGGACAGTTATTGGAAAAAGTTCAGACAGATGATTTTGAAGAAGTCATTATTGCCTGCAATCCTACAGTGGAAGGGGAAGCGACCGCGTATTACATCGCCGAACAACTCAAATCCATCGATGTTGTTGTTTCCCGTATTGCCCACGGGGTTCCGGTAGGAGGGGAACTTGAATTCGTGGATGGAGGCACTCTAAGCCACGCATTTACGGGTAGAAAGGTAATGAGTACTACCTAGTATTATGATCTCTGCCAGTAATACGCCGTTAAACCTTATCCAAGATACTAATAGATTTTCGGAATTATGTGAGAGGTGGAGAAGTCTCCCGTTCATTGCGATAGATACAGAATTTATAAGAACGAATACGTTTTATCCTAAGATCGGCTTGCTACAAATTGCCGACCATTCTGAATGTTACTTAATTGATCCTTTACATATAGAGGATTGGAGCTGTTTCGCGGACCTATTAGCGGAGCCTAACTGCACGTTCGTGATCCATTCGTGTGGAGAGGATCTTAATTTACTAAGCACCTCAATTGGAAACGTTCCTCATAGTGTGTTCGATACACAGATTGCTGCTGCATTTCTTGAGATGGGATATAGTGTTAGTTACCAAGCTTTGGTCGCTAAATTACTCAACACTGACTTATCGAAAGATGAAACGAGATCAAACTGGTTAAATCGTCCTTTAAGTAAAGCCCAGTTGCTCTATGCAGCTAACGATGTTTGTTATCTGTTACAGCTACAGGCAATGCTTTATGAGCAGCTGGCTGCAAAGGGAAAACTGAGCTGGCTAAAAAGCGAATGCAAATTTCTAGTTGATTCTGTCGGAGAGGTTGAAAATACTTCAAATTGGCAGCGTACCTATACCAACATAAGCAATGCTTGGAAGCTAGATAATCAGGGGCTGCAATATCTACAAGCCCTATGTTATTGGCGGGAAGATACAGCGCGTAAGCGTGATAAACCACGTAACTGGATAGCGAAAGATGCAGATCTTTTCGGCATAGCCCAGCACATGGCGGTTAGCAGCGAATGCTCGCTAGAAGTAATTAACTCGTTACGATTATCTGACAAGCGATTATTGAACAAATATGGTGGACAGATTTTTAAAGTCCTTGAGATGCAAAACGAAGTTTCTGACGATACTGATGCACAGCTATTAACTAGGCCTTTAAGCATGTCCATGCGTGCTAAGCTTAAAGAATGCCAACATGTGGTAGAAACTCAATCTAAAAAACATGGAATAGCTCCTGAGTTATTGGCTCGGAAAAAAATTCTTCAAAATCAATTATTGATGTATAAAAAGACTGGTAAGTTACTTTGGAAGGGGGAGTTGGCTACTTGGCGTAAGGAGATCCTTGAGCCTGAATTCATTGGAATTTATTCTGAGGCATAAATCGGCAAACAAGTAATTCATTAGGTAACTTCATACGGGTTATGGAACCAGAAAACAATTATTGGCTAATCTGGCTTGTTTACCTGCTAACAAGTTCTTTGTTTTACTATGGTGTGTGGCGCTTAACCAAATTTCAACAAACACTGTGGAGGTGTTATTCGTTGCGAGCAGTCATCGCCGCGATTATCGTAACGCCATGGTATGCGAATGCTTATGGCGCTGCACTGGCTCCCGCATGGATCGTTATTTTGCTGGACGCCATAACAATCGGAAGTGATGCCATGGTAAGAGCTAGTATTCCGCTTATTTTCTCCATCATTGTTGCAGAATTTATAGCGACGACAATGTATTTTATTCAAATAAAAAATAGATAAATCAATACGCTAAAGATATATTATAACCTAATATATTGATATTTTTTGCTAATTACCATCCTCTTTTCAATTACACATAAGGGTAGGCCTTGTCGAAATCTCTAGAGATCAAGTAAGGGTTAGTAATTATCTTGCTTCTTCGTACGAGCCCGTGGGTTTTTCTGTATTAATATGAGTCTGATGTTTACAATACGCGCAATTTTTTTGCAGTGGATATTACGATGAATTTTACTGGTACGGATGAGTATATAGCGACTGATGAGCTTCAAATGGCAGTGAATGCTGCAATTAAGTTACAGAAGCCACTCCTTATAAAAGGTGAGCCTGGGACGGGGAAAACAATGCTCGCTCAGCAAATAGCTAAGGCTCTGGACTTGCCGCTTATCGAATGGCACATCAAGTCAACAACTAAAGCATTGCAAGGGCTTTATGAATACGATGCTGTATCTCGCTTGCGAGACTCCCAATTAGGTGAAGAAAAAGTAAAAAATATTTCCAACTACATAATACAAGGACAGGTCTGGCAAGCATTTCAGTCTGAGCAGCAGGCTGTACTTCTGATTGACGAAATCGACAAAGCTGATATTGAATTTCCTAATGATCTGCTACTTGAGTTAGATAAAATGGAGTTTTTTGTCTACGAGACCAAAGAACTCATAAAAGCAAAAACTCGACCTATTATTCTTATTACCAGTAACAACGAGAAAGAGCTTCCTGATGCCTTCCTCCGCCGTTGCTTTTTCCACTACATTCAATTTCCGGATACCCTGACAATGGAGAAAATTATTGAGGTACATTATCCGGGGGTAAAGAAAGCGCTAGTAAGCCAGGCAATGGATATTTTCTTTGATTTGCGCAAAATACCTGGCCTAAAGAAGAAGCCTTCTACGTCAGAACTTATTGACTGGCTTAAGCTTTTAATGGCAGACGATATTCCAGTAGATATTTTAAAGGATCATGATACAAAAAATGCGATACCTCCTTTGTACGGGGCTTTATTAAAAAACGAACAAGATGTTCACTTGCTTGAAAAGCTAGCTTTTATGCACAGAGCTAATCGACAACATGCTGATTAATTTTTTTATGACGCTGAAAGAGGAACGACTTCCTGTTTCCTTTACAGAGTTATTCTCGCTACTGGAATGTTTAAAGAAAAACATCATCTTTGGCAATGTGGATGATTTTTATCACTTGTCAAGATTGTGCTTAGTAAAGGATGAAAAGAACTTCGATAAGTTTGACGTCGCTTTTGCCAAGTATTTCGAAAACATACAAGTAATAGACGAAATGGCTCTTTATCAGATCCCCGACGAATGGTTACGCAAGCAACTAGAATCGATGCTTAGCGATGAAGAAAAAGCGCAAATAGAAGCTTTAGGAGGCTTGGAAAAGCTTATGGAGGAGTTCCGAAAGCGCATGGAGGAGCAGGAAAAACGACACCAGGGGGGCAGTAAATGGATTGGCACAGGCGGAACTTCACCATTTGGCGCATATGGTTATAATCCTGAAGGCATTCGTATAGGGCAAGATCAAGGGCGTAACCAGCGTGCGGTAAAGGTCTGGGACCGGCGTAATTATCGGGACCTAGATGATTCTGTCGAAATAGGTACGCGTAATATCAAGCTGGCTTTGAGGCGATTGCGAAAATTCGCAAGAACTGGCGCAGTCGAGGAACTTGATATGGACGATACAATTTCGTCAACCGCTAAGAATGCTGGTTTGCTCGATATTAAGATGATCCCCGAACGACATAATGCAGTAAAGGTATTATTGTTTTTCGATGTTGGGGGCTCTATGGATCCCCACATAAAATTATGTGAAGAACTATTCTCAGCAGCGAGGTCGGAATTCAAGCACCTTAAATATTACTACTTCCATAATTTTTTATATGAGTCAGTCTGGACGAAAAGTCGCAGGAGGCACGCGGAAACCTCTTCAACCTTTGAGATCATCAATAAATATACCAAGGACTATAAAGTCATCTTTGTGGGTGATGCGACGATGGCACCGTACGAGATTACTCATGTGGGAGGAAGTATTGAGCATTATAATGAAGAGGCTGGTGCGGTATGGATTAAACGATTAACTGATGTGTTTGATCATATGGTTTGGATTAATCCTACGCCTAAAGATTACTGGGAGCATAGTTATTCCATCGAAACAGTCCGTGAACTTTTGGACGATCGGATGTTCCCACTTTCGATAAAGGGATTGGAAGAGGCAATGACGTTATTAACCAAATGAGTCTGATGCTGCAGGTTATAGGCGAAGCCCTATATGCTAGTTGTTGGCGTCGCGTACTTTAAGTTTGGCCCTGATAAAGTCGCTATGCGATACGTAGATTAGGTCAGAAATTTTCCGGATTAAATGGTCTTCATATTTGTCCAGCTTGTTATCGGAGAAAGCTATGCGCCACATATTTTCAATTAGGCCGACTTTTTGAGTGTATTCATATTCGTTATTAATTAAACGCGTAAATTCATATAGCGAAGTGGCTTCCTTGGCTTGATTTTCTGCAAGGCCTACCAATTCATCTATATCTTCGCTAGGAATATTGAGATTGTTTTGTAGAACAGACAAGAAGGCTTGGGTTTCTTGCTCTTCTAATTTGTGATCAGAGTTAATCACTTCTATTAGCAATGCGGCACATGCCAGATCTGTTTTGGCGATGCTTGAAGATGTTTGTTCTTCTTCGTTATTTACCAGCTTTTTTTCAAAAAACTGTCTAATAGAATTGAGCATAATAGGAATACTTTTCAGAGGATCTCATGATGCCATATCAAGTTACATAAGTAATGGCATCGAGAAGTACATTTATATTGGCTCCTTGTTTATGGCTATGCTCGCTCAGATGGCGCCGGTAGAGTTTGCCTCCTTTCTGCCCCCTAAATAATCCAAGCAAGTGGCGAGTCATATGTTGCAACGGTGTTCCCTTGGATAACTCTGATTCAACGTAAGGAAGGTATTGAGCAAAATAGTCCGCACGGGATTTTCTTAGCACGACCTCTCCAAATAGTTGATTGTCAGCATAATGTAAAAAATAGGGATTTTGATAAGCTTCTCGCCCTATCATAATCCCATCTACTTCCTTAAGAAGTTGTTGTGCGATATTCATACTAGTAATGCCGCCATTAATAATTATGTTCAAGTAGGGATGGTGTTGCTTGACTGTGAATACCCGCTCATAGTTGAGAGGCGGAATTTCTCGATTTTCCTTAGGAGTGAGTCCTTTTAGATAGGCTTTACGAGCATGAATTATAAATATCTCACAACCGCCCATAGCGACAATATTTATGAAATTCAACAAATCTGCCTCAGAGTCATGATCATCTACTCCAATGCGACATTTAACCGTTACTGGCAAACGAGTTGATTTCCTCATGAAAGCGATACAAGTGGAGACGTGTCGTGGGTTGGTCATCAAACATGCACCGAATGCCCCTGATTGAACTCGATCACTTGGGCAGCCGACATTCAGATTAATCTCATCGAAACCAGCTTCCTCGCCAAGTGCTGCCGCTCGTGCAAGCTCATCAGGGTTACTACCACCGAGCTGGAGAGCAACTGGATGCTCGCTGCTATCATGTTTTAATAGATAATTAGCGTCTCCGTGTTCTAACGCAGCACTGGTAACCATCTCGGTGTAAAGTAGCGCATGTCTTGAAAACTGCCTCAAGAATACCCGGTCGTGACGATCCGTCCAGTCCATCATTGGAGCAATACAAAATGTGTGATTGGGAGTCATTTAGCGATAGGGGTCCTAAAAGCACTATTTATCCAATGCTGTTTGGTATGTCAAGTCGCTCAAAGAGAGGAGTAATAACTGAAGCTCAATGCTATCGCTTCCTTCGGTGAGAAATAAAGGGTAATCGCGTATAATCAACAGCGAATAGTACTTACCGGGTTATCCAATCTCTCATGGCTCAGATCAGAACGCGTATTGCTCCATCTCCAACCGGTGAGCCCCATGTTGGCACTGCTTATATAGCCCTATTTAATCGTTGTTTCGCTCATCAACATGGCGGCAAGTTTATCTTGCGTATTGAGGATACTGATCAAGCTCGAAGTACGGCGAAATCGGAAGAAAGGATACTGGATTCGCTTAGGTGGTTGGGTCTTGACTGGGACGAAGGCCCAGACCGCGGGGGTGAATTTGAGCCTTATCGGCAAAGCGAACGTGCTCATATTTACACGCAGCATATAGATCAATTGCTAGAAAAAAAGAAAGTCTTTCGCTGTTTCTGCTCCAGTTCACGGCTTAGTGTACTCCGTCAGAATCAGATGGAAAAAAAGCAACAACCTGGCTACGACGGACACTGCCTAAAATTTACCGATCAACAGATAGCCGAAAAGCTTGAGAAAGGAGAGAAATACGTCGTACGTATGACAAAACCAGAAAACGGTGAATGCGTTTTTCAAGACTGTCTTAGAGGCGAAGTCCGCATAGGCTGGAATCAGGTAGATATGCAAATACTGATTAAGTCTGATGGGTTACCTACGTACCACTTTGCAAACGTTGTAGACGACCACTTAATGGAGATTTCCCATGTAATTAGGGGGGAGGAGTGGATCAATTCTACCCCGAAACACTTATTGATTTATCAGTACTTTGATTGGGAGCCCCCAGTTTTTTGCCATATGCCGCTTTTGCGAAACCCAGACAAGAGCAAATTGAGCAAGCGCAAAAACCCCACCAGCATCAGTTATTATCGTGCGATGGGTTACCTCCCTCAAGCATTGCTCAATTACCTAGGAAATATGGGTTGGTCTCTGCCTTCGGGAGAAGAAAAGTTTACACTTGAAGAAATGACCAAGAAGTTTGATTTAGAACGGGTTTCTCTTGGTGGCCCCATTTTTAATATCGAAAAGCTTGATTGGTTAAATGGCAAGTATATTCGTGAAGACCTGAGCGATAGGCAATTTATGGAGCTATTTGCCGACTGGGCATTCCCAACAGATAGAACTGAGAAGATAGCAGGGCTAATCAAACAGCGAGTTGAACGATTTAGTGATGTTGCTGAAATCGGCGCTTTTTTTCTAACTAACATTCCTGACACTAGTCGAGATAGTTTTAACCACAAAACCCTCGACTTGCTAGTGCAGGTCAAAATTCTGCAGTTTTCACTATGGAGGTTGGAACAGCTGGAAGAATGGAACAAGGAAAGTGTCGAGGAAGTATTGCAAGAATTAGCCAGCGCATTAGAAATTAAAATTCGAGATTTTCTGTTTCCACTTTTCGTGGCTATTAGTGGGAAAGCTATATCCACCTCGGTTTTCGAATCAATCGCGATTCTAGAATTAGATATTTGCCGTGCACGTTTACGTCATGCTGTTGGCGTGTTGGGGGGAACCTCCAAGAAACAACTGAAAAGTTACGAAAAAGAATATCGAGAGTTAGTTTAATCTGGTGAAATTCAGGCTGATTGACAGGGTAGATACCTGTGAATAGAATGCGCCTTCTCTACACGCCCGAGATTATGGGGCCTTAGCTCAGCTGGGAGAGCGCGACGCTGGCAGCGTCGAGGTCACCGGTTCGATCCCGGTAGGCTCCACCATTCTTTTTAAAACTTCTCCGCGTAAACCACGCGCCTTATCGTCATGAAAAGAAGATTTGGCCCAGTTGGAGCTATCGCTTAGTTTGGTTTGTAACAATTTCTAGTTCTGTTATTTGGAGCGTTACGAATGAAAAATGTAGTTGTTACTAAAATTGCTGCTGCTATTTTCTTAGCGGTATCTATTATTCATTTATTAAACTTTTTAATTGGAAGCGTTATTTCTGTGGGCGGTTATACCATTCCTTCCAATATTTCTTTAGTTGTAACCTTTGTATTGTGGTGGTTGGCTTTTAAGCTAGCCACATTGCGATAGATTGGGACTTTGAATATTGCCCAGTTTGCATCCACCACTAATGGTGGGGGTAATGCCGTTCCTGTGTCTAACGGGGTCTACTGAGGATAGTCCCGTTTGGTGTGTCCTTTATAGAGCTGACGGGGCCGGCCAATACGATATGGATTGCTTAGCATCTCATTCCAGTGCGCTATCCACCCTGGTGTTCTGCCGATCGCAAAAATAACTGTGAACAGGCTAGTGGGAATGCCGATGGCTTTTAAGATGATTCCGGAATAGAAATCGACATTTGGGAACAGCTTTCGTTCTACGAAATATTCGTCTTCAAGAGCAATTTTCTCGAGTTTTCTGGCAATACGAAACAAAGGGTCATTTTCACTGCCAAGCTCATTCAAGACTTCGTTGCATATACCGCGAATTACTGTCGCGCGCGGATCATGATTTTTGTATACGCGATGCCCAAAGCCCATTAATCGGAAAGGATCATTCTTATCTTTTGCTCGCCGAATGAATTCGTCAATTTTTGATTCTTCACCTATTTCATAGAGCATGCGCAATACTGCCTCGTTAGCGCCACCATGAGCAGGGCCCCAAAGAGCCGCAATTCCCGATGCCATGCAGGCATACGGGTCAGCACCTGTTGATCCTGCCAATCGCACTGTCGAGGTTGAAGCGTTCTGCTCATGATCAGCATGAAGGAGAAAGATAGTGTCCATGGCTTTCGATAGTGTCGGGCTTAGTTCGGGAGGATCACATGGTGTGCTAAGCATCATATGTAAAAAGTTTTCCGCAAATCCCATGCTATTCTGCGGGTACATGAACGGCTGCCCAATTCCATGTTTGTAACACATTGCTCCCAAGGTAGGCATCTTTGCAATAATACGAATGGCTGCTGCAATGCGATACTCGGGATCATCAATATCGATTCTGTCGTGGTAAAACGCGGATAAAGCGCCAACAACACCGCATAACATTGCCATTGGATGGGCGTTACGAGGGAACCCTTCGAAAAAGCGATGGATCTGCTCATCGACCATCGTGTGATAAAGAACCCCTTTGTTAAATGCGGCCTTTTCTAACTTAGTAGGCAATTCTCCATTTAAAAGCAAAAAACAAGTTTCTAAGAAATTAGATTTTTCAGCTAACTGTTCAATAGGATACCCGCGATGCAATAACACACCAGCGTCACCGTCAATATAGGTAATCTCTGAATCACAAGAAGCTGTTGAAACGAAACCGGGATCATAGGTGAAAATCCCCTTACCGACTAAGCCGCGCACATCGATGACATCTGGGCCAGTGCTGCCTTCATAGATCGGTAATTCAATCGAACTTTTACCGTCAATGGTCAACTGGGCCTTTTTCTCCGTCATTACGGACTCCTGTAAATTAGCGATCCCACGGTATTTTTGTGCGTGTTAGTTAGAGCTAGAGAGTAACTTTCAGCGTAGTTGTTATTAGTCGTAAGCTCAGACAGGGACGGCAATACTAGGTAGAGAAAGAGCCGCTTGTCAAATTTTTGTGTATAAACGAGTTATGTTGTTGGTACCTTGATATAGATACTTTTTATGCCACATTTCAAAACGTTATTAAAAAAAGTGTGCTTTTTTAACTTGTAGTTATTTGTAGTAATTTAGTTGACAGAACATTGTCATAATTGTTGGAGAAACCACAAGTATCATTGTAATATTGGGGGCTTCGGAATATACTTCGTTCGGTTTGAAATCCCCATTTTATTTAATTATTTCAATTGGTTCGCGAAATTTTTTAAATGTCGCATATCGGATAACTCTGTTCTGTAAAAGACTTACTACAAAGCATTAACGTGAAAGACAATCGACCTGTAAATCTTGACATTAGCACCATAAAATTCCCCCTTGCGGCTATTACGTCGATAGTTCATCGCATCACCGGTGTTATTTTGTTGATTGGATTTGGTTTGCTTCTGTACTTGCTGCAACTTTCACTGGAGTCAGAATCCGGCTTTGTGCTTGTCCAAGAACTATTGAGCGGTCACATAGTTAAATTTTTAACCTGGGCCGTTATAGCATGTTTGATCTACCACTTTATTGCAGGTTGCAAACACCTATTGATGGATTTAGGAATCGGTGAGACCAATGAGGGTGCTCAGATCGGCTCTGGGTTAGTAGTGGCCTTTTCAGCTGTGGGAATTTTGATTGCTGGAGTATGGATATGGTAAGTGGTGCCATGAATTTGCTTCGGTCTGGCTTGTCAGGTTGGTTAATCCAAAGGTTATCCGCCCTTGTCTTAGGGGCTTATACTCTCTGCATATTTGGCATTTTTATTGTGCACCCTGAAATGGATTACGGGACCTGGAAGGCAGTATTTGACAATAACTTGATGCGAGCTTTCAGCATAGTTACATTACTTGCAACATGCGCGCACGGCTGGATTGGGTTGTGGACGGTGTTTACCGATTATCTTACGCCTCGGCTTTTTACGGCGCGGGCAACTGTCATAAGAAAGGCCTTCGAAACGGGGGGCGCCTTTCTAATTGCTGTTTATCTTTTTTGGGGTATACAAATTCTTTGGGGCAGTTGAATGGCAGGTCTTCGTAGTATTTCTTTTGATGCTGTAATTATTGGCGGTGGAGGCGCTGGCATGCGAACCGCACTGCAGTTATCGCAATCAGGATACAAGACGGCTGTAATGTCCAAAGTATTCCCGACAAGATCGCATACTGTGTCAGCGCAAGGCGGCATTACAAGCGCGATAGCTAGTGCAGATCCAGACGATGATTGGCGTTGGCACATGTATGACACAGTTAAGGGATCAGATTATATAGGTGATCAAGACGCCATCGAATATATGTGTAGTGAGGGACCTCAAACTGTATTCGAGCTGGAGCATATGGGACTGCCATTCTCCCGTACGGAAAGTGGCCGTATTTATCAGCGCTCTTTCGGAGGGCAGTCAAAGGATTACGGTAAAGGTGGACAAGCTGCGCGAACATGCGCGGCTGCAGACAGAACCGGACATGCACTCTTGCATACGCTTTATCAGGGAAATCTCAAAAATAACACTGTCTTTTTAAATGAATGGTATGCGATCGACTTGGTCAGAAACCAGAACAGCGAAGTCGTTGGTGTAATAGCCATTTGTATTGAAACGGGCGAAACCGTGTTCGTTCGTTGTAAGGCAACTGTCTTTGCTACTGGTGGCGCTGGGCGTATTTATGCTTCCACTACAAATGCATTGATTAATACTGGAGATGGTTTGGGTATGGGTTTGCGTGCAGGTTATCCAATACAGGACATAGAAATGTGGCAGTTTCATCCTACCGGGATACACGGGGCTGGCACATTAATAACAGAGGGTGGTAGGGGAGAAGGAGGTTATTTGATTAACAAGGATGGCGAGCGCTTCATGGAGCATTATGCGCCAAAGGCTAAAGATCTTGCCTCACGCGACGTCGTAGCCCGCTCTATGATGTTGGAAATTCTGGCGGGGCGTGGGTGTGGAGAAAAAGGAGACTATCTCATGCTGAAACTAGATCATCTTGGGGAAGAAGCGCTAGTTTCAAAACTACCTGGCATTCTTGAATTATCGAGGACATTCGCTCATGTTGACCCAGTCAAGGAACCCATCCCTGTAGTGCCCACCTGCCACTACATGATGGGTGGCATTCCCACAAATTTGCATGGGCAAGCCTTAACTCAGAATAGCGAGGGGGACGACGAAACCTTGCCGGGGTTATTTGCTGTAGGTGAAGCTGCTTGTGTTTCCGTGCATGGCGCCAATCGCCTCGGCGGCAATAGCCTTCTTGACTTGGTCGTGTTCGGTCGAGCGGCTGGCAAGCGCATTGAGGAAATGCTGGACCAGGGTTTAGAACAACCCACATCTTCGGAGTCAGATATCGAACAGGCATTGAGTCGGTTAATCCGCCTTGATGAGTCTACCGGCGGGGAAAATGTGGCTGAGCTTCGGTCTGAATTACAAAGCGTGATGCAAAACCAATTCGGTGTTTTCCGTAAAGCTGAGTTCATGCAAGAAGGCATCGAAAAGCTGAACAACCTGCGAGATCGTATTGGCAATGTGCACTTGGAGGACAAGAGCGCGGCATTCAACACGGCTCGCATAGAAGCATTGGAATTAGAAAACCTGTTGGAGGTTGCTGAGGCAACTGCGGTTGCTGCTGAAACACGGAAGGAGAGCCGCGGGGCTCATGCCCGAGATGACTACCGGGAGCGCGATGATGAAAACTGGCTGTGTCACTCTTTATATTTTCCGAGTGAAAAAAGAGTTGGTAAGCGCGAGGTTAATTTCTCACCTCGCAACGTTAAAACATTCGAGCCCACGGTTAGAACTTATTGATAGATTATGCAAATACAAATAACAGAAGAGCCAAAAGAAAAGTGTTAATCAGTATTTATCGTTTTAATCCTGAGACTGATATTAAACCTGTAATGGAGGATATTGAAGTTGAGGTACCTTTAGATAAAGACCTAATGGTGCTTGATATTCTGGCGCTTGCTAAAGAGAAAGACCCTACAATTAGTTATCGGAGATCGTGCGGGGAAGGAGTGTGCGGCTCTGACGGAATGAACATTAATGGTGTTAATGGGCTCGCTTGCGTTACTGCTTTATCCCAGGTGGTTAAACCAGGTGGGAAGCTAATTCTGCGCCCCCTGCCGGGTCTGCCGGTAATACGTGATCTCGTGGTTGATCTGGGCGTTTTTTACGAGCAGTTCGAAAAAGTAAAACCGTATTTAATTAACGATAATCCGCCGCCCACTACCGAGCGTCTTCAATCTCCTGAAGATCGTGAAAAGCTGGACGGCTTGTATGAATGTATTCTATGTGCGTGCTGCAGCACGAATTGCCCTTCTTTTTGGTGGAATCCCGAGAAATTCATTGGGCCAGCTGGGTTATTACAGGCCTATCGGTTTCTGGCGGATAGTCGCGACACAGCAACCGCCGAACGTCTAGCAGATCTCACTGATCCATTCAGTATCTTTCGGTGTCGCGGGATCATGAATTGCGTTGCTGTGTGCCCGAAAGGTCTCAATCCTACAAGAGCCATCGGTCATATCAAGGGGATGTTGATTTCGCAGAAGTCTTGATATCGAAAAGGTGAACCTTCATCCAAAAGGCAAACCTGCCTCACTACTAGATTAACTGGGTAGAATAATGCAAAACGGTCTAATGGAATTAATGTGGAAAAGCGGACACATTTCCGGTTCCAGTGCCGCGTATGTCGAA
>UINC01000421.1_pt5 | contig 19506 bp, 17 predicted proteins | sample 5385821 | NCBI WGS metagenome assembly UINC01 (sample SAMEA4666929, study PRJEB26691) | marine metagenome | isolation source: Pacific Ocean | place: Pacific Ocean | collected 2011-10-13 | reverse complement strand
GGAATGATAGATAAAGCAGTTGATAGATATATGTCATCTTTGCAAAATGCCGATTCAACTTTATCTCTTGAAATAAATGCACATCTTAAAAAAATAGCTAGTTTTAGAATGCAGGATGCTGAAGTCTTGATCAGTAAGGGAAAATATAATGAAGCTAAAGCATTATTAAATAAAACAGTAATATTTTCAAAAAACGCAGAGAAAGAAATGCCAAGATTTGAAGCTTTAATAATGATGGGCAAAGGAGAAATTGCCTTAACATATCGTTTTTACGATAAAGCTCTTCAGCTATTTAATGACGCATCCAAAAAATATCCAATATTTAATAGACAGATAAATGCATACCGTTTTCAGATTGCTGCTATGATGGTAAATGATATCAAGGACATTAATGATTCAGGCGAAATAAAGTTAGCAATAGTTAGCCTTGAAGAGGCAAAAAAATTAAGTGGTTTAGGCCCCGTAAATGAAAAAATATATCAAGAATTAAAAAAACGATTAACTATTATTGAAAATTTATCTATTCGTTATGGAATCGATAAAAGAATGGAAGAGGAAAGATATCGTCGCATTAGATTAAATAGCGCTACAATTAAGATTGGTATGACCATACCTGAAGTAATGGATATTATTGGAAAACCAATTGAGATTATTCATGAACAGGATCTTTATGGAAAGGATGCCCAGCTTTGGTTATATAATTTAAGTAATAATAAAAATTTAGAATTATCTTTTTTTGATTATAAATTATTTAAGATTGAATAACTTATAATAAATGGGCATTTCTTCTTAAGAACATAATTTCTACACCAATAACTTTAAGAATTCCAGCTGCAGGAACAGCAAGTAGCATACCAATTGGTCCAATGAGAGTTCCTCCGATCAGTAAAGAAATCATAACAATTAAGGGATGTATCCCCACACTTTCTCCTACTAATATAGGAGTTACAATATTATTATCAATTTGTTGTACGATTAGGAACATAATGATAATGTCCAAGATATAAAAAGGCGATGGTATTGTATTAAATATTTGATGGTTTATTGCAACATCAGATCCAATATTATTCATAATTGCTACTAAGATTGCAGGTAGCATACCAGCAAGTGGCCCTACAAGAGGGATTAGATTTGCAAGACCAGCAATAATTGCTATAAAAACTACCAGAGTTAAATTTGCCCCCATTAGATTTAATATAGATAAACCAATAAAAGACATTAAAGCAACGCTAGATGCTGCTAATAATTGTCCTTGAAGATATTTAGAAACTTGTCGTTCAATATTAAATATTACGCGTAGACCCATTTCGAAATATTTGTTAGGAATGAACTGAACGATTGATTTTTTGAATTCATAGTAGTTTGATAGCAGAATAATTGTAAATATTAAAACCATAATAGTAGTAAAAATAAAACTTCCAATAGCGCCAGCTAGGGACATTAAGTTTTGGATTATTTCACCTACCATAACATTAAGCTTTGATACAAAATTTGAGGAATCAATATCTGGTATATTGATATATTTATTTAAATATGATTCAAGATTTGTGGCTAAAGAATTTAAATTATCATCATACCCTTTAGTTCCAATCTGCTTAGAAAACTCACGAGCTTGACTTAACATCCCAGATGCGAAGCTTTTTAAGAATACAACAAATGTCGTTATCAAACTAATCGTAACAATTACGATACTGATTCCCCTTGATTTTATTTTACTTTCTAATTGATCAACTAATGGTAGCAAAATTGTAGTAAATAGGAATGCAAAAATTAGCATAGTTACCACAGATGAAATATATGGCCATATGATTATTAAGAAACCAAATGAAATTACTATTACAATTAATCTATATATTAATTGAATATAATTTTTATCATTATTATTCATTATTTATTCTTTTTATTCAATTGGTTTTCCATTAGTAATTCATTTGTTTTTCTAAGTCTTGTACATACTACTTTGGAAAGATTTTGTAAAATTTTGTTACCTAATGAAGGATTTATTTCAATTAGAGCTTCTAAGTCTGGTCTAAAAAAACCTAATAGTCTTGTATGATCTTGTGCTAAAGCAGCAGCAGAACGAACTTCATCTTCCATTAAAGCCATTTCTCCAAAAAAATCCCCATTGGAAAGTTCTGCTAATACTTGAGAATTTCCACTTGCCTCTCCAACTATAATATTTACTATGCCTGAATGAATAATAAACATCCCTTCTCCAGGAGCATGACGTTTAAATACATATTCATCTGGTTTATAGATTCTATCATGGAGCAACTTACTGACCTCTTCCAATTCTTTATGATTTAGATTAGCAAAAATGGGTATTCTTTTGATTATTGTAACAGTTTCACTTTCTTCTTTACCCCAGTTTGTAAAAATATTTTTCCAATATGCGTTTTTCAAATTCTTTACCTCATAATATTAATGATTAGATAAAAATAGACAGGATCTTTAGTGTTGTCAAGATTACTCTTTAATTGATCATTAAAACCTTTTGGATAGATTTTACTCTACTAGGTACCTTCACACACTATGCTTTTACGTTTTTTATTAATTATTAGTGTAATTATCAATTATAATATCCATGCTCAAGATGATCGACGGGATTTTGATGCTGAATTAAATTATCAATCGGGAGCAATTGATAAGGTAAAGAAAGAAATTGAAGAGACAAGAAGAAAGATTAAATCGCAAAAGAAAAAAGAAAAAACTACATCCCGGCGTTTATCAAATATTGATAAAGAAATTTCATTAACAAATAAGTTATATAATCAGCTCAAGAACGAATTGAATAACACAGAAGTAGAAATTGATAAGTTATCAAAAGGTATAAAAGCTAATGAGCAGCAATTATCAAAATTGCGATATAGATATTCACAAAGAATTACTCAAATGTATAAAAAGGGAACACTTTCAGATATTGAGAAGATTTTGAGTTCTTCTTCCTGGAGACAGGCAATATATCGTGCAAAATACATGGGTATTATATCAGATATTGATCAAAGAACTCAAAACAAAATTAAATCATTATTAATTGATATAGGGAAACAGAGAATTTCTCTAGAGTCAAATTATAGAAATAAAGTTCGATTAAAAAAGGATCAAGAAGAAAGCAAAGTGTCATTAAGGGCCAGTAGAAAAAAACGCCAAAAAGAACTAGATAAGATTAAAAAAAATCAATCCGAGTTAACAAAATATCTTGAAGAAAAGCAGGCGGGTATGCAGGAATTAGAAGCTTTACTAAAGAAAATTCGTCAAGATAAATCAAGTTATGATAGAGCAGATCGTATCAGAAAGCAACAAGCTGCATTAAAGACACAAGTGTTTGGTAAGCTTAAAGGTCAGTTACCTTGGCCTGCAAGCGGTAGAGTAGTAAAAAAGTTTGGCCGATCTTGGAATCCTGAAAGAAAAACAACCACAGAAAACCCCGGTATAGATATTAAAGGAAAACCTGGGTCTTCAGTAAGATCTATTATCGGGGGCATTGTAACAACGATAACATATATTCGAGGATATGGAACTACATTAATTATTGATCATGGAGGAGGATTTTATACCGTTTATAGTCATGTTACTAACGTAGAAGCTAATGAAGGTGAAGAAGTTCGGGCTGGAGATGTGATTGCTTATATGGGTGATGCTGGTTCAATTGAAGGTTCAAAATTGCATTTTGAGGTATGGGGGAATGGTCAAAAATTAAATCCAGAAAAATGGTTAATGAAACGATGAACTTTATGAATATTAAAATGCAAAATACTTTATGGGAAAGGATGATTCTTTCAAAAAAAAATAATCGTGTTGGTAGTGCATATTTATTCTTAGGACCAAATGGATCTGCAAAGGAGGCATTAGCTTTAAAACTTTCTGCGTATTTAAATTGTAATGAAGCCACTATTAATCCATGCGGCATCTGCAGTTCATGCAAAAGGACATTAGCTTTCCAGCATGAAAACTGTCATTTAATAGTTCCTATACCAAGCAATAAACAACTATCTGATTCCGATAAAAAGAATGCTCTATTAACAGAAATGAAATTAAAATCTAATAATCCTTTTCATAAGATTTCTATCCCCAAAGCAAAAACGATACCTATAAGTTTAATTAGAAATTTGAAAAAAGAATTATTCTTAAAATCAATTGATTCAGGTAGAAAAATTGTACTGATTTTCGATGCACATATGCTGTGCGTTGGAGATGCTTCATCTGCAAATGCAATATTAAAAATATTAGAAGAACCTCCTAATAATACTACATTTATTTTGGTTTCTGATCATAAAGGAGAAATACTACCTACAATTTTATCCAGGTGTCAAATTATAAATTTTCCCCCTCTGCAAAATGATGAAATTATTAATTATTTATCTTTAAGCGGGGTTGATAGTTCTCTAGCTGAATTTGCTGCTGGTATGTCTGAGGGTAATATGAATTATGCCCAAAGAATATGTAAAAATGGAATTGAGGATATAAAGCAATTAATAGAAAAGTTTACTAGTACATTAATAGTATATAATGAAAAAAGCTGGAAAATATTTATTCAAGACTACAGCAGAATGGCTCAAAATAATTTTACTGAGTATGAATTTCATCTTTTTTTATTTCAATGTTGGCTGAAGCAAGCTCGAAAAAAACGTAATGACTTATATGGAGAACCTTTATTCGAACAAATAAATGAAAATATTGAAAATTTTAATTCCAAGTTTCCTGATGCAAGATTGGATCAAATAAATCTTATGGTTGAAGAAATTATTAATGCCCCAAAGAAAAACTTTTTTATGCCAATACAATTAACCAATTTCTTAATTGGCGTCCAAAAAAGATTGTATAATTAATAATAATTTATATCATGACCGATAGTTTTTATATAACAACACCTATTTATTATGTAAATGATAAACCACATATTGGTCATGCTTATACAACAATATTAGCTGATGTAATAGCACGTTTTTATCGACAGCTTGATTATGAGACTTTTTTCTTAACTGGTTTAGATGAACATGGTCAAAAAGTACAGGAAGCAGCTAGTAATCGTAAGGTTGAACCGCAGGTTCATTGTGATGAAATGGCGCCTAGATTTATAGAATTATGGGATAAGCTACATATTTCAAATGATGATTTTATTAGAACTACAGAGAGAAGACATAAAAAAGTTGTCCAAGATTTTTTGCAGTTGGTGTTTGATAAGGGAGATATCTATAAAGATGAGTATACGGGGTTGTACTCTGTATCTGAGGAGAGATTTATTACTGAAAAAGAAGCTGAAAGTGAGGACTTTCGTGATATAAAAGAATTAAAAGAAATTAATTATTTCTTTAAAATGAGCAATTTTCAATCTCAATTGGTCGAATACATTGAAAATAATGAAAATTTTATTCAACCTGCGCATCGAAGAAATGAAATTCTTGGTTTTTTAAAGCAGCCCTTATCTGACTTATGCATTTCACGACCTAAATCAAGATTAAATTGGGGAATTGAATTACCATTTGATACTAATTATGTTACTTATGTCTGGTTTGATGCATTAATTAATTACCTAACTGCGACTGGATATGGAAATGATGATATATCGTACAATAAATGGTGGCCAGCTGATTATCATCTTATTGGTAAAGATATTTTAACCACTCATGCTGTTTATTGGCCAACAATGTTGCTTTCAGCAGGGATTCCGCTTCCAAAGACAATATTTGCACATGGATGGTGGTTAAGCGAGTCATCTAAAATGAGTAAATCTATTGGAAATGTAGTTAATCCTCTTGATCTGATAGAAAAATATGGAGTTGACCCTGTTCGCTATTATTTAATGAGGGAGATGGTATTGGGGCAAGATGCTAATTTTACTATGGAGTCTTTTATTAAGCGTTATAATAGTGATTTAGCAAATGATTTTGGAAATTTATTAAATCGCATATCTACTCTTATTAAGAAAAATTATGAAGGGTTAATCCCAGAGCAAGGAAGCAAAACTCCTGATGAAGAAGTTGTTATAGAATCAGCAGAAAAATTAGTTAATAATATGGATAAAAAAATTAAGCAAATGAAGATTAATGATTCTATTGAAGAAATTATGCAGTTTGTAAGGAGAATTAATAAATATATGGAAGATCAAAAGCCATGGATTCTTGTTAAAGAAGATAAAAATATGGCTAGTAGAGTATTGTATACAGCTGGGGAATCAATTCGGATTGCAGCAGTTTTATTATCTCCAGTGATGCCAAATAGATGCGCTGAAGTTTTGCATGCATTTAATTCAGGAAAATCGACAAAGTGGGGAGAGTTAAAATCAGGATCCCAGTTGAATGATCATAATACTCTTTTTCCTCGTATTCAATAATTAATAAAGTTTTCTTATGTTAACCGATAGCCACTGCCATCTATTCTATGATGAAATACTTCAAGATATTGATAATGTTTTTGTTCGTTCAAAAAAATTAGGAGTTAATCGGTATATTTGTGTGGGAACAAATATAAATGATTCCTTATTATCATTAGATATTTCCAAGAAATTTGAAAATGTTTTTTGTTCTGCCGGTGTACATCCTCATGATTCTCAAAATGTTGATAAAGACTATATACAGCAAATAGAATTAATGATGAAATCAAAAAAAATGATTGCTATTGGCGAAATTGGGCTGGATTATTTTAGAAATATTTCTTCTAAAAAGATCCAGATAAAAGTATTTCACGAACTTTTACAACTTGCAAATAATATTAAAAAGCCAATTATATTTCATAATCGAGATGCAGATAAGGATATAATTGACACCTTATCTTGTTATCCAAATGTTATTGGTGTATCTCATTGTTTTTCCTCCACACTTTCTACAGCTAAAAAATTATTAGATATGGGATATTATATTTCATTTTCTGGTAATCTAACATTTAAAAATAGTACGTTACCAAGTGTAGCAAAATATTTACCACTTAATAGATTATTAGTTGAAACTGATTCTCCATACTTGAGCCCTGAACCTTTCCGTGGAAAATCTAACGAGCCTGGTAGAACTCGATATGTTGCAGAAAAATTAGCTGAAATTCATAATATTTCTTTTGAATCTATTGCCAATCAAACTACGAAAAATATAAACAAGTTGTTTTCTATTTGATGAACCACCCATTTAGAAAAAAATGGGGGCAAAATTTTCTAGTAGATAATAATCTATTAAAAAAAATTGTACATACTATTAAACCAAAATCTGATAACTGTATTTTAGAGATTGGACCTGGAGAAGGAGCCCTAAGTGAAAAAATATTACCTATTGTTAAAGAAATGGTAGGGGTTGAAATAGATCCCTTACTAATTGAAAAATTAAAAAAACATGATAAACTAAAAGATTTAAGTATCATTAAAGGTGACGTATTACTATATGAGATAGATAAATTGCCGATATCTAATCCAGTAAGAGTTATTGGAAATATTCCGTATAATATTACAACTCCAATAATATTTTGGTTAATTGAGCAATTGGATTATTGGGATGATGCATTTTTAATGGTACAAAAGGAAGTAGCAAATCGATTAGTTGCTCAAACCTCAACAAAGGCTTATGGAAAATTAACCGTAGTCGTGGGAGCTTATTTAGATATTGAATCCAAATTTACGATTCCTCCTGATGTTTTTATCCCTAAACCCAAAGTAGACTCTGCATTTATTCATTTGAAAAAAAAATCAAAACCACTTATTGAAGATAAAAATTATATTAAGTTTAATAAAATTGTATCAACCGCATTTAATCAGAGACGTAAAATGCTTAAAAACTCAATGAAAAGTTGGGATCTTTCAGATCAAATAATTGAAAAAATTGATTTTTCACGTCGACCGGAAAATCTATCCATAAAAGAATTTGCATCATTAATTGAATGAAAAAAACTTCTTAACAGGAACCTTGAGTCGTATATATTAAATAGTGTAAACTTATTGGCTAATCTAGGATAATAATCACGAGGTATTAATGGCAAAAACTGGAAGAACCGTAAATGAGTCTAATCGGAGCTTGAGTAGATATTTGGAGGAAATTGGTGATTTTGAACCGTTAAATCCCGATAGAGAAGTAGAGCTTGCGATTCGAATCAAACAAGGGAATCATAATGCTTTGGAAGAGCTTGTAAAGGCTAATTTACGTTTTGTTGTATCAGTAGCTAAAGATTATCAAGGACAAGGATTGCCTTTAACAGATTTAATTAATGAAGGCAACCTTGGGTTAATTAAAGCTGCTGGTAGATTTGATGAGACAAGAGGATTTAAATTTATTTCTTATGCAGTTTGGTGGATTAGACAATCAATTCTTCAAGCACTTGCAGAGCATTCTAGGATTGTTCGTTTACCTCTAAACCGAGTTGGGACAATTAGTAAGATTACTAAAACAGCAGAAAAACTTGAAGCTGAAATTGAACGCTCACCAAATGAAAAAGAAATTGGTAGACAACTAAATATGACACCTGATGAAGTTATAGATGCTATGAGAATATCAAGAAGACATCAATCGTTAAATGCACCATTTAGAGATGGTGATAAAAATTCTCTTATTGATATAATCAAAGATGAAAATCAATTGGAGCCAGACACTCCTTTAATGAATGATTCTTTGAAAGATGAAATTCGCAATTCACTCGATACACTTAAGGATAGAGAGCGAATGGTGATCAAAATGTATTTTGGAATTGAACGGGACTATGCTCTTACATTAAATGAAATAGGTGAAGAGTTTAATCTTACACGTGAGCGTGTTAGGCAAATTAAAGAAAAAGCGATTCGTCGTTTAAGACATCGTTCTCGTAGTAAAACGTTAAGAAACTATTTAGGATAATTCTTCTAAGGAGGTGAATGTAAATTGGTTGAAGTAACCGTTAGAGATGGTGAGCCTTTAGAACGTGCGTTAAGGCGTTTTAAAAAGAAATGGGAAAGAGCTGGAATCTTACGAGAAGTAAGGCAAAAAGCGTATTATGTAAAACCTAGCGAAAAAAAGCGTGCTGAGAGAAAAAAAGCAGCAAGAAGAATGACTAGAATATCCCATTATTAAATCTAATGATTTAATTATGAAAATTCGTGAAAAGGTTCGGGTGTTATTCCTGAACCTTTTTTATTTTAATATATGTTGATTCGTAGTATTTCTGGTATACGAGGTTTAGTCAACTCTGATTTGACAAAACAATCTTGTCATAATTTTGCTAATGCAATTCATGAAATAATTCCGGATGGTGTGATTATGATTGGTAGAGATACGCGCCCATCTGGAGAGGAATTATTGGAAAATGTCTCTGATCAATTGCTCAATTGCGGTAGAAATGTTATTACATTAGGTATTGTTCCAACTCCTACAATTCAATATATGGTACAAAATACTGAAGCTCAGGGAGGTATAGTTATTACTGCTAGCCATAATCCAATAGAGTGGAATGGATTTAAATTCATTAGAAATGACGGTACATTTTTTAGACCTAATGAATGTCAAAATCTTTTTTCAATAATGGATAAAAATAATTTTACAAAACATGAAAATGATTTAGGTGAGATTATGCAGGATGTTAATGCTGTACAAAAACACATTATTAATATCCTTGGATTAAGCTGTATTGATATTAGTCAAATCCGTAAGAGAAGATTTAATGTGGTTATTGATGCGGTAAACGGTGCGGGGTATTATGCTTTGCCTAAGCTGCTTGAAGCCTTAAACTGCAATGTAATTGCTATTAATTGTGATCCTAGTGGTGATTTTATTAGAGGAGCAGAGCCTCTACCAAAAAATCTAAATATATTGAGTGAAACGGTTTTAAAAACAAAAGCAGATATTGGACTTGCTCTTGATCCAGATGCTGATCGTTTAGCAGTAGTCTCAAATAAAGGAACACCAATCGGCGATGAATATACTTTGGCTTTAGCTGCTGATGGATATATAAGGGGGAAACAATCAGAAGAGACATTTGTGATAAATTTATCGACATCAATGGTATTAGAAAAAATTGCAAATAAGAATAATTGTAAAGTAATTAGAACAGCTGTAGGCGAAATTAATGTTGTGGAAAAAATGATAGAAATAGGTGCTGAATTAGGAGGAGAAGGAAATGGAGGCATTATATTAAAAGAATCACATTTTGGCCGCGATTCACTTGTTGGTTGTGCGATGGTATTAAACCGTTTGGCCCAAACTAACGAGAGTTTACATGATATTTATCTAGGGTTGCCTCAATTTATAATTCTTAAGGATAAAATTGAAATTTCTAGTAACGTTCTTAACGATTTAATTATGCATTCAAAAAAAATTTTTGGGGATGCAAATATAAATATTGAAGATGGAACAAAATTTACATGGGATAATAAATGGATTCATTTACGCAAGTCAAATACCGAGCCAATCGTACGTATATATGCTGAGGCAAAAGATGAAGAAACAGCTCAAGATTTAATTAATAAAGTCAAATCATTTATGAATAATTAATTGTATGATTATATATAATACTACAATAGATCAAGTTGGATGTTCTGAAAGAGTTAATAGAATATTTTCAAGAAGTATTAAAAAAGAGTCTAAAATGTGGGCTTTAAAGAAGATTCTAAGTATGTTAGATCTTACTACTTTAGAAGGAAATGACTCTCCTGGAAAAGTAAAACAGTTATGCTACAAAGCTGCACATTTACATGATAAGCATCCTGGGTTACCACGAGTTGCTGCAATATGTGTTTATCCCAATATGGTATCAATAGCTCAAGAATCTTTGAAGGGGACAAATATAAAGACGGCATCTGTAGCGACAGGATTTCCGAGTGGAATGACTAATTTAAGAGCGAAATTAGATGAAGTTGAATTTGTAGTAAATGAAGGAGCGGAAGAAGTTGATATGGTAATATCTAGAGGACATTTTTTAAGCGGTGAATTGAATTATGTTTCTAATGAAATAGCAAAGGTTAAAGAAGCTTGCGGTAATGCAAAACTAAAGGTTATTCTTGAAACGGGAGAGCTTTGCACATTAGATAACGTAAGAAAAGCAAGTGATTTGGCAATGAATTCAGGGGCAGATTTTATCAAAACTTCTACAGGTAAAATTACTGAAAGTGCTACCCCTATTGTAGTATTAACAATGTTAGAAGCAATACGAGATTATTATCATATTACAGGTAAAAAGATTGGAATGAAGCCAGCAGGGGGGATAAGTAAATCAAAACTTGCTATACAATATTTAGTTATGGTTCGTGAAACACTTGGCAATGATTGGCTCACACCTGATCTATTTCGATTTGGAGCAAGTTCTCTTGCAAACGATGTTTTGATGCAAATAATTAAGCAGGACCAAGGTAATTATCAATCCTCTAATTATTTTTCCTTAGATTAAGTTATGTCTAAAAATAGTAAAGCGAAAAAAAATTCATCAACAACTTGGCAATATAGTAATGCATTAGAAAATATGGATCATATTTCTATTTCTCCAATTTACAATTTGTATATTGGTGGAAAATTTGTCAAACCATTAACTAAAAAATATTTTAATTCTATTAATCCAGCTAATGAGAAAAAACTGGCCGAAATAGCACTAGCTGGGAAATCTGATGTTAATAAAGCTGTATTGGCTGCAAGATCAGCTTATGATAATGTATGGCGTAGAATGGATCCTGCAGAAAGAGGAAAATATATATACCGTATTGCAAGATTAATTCAGGAAAAATCAAGAGAATTAGCAATCATCGAATCTCTAGATGGCGGAAAACCAATAAGAGAATCGAGGGATATTGATATCCCTTTGGCAGCAGCACATTTTTTTTACTATGCAGGATGGGCTGATAAACTAGATTATGCTTTCCCCGGAAGAAGAACTTCATCAATCGGAGTCGCTGGACAAATTATACCATGGAACTTTCCCCTATTAATGGCTGCATGGAAAATAGCACCTGCACTTGCTTCGGGTAATACTGTTGTTTTAAAACCTGCAGAAAGCACATCTTTAACAGCTCTTAAGCTTGCAGAAATTATTCAAGAGTCTGATTTACCCCCAGGAGTGGTGAATATTATTACTGGAGACGGCACTACAGGTGAGTTATTAGTAAATAATCCTAAAGTAGATAAAGTTGCGTTCACCGGATCAACAGAAGTAGGTAAAATGATAATTAAATCTTTAGCTGGTTCTAAAAAGAAGTACTCTTTAGAGTTAGGAGGAAAAGCTGCAAATATTATTTGTGAGGATGCAGCTATTGATCAAGCAGTCGAAGGAATAATTAATAGTATATTTTTTAACCAAGGACATGTTTGCTGCGCTGGTTCAAGATTATATGTTCAAGAGAGTATATCTAATCAAATACTATCAAAATTGAAGAATAGAATGGATCACTTAATCTTGGGAGATCCACTAGATAAGAATACTGATATAGGTGCTATTAATTCTAATGCCCAACTAAAAAAAATCAAAATGTATTTAGATCTTGGTAAAAATGAAGGTGGTATTATTTATCAATCAAAACATTCTATCCCAAAAAGGGGTTATTGGTGTGTCCCAACTCTTTTTACTGATGTCAGTCAGTCTCATAGAATTGTACAAGAAGAAATTTTTGGTCCAATTTTAGCTATTCAAACTTTTCGTACTATTGATGAAGTAATAGCCAAAGCTAATAACACTCCATATGGATTATCTGGAGGTATTTGGACAGAAAAAGGTTCAAAAATATTTCAGGTATCTAAAGAAATCCGAGCAGGAGTAATTTGGGCAAATACCTTTAATAAATTTGATCCAACATCTCCTTTTGGAGGCTATAAAGAAAGTGGGATTGGTAGAGAAGGTGGATTAGAAGGTATATCGCCTTATGTTAATTTTCTTAATAGGACTTGATAGATGAATACATCCTTACATATTAAAAAAACCTATAAGTTATATATAGATGGAAAATTTTCACGGACTGAATCTGGCAGATATATGAAATGGGTTAATCCAAATAATGATCAAACTATCAATTTTTGTCGCTCGTCAAGAAAAGATTATCGAAATGCTGTACAGGCTTCGAGAAATGCATTTAATAAGTGGAACAATTTTTCAGGGTATAATAGGGGACAAATATTATACCGAATTGCTGAAATGTTAGATAGTAGAAAAGAGCAATTTATATCTGAGTTAATGGTTCAAGGGAAAAGTAAAAAACAATCAAAGCAGGAAGTTTCAATGTCAATTGATCGTCTAGTATATTATGCTGGTTGGTCTGATAAATTTCAGCAAATTTTTAGTAGAGTAAATCCAGTATCAACCCCCCATTATAACTTCTCTACACCTGAGCCTTCTGGTGTCGTTTCAATAATTGCACCAAAAGATTCATATCTTTTAGGTTTTATATCAGTTATTGTACCTGCTATTATTGGAGGGAATACTATTGTAGTGCTTGCTTCTGAAAATAATCCTTTATGCGCAATATCTTTTTCAGAAGTATTGCATTCATCAGATGTACCTAATGGTGTAATTAATATTTTAAGTGGATATACAAAAGAACTAATTGACCATTTTTCATCTCATATGGATGTAAATGCTGTAATTAATTGTGGATTAGATTCGAAGGATACAGAATTAATTCAAAAAAATTCTGCCGTTAATGTTAAAAGAGTTATTGATTATGGAGCTATTAATTGGATGAATCATGATTCTCAAGATCCTTATTTTATAATGGATTGTCAAGAAATTAAAACAACTTGGCACCCCATAGGTTATTAAGATATAATATTACTTGATGTCTCAATCGGTAGTAAAAGGCGCTGAGCTTAAACTCAAAATTGAGTCTTTGGCCTATGGTGGAAAGGGGGTAGCCAGGCATCAGAATTTTGTTATATTCGTAAACAATGCTCTACCAGGTGAAGATGTGCTCGTATTTATTTATAAAATACGAAGTGGATATGCTGAAGCTAGAGTAATAGAAACATTATCAGAATCCCCATATAATGTTAATCCTAAATGCAATCATTTTAGCGTTTGTGGAGGATGCAGCACACAAAATCTTGAATATGATGAGCAGATAAAACAAAAAATTAAACAAGTAGAGGATATCTATATTAGGCAAGCAGGTATTGATAATTTTATAATTGAAAACGTAGTTCATGCTGAAAACCAGTATCATTATCGAAATAAAATGGAATTTTCATTTAGTAATCGACCTTGGTATTTAGATGGAGAAGAAAAGAACAATTCAAAATTTGCACTTGGGCTACATATCCCTAGGCGTTATGATAAAATTGTAGATATTGAAGAGTGCCATATACAAGATAAAGACTTTAATAAAATTTTAGATTTAGTTCGAACGGAAGCAATTAAAAATGAAATTAAACCATACGATAATAAAACAAATAATGGGTATTTACGTCATTTAATGCTTAGAAAGGGATATTACACTGAAGAATTAATGGTCAATATTGTTACAAGCTATGAAAATCCAAGTAAGCTAAAACCAATAACAAATTCAATAATAAATCACTTTCCCAATATACAATCTATAGTTAATAATATAAATACTCGTAAGGCAGATGTTGCTTACGGTGAAAAAGAAATTAATTTGCATGGAGATTCCTTTATAAGAGAGAGATTGGGAGATATTACTTATGAGGTTTCAGCCAACTCTTTTTTTCAAACAAATAGTGAGCAAGCTGTGAAATTATTTGAAACAGTACAGCATTATCTTGATCTTAAAGGAGATGAAATTATTTTTGATCTTTTTTGTGGAACTGGATCGATATCATTATTTTTAGCAAAATTAACTAAAGAAATATATGGATTTGATGTAATTAAAAGTGCGATAGAAGATGCAACTAGAAACTCAGTAATTAATGGGATAGGAAATGTCAAATTTCATAAGGTTAATCTTGATACTTATTTTAAAAAAGGGAGGAATATAGAAGATTATCCTACTCCAGATGCCTTAATTATTGATCCACCAAGATCAGGTGTCCATAAAAATATGTTAAAATCATTACCAAAATTTAAAGCAAATAAAATAGTCTATGTTTCTTGCAATCCAACTACTCAGGCTCGGGATATAGTTCGATTAATTCATTGGGGTTGGAAATTACAATCAATGACCCTAGTTGATATGTTCCCTCACACACCGCATATTGAAACAGTTGCATTGTTAAAAAAATAATTAATATAAATCCATCCTTTATATCTTAATTATTCTAGACTTAAATTTTTATCTATGAGACGATGGTTTAGAAAACTAATACGGAACAGTTTCTTCCAGGTTGGAGCTGGTTTGTTTATAGTTATGATGATTGGTGGATTTATAATTATGTATTTAGAAACTGGTTCTATTACAGAAAAAGAAACTCCTTTTTGGTGGGCAATTGTTACTATGACAACTGTGGGATATGGTGATTTCTCTCCTACCACACCAGAAGGAAGATTATTTGCTGTTTTTATTATGTTTGCAGGTATAGCGCTAGTATCTCTATTAACTGCATCTATTTCATCTATATATGTAGCAAAAAGAATTCGGGAGGATAAAGGTTTGGAAAAAGTAAATATAAGTGATCATATTGTTTTATGTGGTTGGAATAAAAATGCTGAATCAATTATTGATTCATTAAGAAATCTATCTGAAAGTGATTCATTACATTTAATACTTGTAAATGAAATTCATGAAGACATAGTTAATCATCTTAGAAATAAATATAAAGATGTAGATTTATATTTTGTCGCTGGTGATTTTACTAGTGAAGAGATATTGAAAAGAGCCAGCATTGAAGAGGCTCATACAGTAATTATTATTCCCAATATAGATGATGAAAAAATTGGTTCACCAGATGAAAAAACGATTTTTGCTACACTAACCATAAAAAGTATGTCATCAAGCGTTCGCGTTGTTGCCTATCTCATGCAAAGAGAAAACTTAACTCATATTCGGAGAGCGAATGTAGATGAAGTGGTATTAAGTGATGATTTTGGTGCCTATATGTTAGCTTCTCATGTTATGGATCCTGGAATTCCACAAACTACAAAAGGTTTGCTTAATGCCAATTCTGAAGAGAGGCTGAGACGTGTTGATATCCCATCACAATTTGTTGGAAGACCATTTGATGATTTATTTGATTATTTCCGCTCTACAAACGGATGGATTCTTGTTGGATTGTATTCTGAAGAAGAGAATTTAGGAATCGGTGAAGTTTTATCTGCAGACTCGTCTGCATTAGATGCATTTATTGAAAGAAAGTTAAATGAGGGAGGGATTTCTTTGCAAGAAGAGAGCAAAGTTACTACTGTAATTAATCCAAAAAGTAATTTTTTAATTGAAGAAGGCCAACGAGCCATAGTAATTCCTTGAGGTGCATATGGATATTAATGAATTAAAACAATTTGAGATATTTAAAAACTTAAATGATAAAGAAGTATCATTGTTTAAAGAAAAAATGAAGAAAATTACTATACCAGAAGGTGAGAATTTTATTGTTGAGGGAGATGTTGGAGATTCGATATATCTTTTATTAAAAGGTAATGTAAGAATTAATCAGGCTCTTACTCTTTCTATGCATAAGGGAGGGCTTGATAATCGTGAAAAAGCTATTATTAATTTATCTGCAAATATAAAACCATTATTTGGTGAAATGTCCTTATTCGATAAAGAAGATCGTCGTAGCGCTAGCGTTATAGCAATTACAGAGTGTCAATTAGGTCAATTAATGAAAGATGACTTATTTTCAATTTGTGATAAAAATACAGATATAGGGTATAAAGTGATGAAGAATCTGTCCAAGATTCTTTCTAGAAAAGTAATAGAGACCAATCAAAATGTATTGAAATTGACAACCGCTTTTAGTCTTGTATTAGAAAGATAATACAGTCTTTTTATTGGATTAACCTATTACATGTCTACATCTCAACTAGATAAAGCTTACAATCCAATCAATATAGAAGATAAATGGTACCAATATTGGATGGATAATAATTATTTCCATTCTAAACCAGATCCTGATAAAGAACCGTATACAATTGTAATCCCTCCGCCGAATGTTACCGGTATGCTCACTATGGGGCATGTATTAAATAACACTATCCAGGATATATTAATTAGAAAAGCAAGAATGGAAGGGAAAGAAGCTTGTTGGATTCCAGGAACTGATCATGCATCTATTGCGACAGAAACTAAAGTAGTAGAAATGTTAGAGGATAAGGGAATAAAAAAAGAATCTTTATCCCGGGATGAATTTTTAAAGTATTCATGGGAGTGGAAAGAAAAATATGGAGGTATCATAATACAACAACTTAAAAGACTAGGTTGTTCTTGCGACTGGGATAAAGAACGATTTACTATGGATGACAATTATAATAATGCAGTATTAGAAGCTTTTATTGTTTTATATAATAAAGGTCTGATTTACAAAGGGTTCCGTTTGGTAAACTGGTGTCCGGTATCACAATCAGCGATTAGCGATGAAGAGGTAATGCATGAAGAAGTGAACGGGAGTTTATGGCATTTTCGCTATCCAATTAAAGATTCTGATGAAGAATTAATTGTCGCAACAACGCGTCCAGAAACAATGTTAGGAGATACAGCTGTTGCCGTACATCCTAAAGATAAAAGATTTAAACATTTAATTGGTAAGACTGTTATTTTACCATTGACTGATCGTGAAATACCTATTATTGGAGATGAGTTTGTTGACATGGAATTTGGAACTGGCTGTATTAAAGTAACACCTGCACATGATCCAAATGATTTTGATATAGGCAAACGTCATGATCTTGAGTTTATAAATATTATGAATGAAGATGCTTCACTCAATTCAAATGTTCCAGAGAAATATAGAAATTTATCGAGAGAATCTGCTAGAGAGAAAATTCTTCATGATTTAAAATCTATAAGTCTATTAGAAAAAACTGAAGAACATATTCATAAAGTTGGTTTTTCTGAAAGGGGTAATATCCCGATTGAATATTATATGTCAAGTCAGTGGTTTTTGAAAATGAGTGAATTATCAAAACCTGCTTCACAAGCCGTTAATGATGGATTAATAAAATTTCACCCAGAACATTGGGTTAAAACATATAATCATTGGATGGAAAATATTAATGATTGGTGTATAAGTCGTCAATTATGGTGGGGGCATCGAATACCAGTATGGTATCATAATGATGATAATGATAAGATTCATGTATCTCTTGATGGACCACGTGACCCTGAAAATTGGACACAAGATGAGGATGTTCTTGACACTTGGGCTTCCTCTTGGTTATGGCCATTTGCAGTTCATAAATGGCCAGAAAATAATCAAGATTTATCATATTACTATCCGACAGCATCGCTAGTGACCGGACCTGATATTATATTTTTCTGGGTTGCAAGAATGATTATGTCTGGTTTTGAGTTTATGGGCGATTTACCATTTAAAGATGTTTATTTTACTAGCATTTTAAGAGATGAAACTGGTAAAAAATTTAGTAAATCATTAGGGAACTCACCAGATCCTTTTACTCTTTTTGATGAGTATGGTACAGATGGAGTTCGATTTGGAATTATGTTAATGGCACCACAGGGTCTAGATGTATTATTTTCATCTAAAGGTCTTGAGGTTGGACGGAATTTCATTAATAAGCTATGGAATGCTTCTAGATTTGTATTAATGAACATTGAAGATGATATAAGTGATGAATTATTAGAAAATAATTTAAAGCTTCCTGAGTTATGGATTCTAAATCGTTTACAAATTGCAATTGAACGAGTTAATAAACATTTAGAAAACTTCAATTTTAATGAAGCTGCAAAAGTTATTTATGAATTTACATGGAGCGATTATTGTGATTGGTATATTGAAATTGCAAAAACCAGTTTTAATATAAATAATGAGTCTTATACTAATACGGTTAAGATTATTTCCAAATATGTGCTGAGAAATATAATTATTTTACTTCATCCTTATGCACCATTTGTTACAGAAGAAATTTGGTCAAAGATAAAAAAGCAGGGTGACTCTGATCTTATAATTGCAAGTTGGCCAAGTGTAGATAAGAAATGGATTAATAAATCATCTGATCATGAAATGGAAATATTAAAAAATATAATTTCGTCTGTTAGAACAATCCGTTCACAAATGAATGTCCCTCCAAACAAACTTTGCAATATGATTGTGAAATGTAATACAAAACAAAAATCAATTTTAAATTCTTATAGTTTAATAATCAAATCATTAGCTAAAATAGATAATATAGAAATGACAGAAGATGCTAAGAAACCATCTCAATCTGCCACTGCAATTGTAGATAATATGGAGATCTTTATTCCATTGGAAGGAATTATTGATTTTGATCTAGAAAAAGATCGATTGCAAAAACGAATAAATGAATTAAAAATACATTTAGTAAATGTTAAGAAAAAACTGGAAAACAAAGATTTTTTAAATCGTGCTCCTGAAAATGTAATTCTTCATGAGAAAGAAAAAAAAGAGAATATGATTTTAGAGCTAGATAAGATCACAAAAAACCTTGAAATGATCCAATGAAGAAAATTGTACTATTATTTTTTACTTGTGTAATTATATATAGTCAGTCTATTGATGC
>UINC01001597.1_pt1 | contig 19518 bp, 14 predicted proteins | sample 5385821 | NCBI WGS metagenome assembly UINC01 (sample SAMEA4666929, study PRJEB26691) | marine metagenome | isolation source: Pacific Ocean | place: Pacific Ocean | collected 2011-10-13 | reverse complement strand
TGTATAAACGGAATTCTTGCTACAAACGGGCCCCACTTTAAGCCTTTGTTATGCGATTTATTCTTCATTTATAACGTCCTTTGTTCTGTGATGTGTTCTTCGCTTGTAAATATTTAAGAAATTCATGGGGTTTTTCTATCATACGAGACAGGTCGCTATCTGTCATTCCTAAGCTTTTTAAATAGTCAGCAGGAAATGCCATTCTATATTCATTTGTTGTTATTCCTGTATCTAGGTCTCGAAATGGAAGAGTATATCTTTCGCCTTTTTCATTCAGGGCATATCCTTGCATGTCTGCATTCATGGGTTCTCCTTTTTTAAAAGGATTTTTCACAGAAACTATGCGATTAATATATTTTATATAGCTTTCTTCTTCTGGGTATGTCCATGCATCGCTATAATCTAAGTCTTTATAAATATGATGATTTTTTAAACTCCTAATGTCTGCATTAGTCATGTCTGTGTATCCAATGCCTGAAACTTGTTTAAAATTATTCAATATTTCTCCTAAACTTTTATTGTTCACTTTTTTTTGTGTAATATCTAAGATTTTTTTAACCATATCTTTGCTTAGTGGAAACATTGGGTGATTTTCAAGTCGAGGAATCATTTCTCTTAAATCTGGATCAGCCTTGAAAATTTTCTCAAACATAGGTTTTGCAATATCAAACTTATCATCCGTACAAAGAATCACTGCTCCCCAAAATAAGAGTTCAACATTTTCCGGATACAGCTCTGACGCCTTGTTGTAAGCGTCAAGTGCTTCTTGCAGTTTTCCTTCAGCGGCCAATACGTCTCCTTCGTTGGCAAAAATATATGCTTTTTGAATACGCATTAATCTATCTAGGTCTGACAATGGATCAGAAGAGTCGTCTACACGAATATCATAAATCTTTGAACTAAGCAGGTTGTCTACCTTTTCTAATGGAACAACTAGCATGGCAGCTGACTGTTTTCCACGTAAATCCCCGCCTATATTTTCTGCAGCAACAAGGGCGGCATAAAGCTTGTCTGCTAAAGATCCCTCTGTAGACAAATAGGCTTTTTCCATGGCCTCTGGAACACCGGGGTTGGCCATAATGTTAGCTTGGATAGCATATCCGTCACCTTGAATACCAGAAGCATATGCAATACAGTCTTTCCCTGTAAAAGTAACAGATCGTCCCTTAATATCAACAGCACCTATTTGTCGAACATTTTGTTCAGGGTCCTTTTTTAAAAGCATGTTAAGGGCAAGTTGTGGGGAAACCTCTCTAGAAAACTTTTTTAATAATTCTGGACCATATTCTGGACGAACAAAAGACTGGGTAGCAACAATTCCTACTCCGGGCTCAGCCCATAATACCAAAGAACCAACAGAGAACCAGTGGCTTTGTACCGCTCCCCCCATTTGACCAGATTCTTCATCAATGGCCACAATCGAATAAGTATGAACTGGTCGTTCTTGGGAATACACTAGGGTTGTCACTAAAAGGATTATTAATATGTTTTTAATTGTCATAGTAAATAAAAATTACCTCATTTTCGTAGTTTTTATAAAGAATTTTTTCAAATTCTTTATCTTTAAATGTAGCATCAAAAAAATTCATCATGGACAAATTAATTGTATTTCTCACAACAGCTTTGTCAACTATTCCAAGGGTGGACACAGGAAAAGAAAGTGCTTTGTCTTGCACATAAACCTGTTTCAAGTCGGTAAAAGTATAGTGTAAACTATTTTTTATATACACCGCATAAGAAGGTTTGTTGTTTTGTAAAATAAAATTATATAACCTAAAATTTTCTAGTCCATCTTCTGTGTTGTGCATATCCCCAACAATCTTTGGGTCCATGAACTGTTCTTGCCCTATATGCATAAAGGGTTTATTGGTATTTTTTTTCGCTGTCTCTTCACTAAAAGCAAAAAACCATCCATCTAAAGCCAGCGCTGCTTTAATTCTGTTATCATTTAACAAAGCATAATAGCTTGTTCCTCCCCCCATAGAATGTCCCATCATTCCAATTTTGTCAAAATCAATCATAGAAAAATAGTGGTTGGGAATTTTTTCTTGTAATTCTTGTTTAGAAAGCTGCTCAAGAACAAAGGCGACGTCTTTATATCTGTATTGAACAAGTTGGTTTGTATAATATTTTCGGTGGTAGTCTGCTTGCTGGTCCCAGGTTACATTTCTTTTATAAAGAATTGGGGTTCCTTCTTTGTCAAACGTAATGGATGCATTATAGGTATGATCACACGCCACAACCATATAGCCATTGCTTACCAGCTGTTCAATTTGAGACAGGTTTTGCACCGTTGATCCTCCATCACCATGAGAAAAAAGTATAAGCGGAAATTTTTTATCTTTTATAGGCTGTGCCCCTTTAACCGCGCTTGACATAAGCCTAGAGCCGTGTTTCACAAATCCGCTAGGAATGCCGGTGCTTTCAGACACTTTGTTTACAGATTTTTTTGGGTAAATTAGGTGAGTGGTTTTTTGATGGTTTGACCTGGTTTCTGCAGGATACCACACTTGAACTAAAAGCTTTCTAAAGTCTGTTGGGGACGTAGTATACTCTTCGCTGCGACTGTTGTCAGTCCAAAAATGAACCTGTGTTCCTATTCCGTATTTTCCGCTAGGCTTTGCGATTGATTCCAGCGGCACCATAACGGAGCCCACTGCTGCACACCCCATTAATAGTGTTGCGAAAAAAAATGTAGCAATTTTCAAAGTATTCTTTTGGTATAAAAAAAGCACAACATAAATTACAGCTTATCACCATCATCAAAAAGTGCAAAAAAAGATAAGCAACATTATTGTTATTCTTGGAGCCCAATGGGGAGACGAAGGCAAAGGAAAAGTAACTGACTTTTTCTCTGCTAAATCAGACTACGTGGTCAGGTTTCAGGGAGGGAATAATGCGGGGCATACAATTATTCTTGATAAAAAGGTTCTTAAACTACACTTAATTCCGTCTGGCATTCTTCACAAGAAATGTCGTTTAGTTATTGGAAATGGAGTTGTAATTAATCCAAAAGTATTAATCCATGAAATAGGGATCTTAAAAAAAGAGGGTTTGAAAACAAATTTGCTTATTAGCAAGCGTGCCCATCTTATCATGCCCTATCATGTAGATATGGATCATTGCCTAACGGGGTTTCAAGACAAGCTGGCTGCGGGAAGCACCAGGGCTGGAATTGCTCCTGTATATGCAGACAAAATGTATAGACACGGTCTTAGAGTAGTTGATTTGCTCAACGAAAAAATTTTTACGAAGCGACTTAAAAAATCCTTTGATTTTAATAAAGGACTTGTTGAAAAAGTTTTTGAACAGTCTTTTCCATACTCCTATGAAGGGGTTTTAAAAGAATACTTAGAGTACGCAGAAATAATCCGCCCTTATGTAAAAAACATTACCGAAGAACTAACGTGCGCTATTAGAGAAAATAAAGTAATTCTTTTTGAGGGTGCGCAGGGAGCGTGTTTGGATGTTGACCACGGTCTTTACCCGTATACAACAAGCAGCAACACCATTGGTGGGCACGTTGAGGCTGGGGCTGGCGTGGGAATTAACCAAAACAAACACATTGTAGGAATAGCAAAAGCATACTTAACCTATGTTGGTCGTGGGCCTCTGCCAACAGAAATTGAATCGTCTTTAGCAGAAAAAATTAGAGAAAAAGGACAAGAGTACGGAACCACCACCGGGCGCCCAAGAAGAATTGGTTGGATTGATCTGGTGCAACTAAAACACGCTAATCAGATTAACGTGTTTACTGAGCTGGTTCTAACAAAGGTGGATGTTCTTTCTGGGTTGTCCAAAATAAAAATGTGTGTTGGGTATACAATTAACAATGAAAGGGTTGATTCTGTGCCGTCAGACTTGGAGCGCTTTGGACAAGTTGAGCCTGTTTATGAAACAGTAGAAGGCTGGGAAAGTTTGCCTAAAAAAATTAATAGCATTAATGAATGTCCTGTTCAATTAAAAGCGTTTATTAAAAAAATAGAGGAAATAACTGGTAACCATATTTCGCTTATTTCGTATGGTCCAGATAGAAATCAAACTTTTAAAGTATGAAAATTGCAGAAAGTTGGCATGTTTTTGATTTTTCAACGCTAACAGACGACAAGATTACTGCGGTTTTGTCTAAGAACAACATTCCCCTCAGTGTAGAAGAAACAAAAAAAGTACAAAACGAATTCCTCAAAAGAGCTCCTACTTTAGCTGAATTAATATTGTTTTCTATTCAAGGGTCGGAACACAGTTCTTACAAAAGCAGCAAAGAACACATTAAGCATTTTGTTACGGACGGTCCGGATGTAATACTTGGCGCCAAAGATGACGCTGGAATTGTTTCAATTGCCACAGACTCAAAAAACAACAGATATGGTTTGGTCCTTAGCCACGAGTCGCACAACCACCCAAGTCAAATTGTTCCGTATGAAGGTGCCGCCACTGGAGTTGGTGGTAACGTAAGAGATGTTTGTTGTATGGGGGCAGAAGTGGTTGCTATTGGTGACGGGCTAAGGTTTGGAAATATAGCAAACAACAAAACAAAGTGGGTCCACGATGGTGTTGTTAGCGGTATCGCTGGCTATGGAAATCCGTTGGGAATTCCAAACATTTGTGGAGATTTGTATTATAATGACGGGTATAATGACAACTGTTTGGTTACTATTGTAACCGCAGGAATCGTTAGAGAAAAAGATGTTATTAGGTCGCGTGCACCAAAAAACTCTGAAGGATACGATTTAATTTTGATAGGAAAGCCTACAGACAATAGCGGGTTTGGTGGGGCAAGCTTTGCTTCTTTAGAGTTAGAAGAAGAAAAAAAACAACAAAACAGGGGGGCTGTTCAAGAGCCTAATGCGTTTCTAGAAAGACATATTTTGAAATCCACATATGAACTTTTTAAATATTTCCAAAAACACAACATGGTAAACCAAGTTGGTTTTAAAGACCTGGGTGCTGGTGGCGTGGCATGTGCCAGCATTGAGTTGGCAGACGCAGCTGGAATGGGGGCCGAAATTTGGGCTGACGAGATCCATACAAGCATGCCAAACCTCCCAAGCCACATAACGCTTTGTTCAGAAACTCAAGAAAGATTTATGTGGGTTTGTAGTCCGAAAGTTACGCCTAGCATTTTAGACCATTACAATAAAAAATTTGATTTGCCAAATGTTTCGTTGCTGGCAAAAGCTAAGGTCGTAGGTAAAATTATTAAAGACCCCCACTATACCGTTTATGCAAACAATAAAAAGATTATTGATGGGCCTATAAAAAAAATAAACGAAGGATTTGTTTATAGGCGGCCTTTAAAAAAGATTAAAATCGTTACAAAAGATAGTCCTTTGCCGGCAATAAAAAACTATAACGACACCATAGTCAGCCTATTAAAAAACGAAAACATTGCGTCAAGGGTGTCGGTTTATGAGTGTTATGACAAAAATGTACAGGGCCGCGTAATTCTAGAGCGCGGCACTTCAGAGGCGGGGGTCGTTGCTGCCTTTAACAACGGTTTCCCTCAAGAAATTCGGGAGGTTGGTTTTTCTGCTGTGGTGGCACACAACCCTAAGATCGGAGAAATTAATCCATATTTAACAGCGCAGCGCGCGGTGTTGGAAGCAACCGCAAAAACCGTAGCAAGCGGGAGCACTCCCGTTGCATTAACCGACTGTTTGTGCTTTGGAAACCCAGAAAAACCCGAACAAATGTGGCAATTTTCTGAAGGCTGCAAAGCCATAAAAGAAACCTGCTCAAAACTGCACTTTGAAAACAACACCAACCTTCCAATTGTTGCGGGTAATGTTAGTTTTTATAACCAAAGCGGTAAAAATGCAATCCCACCAAGTCCAATGATTGGCTGTTTTGGAAAAATAAAAGACGTAAACCTGTCCATTAAGAATGGCTTGCAGTCTGGGGCTTCTACCCTGTTGTTGTTGGGCGGATTTGGAAGCAAAATGGGCGGAAGCGTGGCGGTAGACTTGTTTGGGGTTGAAAATAATGACGTTTCTCTTTTTTCTGTTACCGAATACAACAAAATGCTTAATGCGCTGCTTAAACTAGTTAACAACAAAGCGGTTTTGTCTTCGAGGGTTGTTACGAGAGGAGGTCTTGCTATTGCTCTTGCAAAAATGAGCTTTATGAACGAGGTGGGTATCTTGTCAACAATGGGTGCGGGGTCTTTTTCTGAAAAGCTTTTTAATGAGAGCTTGAGCATTGTTGTTCAGATTAATAACAAAGATATTGAGGCTACTCAAAAAACACTAGAAACAAACAATATCCCTTTTGATATTATAGGCATAACAACATCCGAAAAAACAATCAAAATAAACGATAAGGTAAATTTATTAATAAAAGATGCTAAAAATATTTGGGAAAATTCATTGAGAAAAAAACTATTATCATGAAACAAAAAATTTCATATAAAGATGCTGGCGTAGACATCGAAAAAACCGATCAGGCGATTGCTTCTTCAAAAGAAACGATTCAAGCAACCTTTACAAAAAATGTTCTTTCTTCTATCGGCGGATTTGGGTCAATGTATAGCTTAAAAGACGTTTTAAAAGACTATGCTGAACCAATTATGGTTCAGAGCGTTGATGGGGTGGGAACTAAAATGTCTGTCGCTCAACAGTGTAAAAATTTTAGCTTTGTTGGGGCCGACTTGGTGAATGCGTGTTGTAATGACGTTGCGGCAACCGGCGCCAAACCAATTACTTTCTTAGACTACATTGCAAGCAGCACACTAAGTCCAGGCGTGATATCTGAAATTATTAAAAGCGTTGCTGGCGAGTGTAAAAGGGTTGGGGTTTCATTGGTTGGTGGAGAAACCGCTGAAATGCCAGGAACCTATCATAAAAACGAATATGATCTTGTTGGTGTTGCAACCGGCATTATAGACAAAAAAAATATCATTGATGGCTCTAGGGTTAAAAGTGGGTCCGCTATTCTTGGTTTGCCCTCAAGCGGGCTACACACCAACGGATATTCTCTTGCAAGAAAACTAATCTTTGAAACTCTCAAGCTCAGTACAAACGACACACTCCCCAATCAAAACACAACCATTGAGCATGCTTTGCTCGCTCCGCACAAAAACTATAGCATGGTTATTAATGACTTGGTCAGCGGAGGACAAAACATAGAGGGGATAGCTCATATTACTGGTGGTGGTCTTATAGACAATGTACCAAGAATTTTGCCGGGGGGCTTAGCCGCAGAAATTGATATTGATACGTGGAAAAAAATTCCAATTTTTGAATTTTTAACTAACAACCTTGACCTAAGCACCAAAGAGCTATACAAAACCTTTAACATGGGAATAGGGCTTGTTTTAATAGTTGAAGAAAACCAAAAAGGTTCCATAATAAAAACGTTAGAAAACGATGGGTGTAAAGAAATTGGCAGAATTATAACAAGCTCTTCAAAAGAGGTTTACCTGCGTGAACAATAAGCCTAAAATTGCCTTTATACAGTTCCCCGGCTCTAACACAGAAAACGAAACTGTTGCAACCATTGAAAGAAATAACATGCTTGCTGTGCCTCATTTTTGGAACGACCCCCCTTCTCAATTAAGGGCGTGTGATGGTTGTGTTATTTTGGGCGGCTTTTCATATGAAGACCGTTCAAGGTCTGGCATTATTGCATCGCTCGACCCCATTATGGAAGAGGTTAAAAGAGCTGTTGCTTTAGGGAAGCCTGTTTTGGGCATTTGTAACGGCGCTCAAATCTTGGTTGAAAGCGGAATTGTTCCTGGCAACGAAAGCCTTGGAACAATCGTTGGTTTAACACAAAACAAGCGCGTTCAAAACGGACAAATTGTTGGTACTGGCTATTTCAACACATGGTGCCACATTAAACCAAACCAAAAAAGCAGGTCAGCTTTTATAGGCAAAAACGATGGGGGCGTTCTCAACGTTCCGTTGGCTCACGCAGAGGGAAGGTTTGTAATGAGCAAAAAACTAAGCGACACTATAAAAAAAAATAACCTTGCAACATATTGCTATTGTACCGAAAACGGTGAGCTCGTATCAGACTTCCCAACAAACCCTAACGGGTCGATTGATAATATTGCAGCTTTGGGAAATTTGCCCGGCAACGCTATGGCAATTATGCCACACCCAGAAAGAACAATTCGCGGAGAGGGGGACGCCATTTTTAAAGCAATGAATAAATACATAATACAAGAAAGCGACTATAGCTATAGGGCCTTAAAATATGCTGCTAAAAAGATAGCTGTTTCTCCTTTTGAAAAAAATCCAAAAACAAAAGAAATTATCATATCAATGATTATTGCTGACAACGAAGCCGGCTCTGTAGAAAAATGCGTCCAAAAATTGGGGGCAGATACAACAGTAAAAAGATATATTCATTTTGAGATAGAGGCTGACAAAAATATGAACCTAAAAGACGTTTATAAAACAGATGTGTTGTTTAATCCCAGCAAAGAGTTTATGGTTGAGCTTGATAACACAAACGAGACAAAAAGATTTTTAGTTAGAGAAAAAGAGAACATAGAAGGAAGAAGAATTAAGGAAGTTTTACAGAAGAGATTTGGTTTTGATAAAATTAAAAATGTTCAAAAGGGTGTTGTCTGGGAAATTGCCTCAAAAAAGAATCAATTAAAAAAGGACGTGGATTTAATTATAAATAGTCATATTTTGTCCAACCCTATTTCACAAGTCTGTCATGAATATTGACAAAAAATATTATCAGGCGATTCAAGAAAACCTGGGTAATACTATTCAGGACACCACAATTAACGTCCCAAACAAAAAAGTTGGCAAGGTCCGTGATGCATATTTTCTAGACGACAAAGTATTAATGGTTTCCACCGATAGACAAAGCGCTTTTGACAGGGTTTTGGCGGCAATTCCATACAAGGGGGCCGTATTAAACCTTGTAAGTGCCTGGTGGTTTACACAAACAAAAGATCTCTTTCCAAACCATTTAATTTCTGTTCCCGACCCAAATATTTCGTTGGTAGAAAAATGTAGTGTTTTCCCCGTTGAGTTTGTTGTCCGCGGATATATAACGGGAACAACCGAAACGTCTTTGTGGACAGTTTATAGCGGTGGCGCAAGAAAATATTGTGGAAACAGTTTGCCAGAGGGTTTAAAAAAGAACGACAAGCTTAACGAACCAATGTTAACCCCAACCACGAAAGACAAGGTTCATGACAAGCCTGTTTCTAAACAAGAAATTATTGCTTTAGGGCTAATGTCAGAAAAAGATTTTGAGGTTGCAGCAAAAATGAGTTTGGAGCTTTTTAGTTACGGGCAAAAAGTTGCAAAAGAAAATGGTTTAATTTTGGTAGATACAAAATATGAAATTGGAAAAGGGGTGGATGGAACAATTAAGCTTGTTGATGAAATTCATACTCCAGACTCAAGCAGGTATTGGATTAAAACAACCTATCAAGATCGTATTCGCGCTGGCAAAGAGCCAGAAAACATAGACAAAGAGTTTTTAAGACTGTGGTTTGCAAAAAATTGTGACCCATACAAAGACGAGAGCTTGCCTGATGCTCCAGACGAATTAGTTGTTGAGCTTTCAGCAAGATATATATTACTTTATGAACTAATAACAGGAAAAAAGTTTTCGTTTCCTGACTTAACAAATATCAACAAAAGAATGTCAAAAAATATTGAGGAGATACTATGAAAGCTGTTTTAATTATGGGTTCTGACTCTGACAGGGGTCATTCTGAAAAAATTACATCTTCGCTAGAAAAGCTTGGAGTAAAATTTGAAACATTCGTTGCTTCTGCACACAAAAACCCTGAAAAGGTCTTAGAAATTATTCGAGCCTATAAAAAGGGTGACAAAATAGTTTTTGTTACTATAGCCGGAAGATCAAACGCCTTATCTGGGTTTGTTGCGGCGAACACAGAAAAGCCAACTTTTGCTTGTCCTCCATTCAAAGACAAGGTTGATATGAGCATAAACATTCACTCTACCCTACAAATGCCAAGCAAGACTCCTGTTTTAACTGTTCTTGACCCAGGAAATTGTGCTTTAGCCGTTTATAGGGTTTTAAACCTAGAAAACCTATGAGCAACATCTCTCCCTTAGACAACAGGTATAAAAAACACGTTAGCGAGCTTAATGACTATTTCTCAGAACAGGCGCTGATGAAGTTTCGTCTGTATGTGGAGGTTCGCTATTTAATTTTTTTATCACAGCATCGAGCACTAAAAAACATTGTTTCTCTTGACAAGAAAGACCAAAAAAAACTAGAAAAAATTTATTCAAGCTTTGGCCAAAAAGAATACAACGAAGTTAAAAGAATTGAAGCAAAAACAAAGCACGACGTTAGTGCGGTTATACAATATTTGTCTAAAAAGGTAGAAAAAAACGTTTCAAAAGAGCTGGTCCCATGGGTACACTTTGGACTAACCTCCGAAGACATAAACGGTGCCGCTTATTCTTTAATGATTAAAGAAGCTGTCCGGTCTTCCCTGTTAAAAACCTTGGAAAGGCTGTCTGGGGCTTTAAAAAAACTGGTATCACAAAATAAAGATTTTCCGATGTTAGCGCTAACACATGGACAGCCCGCTACAACAACCACCCTTGGAAAGGAAATGGCTGTTTTTCATGCAAGGCTTTCTAGACAGACTGAACAGCTAAAGAAACATGAGTTGTTGGCAAAGTTTTCTGGGGCAACCGGTACGCTTGCTGCGCATAAGATTGCTTTTCCAAAAGAGGCTTGGGTTTCTTTTTCTGAAAAGTTTATAAAAACTCTTGGGCTTAAAAACAACCCTATTACAACACAAATTGAACCAAACGACTCGCTTGCAGAGCTGCTACAAAACATTATAAGAATAAACAACATTTTAACAGATATGAGCGTTGATATTTGGCTGTATGTAGAAAGAAATATTTTTATACAAAAAAACAAATCAAGCGAAGTAGGCTCTAGCACGATGCCGCACAAAACCAATCCGATTGCTTTTGAAAACGCAGAAGGAAACCTCGAGCTTGCAAATGCTGGGTTAGGGTTTTTGTCCTCTAGGCTTTGTAGGTCAAGGCTTCAAAGAGACCTAAGCGGTAGCACTCTTTTTAGAAATATTGGGACCAATTTTGCACACAGTCTTTTGGCGTATAAAAATATAATTGCTGGGCTGGAAAGGCTTCGGCCCAACAAAAACCAGGCTGACATAGAATTAGAAAACAATTGGGGGGTTTTAGCGGAGGCCATTCAAACGATTTTAAGAAAAAATGGAGATAGAAATGCTTACGAAAAAATTAAAAAAATTACTCGTGGGGTGGGGCTGAATAAAGAAAAATACTTAGCAGTTGTAAACGACTTAAACGTTTCAGAAGAAGACAGGGCTGTTCTTCTTTGTTTAACTCCATCAACATATTTAGGAGAAATTGAGAAAATTTTAAAAGAATATTAAAAATGTGTGGAATAGTCGGAATATATCATAAGAACAAAGATGTGGCAGGGGAAATTTATGATGGCCTTATCCAGGTTCAACACCGCGGACAAGACGCAGCTGGCATTTGTACTTGGGACAAAGAAAAAATGTCTCTTTACAAAGACGTTGGGGTGGTAACTGAAGTTTTTAAAACAAACGAATCCTTAAATCTGAAGGGAAACATTGGTGTTGGACACGTTCGTTATCCAACTGCGGGGCATGACAGCGTAAACGAGGCTCAGCCCTTTTATTCTGCCAACCCTGTTAATATTTCCCTTGCACACAACGGAACACTAACAAACAGTGAAAAAATTAAAGAAGCTTTATTAAAAACACACTTTTGTCAATTTAACACTCGTTCTGACTCTGAGGTTTTGCTTAATCTTTTTGCATACGAGCTTCACAAAACAAATTTTAGAACCTTAAAAGAAACCCATGTTTTTTCTGCCTTAAAAAATGTTTTTAAAAAATGTGAGGGCGGATATGCTGTTGTTGCCCTAATTGCTGGAATTGGGCTTGTTGCCTTTAGGGACCCAAGCGGGATTAGGCCGCTGGTAATTGGTAAACAAAAAAGCGGGTATATGGTTGCTTCAGAAAGCGCGGCTTTAAGCGCCCTAAACTATGATCTTATAAGAGACGTAGCGCCCGGAGAAGCTGTTATAATTAGTGAAGACGGCAAAGTTTTTAAGAGAAGGTGTGTAAAAAACGTTGTGCATTCTCCGTGTTTGTTTGAATTTGTTTATTTCTCAAGACCCGACTCGGTGATTGACTCCATCTCTGTTCATAAGGCTCGATTAAGAATGGGTGACTTTTTGGGCGAAAAAATAAAGAAGGAATACTCTCACCTTGATGTTGAGGTTGTTATTCCGGTTCCAGACACAAGCCGAACCTCTGCGATGCAGGTTGCTTACCATTTGGGCGTTAAATATCGCGAAGGGTTCATCAAAAACAGATATATTGGGCGAACGTTTATAATGCCCGGTCAAAGCATTAGAAAAAAATCTGTAAAACACAAGCTTGGGCCTATTGAAATTGAGTTTAGAAATAAAAATGTTTTATTGGTAGACGACTCTATTGTAAGGGGACACACCTCAAAAAAAATAATTGAAATGGCAAGAACGGCTGGGGCAAAAAAGGTATATTTTGCTTCTGCCGCTCCCCCGGTTAGATATCAAAACATCTATGGAATCGATATGCCAGCAACCTCTGAGTTGATCGCACACGGAAAAACAGAAAAGGCAATAAAAAAAGCTATTGGTGCCGATGAATTAATTTACCAAGACTTAGACGCTTTAAAAACAGCAGCACACATTGGAAACCCAAAAATTACCACATTTGAAGACTCTGTTTTTTCTGGTGAATATCGTACGGGAAAAATTTCTAAAGACTTTCTAGAAAACTTAGAAAAAAGCAGAACAGAAGTTCTTAGAAAGCCATGAGCGGGGTTCTTCTGGTTGGGTCTGGGGCAAGAGAGGTTGCTATCGCCAGAAAAATCAAGCAAAGCAACCGCCCTGTTTCTCTTTTTTGTTTAAGTTCTTTTATCAATCCACACATTAGCGTTTTGTGTGAAAAATATTTTGAGGTTCCCCTTTCAGAAAACCAAACAATCGTTACAACCGCCAAAGAACTTAACATAAGCTTTGCTATAATAGGCCCAGAAAACCCCTTAGAAAATGGCCTTGTTGATGAGCTAGAAAAAGAGGGAATTCCTTGTGTCGCGCCCAAAAAAAACGTGGCAAAGATTGAAACAAGCAAAAGCTTTGCAAGAAACATTTTGGACAGTTGTTCACCAGAAAAAAATCCAAAAAGGAGAGAGTTTTTGTCTGTTGAAAAAGTAGAAGATTTTTTACAAGAGCTCGGTGGGAACTATGTTATTAAATATGATGGCCTTATGGGCGGAAAAGGAGTAAAAATTTCCGGCGAACATCTGCTTTCTTCCGCAGAAGCTTTAGGGTACTGCAAAAAAATCATAGACATGGGGGGAACTTTTTTGGTTGAAGAAAAGCTTATAGGAGAAGAGTTTTCTTTAATGAGTTTTTGTGACGGCGAACACTGTGTCCACATGCCAGTTGTCCAAGATCACAAAAGAGCGTTTGAGGGGGACGTTGGACCAAACACGGGTGGCATGGGAACATATTCTTTTGCAAACCACTCTCTTCCCTTTCTTTCCGACAGAGACCTTGGTGACGCACAAAAAACAAATGAAAAAGTTGCAAAAGAGCTATATAGCGTGACAGGAACAAGGTTTAAGGGTTTTTTGTATGGCGGGTTCATGGTAACAAAAAACGGGGTAAAAGTAATTGAGTACAATGCGAGGCTTGGTGATCCAGAAGCGATGAATGTTCTTTCGTTGTTAAAAACTGATTTTTTTGACATTTGTAACCACATTGTTAAAGGTTCACTAAAAAGTATAAATATAGAATTTGAACCGAGTGCAACGGTTTGTAAGTATGCTGTACCAAGGGGATATCCAGACAACCCAGAAAAAGGGTTCGTAGTTTCGGGAGACAACATAGGATCAAACAATTTCTTTTTTGCTGCAGTAAAAGAAGATGGAAACAAGCTTGTTGCAACCGGGTCAAGAACCGTGGCGTGTATTGGAATAGACAAAGAAATCTCTGGGGCGGAACAAAAAGCAGAGAAAAGGATTTCTCGGGTGGTTGGAAACGTTTTTCACAGAAAAGACATTGGAACGGCTGCTTTAATACAAAAAAGAATAGAAAACATGAAAAAGGTGCGGCAGTGATTCGTTTGGGTGTTTTGGGATCAACAAAAGGAACTGATCTTGTGCCAATTGTGGATGCAATCCAAAAAGGAGAATTAGATGCGTCTGTTGAAATTGTCATTAGCAACAACAAGGGCTCTCTTATTTTAGAAAAAGCAAAAAAATATAATATTGATCACTTTTTTATTGATCACAGAAGCAAGACCAGAGAAGGTTTTGACAAAGAAATTTCTGCTGGGTTGAAAGAAAAAGAGGTAGATTTGGTTTTGCTTATTGGGTTTATGAGAATCCTTTCTAAGGGTTTTGTTTCAGACTGGGAAGGAAAAATTATAAACGTACACCCTTCTTTGCTACCAAAATATGCTGGAGGAATAAATGAAAATGTTCATCAACGGGTTTTGGCTGCGAAGGACAAAGAAACCGGCTGTACTATTCACGTTGTAACAACTAAGGTAGACGAGGGTCCAATTTTGGTTCAGAAAAAGTGTGTTGTAGGGCCGGAGGATACTGTTGGTTCTTTAAAAAATAAAGTTCAAAAACTAGAGGGTGAAGCTTTTATAGAGGCGATAAGAGGTTGGGAAAAAAATGAATAAAAAAATAATACCAAAAACAGCTCTTTTATCTGTCTCTGATAAGTCAGGGCTTGTTTCTTTTGGAAAATTTTTAAAAAAGAAAAAAATAAAAATTATTGCCACCGGAGGAACAGCAAAGGCCTTAAAAGATGCGGGGATTTCTGTTGTTTCTGTTTCGTCAATAACAAAGTTTCCCGAAATTTTTGATGGAAGAATAAAGTCAATGCACCCAAAAATTGCTGGTGGAATTTTGGGCCAAAGAGACATTCATAAAAAGGAAGCCAAAACAAACAAAATAGGGTGGATTGACCTTGTGGTGTGTAACCTCTATCCTTTTGAGGCCGTTGCAAAGAATCCAAAGGCGTCTCTTGAAGAAAAAATTGAAAATATCGATGTTGGTGGACCAACAATGATTCGTTCTGCCGCAAAAAATAACAAGTGGGTTTCTGTTGTCGTTGACCCCAAGGACTATAAAAACATACAAAGATCAATTGGTGGTGGTGGTGTAGGCGAAAAAGATCGATTGAGGTTGGCTGGCAAGGCATTTGATCACTGTGCTTCTTATGATCGTGCAATTTCAACAGAGCTAGAGGAAGCTGCTCTGCATTTGAGATACGGGGAAAACCCACACCAAAAAGCTTTTGTTTTAAAAGAAAAGCACAGGTCTTTTGGTCTGCCGCAAGCAAAACAAATCCAAGGAAAAGAAATGTCCTATAACAATTTTTTAGACGGAGAAGCGGCCCTTTTGTGTCTTCATGAGTTCAAAGAGCCTTCCTGTGTAATTGTAAAACATGGTTCTCCTTGTGGTCTTGGTTCTGGCAAAACACCAGAAGCCGCTTTTTTAAATGCGCTGAAGGTAGACCCTCTCTCAGCTTTTGGCGGAGTTGTTGCAATGAATAAAAGGTGTGACCTTTCAACGGCTAAAGAGCTAAACAAGATTTTTTTTGAAATTATTATTGCCCCCAGCTTTGATAGCGGGGCGTTGTCCCTTTTTTCAAAAAAGAAAAACCTTCGGGTGCTTTCTCTTGGAAAATACAAGCCTAAAAAGAGCTTTGGGAAAGAAATTGCTGGTGGATGGGTTATACAAGAAACAGATCTTTCAAAAATAAGCGCTTCAAAACTAAAAACTGTCACCAAAAAGGCCCCAACAAAAGCCCAGCTTTCAGCTCTTGCGCTTGCATGGAAAACGGTGAAGCATACAAAGTCAAACGCTGTGGTGGTAGCATATAATAAAAAAATTATTAGTATCTCTGGGGGACAAACAAGCAGGGTTGATGCTGTAAAATATGCACTAACAAAAACCAAAGTTCCTACTGGTGCGGTTCTTGCTTCAGATGCTTTTTTTCCTTTTAGAGATTCTGTTGACTTAATGGCAAAATATAAAATAAAATCAATCATACAGCCCGGAGGGTCCATAAAAGACAAAGAAGTTATAATGGCCTGTGATAAATACGGAATTTCAATGGTGTTTACCGGAACAAGGGTTTTTAAACATTAAGAGGAAGTAAAAATGAAAGCGATCATGTGCAAAGAGTTTGCCCCGGTAGAAAACCTTTCCTGGGAAGAGGTTCCAGATCCGATCCCAGGAGACAACGAAATAGTTGTTGATGTAAGAGCCGCTGGGCTAAACTACCCAGACAACCTTATTGTTCGGGGGCTTTATCAGTTTAAGCCCGAGCTCCCTTTCTCTCCTGGGCACGAAGGCGCAGGGGTCGTAAGCGGCGTTGGAAAGAAGGTTTCTTCTTTTGGGGTTGGCGAGAAGGTGGCTTTTTTTAAGGGTTTTGGGGCGTTTGCTGAAAAAATTGTTGTTCCAGAAAATTTTGTGTTTCCTCTGCCTAAAGGACTGCCGTTTCATGTGGCCGGCGGAATGTTTATGGTCTATACCACAAGCTTCCACGCTCTTGTACAAAGAGCAAACATTAAAAGAGGTGACGAGGTCTTGGTTTTGGGGGCTTCTGGCGGGGTTGGTCTTGCAGCGGTTGACATTGCAAGAGCATTTGGTGCTCGCGTTGTGGCCGCGGTTTCTACCAAAGAAAAGGCTGAGGTTTGTGCCGGTTACGGAGCAGACGAAGTTGTTGTTTATGGAACAGGCAAACTAAACAAAGAAGAACAGATTGCTTTTACGCAAGAATTAAAATCTAAAAGCACAAAAGGCGGTTACGATATTATATATGACCCCGTTGGTGATTGTTATGCCGAACCGGCCCTAAGGGCAATTGGTTGGGCGGGAACCTACTTGGTGGTTGGTTTTGCTGGTGGAGAAATCCCGTCTTTTCCCACCAACCTAGTGCTTTTAAAAGGGTGTGCCGTTTCCGGCGTATTTATTGGCAGGTTTCAGGCCACAGAGCCAAAACAAAATACAAAAAACCTAGCCGAAATAGGAAGGCTGCTTGGTGAGGGAAAAATTACTCCTTTTATTTCAAACACGATTCCAATGAAGGACGCTGTTGCATCAATTAAGGCAATTGCTGAAAGAAAAGTTCTTGGTAAGCTGGTTTTTGTTAACGACTAGTTGGTAAAAAAATAAGTTTTTTCATGCTCGGGTCGTTTTTTATTGTTTCTTCGTGAAACTGGAAGGGCTTATAGCTGTCGCTGTTATACAGGGAAGATTGATCATCATAGTGCTTTGACCCAAAAAGGCCTGATTGGCCGGTTGGAAGAATGCTTAAGCCGTTGTCAAGGTTAGACAAATCAATAATTCTTCTCATTGACGCGCCCGCAACAACTTCAAAGGGGTCTCTTGCTTTATAGCTTGCCGCCCTTGGGGTTTTGTCTGATCCTGCCATGGGGAACGGTCCAACGCTAAAATTAATCCATTTTTTTACAAGGGGGTCTTTATCAAGCTGGTGTTCAACGGTTAGGGTGTGCACGCTGCCCCAGGTTTTGTCTTTAAACGTGGCCAATTTTTCGCCTGCCTGCTTAAAAGACTGGTTAACAATGTCTTCCAGTGTTTCTTTTTTTGTTGGGGTATCAATATTGTCTATCCATAAAGAGCTTTTTTCTTCGAAAGCTTTGCGCACAGCGAGAGATTTTATATACTTTAAGCTTAAAAGGGTTTTCATTGAGCCTTTTCCAAGAAGTCTTAGCTCGTCTTCAAAAAGATTTTCTACTGTTGCAAGATACAAAAGGTGAAAAGCAAGGGCTGCTTGTGACTCCGTCGTCTCTTTTCCGTCCCAATCTTTTAATAGGGCGTGTACCCTGTCTCCCTCGGCGGAAGAGTTTTCTTTATATGTTTTTGTAAAAACTTTTATATACTCCTGTGCAAAAGGAGATGTGATGTCATTTTGAATGTCTGCCATATCTTTTATATTTACCGTTTCTAACCCTTCTATCCTTCTTTGTATTTGGGTTGCGCGGCTCGGGTCTGCCCAATACCTAGAAATGTAATGGGGGTATGAACTGTCTATTGTTTTGTTGTTCCCGTTTGAGATATATCCTTTTTCTGGGTTAAACAAAAATGGCATCTCTTCAAAAGGAACGTACCCTTGCCAGTCGTGCTTGCTTGTTGTTCCATCAAAAGGAAGAAGGGCTTCTGCTCCTTCTCTTATTGGAATTTTTACCCCCGGGCGCCAACCAATATTTCCTTGGGTGTCGGCGTATGTAAGGTTTTGACCTGGGGCACCAAAGGTTTTGCTGGCCTCAGAAAATTCTTCCCAATTTTTTGCCTTGGCCATTTCAAACATGGCCGTTGTTTCATCAAAAGCATCAAACTCTGTCCACCTAAACGAAATTGCTCTGTTGTTCTTTTTTGCGTCTGGGTGTATTCCAGAAACAATGGGTCCGCGGTGGGTTGATTTAATTGTTATTTCTTTTTCTTTTCCAGACCTTAGCTTCATTGTTTCTTTTTTTATTGTTAGGGGGACCCATTCCCCGTCCAAATAATATTCTGTTAGGTCTTCGTTAAGTTTTTCAACATAAAAATCCATGTCGTCTGCCATCACGTTTGTAAAGCCCCAGGCTATGTGTTCGTTGTGACCAAGAACGGGGAGGGGAAATCCATACAAACCATAACCGCCGAAGTTGTAGTTATTGCTTTTTAACCTAATTTCATACCACCACGGCGGTTGATTAAAAGATAGGTGGGGGTCGTTTGCCAACAAGGGTTTTTTTGTTAGCGTTTTTTCGCCAGAAACAACCCAAACGTTTGATCCATAACCAGACCTTTCTGTTTTTAGGACGCTGCGCAACCCGCTTGCTTTTTCTGCAAACTCTTGGTAGCCCAACAAAAGAACGTTGTCTGAAGACGCTATTGTAACGTAGTTTGGTCTATATCCAGGAAGAATGTCTGCCAGGTGCTCGGGCCCAAACTGTTCTTGTATTGCTCCAAAAAAGAGCTCTGAATCCCAACCTCCTTGAAGCTCCCACGCCATCAAGGTTGAAAGGCCGGCAATGTCTTTGGGCTCAAAGGTTGGTAGTTCTTTTATCCCAATAAGTCTAAACTCAAGCGGGTATTCTGCTGGGCTTAGTGATTGGGCATAGGCATTTATTCCGTCACATGTTTTTTGAAGGTGCGACAGAAGGTCTTTTGGAATTTTTTCTAGGGTTTTTTCTGCAATTGACTCAAACCCTAGGGTTCTTAAAAATTTGTCCTCAGCAAAAAGAGTGTCATTTACAACGCGAGAAAGCTGTCCTGTGTATGTGTATTTCATAAAGGCCATTTGAAAAAGCCTGTCTCTTGCTCCAAGGTAGCCAGCAACAAAAAACATGTCGTCATCGTTCTCTGCAAAAACATGCGGAACCCCATAGGCGTCAAAATAAACTTCAACAGGCTCTGTTATGTTTGGGGTTTCAATTGTTCCGCTATAAAGAATTTCTGTGGG
>UINC01001591.1_pt1 | contig 19575 bp, 16 predicted proteins | sample 5385821 | NCBI WGS metagenome assembly UINC01 (sample SAMEA4666929, study PRJEB26691) | marine metagenome | isolation source: Pacific Ocean | place: Pacific Ocean | collected 2011-10-13 | reverse complement strand
ATTTCCACGGTTGGCACGACTTCATACGTCGATGAAGGTAACCGGGTGATTTAGGAGAGATCCTCCTGTTGGTGGCCTCAAATTAGTAAGTGCGCCGAACCACTTGTGAACTCTGCCATTCCACAGAGCAAGCGACCCACCGCTGCCCTACCGCCTAGTCAAGCCAATAAGCATCCTTGCCTTCCCGATCCCGCCACGTATAATACCGGCGCAACCTAAAGCCGTTAAAGGGAGCGTCTAAAGCTCATGAACATCCACGGAATGGATCCGTCTGAACTTGCCGGCAGACGAGACGAGATTCTGGGCCACTTTTCCCGCATCGACAAGGAGTTCGATCGCAGGCGCGGCGAGAACCGGCTATTGGTTAAAAGCGACGACATCCAGTGGGAATCGGCTTCGCGCGTCCATCCCACGCAGCAAGAAGGACACCTGCTCGCCAGGATCATCTCTCCGGAGTTGGGATTCAACATCCACACTTTCCGGGTGTTCAAGAGGCAGATCGGAGGCGGAGGTATCGACGGCGCCTTCCACACCCACGGCGACGCCGTCAAATACTACCTTGAGGGCAAGGGCAAAGAAATCATCGACGATCAGGAAGTTGAGGTGTCGCCGGGCGACCTGGCTTTTATACCCGCCAATATCTGGCATGGCACCGAGAACACTGGCGACGAACCCATGGTCTTCATCGCTTTCCACCAGATTCCCGGCACTCACTTGCCCGTGCCAGCCTCATGGCAGTACCACGCAGACGACCTGACTGAGCACGAGAGCATAGACAGTCGAATCGCCACGATGGCCAATGAAGACCCGGCGGCGATGGACTCGGCAGTTCTTTACTCCTGGCGGCAACACCTGCTCCACGAATTGGGTGTTCTGGATGACGAGTTCAACGTGCGGAGAAAGGCAAAAAACTATCTGGTACCACGGGACGAGGTTCCGTGGGAGACGCCGGCGGACAAGCAGACGACCACTCTGATCGCACCGGAGCTAGGCTTCGACATTCACACGCTTCAGTTATCCGTGCGGGTGGTTCCCCCCGGACACAGCGACGATACTTTCCACAGTCATGGTGAGGCGGTCCATTATTTCCTCTCGGGCCAGGGTCACCAGTTTGTTCGAGATGAATCGATCGCGGTTGAAACGGGCGACTTAGTTTTCGTTCCGTCTGGAACGCCCCACGGAATCCAGAATTCCACAGACGGGCCCTTGCGCGTCTTGGTTGCCGAGCAGTTGCCGGGGACCTATCTGCAACGGCCGGTGATAATTAGCGACTCAGAGTAAATATTCGGCGTATCCGGGTTGGAGGAAGAATTGGAATCGATGAACCAGATGGGCGTTCTGCTGCCCACCAGAGGCGTATTGGTTTATGCCAAGGGCGGACGGCCCCGTGTAGAGCTGAACTGGCAGATGGCCGAGACGGCAGAGCGTATCGGGTACGATTCTGTTTGGGTTGGCGACAGCATCACATCCAAGCCCCGGCTGGAGCCGATGGCTGTGATGGCGGCTCTGGCTGCCCGCACACACAGGGTTAAGATCGGGACCGCCGTCATGCTGAACGCACTACGGCACCCGGTCCACCTCGCCCACTCCATCGCCACCATAGACAATATCTCGGGTGGCCGAATCGTGTTAGGCCTAGGAGCCGGTCGAAGTAACAACCAGATGTTCGTCGATGAGCATGCGATCGTGGGAGTCCCCATAACCGAGCGGGCTGACCGGATGGAAGAGAGCATAGATGTCCTGCGTATGCTGTGGTCTCAAGACAACGTTTCCCACCCAGAGGGTTATTATCCCTTGAATGACGTGACATTGGAGCCAAGACCAGTCCAAGACCAGGTCCCTATCTGGCTCTCCAGCAACTGGGTGCAGCGGGGATTGAAACGGGTGGCGGCCCAGGGAGACGGGTGGATCACCAACGTTCCTTCCACAGAGATGTTCACCAAATGCTTGGATAAGATCGAAGAAAAAGGTGCGGAGTTAGGCAAGGATGTAAGTGGCATCAAACGTGCTCTGTACATATCAGTCAATTTGAACGATGAAGGCGAGGCTCTATCCGAGGGCGACGGGTTCATGCGCGCTTACTATGGCATTCCGTATGAAGTGGTCAGCAAGCAACTACTCTGTGTCTTCGGCCCAGCCCAAAAAGCCATCGACACCATCAAACTCTACAAAGAAGCCGGCGCCGATTACTTCATAGTCCGCTTCGCCTCGCCCAACCAGATGGAGCAGCTCGAGAAATTTACGGAGTTGGTCGCGCCGCACGTTTAGAGCTAGGAGAGGTCAAGTTGGCTGCCTAGTAACGGTCCTTGTAGAGTCGAGCTCGGCCATAAAAAGCTATCGTGCCACTCTTAATGTTCGGGTAATCCAATCACCGATCTTCAAAACAACAATTCCCGAAGCGAAAATGTGTGTGCCGGTGGCGCTTGCCCAAACATGATGAGCGGGGTGGGCGTTCTCAGTCGCCGCACACAAGCGCAGGCCCGAATTAAGCCTCAGCAGATGTAACCCCGGCTACGTCGACGCCCCGGCCGGTTAGCCTTTGAGCATTTTCATCAAGGCCATGGGGTTACGTGACTTGGCCATCTGCTTCATCATCTTCTGAGTCTGCTTGAACTGGTTCAGCAGTTGGTTCACGTCCGCAGGGGTGGTGCCGCTACCGCGGGAGATGCGGCGACGGCGGCTTCCGTTCAAGATCTCGGGACGCTGACGTTCCTGGGGGGTCATCGACCGGATGATGGCCTCAATACGCTCCATGCGGCCGTCGTCCAGATCGCCCGCGGACATCTTCTTGCTCAGTTGGCCCATTCCTGGAATCATCTCCATGACCGAAGATAGTGAGCCCATCTTTTTCATACTCTGGATCTGGGTCAAGAAGTCTTCCAGGTCGAAGTTGGCCTGGCGGAACTTCTTCTCCATCACCTCGGCCTGTTTCTCGTCCACGGCATCCTGAGCCTTCTCGATGAGCGTTAGGATGTCGCCCATGGCCAGTATCCGGGAGGCCAGGCGGTCGGGGTGGTAGGCTTCCAGGCCGTCGGGCCGTTCGCCCATGCCCATGAACTTGATGGGCACGCCGGTTACGCGGGTGATGGACAGGGCGGCCCCGCCTCTGGCGTCGCCGTCCATCTTGGACATGATCAGGCCGGTTAGCGAGACCTGCTCGTGGAAGCCCTCGGCGGCGTTAACGGCCTCCTGGCCGGTCATTGCGTCCACAACCAGGAGCACTTCGTGGGGGTTGACCGCCTTCTTGACCTCGCCAAGTTCCTTCATCAGGTCTTCGTCGATCTGCAGGCGTCCGCCGGTGTCGATGATGGCCCAGTTCACTCCCAGTTGGCGGGCCTTTTCCAAGCCGTTCTTGGCCACCTGTACTACGGTCGAAGTCTTGGGGTCTTCGGAGTAGACCGGTATGTCCAATTGTTTGCCCAGCGTTTCCAACTGTTGGATGGCGGCGGGGCGGCGCAGATCGGCGGCGATCAACAGCGACTTGTGGCTCTGCTTGCGCACGTGCAGGGCCAACTTGGCGGCGGTGGTGGTCTTACCCGAGCCTTGCAGGCCCACCAGCATGATTGTAGTCACAGGTTGGCTGGAAAGGGTCAGGGAGTTGTCGCCGCCGCTGAGGAGTTCGGTCAACTCCTCCTGTACGATCTTTACGACCTGTTGTCCGGGAGAAAGGCTTTCTAGAACGTCTGAGCCGGTGGCCCGCTTTTTGACAGCGGCAACGAAGTCCCGTGCGACCCGGAAATTAACATCTGCTTCCAGCAGCGAGCGACGGACCAGGCCTAGGGCCTCGTCAATGTCGGATTCGGTTAACCGGCCTTTGCTGGTCAGCTTGTTCAGGATGCCGGTCAACCGTTCTGTTAGATTCTCAAACATATCTGCCCTGGTGGGTTTAGTAGCCTTTACCGGAAAGTTTCTGCTTCGAATTGTAGGCTGGCCCTAGATTCAGGGTCAAGGTGTGCGAGGACGTTTTACTCCCAGCGGAACAACCGGACAGCGATCAAGAAGGTCACCGCCAACCAAACCGTCAGGCCCAGAACATTCTCCCACTGCGACCATAGCGAAGCGCCATCAACGGCCACGTTTCGCAGAGCATCGGTCAGGTAGCTCAGCGGTAGGAAGTCGGCCGCAGCCCGCAGCGGCTCAGGCATGGCTTCCCTCGGGAAGAACACTCCGGACAGGAACATCATGGGCAGTGCGATGGCGTTGGCCACCGGAGCGGCTACATCTTCGGTGCGTGCCCAGCCCGAGACTGCGAAACCCATGCTGACGAAAACGCCACCGCCCAGTAACGCCAGCAATAGCATGATTCCTATGTTGCCTTCCAGGTGTACATCGAACGCCACCACCGCCAAGCCCACCAGCACCAGAGTCTGCAGGATGGACACGGACAGACGGGTGAAAACCTGGGCAAAGATGAAACTGGCTGGCAAGATAGGCGTAGCTTGTAGCCTCCTAAGTACGCCCCGGCTCTTCAACTGGACGAATGAAAACGCCACGCTGAAAAGTCCCATCTGCATGATGGACATGGCTACCACGCCGGGCATCAAAAAATCGATGAACTTCAGGTTGCGGCTGTCCACCGGTATGGGCTCGATGCTGTACCGCTCGGATATGTTCCCTTCGGCGAAGGTGATCTCGTCCAGCACATGTTGAATGATGGTCTGTCCGGCGGCCGACTCTTGGGCCCGGCCTTGGTTATAGATAACGGTCACCCGGCGTTGGACCGGAGATTGCGCCTCTCCGAACCCGGGCTCGATGATCAGTACCAGGTCACGTTCGCCGTCCAGCAATTCTTCCCGCTCTTCTTCCTCGGAAAGATCATCCGAGATGTCGAAGGTGTCCAGGGTACGAATATCGCCGATCAATTTCCTCGAGGCGTCGTTATCTGCCCGGTCGATGATTCCTAAGTCGACCGTCCTGAAGGCGCCGAAGTCCAGCAGTCCGAACACCGATATCAGCACCAGCGGCAGGAAGAATGTCCAGAAGATAGCCTGCCGGTCCCGGAACCATATCCTCATTGATGCGCGGGTGAGGCTGATGGTGGGATTGGTCTGAAATAGACTTTCCAGCATCACTCCTCCCGCAGCGCCCGGCCGGTCAGGTCCAAGAAAACGTCTTCCAGGTTAGCCAGGTCCTCCGTACGCTCCTTCTGGAACCCTCTGGTCAGTAGAGAATCAACCAACGCCGCTGGCCGGTCCATCGCTACGATCTTGCCGTGGTCCATGATTGCCACCCGGTCACAAAGTTCTTCAGCTTCCTCCATGTAGTGGGTCGTCAAGAGCACGGTGCGGCCTTCTGATTTGAACCGCTGGACCAATTCCCACATGTGCCTCCGGGCCTGTGGGTCCAGACCGGTTGTGGGCTCGTCAAGAAAGAGCAATATGGGGTCGTTGACTAGGGTCGAGGCGACAGAGAAACGCTGTTTCTGGCCGCCGGACAGCTCTTTGAACAACGCGTCCGCCCGGTCATCCAGCTCCACATCCCGCAGCAGCACAAGGGCGTCAATCCGCCGGTGGTAAAGGCTGGCCATCAGGTCCAATATCTCCACCAGGCTCAGCCGGTCGAAGAATGCGGAGGACTGGAGCTGGATGCCGATGATCTTCTTGACCGCCCGCGGGTCCTTCTGGACGTCGATACCGTTGACTACGGCTATCCCGCTGTCGGGAGCGCGCATGCCCTCCAGTATCTCAACAGTCGTGGTCTTGCCCGCTCCATTGGGACCCAGGATCCCGAAGACCTCTCCGGCGCTCACACCAAAGGAGATGCCGTCCACGGCTTTCAGATCGCCATAACTCTTGCGTAGGTCATGGACCTGAATAATGTTTTCTGGTTGTTCCATAGTTCCGGAATTCTTTCCGCGCTGTGCTAAAATTAACTACCTTCCGGCCGCCGGTCCAACCCGGGGCCGGAAGCAGATTCCCCTGGCAGATTTCTCTAGCGTGGCGGAGGTTGCAGGTGGCCGGTTTTAGGCCCTCCCCATGATACCCCTCAAACTCACCCTCAGTAACTTTCTGTGTTACCGGGAAAACGTTCCACCGGTGGACTTCACCGGGCTGCACGTTGCCTGCATCTGCGGTTCCAACGGCCATGGGAAGTCGGCCCTATTGGACAGCATAACTTGGGCATTGTGGGGCAAGGCGAGGGGCAGAGTTCAAGACGAGATGATCTCTTACGGCGCAGATGAGTGCCGGGTGGAATTGGACTTCACTTCCAGGAACCAGAACTACCGGGTGATCCGCAGCCACGCCCGGGGCGGGACCCGCCGCCGCAGCGGGGCCTCCGACCTACAACTGATGGTCCTGGAGAACGACATCCCGCGCGCCATAACCGGCGATCTGATCCGCGAGACCCAGGCCCGCATCGACCAGACCATCGGTATGGACTACGACACGTTCATCAATTCGGCTTTCCTGGTCCAGGGACGTGCCGACGAATTCACCAACAAAACCCCCGCGGAACGCAAAGCCGTCCTCAGCAAGATACTCGGTCTGGAAACCTACGACCGGCTCCAGTTGCGCGCGAGGGAGCGGAACAGTTGGGCGGAAAACACCGCCAAGATTGCCGAAGGTAATGTGGACCGGCTGCGCCGTGATCTGGAGCTTCTGGTGGAGCCCACCGCTGAGTTGGAGGAACTGGAGAACAGTTTGGCGGCACTAGACAAAGACCTAGCGGAACAGCAGGTCAAAACGACGGCGGTGCGGGATCAGGTGGGCGAGTTGCGCCGCCAGCAGGCAGGCCAGGAAGAATCCGCCCGACGGCTCTCGGGTTTGGCCAAAGAGATGGAACAATTCGAGTCCGCCCACAAGACCGCCCAGCAGCAGGTGGCTGCCTTCGATAAGCTGGTCGAGGCTGCCCCGGTCATCCGCCAAGGAGCGGCACAACTGGCCACTGCCCGGGACGCGTTCGCCCGGCTGGAAGAGGCAGGACGCAGCTTCAACGAACTGGAACGGCAGCGGGTCGCAGCTTCCGGGGTCATTGACGTCAAAAAGACGCTACTGGAATCCCAAATCCAGCAACTAACTACGGAAATAGAGACCCGACTCAGCCCGAAAGCCCAAGGTCTGGAACAGATCGAGACCAGCCAGCAGCAGTTACAGGCTGAAGGGCCCATAATCGAGGAACAAGAACGGGCTTTGGCGACGGAGCGGGAGCGCCTGAACGCCATGGCGGTTCAAACCGGTCAACTCCAGAGCGCTCTGGAGCGTGCCGCGGTGGAAGGTAAAGAACTCGCAGCCAAGAAAGAATTGCTGGACGGCGCCAACGGCCAAGAAGCAGTATGCCCACTCTGCCAAACGCCATTGAGCGAAGACGGCTGCCAGCGGCTGGTAGGGACATTTGAGGCCGATATCGTGGCCAAACGGGAAGAGTACCGGAACACCTCGTCCCAGGTGAACACCCTTAAAGTTGAGACCGCAGAGTTGGAAAGCCGTCTGCCGCAACAGGAACAAGCGTTGACCCAGGCCCAGACCAAACGGCAGGTCGGCCTGCAACAACTTGTACAGCAGTTGCAGGAAGCCCAACAAGCCCGGCTGGACCTAGCCGAGGCGAATCCCCGACTGGAAGCCATGCGAACGGCTTTGGTCGACGGTTCATTCGCAGCCGAGGAGTCGGTCAAACTTAAGAAACTGGAGGCCCAGATCCAGGAGTTGGAATACGACCCGGCGGCCCGCCAGCGAATCTTCCAAGAGACTCAAGCTTTGGACGAATTCGCTCAGCAGGAGCGCCTATTAGAGCAAGCTGAGGCCGGACTGCCCGGAGCCAAGGCGTCGTCGGAGCAGAATGCGGCCATGGCTTTGCGCCGCAAGGAAGAACTGGAAGCATTGCAGACTCAGGACGCGGAGGCCAAAGAGGCCCTTGCTGGACTGACTGCCCTGGAGAGTGAATTCACCCAGTCACAACAGCGCGAACGGGAGATGGGGGTCAAGATTCAGCAGGCCATCGAGCGTCAAGGGGCGCTTCGGAACCAGGTGGAACGCCGAGAGACTATGGGGCAAGAGTTGATCGTCGAATCGGCCCGGCTGACTGCCCTGCAGGACGAGCAGTCAATCTACCAGGAGTTGGCCACCGCCTTCGGCCGACAAGGAGTCCAGGCCATGCTCATCGAGACGGTTGTGCCAAGGTTGGAGGATGAGACCAACGCGCTGCTGGGCCGGATGACCGATAACCGTATGAACGTGAAGCTGGAGACCCAGCGGGAACGGGCGTCGAGTCAGGGCGAACCCCGCGAGACTCTGGAAATATTGGTCAGCGATGAACTGGGCCCTCGCAGCTACGAGATGTACAGCGGCGGAGAGGCCTTTCGGGTGAACCTCGCCCTACGAATCGCACTGTCCAAGGTATTGGCCCAACGAATCGGAGCGCCCCTTCCGACACTGTTCATCGATGAAGGGTTCGGCACACAGGACACGGTGGGCCGGGAGCGGATCCTGGACGTGATCAATTCCATCGGAGAGGACTTTGAGAAGGTATTGGTGATCACCCACTTCGACGACTTGAAAGATGGTTTTGAAGTACGCATAAATGTCCTGAAAGACGAATCGGGTTCCACGATCTGGATCGATTAAGGCTTGCCAGGCGCATAGCGCTGGGCGCGGGAGAGTAAATTGACATCAGTTCCTGGCAGCGATATCCAAGCACGCGTTGCCTCTTTATTGCATCTGGAAACCATCATTGACTTCAACATAGCCATGGCCAAAGAGACCGAGGGCAAGGAGTTGAGCGCTGAGGTGGTCAGGCCGGGAGTTGAAGCCGTGCTCACCCGAAACGACCTGGGTTTTTACATCATCTGTGAGCATACCGGCCGACCCGTGGGTCAATTAATGATCACTTACGAGTGGAGCGACTGGCGAAACGCATTTTTTTGGTGGATCCAGAGCGTCTACGTCAGCCCTGTCTACCGACGGCTAGGTGTGTATAAGGCTCTGCATTACTACGCCGCGGAAGAAGCCCGTCGCCAGGGCAATGTTTGCGGTCTGAGACTATACGTGGACAAGAACAACACCATCGCCCAAGGGGTGTACGCTGGTCTGCGCATGAGCCCGACCAACTACGACATGTATGAGATACATTTCAATGCCTGCCCGGCTCAGAGACTGGCGGAAGTAGAGAAAGAACAAGAGGCAAATGATGACGCTACCGAATAACGTGAAGCAATTTGCGACCGAGAACCATCAGGGCGTTCTGTCTTGTTTTCGCAGGAATGGGATGCCGCAGATGAGTGTTGTGACCTGTGGGCCCTACCGGGGCGGCGTGGCCTTCTCCACTACAAACGACCGGGCCAAGCTGCTCAACCTGAAACGAGACGCCCGGTGCTCGCTGATGGTCTCAAAGCAGAACTGGTGGGGTTACATAGTGTTCGAAGGTAGAGCCACGATCTTGTCGGCCGACAACACCTCCGCCGACGAGCTGCGGGACGCCCTGCGCGATGTCTACCGCGCCGCAACTAACACTGACCACCCCAACTGGCCCGAATACGACCAAGCGATGGTCGACGACCGCCGCGCGGCAGTGATCGTGGTACCAGACCAGATATATGGCACAGTTGTTTAGATATATGCTCCTAATTCGGGCCTTGTGCTACGATTGTCCTTTCATGACTTACGGCAGGAGGGACTATGGCCGACGACGCTGCCAAGAAGGACCTGCAAAAGGCCGGACAAGAGTACCAACAAAGGCTGTCTGACGCCTTGGCTCGGCAGAGCGAACCGAAACCGGCGCCCGAGACCAGCTACGGCATGCCCCTGAAATCCGTTTACACCCCTGAGGACGCAACAGACGGAGATTACATGCGGGACCTGGGGTTTCCCGGCGACTACCCGTTCACTCGGGGTATCAGGCCAGACATGTACCGCGGCCGTCTCTGGACCATGCGTCAGTATGCCGGCTTTGACACGGTTGAGGAGACCAACTCGCGGTTCCGGCACTTGCTGAACCAAGGTCTCACCGGCATGAATGTGGCCTTCGACCTGCCCACCCAGTTAGGTATGGATCCCGACCACCCTCAGGCGACCAGGGAGGTGGGTAAGGTGGGCATATCGTGCCCGTCGGTCCGCCAAATGGGAAACTTATTCCAGGAATTGCCCCTGAAGCAGGTGACCCCTTCCCTGACTGTAAACGCGTCGGCTCAGTCCGTCCTATCCATGTACGTGGTGACCGCCCAAAATCAGGGCATACCCCTGGAGCAGATCGGCGGGACCACCCAGAACGACATCCTGAAAGAGTTCATCGCCAGGGGGAATTACATCTTCCCTCCCGGCCCGTCGTTGAAGATGTCGGTGGACCTCTTCGAGTACTGTGCCCAACACCTGCCCCGGTGGAACTTCATAAATATCTGCGGTTACCACGTGCGGGAGGCAGGCTCCAGCCTGGTGCAGGAACTGGCTTTCGCCTTTGGGAACGCCTGCGCTTATCTAGATGAGGCGCTATCCCGGGGAATGGCGATCGACGATTTCGCGCCCCGCATCGCGTTCAACTTCAGCGTGTTCAACAACGTGCTCGAAGAAGTGGCCAAGTTTCGCGCTGCCCGCCGGTTGTGGGCCCGGCTGCTTAAGGAGCGTTACGGCGCCAAGAATCCGCGTTCCCTGACCTTTAGGACCGGGGCTGGGAGCGGCGGCAGCACCTTGGTGGCCCAACAGCCGGGGAACAACGTTGTGCGAGTGACCCTGCATACCGTGATCGCCGCCATGGCCGGGGTGCAGTCAATGCACACAGCGTCCATGGACGAGGCCCACGCACTGCCTTCAGAGGAGGCGGCTACACTGGCACTGCGGACTCAGCAGATCGTCGCGTATGAGAGCGGATTGGCAGATGTGATTGACCCACTTGGCGGTTCCTACTACGTTGAGAACCTAACGGATCAGATCGAAGAGCAAGCCGAAGAATACCTGAAACGCATCGAAGAGCGTGGCGGCATGGTGTCGGCTATCGAGTCCGGCTGGGTGGTCCAGGAGATCGGAGAAGAGGCCTACCGGTTCCAACGGGAAGTGGAGCGAGGCGAACGGGTGGTCGTGGGACTGAACCGGTTCACGACCGATGAGACTCCGCCCATTCAGCTACACAGCCCCGACCCGTCGGTGGCCAACGCGGTCAAGAAAGAGATCAGCGATCTTAGGAGCCAGCGGGACGAAAAATCGTTCGTAAGGGCCTTGGATGATTTGAAGTCTATGGCTAGCGAGGGCGGCAACCTAATGCCCGCAACATTGGAAGCAATCAGGTCTTTGGCGACTGTCGGAGAAGTTTCCGGGGCGCTGCGCGAAGTATTCGGAGAGTGGCAAGCGCCGAGTGTTTAGGAACGGAAATCAACTGTTTGGCCCGCTCATGGTGACGACGTGTACGCAATTACTCCGCTTCGGTTCACGCTAGAGAGGCCCCTTGTTCGTACATTCTGATGGATATGGACGGTCCGGTGGTAGCGCGCGTCGTTCGGGACGACGAGACCGGAGGTTCAAATCCTCTCACACCAACCATTTCTTTACGAAATAAGTCGGTTCAAATACCATATTTTATAATGTCCATTCCCATCAAACGGGGATTCCACCCTTAAAACGATGAATCCATTTGGCATAACCCCTCGATTGAGGGGGTTTTTGCACCCACAGTTTATGCCCGTCTCAGGGGCGAACCGATTACCAACTGATTACGAATCACCTATAAACTATACTCAGGTGTGACGCCGTGTGTTGTAGAGGTTGAAGCGTGGCCTGTGACCCAATAATTAAAGGCCGGGTTTAACAGATCTGGCATCGTAATCGTGGGTGTTCGGCCCAAGAGATCCACGAGAAGTGCCAGGCTGACCCGATCATCTGTTCCGGATGTCTTTCCAAAAAACAATTGGCATTTGAATCATGCAGGAATTTAAACCGAACTACCGTCCATTGGGGTCAGAAGAGGACGATGTGGTGGATCCCCGGTCAGAACAGCCTGACGGGCCTTTTGATCATGAAAGATTTAAGACCTTGACTGTTTTGGCTCATGCAGCAGGCCAGGTTATGGATCGATACGCCATCAAAGGTTTCGAAGGCTTCACGAACAGGCAAGCAGATTGGGCATGTAAACTCCGATCGTTCTTCAACCTTTCCAACCCGTTCGAAACTCTCGTTCTCCTCCTCTTCACCTTTCAGTTCTCCCAAAACGAACGATTCGACCTTGAAATGGGCAAGACAGAGCCGATAGACCGATCACACCCACTCAGTCAGGCTCTAATGGCCTGGGTCTGGTGGGATCCAGGTTCGGAAGCAAGCCGCGTGGATCGGTTCTACCCGTGGGAATACGGAGAGGAGCGAACTAGCCGTATGGTGGCTATCGCGTCCGGGTTGTTACCCGAACCGATAGATGTCACATCCCCGGATGATATTCCTCCGTCTCCACAAAGGACACAGTGATTCAGCCGCCTGCACCGCCTGCCTCGATATCCCAGCTCTCATCCACTACCACGGCTCAAGCCAGTAGCTTAAAGGTGAGGGATTGGACATCGGGGATTTCACTGAGAACAGGAGCAGGGTCAATACGTCATTGCCCGCGTGTTAACTAATCCTTCACTGAAATAGTACAAGCAACAGATCAGTGCTCCTCGCCAGCACGTTACGTTGCGATCGTCTTTTTAGGCATGGGCTTTCTGGCCCCTTTCGGCTGGGTCTTCTAAAACTATTAAACCTCCGCGAAACGATTTCGATTGACAGGGCGTTTAGTCCGCCATAGGATTGCGGCTGACCGCCTTTTGCTATTGGCAAGAGGAAGCACGAACGAGATCGCCGGAGGCAAGATCATGGCCTTTAAATATCCCGAATTTCTGGCGGAGACCAGCTGGCTTGCGGACCACCTAAACGACAGCGACGTCCGCGTTCTGGACTGTACTGCCTTCAACCGGCCCGATGGAAACGGCGGTATACGAGCCGAAAGCGGCCGCGAGTCGTGGGCCATGGAACACATCCCCGGCTCTGGACACGCGGACTTGGTGAATGATCTCTCCGACAACGATGCCCATTTCCGGTACATGCTTCCCCAGGTACCGCAGCTAGCCCAGGCATTTTCCAGCTACGGTGTGGGCGCCGGCACCAGGGCGGTGCTATACGACTCCACTACCGGTTCCTGGGCCACCCGCATCTGGTGGATGCTGCGTGCCTTCGGGTTCGATGACGCTTATATCCTCAATGGCGGCCTCCACAAATGGAAGCTGGAGGGCCGCCCAGTGAACAGCGACCCGTCAACCTATCCTCCCGCTATTTTTCTCGCCAAACCCAGGGCCGGACTCATGGCAGACAAAGATGAAGTGTTGGCCGCGCTGGATAATGGATCGACCTGCGTTTTGAACGCGCTCAGTGAGGAACAACACCTGGGCTCGGGTGGAGCCAACTACGGGCGCGCCGGCCGCATAGCCAATAGCGTGAACGTACCTGCAGCAGATCTGACAGACCCCGTCACCCACGCCTATCTCCCAGCCGAGCAGTTGGCTGAGCGGTTCGCCCAAGTCGGCGCGGACCGCGCGGAACGGGTGATTACCTACTGCGGAGGCGGTATCGCCGCCAGCAACGACGCCTTCATCCTGACCTTGCTGGGCTACGAGAACGTGGCAGTCTACGACGCTTCAATGTCTGAGTGGGCCGCCGATCCATCATTGTCGATGCAAACGGGGCCGATGCCGGCCAGATAGCCAGAAAAACCGTCGTTTAACTCAAACCGTTTATGAGGCGAAAATGACTCAGAAAAATCCATCCCCAAGATTCTCACCCATCCCGGACATCAGCGAACGGGACTCCTTAGACCAGTTTCACAGAGAAGAACTCCACCTCGCTCTGCGCAACCGGGGCATGCCCCTGGAGGCCATGCGCTACCCCATCACACCGTCCGGGATGCACTACCTGGTAATCCACTTCGATATCCCTGACGTAGATGCCGGCCAATACAAGCTTAACGTAGGCGGTCTGGTCTCCAATCCGCTTCGTTTAAGCCTGGACGACATCAAAGCGCGGCCCTCCCGCACCATGGCGGTCACCATGGAATGCGCCGGCAATGGCAGGTCTTTGCTAAATCCTCGCGTCATCAGCCAGCCATGGTTCACCGAAGGAATCGGCAACGCCGAATGGACCGGCACCCCGCTCAAGGGAATCCTAAATGAAGCCGGTCTCAAAAACGAAGCGGTGAACATCGTTTTTTCCGGCGCCGACCAAGGGATCCAAGGGGATGAGGTCCAGGTCTACCAGCGCAGCTTGAACTTGGAAGAAGCCAACCGCGAAGAGATGATGTTGGTCTATGAGATGAACGGGCAGGCGTTGCAACCCCAGCATGGCTACCCCCTTAGGCTTCTTTTGCCAGGCTGGTATGGGATGGCCAGCGTCAAATGGCTCGATTCGATCGAGGCCATTGGCGAAGAGTTCCAGGGATTTCAGATGACAACCTCCTACCGCTACACCCAGGCCAGAGGCGAACCTGGTGAGCCTGTGACGTTAATTCGCGTCCGGGCGTTGATGGTCCCTCCTGGCATCCCGGATACATTAACGAGGAATCGTTTGGCCACCGCCGGGACGCATCTGCTCACCGGCAGGGCCTGGGCCGGCCGTCTGGGAATATCTCGAGTGGAAGTCAGCGTCGACGGTGGTTTAGGTTGGTCCGATGCTACGCTGGGCGAGCAGGCCTCAACCTTTGCCTGGCGACCCTGGTCGTTTGAGTGGAACGCGGTCCCCGGATGGCATACCCTTTCCGTGAGGGCCACCGACACAGACGAAAACGTGCAGCCTATCGAACAGTTCTGGAACGCCCAAGGAATGGGCAACAACATGGCTCAACAGGTTCGGGTATTGGTGGAGTAAAAAGTGGAGCGCACCACCTTTTCATAATTGGCTTCTTTCCCCAAGACCTCCTTCGAGCGTCTCACGGCTGACTAATCGGGTCGTCGGTGATGCCTTTTTCTGCTGTCGGAGACCCTTCTTTCAACACACCGGCCAACCCCAGCAGCGTCTCCCTCAGCTCTCCGGACGTCACAACATTCACTAACGACCCGCGGCCAGGCCCCTTTCTCTAGCTCCCGGACGACACTGATCACAAGTTCCAGGCCCTCCCCGACGGTGTCCAACTCACTTCTGCCGTTACGCTTGATGTCCTGAAGCCGGGCCCCGGCCCATTCCCGGCGCAAGGCAGGGTCACCGGCGATGGTCTCCGTGACCAGGTCGTCGATCGTCTTTTGGGGTATCTTGACGCCTAGCACCGAACCCAGTATCTGGCGTGCTACCACAGGATCCTCTCGCAACAGTTCCCCGTGGGCTCTCTCCAACTGAGGCTCCAGTTTCTTCAGCAGTCTGCCTTCAATATTCTGTGCAGCAGAAGGTTTGACGCTCTCTTTAATTGACCCGACGGTTTCTCATTCGCCTAGCCCGATAAGATCAGCCGTCTAATCGGGCAGTCCCAGTGCAACAGGAGGCACCATGCCCCAGTCCAAACCGGGCAATTACGTCGGCGCAGACCCCTATACCCTAACCGTCTACGACGACATCATGACCACCCGTGGCATCGACGATGTCAACAATTTCTGGAAGCACATCGCCAACCACCCTCTCACACTGAAGCGCGCCTGGGAGAACGTCAAAGAGGCCATGGCGCCTGGGGCGTTAGACTCGTTGACCAAGGAGATGATTTTGTGGCAGTGAACGCCAGCAACGGCTATGAGTATTGTCTCCGCTGCCACACCGACCCCACCCGCAAGCAGGGTTCAACTCACGAGGTACTAGGCAAAGTATTGGCCGTGGTGTGCGTTGCCACCCAGTCAAACATCCTGGCCAACGGCTACCAGGTACCCGTCGACGAAGAATTTTAAGCCACGCCAAGCAAAACGCTAGCCAGTCAAATATAACGGTCCGCCCAGTCGCTAGCTGGCAGCTAGATTTACTAACAACTGTTCGGTGGCTAGGCCAAGCAATAGAAAGTCCTCTCGTTTGAGGGGGCTGTTCTTGTTCGATAGACACCCCACATCGGGAAGCCATAGGGGGTGGGTACTGGTGACGGTGGGGTGTGCTCGGAAGAGTAATCGTAATGGGGGAATTACATGCTTGGAGGTTCAGCGGATATCGCACGGTTTTGTGTGAGATGGTGAAGGAATAGAGATCCAAACATCGCTATCCCAGTTGCCGTTGACGACAATATAAATGTCCAACGTAAACTTCCTGAAGCATCTGCAATCACACCTGCCAATACAGGTGAAATAGTCGTTCCAAGACCGGCTCCTACGGACATAAGACCAAAAGCTGCGGCAGCGAAAGTTCGATTCACGTAATCTCCAGCAGACGCCGCACAAATCACATACGATGACCGTAAGGTCAAACCAATCAGTACGGCACACAGAATAAATGCCCATACAGCAGGAAAAGTCCAGATCAAGCCATATCCCACGGTCTGTAAAAGGAACGTTAAGAAAAAGGCTTGACCGCGGCCAATTCGATCGGAGATTCTACCGGATAGTACGCCACTGATCGCGCCCAGCACCCCCATACATATTACCAACAGACCTGCATCTGACAGATCCACGTCATGTTCCCGTATGATGAACGTTGCAAAGAAAGTGTGGAATACCCCTTGAGACCATCCGGACAAGAAAACTAGGAAGGTCACCATCCAAACCAAGGGGGCCTTATACGCAGCCATCGGCCAACGGCTTCGAGCTGGGCCTATAGGAACCGGTTCAGAGTCGGATTTCACAGCCGGCGGGTTTTTTATGAAGCAAATGGATATTATCCCTATGCCTATAACCAGCAATCCAAAAATGAACCACGTATGTTGCCAGCCATGAATCGGATTCTTGTCTGTCAACCACGGTACAAGTAAACCCGATACCACGAACGCCACACTACCGCCAGCAGAAGCAAAACCTGCTGCGAGGCCCCTATTCCCGGCTTCGAACCACGGAGATAGCAACCCCATCATGGGGGTAAGGGCTGCCCCGCTACCTAACCCTGTTATTATCATAGCCATCATCGCAGTCCAGAAATTATCCGAAATCGCGAGCAATAGCATTGCCACGCCGGCAGCCAAAGTGCTGATTCCGATAATCATCCTGCTTCCGTAACGAGGGGCCAAAGTACCAGCTGCGAACGAGCTTACGTTTCTCACCACCCACCCAACTGTGATCAAAGCACCTATTTGCGTGTAAGACAGGCCTAAACTGGTCTGCATATAGGGCAATGTCAGACTATGGGTGTATTGGGTGAAGCTCGAAGCAAGGTTGACTAAAACAGCTACCAACAATATGACAGCGGAGTACTGGGCCAACCATTTTGGAATACGGTTGTTCAAAATACAGTTATTTGTATGACTGGGATAGTGAGTGGCTCCCCATAATCACTAGGGGAGATAAATCGCTCGACTAGTTTAAAGTTAGAGTACACCACGCAGAATTGCTGGATGGAGAGGCTCTTAAAAAAATCGTTTCCAGCATTTTCAAAACCTTAGGAGTTTCTGATGAGGATGCTTTATTGGGGGCAGACGTGCTGGTTCGGCTGACCTCCGGGGAGTGAATTCACTTGGCGTATCAGTATTGCTCAAACACTATGTCACCGGGTTTCAGGATGGGTGTATCAATCCACGGCCAAACTGGAAGATCATAAGGGAAACTCCAACCACGGCCAATATAGATTCTGACCAAGGCCTTGGAACCATGGACATTGCTATCAACAAAAGTCGGTGTTGGTATGGTGACCGTGGGGAATGCGAGACACCTTGGGATGGCAACGTACCATGCAATGAAAGCGCTGGATCGTGACATGATAGGTGTGTTTATGACGAGTACTCGCGGTGCGGTTCCCGCTAATAACAAGTTGCCTTTTGTATTCGATGCTGCAACCCGTTAAGCCGCATAACAGCCACCAATCGATAGGAACAAGGCAAACTAGGGATAAAGCTTCTTCCAAGCCAGCATTTAATCAAACGGCTGGTGGATTAACCCCATTTCAGGCCAACTGGTTCTGAAGCTTAATGAGTCCGGTGGCTTTTTTTATTGCGCGGCTTGCGATAGGCTTGGCACCTCCTTAGAATTGCGCCGAGAATGCCAGTCCAAATTTACACGACCGGGCAACAACCATCTGCGAGGATATGAGAGATGCTAGTCGAATTGGTCAGTTTGTTAAATGATGATGGCCTCCGTTTGGACGGCGCTTTCTATCCACCCACCAAGGACGCGGATCGGCGAGGGCCGGTGGACGCGGTGTTGCTGATACACGGCTCCAGGGGGAACTTCTACGACGGCGCGACCAAATCGATGGCCGAGGACCTTAGCACCCAGGGTTACGCCTGTCTGCCGCTAAACACCAACGCCCATGACACCGCCTGGTACAACCCAGGTAGCCTCGAATTTAAAGGCAACGCTTTTGAGGTATTGGCTGACACCTGCATCGACCTTCGGGCTGGTATCGATCACCTGACCGAAAGAGGTTACCGGAGCATCGGCCTTTTGGGTCACAGCATGGGATCCGTGCGGGTCGCTTACTACGCAGCCACCCAGGATGATCTTCGAGTGGCCACTGTTGTGGCAGTCTCACCAGTGCGGCTGTCCTACTCCTATTTTACGGAGTCCGAGGACGCTGAGGAGTTTGCCGCCAATATCGAAATCGCCCGCCGGCTTATTGCCAGGGGAGAACCTGAAGGCGTATTTAGAGTTGGCCACCCCATTCCCCAATTGTTTAGCGCCGCTTCATTTCTGGATAAACATGGGCCAGAGGAGAAATACAACCTGATTAACCACGCCCGTGGGATCCGAGTGCCGATGTTGACCTTGAACGGCTCTCTGGAGACCCATAGCCGGTTGCGGGACATGGCCCAAGACCTGGCGGCGGCAGCGGTCAATAGCCCGAAGGCCGAGACCCTGATGGTGGAGGGAGGAGAGCATTCCCTCGTGAACCGGACCACTGAAGCTTCGGATGCCGTGCTCAAATGGCTTGCTGGGCTCACGCTCGAAAGGGCTCGGGTCTAGCCCCCGCTGGACTGTCACCGGAGGACTCAGACAAACTTAAAATGCTTATGGTTTAATTAGGCGCTGGGTGGCATAGAGATTTAGGTATTTTGTACGCAAACGTAAGCATGGTCTAAACTCTTGGAACGTGAAGTCCACACTCTCCAGGCAATGGATTTGGTGGAAGTTTCAGATGGCTATATTCGAGGATACCAATCCGAAAGCATTAAAAGAACTACTTGAACAAATAGAGAAGAGAGACTGCTTTTCCAGGGTCTCATCAATTCCGTTACTTTCGCCATATCATCCATATCAACAACCATCGGTAGCAAAAATGATGCCGGAAAACAAAGACGTGTTTACAACGATATCGGAAGGCGTCCTTACAATCTGTACCTACACGGAGTTCGCACCGTTTTCCTACGAAAATGGAAGAGACATTGTAGGTACCGATATTAACCTACTTAGAAAGTTTGCAGCGAAAACCGATCTAAGGGTCGAGTTCATTAAGAGAGAGTTTCCTGGCCTATGGGAAACTCCGGGCAATGGGGATTGCGATGTGGCTGCTGCGGGAATGATGGAATACGAGGATCGGCGCCTTGGGAGAAACGCTGTATGGAGTGACCCTTATATGCTTGTAAGGAGATCTT
>UINC01001589.1_pt1 | contig 19603 bp, 9 predicted proteins | sample 5385821 | NCBI WGS metagenome assembly UINC01 (sample SAMEA4666929, study PRJEB26691) | marine metagenome | isolation source: Pacific Ocean | place: Pacific Ocean | collected 2011-10-13 | reverse complement strand
AATACTGGACAGATAGGTTCAATATCTGTTGGTTTTGCAAAGATGCCTATAACTCCTGAAATTACTGATACATGGAATGATTTAAATGGCAATGCAAGATATGAACCTGATAAAGGTGACTTTTATAATGACGTTAATGGGAATAATAAGTTTGATCCTATTTGGATAGGAGGATTTCATAATAGTCGCCCTGCACAAGGTGTTAATGATGATCTTTGGGCTAGAGTAATGGTAATAGATGATGGAGAAACCAAGATTGCTATTGTAAGCATTGATGCAGTTGGTTTTATATATGATGATGCTGTAGATATAAGAAAAGAAGTAAAAAAGAATATTGGATGTGATTATACTATAATTTCTAGCACTCATGTTCATCAAGCGCCAGACCTAATTGGAATTTGGGGCCCTAGTTACTTTAAAAGTGGCGTAGATAAAAAATATATGCAGTATGTTAAAAAGCAAACAATTGCAGCCATTGCTACTGCAGTAAAGAGCCTTACTCCAGCAAAACTCAGAATAGGTCAAGATCTAAAAGGTGCAATACCATTTGTTGTTGATTCCCGAGACCCTCAAGAATTAGATCCAGGTATTAGAATTATACAAGCAATCGATAGAAATTCAGAAGAAACTCTGGGTTCATTAATAAGTTGGAGTAACCATCCTGAGACCCTATGGAGTAAAAATCTATTAATATCATCAGATTTTCCACATTATTTTAGGGCTTCTATTGAAAATGGAGTTTTTAATAAGGATACAACTTTGGAAAAAGGAATTGGTGGCATCTCCGTATTTGTTAATGGGGCAGTTGGTGGGTTAATGACGACTAATCCAAGTCACCCTATTGCTGATCCATTTAATGGAACAATGCTTGATGGTGCAACATTTGAAAAAACACAGGCACAAGGGCAACAGCTTGGTTTATTAGCTCTTAAGGCAATTCGTTCAAAAGATGTAGTAGAAATATCAAATTCCAAAATTGCTTTACGTGCAAAAACAATCACAATACCACTTGATAATAAAAATTTTTTACTTGGTTTTATTCTAGGTGTAATTGACCATGGTACAGTTGGATGGTTGAATGTGAAAACAGAAATAGCATCTATACAAATTGGTCCAATATCAATCATAACAATACCTGGAGAAATTTACCCAGAAATTATTAATGGAGGCGTCGTATCACCTTTAGGTCAAGATTATAATATAGATCCTGTTGAGATTCCACCATTGAGATCAATGATGAAGGGTGATTATAAATTTGTTTTTGGATTAGCAAATGATGAAATAGGTTATATCATTCCAAAGAGTGAGTGGGATGAAGTACCTCCCTATTTATACAATCATCATAAATCTCCATATGGTGAAATTAATTCTCTTGGCCCTGAAGCAGGTCCCATAATTCATATGTCTTTAAGTAAAATTCTGGAAGATCAATAATCTTATGAAAAACTGGAAAAAAATCGGTGGAATAATTGGAGGAGTTGGTTGCTTACAATTTCTAATTTTTTCAACGATTGCAATGTTTAATTACAGTGGAGGAACGTCGTGGAATAAGTCAGCAGAAGGTTACACGTTTTGGCATAATGTTATGAGTGATCTAGGAAGAACAGTATCCTATTCTGGTATTTCAAATACTTTTTCAAGCACAATATTTAATACTTCACTGATTTTTTTTGGTATAAGCATAATTATAATTTATCTAAGCATGGGAAAAAGGTTATTGCTTACTGATAAATTTATTTTTTTTATTACAATTTTTGGAATTATTTCTGGAATAGGTATTATTGGTGTTGGCTTAACCCCTGATGATATTTTATCTGATGAACATATGATAGCAGTTTGGGTATGGATATTATCTCTATCTACAGTATTAATTCTAATAATTATATCAAAAATAATTAATCATTCTTATGATAGTTTGTTTTATTTATCATTTGTTTTACTCTTTGCAGTATGTATACACATTGGGCAAGGTCTTTTGGAAATGTGGTCTCCAATTGTAGCCACCACACAGAAAATTGTCGTTTATTTAAATGTTTCTTGGTATTTATTGATTAGCAAAAAAATAATTGATTAAGAGCGTAAAAATAAATTGTAAAACTAACTGAACATTGATCATTTAATTATTGCCAATGTTCCTTTTTGAATCTCTCCAATACTTGAAGCATCAAGAGATTCAACAACCCAAAAATAAATCCCACTAACTACTCTTCCAGATAATGAAATAGTTTCTTGACGCCAAGATTCTTCTGCAGAATTTTCATTTATATGTTTTCTTTCGAAAACAAGATCTCCATTAATACTATATATTCGAATAATGCATGTTTTGGGAAGATTTATGAAACGTAATTTATGCGGGTCTGCAGCATCAGGGTACATATGTAATACATCATTGAAATCTAACCGATACGGATTTGGAACAACTCGTATTGGAATACTCATATTATCAAAAGATGAAGATGAAGCTTGAAATGGAGTAACCGCAATGGGGTTCTTTTGTTCTACAGAAGTCATTCCACTTTCAAGAGAAGGAATAGGTCCAATATCATTTCCATTAATATCAAACCAATGATCATGCCCAGAATCATATGTATGCACACTATAGTAATAATTATAACCTGAGTAAGAAGTTGAGTCTATAAAAGAATATTTTTTAGTATCAGGATTATAATATTTTGGGGATCCAATTGGGATGTCATAAAGGAATTCCCAGGGCCCATAGTGCCAATAATGAGAGGGTGGCCATGATTTATAAATTCTATATCCACGAACATCAAGTGCTTCTGCACCTTCATAGTCAGGATCCATAGCATTTTCAACTTCATTGCTCCAACTTATTTTAATCTGCCCTAATTGGGTATTGGAGAATGAAATCTTTACATCTGGAGGGGGATCAGGAATATTATAATTATTCTTATAGGCGAACTTGGCTCGATCAAAATTTCTAAATAACGATTTTTCACCTAACTTAAGTTCTTCTGGTGCATTTTCTTTTAATGACCATGAAATCTCATCTTCATCTAACCAATCCGCAGCTGAACCACCAACAAATGCGATAACTAATTTTGTTTTTTGACCAGGTTCAAAACGATATGGCCCAAATACAAGGGCATGTGTTCCTAAAGAAGGTTCTTGAGGAGATTTTTTGATTTCATCTTCATTATTACCAATTATCATTTTAAACATCTCTTCATCAGTATGCATCCCACTATTAGGATCTTCATAATCAAATTGTCCATTATTCCCGCCTCGCCACCATTTACAATATATTGGTTGGTTCGTACTTGTAGGTTGTATGAAATCAGATCCTTCTGGCATAAAATCTAAGATTCCCATTCCTATATACTGATATGCTAACAACTGATTTTCAGCTTGACCCTGCATTTCATCTGCATGTGTACTTGCTGCCTCATACTTGTATGGTTGTCCAATATCATTCCAATTAGTACCAATCCAATCATCATCGCGCTGATAAAACATGATATCATCTGTATATAAATCAGTATTAATAGGTTCATCTGCCATAAAAGTGTCTGCTTTAGTGTAGAAAAAAATATCGTCTTGTGTTTGTTCCTTATTATGACGCCAGTCACTCCAATTCATCCCATATTTATCTGCCCATCCGTGCGCCATTGCATTCAAACTAAATGCATTTATTAATGAAAGATATGCTGGGTCTAATGTTTTTGATCCTGTGTTTTCAAAGGTTAATTCCTGAATAATAAAATCATCAAAATCAGGATAGCTCCATGCGTACGCTTTTCTAGTTACACGAATACCTGTTTTAGTTTCCCATTGACTAATAATTATTTCTTCTGGTGAATTATTATGTTCCGTATAATTATGATATCGGTAATTATGTATTTCTACTGGTTCATTTCCACTTATTGTATTATGATAGATGGAATAATTACTTCTCTCAAGATTATGATAAGTAGAGTCCCCCAATACTGATTCTGGTGAATTATTTATATTATATGGTGCAGGCTGTATATCATATGAAACATCTCTTGGTCCAGAGTGAGATACCAAAGTATCTCCTTGTTCATCTATTGCTAGAATCCATACTCCTTGTCCTTTTGAACTTTGAGGTATTGTTACACGAGGAATTTCTATAACATTTGGTTCTCCCGCAAGATAAGCACTTACATCAATAAAATATTCAATGAAGTCAAGAGCTACACGAGACATATTTCCAGGGTAGGTTAAACTTTCTTGAGAATGGCTATCTGACTTAGAGCGATTACCACCCCCATCTAATCCATTATTCCTATAGCTTGACCACATTTTTCCTCTTGTAAGATTACGTGGTCTATATCCCTCTGTCATATCCGCTTGTGCAAAAACGTTATTTAATATGATTATTAAAAAAAATAGGTGTTTTATCATTATATAAATATTTCCACCAGATTATTAATTAAATAAATAAAATATCTTCCATTATAAGGACCAAACCAGTTCATAGTAAATGTTTCGTATTCTTTTAAATCATACCACTTATCATTTGTTATATATCCTATATATCCTCCATTAAAGCTTGTAACCATGATATCATGGTTATTTTGTTTTGCATTGAACTCAATATTATTAACTAACTCTCCAGAAAAATCACATGGTGTGCCTACTAGAATGATATCACCAATTTTTAATAAAGATAAATAGACTTTTGATTGTTCTATTAATTTATTAAAGACCCATGGACGTATACGTAATTTTGTTGAAATTCGTAAATGAGCTTCTCGCAATGGAATATCAAATAATAATGAACCCATACTTTTTACACTTTTTATTTGAATACTATTAATATTTTCATTTGCTAAAGAGAATAATTCCGATGATAGGTTAGATATTTTTTCATAGTTATCAGATCCGTTAATATTTGGAGAATGACTACCTACTGCTCCAGCGCAAAAAGCAGCAATCTTAATATTATTTATTTTCTCTAATGAATCAACAAGTGCTCCTGGGTAATCTCTAGAGTATTTCATTTGTCTATGAGAAAACACTGTAGCATGCGCTGCAAATGATGTTATTAGCCCGATAGAACCATCTTCTTTTTGTATTTTAATTATCCTTAACCATGGATCAGTAGTACCTTTATTTCCTACTAGCCTATTTCGAACAAATCTACCTGCATCATAGCTACCAAATCCAATTTTAGCATGAGATAATTCCTTCTCTGACTTTTTGATAGTTAGAATTATTGAATTTGCTAGGTCATTAACTATTTGCTCATTGAATTCTCCAGCAAATTGATGCCCAATCCAGCTATCACCCCAACCTCCAACAGAGCAATGCGTATGAGTTGCACTCATATATATTCGTGATAAATCATATCCTATTTCAGGAAGTAATAATTGAAGTTTTTTCGTTACTGCAGGTGGAACAATTAATGCGTCTAAAGTAATAACTGCATATTTTTTATATCCATCATCAAAAACAAAACCCCTTACCCATACTGAATCTTGCACTTCAGCTACATATACACCATTCCGTGCGCCGTAACCTGCAAGTGGTAATTTGTATGGAGGCGTAATATTTGTTTTTGCCCAACCAGCTTTAAAATATTTTGCATTATTTATTTGAATGTTTGCGTTAAGACTGTCAATTATTTCTTCCGCAGTTTTAAAATAGGAACTTTCTTCCAGCAATGTATCATCAACAAATGTGATTGTTAATAATAAGAAAGATAGAATAAAAGTTATTATAATTGACGTAATTCGGAATACATACTTCATCAATTCTTCTTTAAATGAATATTCATTTTATTCATTAGGAATAATAGACTATCAGGATAATCAGTAATAATTCCATCAACTTTTTCCTCAATTAATTGTAGCATAATATCTGTTCTATTAATTGTCCAAGGAATAACAGTATAACCATTGTTTTGAAGTTCCGTTACGCTATTACCCAAGTATATTGCATTGTTTGGCATAATTAATTTCCAATTAGGAGAGAAAATATCAATATATCTTTTAGCCTCATTTAAAATTGAAAGACTCGTTCCACCAGTATTCTCAAAATGTATTCCATTTAACCATGGGGAAGGAATAGAGTCATTTAATGATTTGATGGTAGAGTAATCCAGAAGCCCAGCAGTCAAAATAGTTGAATCAATTGATTTAACTATTTCCAATATCTTCCAATCAAAAGATTGAATGTTTACATTATTTGTAGAATTATAAGTATTAACAACTTTGATTACTTCATTAACAAATATATTAATTGGTGCAGTTAATTCTTTTTCAGGATTGAATTTGATTTCAATATTTAGCCATATATTTCTATTCGGATACTCAGTAATTAAATCGAAAACTTCATATAATGTAGGAATTTTTTCACCAGGGATATTTATTCTTGGTGGCTCAGGAAAGCGATTAATATTTGGGTTCAATGATCCACAATCATACTTTTTAATTTCTTTTAGAGTATTATCATATATTAAAGAACTATTTTTACTATCAATAGAATCACCATTTGTATCTAAGCATAAATGGGGATTTATATAAAAATCATGGTAAACGATAGGTACATGGTCTTTTGTAATTACTATATCTAATTCAAGCGTTGAAATACCTAAATCAATTGTACGTCTAAAACCTTCGATTGTATTTTCAGGGAACAGCCCTCTTGCGCCTCTATGTCCTTGAGCATCCAGATAAGTAATATCTTTATTGCATGAAATACATAGAAGTATAGAACATATAAAAAAATAAAACTTTGTTGAATTACTCCTATGGATAAGAGTCATTAATATAATGGGTATGTTTAGAAAGATCCGCCAATTGAGAAGCGGAGTGGCGGATCAAAGTATTCGACGAAATTTGAGTAAGATATATCAATAATGACTTCTCTACTACCTAATCCTAGTTTTAACCCGGCACCTATTGTCCAATCTTCTGTATCATAGTAAAATTTGTACCCTCCTCTTAAAGCAATCATATCGGCTATCCACATTTCTGTTCCTAGATGGTATCTATCACGATAATCAGTTGCAAATGCGCTTTCCACCGAAATAATCCATTGGAATGGACTACCTTCTGATCCTACAATGCTCATTGCTGTATTAATATTAAAATAGAGAGGAAGTTTAAATTTATCGGATAAAAATTTTGCTTCGGGACCAAAATTCTTCATGATCATAGCTAATGTTAAATCTCGAAAGCCAGTTCTATAATATGTAGAAAAATCAGCAGTAATAGCTGTGGCTTTATCAATATCAATCTTTTCTTCTAAGTATTGACCTTTGAAACCAAATGATAAATTATCAGTTAATTTAATAGCATAGGCAATGGCTAGGGCTAAATCCCCAGCATCAATCATTCTGCCAGTTCCCTCAGGATCTAACACAGTTGTTTCTTCAAAGTCTTCTGTATCAAATTTTATAATACTAAAACCAAGAGCTCCATTACGACCCAGGGGTTTAGCAATGGCTCCTGAAATTATACTTGAATTAACTATCCAATCTGTGTGATTAAAATTAAATACAAATTGATTTAAGTTTGTTAATCCTGCTGGATTATAAAAAATAGTTGTTACATCATTTGCAATTGCTGTGAAAGCATCTCCCATACCAGCAGCACGAGCTGAAGGACTAATTTTTAAAAAACCAAAACCTGATTTGCCCACTCTTTTAAATTCATCCTGTCCAATAATAATTCCGCTTAAAAAACAGACAATGAATATTATTTTAGAAAGTTTTCCCATAATATTATTTAACCACTGCTAAGGTTCCCTTTTGTATAGTTCCAGAACTTTGAGGATCAAGAGATTCAACAACCCAAAAATAAATACCACTAACAATTCTTCCTGAAAATGTTATTGTGCTTTGTCTCCATGCAGATTCTGCCGATGATGCTTTTTGATGCTCTGTCTCATATACTAAGTCTCCTGAAGTGGAATATATACGTATCATACAATGCTTTGGTAAATTAATAAATCTAATTTTATATGGATCTGCGACATCTGGATACATGTGAAGTGGGTCCCGGAAATCAAGGCGATAAGGATTAGGCACAACCCGAATCGTTCCTTTCATTTGATCATAAATCTGTGCAGAAGGTTGAAATGGAGTAACTGCAATCATATTTTTTTGTTCAGGGGCAACATATCCGCTTTCTAATGATGGGATAGACCCATGATCAACACCAAACATATCAACCCAACTATCGTGACCTGAATCATAAGTTCTTACATTATAATAATAATTATATCCTGCATAAGACTCTGTATCTATAAAAGTGTATTTACCAGTAGTTGAATCATAATAATTTTCATCTTTTAATACTATATCAGCAACTTGCGCCCAAGGACCATAATGCCAATCAAAAGATGGCGGCCAAGCTCTATACACCCGATATCCTTCAACATCTTTGGCCTCAGAACCTTCATAATCCGGGTCCAAAGCATCATCAGCTTGATCATCCCATGAAATAACCATTTGTCCTAAAGAATTATTTTTGAAATTAATTTTAACATCTGGGGGGGGATCTGGTAAATCAAAACCCATATCATAAGCAAATTGTGCTTGTTTGAAATTTTTTATAATTGAATGTTCTCCATCTTTAAGCTGATCTTTTGATTCTGGTTTCATAGACCATGTCAATTCATCTTCATTATTCCAGTCTGCACCAGATCCAGCGACGAATGCAATTACAATTTTTCCTTTTTCTCCAGGGTTTAAAGAGTATGGACCAAAAGCTAGTGAATGAGTAACTAGCATAGATGAATCTGGATTTTCTGTATTATCATTATCAGAACTTCCTATAATCATACGGTACATTTCTGCATCTGTTTGACGTCTATAAGTTGGTTCCTCATAATCTTCTTGATTAGAATCCCCGTTTTTCCACCATTTAAAATTATATGGTTGATCTAAACTTCCTGGGCTAACATAATTTTCGTTAGGATCATTAACATATGGAGGATTTACATCTAAAGGTCCAAAGCCTATATATTGATAGCCCATTAATTGACCTTCTATTTGTCCTTGAAACTCATTGTAGTTTGATAATTGAGCGAAATTAGACGCAAATGGTTGTCCAGTATCATCATAGGAAGTTCCAATCCAATCATCATCTCTTTGATAACAGAAAACTAAATCATTGTACTCATCAGTACTTTCAGGGTTATCTGCAATATAGTTTGGTGCTTGGGTATAGTAGAACCAATCATCTTGTGCTGATTCGCGATTTACTCTCCAATCACTCCAGCTCATTCCATTGCCCCTTGCCCATTGATGACCTCCACTTGATACGCTAAAACTATTCAAAAATGATATAAATGTATCTGTTAATATTTTTGATCCTGTATTTTCAAATATTATTTCTTGAATAATAAAATCATCAAAATTCTGATAGCTATAAGCATATGCTTTTCTTGTTACTAAAAGACCAAGTTTATTTTCCCACTGTGCTAGTATTATTTCTTCAGGGAAATTATCATAAGGGATATAATCTCCATACCGGTAATTATGAATTTCAATTGGTTCATTGCCAGTAATATCTGTATGATAAGGAGAATAATTTGAACGTTCAATATTATCCCCCGTTGAATCACCAAGTGAAGCTTCAATTTCATTTGCAATAGGATATCTTTTTGCGCTTACATCATTCGTTACATCTCGAGGGCCAGAATAAGAGACTAATGTGTCTTCTCCATCTGCAATACCAAGAAACCACAAACCAACACCTCTGGCATTCTGAGGATTACATACTCTAGAAACATCAAGTATATTAGGAGCTTCAGATAGGACTGCTTCAATATCTAGCCAATACGCCATAAAGTCTTGAGCACGACCAGCATTTCCAGGATATTCTAATGTAGTTTGATCATGGCTTTGATATCGTGGAGTATTTCCACCACCTTGTAATCCATTATTTCTAAATGTTTCCCATAGCTTTGCTCTAGTTAGAAGTCTTGGAGTAAACCCGCTAACTGGATCAGCTTGAGAGAAAAGAGTATTGTATGGTATCAATAAGATTGTCAGTAATAAGTAACTATAAAACTGAGCATCTATTCTTGGACTTTTCAATTATCTAACTAGAATTAAAATGATGTTCTAATGCCCACTTGAATTTCTCTTGGAGACCCATGATACCGTGTATTTGCATAGAAATCACCATAGTCTTGATACTGTTTATTATCTGGTCGAGGCGTTTCCATTCCCCATCGTATAAACTCTCCAGGTCCATATATAGAACTAAAACTTCCATCTCCTCTGACATCATGTTGGTTAAATAAATTAGATATTTGTATATACAATGTTGCTCTGGAATTATTTTTCTGAAATACTACTTTTTCAAAAGACATATCTGTTCTAGTTGTAAGCGGTCCATTTCGCCATTCGGAAGCTCCTCCAATAGGAGAGTATTCAAAAGGAGTTCCAGTAGACATGCGATATATAATGTTTGCTGTTATATTACCAAATAAACCCATGGGGCCAAATTTATCAGGAGTGGAAATAAACAATTGAGCCTTACCATAATTTCTGATATCAGCATCCGGTTTTGGCTCTTCTTCTGTGCCACCCCAAAATTGCACATAATGTAAACCGGTATTTCCAGCATCAAGTATTTCCATACCTAGAGATCGTAAAGAATCAAGAAACGTATTTGCTTTGCTGGCATATTGGCTAGCAAGGAATACCGGAGCCAGTGGTCTTGGCGTTTCAGATCCATCATCATTCGTACTATACATTGTCCAGAATCTTCCATCAGCAACAAATGCTGAATCTGGTATCCAAAATTGACTACCCACACCAGCTTCTCCTTTTACTGCCCACTGTATATTATAAGCAATATTGAATCCAAAGTAATTATTGAAGTTTTTCTTTAATGATAATTCAAATCCTTGAATATCTTCATGAATTCCATTCCCAGCCATGTGTGTAAATTGGAAATCAAACATTTGTTTTGCTGGATCCCACCAATTTAACTGAACCGTTCCGGGGCTAGATACTTGGTTACTGGAGCTTTTATAAAATGTTGATAGAGCTAAAATGTAATCAGAATAGAAATTCCAATCAAAACCTAACTCAAAGCTGATTGTTTTTTCATAAGTTAGTCTAGGGTTTCCAAAGAATCCTTCTTCCAGTTTATTATATAATTCAGCATCATCGTTTAGATTGTTATTATTATAATCTGAATCTCTTGTTCCGTCATTCACCCAACGTTCACCATACATTGTATAAAAGCTTGCAAGCTGATAAATATGACCATAAAAAAAATGAATCATTGATCGATCAGTAATTGGGTGTGCCACACCAATTCTTGGACTCCAGGCAGTAATAGGTTTTGTTTTTTCTAGTAATCCGAATGATTCTAGAGAGTCATAATTAAATCGTGTAAATGTATCAAAAAAATAATCAGAGGCAGCCATGGCTGTAGTTAAAGGATGTTTTACTGAAGGATCAAAATGATCCATTCGGATACCTGCATTTAACACAAGACCTTTGTATTCCATTTTATCTTGAATATACCATGCAAATTGTTTTGGTCTAATTGGGTCACCTGTGCGATGATGATGACCAATATAATGTAACTCACGTTTATTTAATTCATCAGAATAATTACGAGCCCATACACTGTAATCTATATAGTCGATTCCTGTTTTAAGAAGATTATTCTTATTAAACTGAGTAGTAAAATCAAATTTAACTTGGAAACGGTTGCGCGATCCTTCATTGAAAGCATAAACATCTCTTGGCAAATTGAACCAATTATCTTCATCTTTTTTTATTTCCATTGTTGAATCAGGAGTTTCTTCAGGTGTTTGTGAATTAAGACTCTTGGAAATTCTTAATTCATAGAATGTTCTTTCTGATAACATATGACTGATTGCCATATAATTCATTTGGTCATTATTGATGATTTTTCCAGAAGAAGAACTTCCCATGGGTAAGAATATATTTTTTCCACCATCACCCATTCCTTTAATTCCTCCAACATTCGCTATTGAATGGAAGCTCCAGTTTTCAGAATATACTCCACCAAATTTTATCGAAATTTTAGGATGTAGGTTTAAAGATAATTTCCATGTTCCTTCAAAGTTTCTTGGAGAGTAAGACAAAGGGCTGATATTATTAATTCCATTTTTATTTGTTCGCCCTCCAAGAAAAAAAGACACCCCCTTCATTAATGGTCCTGAAATATTTCCCTGCAGTGCATAACCGGCAAAGTTTTTGTAATCAATCCTTTTATGTACAAGTTCACCTGTTCTACTATCAACTTCATTTACCCATTCTGGATTGTCCCATTGCATTTTTCCTTGGTGAATTGCAGCATCATAAAAGTCTGGACCCCAATGATTTGCACCACCAAATTCATTGGTATATTCAAAATTTCCATGAAATGAATCTGCGCCTTCTTTTGTAACAATATTGATTACCCCTGCCTGTGCATTGCCATATTCAGCGCTAAGTCCCCCAGTTATGATGGAAATTGATTCAATATCATATTTTCCTACACCTGTAAAATTATTTAAGGTCAAACCATCATTGCTTGTCATCTTGACACCATCAACATAGTATACAACATCAGCTGCAATAGAATTCATATCTCCACCACGGATCATGCCTCGGCCATTTACATCCATACCCGGTTGCAGTGAAATTAAATCTGCAACCGATTTTACCATAACCGATCTTTCAATGTCGTCTGAAGTCACAATATATTCACTGAAGGTACGATCAACTTCCACCTTTGGCTTTTCTGCAGTTACCTTAACTTCATCCATTCCAATAGCTTCTTCGTATAAAACAAAGTTGACTTGCGTGGTTCTATCGGAATTGACTTTTACTTCAGTTGTTGTTATGCTTTTGAAGCCAATCATCTGAGTAGATAGGCTATATGTTCCAGGGGGCATGTTTAGTATAATATAAAATCCATTTTCATCTGCAGCAGCACCTCGATTCGTGCCTAATACCATAACATTTGATCCAGGTAAAGGCTGGCCATCTTGGTCAGTGATTGTGCCTTGGATTTTACCTGTTATACCAGCGTAGGATATTGTATACCCGACAACCAGTATTAAGGCTAAAGTATTTTTAATTGTTCTTGTCATTTTTTCTCACTTATTAAGTAGAAAAAAAAAGACCGCCAGTTTCCTGGCGGTCTTTACACAAGATTTATTTAACCAGTAATAATTTCTTTGTTTGAGAAAAATTACCAGATTCAAGTTGGTAGAAATATACGCCTGTTGGCATGCTTGCTGCGTTCCAGCTTACTGTATGTCCACCAGCTTGCATAACTCCATCAACTAATGTAGCTATCTCTTCACCCATAACATTGAACACAGTTAGTTTTGCATTCGCTGTTTCAGGGATGTTAAATCGGATATGTGTTGTTGGGTTAAATGGGTTTGGATAGTTTTGACCAAGTTCATATCTAGTAGCAATTGGTGCATTATCAGAAATCCCCAAACCTGCTGGTCTATCATTATACCATATTTCATCTATTTGAACTGAAGAAGAGTCATCATCTGTAACGCCTACAATAATAAACGTTGGAGCCTCAGTTGTTGTCAATGCTTCAAAAGAATATGTAGCAGTATCTGGCATTGCTTCACCATCTGCCCAAGCCGTTATACTAACATTTTGACCTTCTACTACAATTTTCTGCCAGTGCCATTCACCATAGGCGATTGCAGCATTTGGAGCTACATTACTCTCATTTGTCTGGAACCAAAATTCTCCAATAGCACCGGGGGCAGCTGCAACTGTATGTACTGCTAGATTAGTGAGAAATTCAGGATCAATTTTTACACAAACATGATATTGATCATTTGTCGTTGGTGTACCAGTAGTCATAAAACGAGCTTTCACATATATTTCAGCTGCAGAAGGGGTGATCTCAGCATTTTCATCCATGCTTTGGTCAATTTGTAGCCAACTGGTAGTGTTTCCAAAAGGATCCTCTGCTCCAACCAACGTTAAATACCCATCAGCGACACTGGCAACACCCCAGCCCCACCAACTCCAGGTCATATCACTAGTAAGCGATAAAGCAGCAGTTGGTTCCGCTGCAGTTTCAAAAGTCTCAGACCATCCGGCATTTATATTGCCTGTGCTTAAGACCATGATTAAACAAGCTATTATCGTTTTTTTCATTTATTTGTACTCCTTAGGTTGTTTATTTGATTAGTAATTATAGTTAAATCCTAAACCAATTGTCAAGAACTGTAAAGGCATTACTTCTTTTAAGCCCCAATCTTCAAATGGTCGCAAGTAACCAATGGCAGCATTGTAATTGATATCAATAATCAAGCTTAAATTAGCATTTAATATTGTTTCAAATCCAAATCCAACATTTGCACCCCATGCATAACGTTTGTCTGCAATGGGAGAAAGCTGAAATTCCGTATCCAATGGTTTTTTTGACTGACCAGGATAAATCAGGCCACTAACCTCATGATTATAATAATAAAGTCCTAATCCATATGAGGAAAATGGATTAAGCTTTCTTTTTCCAAATGATCGAGTTTTATCAGGAAAATAAATTCGCGATTTGATTATAAAATCTACCCAGTCCATATTTGCATTTGCATCTGGGCTTTTATAATTATTACGATCTACCACCCAATAAAATTCTCTATCAGAAAGAGAATTATCACTATATAACTGATAGTGAAATTCAATTATAGTTTTCGAGTTTTCATTATTATCTATAATATATTGTAATCCAAGTATAGGGGCACTGTTATACCAACTATTTAAGCCGGATACAGGAATACCAGTACCTGTCATGATAGAAAAAGATTGGTTTGCTGTTACAGATTGGACTAGGAATACATTAGATAAAATAAATAAAAACAAAAGAGAAGATATATTGGGAATGATAGCTTTATTCATAAATCTAAATCTTATGTCCATATATATTAGGTTTGTTTAATGTAAAAATTTATTATAGAAAAATCAAGATAAGCTAGATTTACATATTGCATTTAATCGTTTTCATTTTAATAGAATCATTTTTTGGGTTAAAATTCTTTTTTCAGCTATTAGTTTAATAAAATATATACCTGATGCGACATTTCTTCCGCTCCAATTTTGTTGATAAAATCCAATTTCATGTTCATGGGAAACTATCGTTTCAACTAAGCGTCCATTGATATCAAATATATCAATATTAATAAATGATTTATTTGGCACTCCATAGGATATGGTCGTCCTATGATTAAATGGATTGGGATAGTTTTGATTTAAAATATAATCTGTTGGAATTAATAATTGAATTTTTTGAGTTCCTGATGAGATAATTTTCTGATTTTTATCAAAAAATTTATATTTTATTAATGCCTCACTGGGAGCATCTACTGATGCATTAATTGAAATTGTTCTATTAATATCATCTGGCTCTACAAGACCAAACTCTAATAATATTTCACCTTTTTCATTTGAATTTTTTAATAGAGTAAGATTTTGAGGGCCAAAAGAAGTATGTTCAAGATCTACGCTTCCTTTTCCTGGATCATATTTAACATATAATTGTCCTGAAATTGCTTCCGCTGGTATATCTTCAATAAAATCATGCCAATCCATAGGTGAACCAATATGCATAACATCTAATGGCTCGAAACCAAACTTATCAATAAACCATGACCACATTCTGATGAAAGTCATTCCATCATCTAAATCATATTGATGATCAAGATGTGGTACAAAGTGCGGTATTTGACCTGTGGTTGGCCCCAAACCGTTAAATATTGCTTCAGAATCTGCAAGCCAAAATGTCACAAAACGTGTCAAATCTTCAATGTCAATTCTTCCTGAAGTATCATAATCACCTAATGCTGGAGTGTAAAATTCATAGCTAAAATCCACGGCTTCTAATCCTGCACTATCTGTTAAACCTTTTATGGTAATAGTAATAGTATCTAAGCTTGCCATTGGCTTATTTAAGGTCAATTGAAATTGCCTTGCATCTGAAGATTCAGTGGTATCCCATGATAATGAATTATAGTGTCTTGCAGAAATTGAATAGTTAAATGATTGTATTGGTTCTGAAAAGGTAATGTTTATTGGTTGATCAGTGCTTGAGCTAATGGAGGAACCGTGTGCAATAGAAATAGAACTAACTGTTGGCACCAATTGATCTGATAATTGCAAAGTATCAGTAACTTGATCTAGACGTAAACTATTACCTGCAATATCAAATACGGAGCTACCATTGGTTGCCCGTATATATAATTGTTCATGACCACTTGGTGTTGCATCATAAGATAAATAACATCTTAAGATCTTTTCTCCTCCAACTACAGGAAATTGGTTTTCATTTGTAATGAAATCCACGATCGCGCTTGCAGCATTTCCATTGTTTTGTATAAATACAATATCAAAATCATTGGGAGCGACAGGAACCGTAACTTCATACGCTCCATATACCCCTTCTGTAACTGAAAACTCAACATACGAATTATCAATAGCTATCACTGCACTTTGAGATATAATTGTTGGTGGTAATCTATCTGGCAATAATACTCTTTCACTAATTGTATTTTGAGGCATTTGGTTATTCGCGGGGTCATATATTGGATTAGCAGGTCCTGCAGGACTAATCGTCATTTCTTCAACTCCACTAGGCGATAGATCAGTTACAAAACCAATTCTTACTATTTTTTCACCACCCACTAGAGGTTCTTGATTATTATTTGTAATATTTACAATTGTCGCTTCTGATGCATTTCCATTATTTGGATAAACTGTAGCTTGAAAATGATTTGTGCTTACAGCCCCAGTGGCGCCTACATTATTATACATGTCTTCGCTTGATGTAATAGCTACAATACTGTCTGCAATAATATTGATATCATTGATTGTAGGTACTAATCGATCAATTAATGTCAGATTAACTGTACATTCCGAAACTGAAAGTCTGTTTCCAAGAGAGTTACATATCGCATATGCATTTGTAGGAGCTATTTGAATTGTTTCTACTCCACTTGCTGGTGGAGAACTAATATTTAATATTGCTCTTATCGTGCTTTCGTTTCCTGATAGAGGAGAGCCATTCGTTTTCGTTAATGAACTAATGACAGCATCATTTGCATTTCCACTATTCTGACTAAAGCTAATATCAAAATCTGTTACCTCTACGCCGCTTGATGTGTCACTTGCACTAAAAATACCTTCACTAAACTCTAATTCTACATATACATTATTATTTTCTAAGGAATTTCCTGTTAAACGAGGATAGGGATTTAACGTGATTTCGTTTGTGCTGTTATTTGGAAAAGCTAGCGGATTTCCAAAGCCATCAAAAATTGCTTCATTACCATTTGTAGTAATAGTAAATGTTTCTTCTCCACTTGGAGTTCCATCAATACTTAAATATACCCAAATACTATCTTCTCCACCTAATAAGGGCCCTGATGGGCCGGGACGTTGCAAATCTACCATTGTTACATCAGTCGCATTTCCACCATTATGGGAAAAATCCAAAGAGAAATCTGATAGCTCAAGGGATCCTGTCCCATTATTATTTGTGTATACACTTTCAGAAAAGGAAAGAATAATAAATGCATTACTAGTGCTAATAGAGTCGGATTGTGTATTTATTATAGGTGGTGAAATATCTCGGACAGAATAATTTGCTGTATAAGTATCTATTTGATTATTTGATAAGTCTTCAAGACTATCTAAAAGTGTAATCCTAAGCTGTCTCATTTCTGTTAAGCTTGAATTGGGTATGATAGTGATTACGTTATTATCAATACTTGCAGAAAAGGCTATAGTCTCCTCATCTCCATCTGTATATGCTATGGAAATCATATTATTTAAATCTATATTTGTAATGGTCGAGTCATTTAATAGCCGAATTGGTTCTGATGCCGTTAGTGTGAATTGATCAGTTGGTAAAATGGCTTCTCCAACATCAGGATTAAAGGATAAGCTGGGCGGAAGTTGGTCTACTAAATTTATTTCGATCCCGGTCGTATCCAATAATGGTACGCCAATCATGTTAAAGATAGAACGCAATGATGCCGGTTTAATGATTGCCACCTCGCTTCCACTTGGTAATTCGTTATATTCTATATTTAACCTTATTGCTTCTTCTCCGCCTTGAAGAGGATTGCCCAATAAGTTTGTAATCGAAGTAAATCCCGCCCCAGTGGTATTTCCACCATTGGATTCAATAGTTATTTCAAAATCAGAAATTTCCAGACCGATACCATCATCACTATAGACATCTGCGTAAGTGCCACCATAAACTTCCTGGTTAAAGTAATAATTTATACTATTTAAACTCTCTGGAATTCGTGTTGAATCTACAAGCAATGAATAACCTATCATTGTAGCAACAGTTGTACCAGTCGTTATTGGGGGTCTGTTCCGGTCATCAACTACCACGTAATAATCACCAGCTTCCAGTTCTATTCGAGGTAACATATTTGCACGATTTGGTATTAATATTCCTGAAATGCATTCAAATGGATATATTTCCGATGTCCCATTGGGGTAAACAATATACCAGTTAGAATCATCTTGATAAAATATCCAGCTTGATATATCACAATCATTAAAAATTGCAATTTGAACGTCCAAAGTCGTTGAATCATCACAAGTGGTAATATAAATCGTGCTTGGTTCCGTTAAGGTAAGTTTATATGAATAATCATTACTGTCTCTTCCGTTTATATTTTCCATTGCATCAAAAGTATCAAAATCCCAATTATCACCGGAAATATTAAAGTCGGATATATGTTTAAACGGAAAATCTGCTTCAGTTAATTCTTGATCATAGCATTCACTTTCACCCACTTGATTAAGGGTGATTACACCTGAAGATGAGGTATCTTGCATTGGTGTACCACCGCCATCATAAAGTGTGCTACTGTTAATAGGGCCTATTTCAATCGTCTCAACACCAGAGATAGGGGGCTCATTTTCAATATTAAGATTTACCCGGACTAAAATCTCACCTCCTTCTAATGGATTCCCATCGGTTTTGCTGATTGATTCGATAGCAACTGCAGTTACATTGCCGTTGTTTTGGTTGAAATCTATTATTAAATCATTTTGAAATATTATATCTTGAGCATCCCATGGAAATTCATTACTAAATACAGACTCATTAAAGGTTAAATCAATCCAGTCATTTTCTTGGTTCAATTCAGTAGATACGACATAAGGCGCTTGACTGTATTCAATTGTAATTCGAAATTGACCAGTAGATCCACTATATCCATCTACAACTATATAATATGCAGTCGTATCATCCCCATCAAGAGGAGCAAGTTCATATTCATATATTATTGGACGATAATTAGCAGATGTTCCAAATACAGGAGCTGCAGCTTCAGTGCATGCGGCAGTATCTTCACCAAAACAGTCAGTTTGAGCAGTTGGTTCTTGCGCTGCAGTAGGATAACGACATGTGGATGGAGCATGATTTCCCGAACATGTTTCATCGAGAATATAAACTCCCATCTGGGCATCGTAATTTGTTTCTGTATGACATAAAGAAAGATCTATTGTTATTGGTTCATGTACATTAAGAGTAAATACGATATCTTCGCCATTTCCTCCACCATCCGCTGAGACATCAACATTATCACCACCACCAGCATTTGTTGTATCTAAAGAAAAGGGAATTTGATCTACAAT
>UINC01001588.1_pt1 | contig 19623 bp, 19 predicted proteins | sample 5385821 | NCBI WGS metagenome assembly UINC01 (sample SAMEA4666929, study PRJEB26691) | marine metagenome | isolation source: Pacific Ocean | place: Pacific Ocean | collected 2011-10-13 | reverse complement strand
TGTATAACCACCTTCTGAGGGTCCTCGGGTTGGCGTTGTTCCTGTTTGCGGCGCTATTGCTTCGGGACGGGTTCCAGCGTCTCGGAGCGGTTTTCTGGTGATCGTGTTCTGGTTTAGCTGGGTCCGTTCTGTGAATGCGCGTCGTTCGCTAGACGAGGGCAAGGATGCGTTACACCGCTCAGATCGTACCCGTGGTGGCAATCAGGCACGACGTGGGAATGACTAGGCGGGGTCGGCGCCACTTTTTTGTGTCACGCGGAGGTCCGAAAAGCTCGCACTAGTAGGCCAGTCGTCAACGTCGAGTTTACCTACTCGGGCAGGGAGGCGATGGGCGGATTGAGCAGGCGCACGTTTACGATGCCGAGTTCTACCCGGCGGTTTCTGGCATGCGCGTCTTCTGTGCGCCCCGGGTCAAGTAGTTGCGACTTGCCGAGGCCTTCGACGGTGAACAACTCGGCTGGGAGGCCGGCTTCGATCAGGTAGTCGGCCACCGATTGAGCCCGGCGCTCGGAAAGTCGCTGATTGTAGGTTTCGGCCCCTCTGGCGTCGGTGTGACCGCTGACAGTGACAGCGAAGTCGTCGGCGGTGAAGAGGATACCGGCGATGCGCGATAGGATTTCTCGGCTCTCTGGACGGAGTACGGCTTGGTCGAAATCGAACTTCAGATAGGCCTCGTCAAGACTCATCACCAGCCCCAGTGCCGTGCGTCGGGTGTCGGCGATTCGTCCGAGCGCCTCGGTCAGTCGGTTCATTTCCTCGGCAGCGACTCTTCGCGTTTCTTCGGCTTCTTCCCGTGCCAGTCTGGCCTCCGTCTGGGCATCCAGTGATGCGCGTTCGGCGTCCGCGGCCCGCTGATCAGCGACGGAGGCTCGTTGCCCAGCGTTAGCTGCTTCCAACTGCGCGAGTTCCGCGTCTTCTGCTGCGCGTTCGCTTGAGATCGTTGCGTCACGCGCCGATTGCTCAGCCGCCACCGCACGCCGCCGCGCTGCCGCGGTGTCTTCGGTTTGTTGCCGGACTGCCACTTCTAGGCCGTCGATCTCATTCTTTAGGTGCTCGATGTGGAGAAGCGCCAGGTGCACCCCATAACCGCCCGCTCCCAATAGAACGGTGGCAAGGAGGGCTACGATCACTTTCAGTCGCGTATGGGAGTTCCGCACGGCGGGTGGGGAGGTGATAGACGACATAGGTAGTTTCGGTTCCCGTGGGGTCTGAGTCAGAGACTGGCGGGCCGCACCTCACCAGATCATAGGCGTACAACGGCCCCGTCGACTACCGGTTTACTTACAGTTCTCGTACCGGACGGCTCCCCACGAGGAAACCAGCGGCAACCAGAGATAGCAGCACGCCGTTGGTGGCGATGACCGCTGGGGCCGAGAATTGGGAGATGAAATAGCCGCTGACGAGGCTGCCTAGTGGCATGCCGCCGCGGAACGCCACCAAGTAGATACTGATGACGCGGCCCCGAAGTTCATCCGGTACGGCCAGTTGCACCAGAGAATTGGTCAGCGAAAAGATCATGAGCAGCGCCGTTCCGCCCAGAAAGAGCAAGACGTAACTGGCAGCAGACATCGGCAGAAGTGCGAACATGGTGACGATTCCCCCAAACACGATCTGTACTAGTAACAGGGTTCGTCCCATGTGTTCGAAAGAGCCCAACCAAGCGACGATGAGTGCGCCGACCACGGCGCCGCCTCCGAGCATGGTCATCATTTGACTGAGATGTGCAGCGTCGTCGGCGAACACCGGGAGAAACGCTCTGAGCGGGAGAGCCAATGAGGTCGTTGCGAACGCCAGCACGGTAAGGGCGAGGAGCGCGCCGCCGTCGCGTACATACTGCAGTCCCCCTTGCAATTCAGTGAGGATTCGTTGTCGAGTCGTCGGGGCAGGCGGCGGTACGCGCAATCGCCAGAGCACGATGATCACGACAAGGAAAGAGAGCCCGTTCAGTCCGAAACAGGCGGCCATACCGAAGGCCACAAGCACGACGCCGCCGATAGCTGGGCCGACCGCCTGCGCAAGATTGAATTGAATCGAGTTCAGCGCCACCGCGTTGGGTAAATGCTGACGTGGTACCAGCGATGGGATTAGCGACTGAAATGCTGGGCCGCCGAACGCCTGCGCCAGCCCGGCGACGAACGACAGGGCCAGTATGTGACTGACGCTGGCCACGTCGAAGAACACAATGGTAGTGAGCGTCAAGGCGCAGACCATTTGCACCGCCTGCGATCCCATCAGCAGATAGCGACGGTCATGGCGGTCGGCGATGACCCCGCCGATCAATGTGAACAGTAGTAGCGGTAGTTCGGCGAGGAATGTGTTGAGTCCAAGGAAAAACGCCGAGCCGGTCATGCTAAGGATCAGCCACTGTTGCGCGAACCGCTGAATCCAGGTGCCGACGGCGGAGATGAAGGCCGCTAGCCACATGTGACGGAACTTGTCGAATGTGAACGCGACCCCGAGACGGCGAAGTACGGTGTGCGCAAGTCTCGGAGTAGGGGGTGACGGTCGGCCCGTGTCCGGCACGGTTACCGGTTCGGCCACTGAAGATACAGCCCTTCACCGAGGAAGATGATGCTGGTCCAGAGTCCCTTGGCGAGTCGAAAGAAGAGCACCGGCCCGAGAGCAGCGACCAAGAGTCGGATGCCGAGTTGCTGGGACATCGTCAATGCGGAGAACGCGTTCGTGACTAGATAGCCCGAGACCGCGAGTAGAGCAGAGAGGCCGACGTTGATGTAGATCGCGCCGAACGATTGCCCGGGCTCGCGTTCGAACCGTTCACCGCAGGCAGAGCAGTGATCGTACGTGCGGAAAGCGGTTCTGAAGAGCCGCCCGTGTCCGCAGCACGGGCAGCGAAGTTTTAAGCCGCGACCGAAGATGTCGAGAATTTCAAGGAACAAGGCAATGCTCCAGTGTGAGCGCGACCGCCATGGTAACACCAGCGTTCGGTCTTCCGGGTCCGCTGTTGCGCTCGTGCGAGTATTCGGTAAAACGATGAGCGTTGACCTCGAGACCTTTCACTCCCCTTTCATTTTTCGACCCGCCTACCTGGGGTATCTGAGCATTTCGCTTGATCTCCGAGACGGCACGCGCTAATCTTATGGGGCGAAGAAAAAGCGAATTAGGGGAAAATGCAATGTTTATATGTCTTTTTGCTCCACCCAGAGGTTTCGCATTCCGAGCTGACGACGGCATTCCGCGTGCGAAGCTCGTGACGGATCAGCTCGTTTGTCTCGGTCGCGTGCACTCACCGCGGATTGAGATTCATGGTGACAACCTCGTGGTGTTTGAGGTCACCGGACTCCAGGGTCGTTCCGGGGGGGCGCGGGCATTGGGAGCCGCTCTACGACGGGCGGCAGCGGACCAGGGGCTGTATCTCAGGATGGCAGTTGCGTCGAGTCGGACCGTGGCGCTCCTGGTTGTGCAGGAGCGCGGGGGGCTTACTGTGATCGAACCGGGGCAAGAGGTGAACGCGTTGTCGGGCCTTTCGCTCGACGTGATGCGGACGCTAGCCAATCGTCAACGTCAAGGCCTGACGCCCACGAGGCAGGTGCGGCGCAAGGTGACCGAGGCGACGTTAGCAATTCCGTTGTTTGCGTTGCTCTCAACTCTGCGTCGGTGGGGCTTGAGCACACTTGGCGATCTGATGCGCATGTCTGCCGCCGAGTTGTCCGAGCGCTTGGGGCCCGGGGGGATGACCTTACAGGGGATCGCGAGAGGCGAAGACGTAATGTTGGTCCAGTCCTCGCCGGTGACGACGGTCGAGTCAACTTCAGTGTTGGAGTGGCCGGCAGAGGCCAACAGACTCTCCGCGCGTGTGGCGTGTCAGACTTGGGTGCCCGTTCCCGACCACGCTGTTGCCCAGGAACAGGCGTTTGGGCTCCGTCGCAGCGCCTGAGCCTTGCCAAGGCAGCGTAGCTTCTTGGCCAAGGCGAGTGTGCAGCTTGCCAGGTGAAAGCGCAGGCGTTCGCGAGTCACCCTCGAGGGTCTACAACAGGAACGCGGCCTCGCTCGAGAGAGGAGCGTTGAGAAATCGGATAAACGGTCCCAGCGCGGAGAATCGGCGAACGAGCGAATTATAGAAACGTGGACTTAGGGCTAGTTCAGGGGGCAGCGTCTCACCAGCTAGGTACTGCTTGAGTCGAAGATAGTCCGCCGCCTTGTGGTCGGGTGAGAATCCACGAGGCACCCGCTTGAGTTCGGATCCGGTCACACCACCCATGCGTCGGATTGCCGACGATTTCACCAACGCCAGGAAACTGTCGAGATTCGCGTCGATGTGTTCGCGAATGCGATGCAGTTGGGCGGTCTGGGGGGCATAGAGACCGCCACCGATCCACAATTGGTCTGGGGCCAGGTGGAAGTAAAGCGCCGCGCTCTCGTTCTTGGGCAGTGCCTGGTGGGAAAACGCTGCTGCGACTTGGGTTTTGTATGGGGTCTTGTCCGGGGAAAACCGAGTGTCCCTGTAGACACGGTACATCGATCGTGGCGAGGCAACCAAGTCTGGTGCGATCCGAGGAAAATCGACTGCGAGACGTTCGATAACCGCGAGCATCGGTTCTCGGACATGGGATTCATATTCGTCCCGATGTTCGTTGAACCACGCTCGCGTGTTGTTGCGTTTCAGGCGGCGTAGAAATCGGAGGGTGTCCTCGGTGAATGCCGTTCCGGACCCGCTCACTCCGGGAGTATACCAACCGCCGAACTGCTCTTCTTAGCCTATCCGCTAGGTGCGTTGCCTCGGTTTCGTCCACTGTACCTGAGGGGCGAGTGACCAATCGAACTGGTTTACGCGATCAGGGCCGAGCTCCTCGACCGTGGACAGAACGCGGGCCGCTTGGATGAGTAGGTGCTTTACGTCCACCTCCTGACACACAGGTGCGAACGGTCGAAGATAGTAGGGGCCTCGGGTGAGCATGGAGATGGCACCGTGATGGTTGCAGCGTTGGATCTGGTACATCGCTACTCCGACCTGCAGGATGCCCTGGTAAAGCCGCCGGATTGGACGACGTTCACTATTCCAGAGATCTTCGAGCGTTTCATGTTGCGCAAAAAAATCTCCGCGGTTGAATTGTTTGACGCCTCGGACCAGGAGCGGCGGAGGCGATTCGTGGCACGGACTGGACACGGTCGTATTATGCGCTGGCCCCGGATGCCTGTAGGGCATCCAAACGGAAAGACTGGATGCTCGCTAGGCTGCTATGATGCTCCGGTTTTGCACTTTGGGGTGCTAATTTGAACTTAGAGGACACAAAATTGGCTTCAATCTATCTACCTCGGATACGACGACGTCGGTCAAAGTTACACGGCTGGGGTGTGTTCGCGCAGGAGGACATCAACAAGAACAAACGCATCATTACCTACGACGGCGAGAAGATTAGTACTCAGGAAAGTGCCGACCGAGAGGACCGCTATCTGCGTCGAGGAGAGATCTGGTGCTTCAAGCTAAACCGCCGATGGGTGATTGATGCCAACGTTGGAGGAAACCTTGCACGTTTCGTTAATCACGCATGCAGGCCCAATTGCTACAGCAACATTGTTGACGGTGAGATTTGGATCATTGCCGGCAAGAACGTAAAGGCGGGAGACGAACTTACGTACGACTACCATACCGATGGCGACAAAGAGATCGAGTGCCGCTGTCGCCCCGGCTGCACGCACCGACTCTAGGCCATGCATTTCGTCTACCTGCACGGCTTTGGATCGTCGCCTGATTCCTCAAAGGCTCGCTTTCTGAGTGAACGCCTCGAGGCCCATGGTGCGACGCTACATTGCCCTGATCTCAACGAGCCTGACTTCGCCACGCTTACGGTGTCACGGATGCTCGACCAGGTCGATTCTCTACTCGCCGAGTTAGGGCCCGGACCTTCAGCGTTGATCGGATCCAGTCTGGGCGCTTTCGTAGCCTTGCATGTTGCAGAGCGACAGGTATTACGCAATGCCTCGCGCTCGACGGATGGCTGTTCTATTGTTCGACTGGTGCTTCTGGCGCCTGCGCTCACCTTCGGTGCTGATGGGATGAAACATCTAGGCGAGGATGGGGTGGCTCGGTGGCGCGCCACCGACCGCCTGGACGTCGAGCACCACGCGGAAGGGCGCGTCAGACAGGTGCACTTTGCACTCTACACGGACGCCCAACGCTACGAGAGCTTCACTGCCACGATGACGCTCCCAACCTTGATTCTCCAAGGACGTCGTGACGAGATCGTTGATCCTGCCGTGGTAGAGCAGTTTGCGGCTGATCGGGACCACGTGGCGCTGACGCTGCTCGACGACGACCACCAATTGAAGGCGGATCTGGATCGAGTTTGGCGCGACATAGCGGCGTTTCTTGGTGTGGTTCCCGCGGGGTAGTGACCTTGGTGGGGGCGACAGATTAGTTTCTGCGTGATGGTCTAAGGACGCATCAGGACGTCGGTACAATCAGGGTGGCGGCTGTTTGCGGAGGCGGCAGATCGTTGACAAGACGCGGTCGCTGGGAGGACCATGAATGGGTTGGTGGTCAGCTTACGTGCCACCGCGAGAGCCTTCGAACGGAGATAGACGATGTTGATCAGGCAGGCGCCGGATATTCGATCGTCGGAGATCACGCCGGAACGGTTGTATCGCAACCGCCGACAGTTCATCCAGGGAGCCTCGGGGGTGGTGGCTGGGGCCTTGGTGGGCGGTGCCATGCTCGGTCGGTACGGTGGGTTGCTCCGCGCGCAGGAGTCGATCAACAACCTGAAGCAGTCGCCTCTCAGCACGGATGAGGAGCCGAATTCGTACGAAGACATCACTACCTACAACAACTTCTATGAGTTTGGACTCGACAAGGGCGACCCAGCGCGCTATTCGCACGAGATGTCCATTGATCCCTGGTCGGTCCGGGTCGAAGGTGAAATGAACAAGCCAGCGGCCGACGTCGCTCTGGACGATCTATTGCGGCCGCACACACTGGAGGAACGTATCTATAGGCTCCGGTGTGTGGAGGCCTGGTCGATGGTGGTGCCATGGGTGGGTTTCCCGCTGGGAGACCTAATCAAGCGGTTCGAACCGACTTCGAAGGCGAAGTTCGTCAAGTTTGAGACCCTGCATCGTCCGAGTGAGATGCGTGGACAGCGTGGGCGGTCGCTTGAGTGGCCGTACGTTGAGGGGCTGCGCATGGATGAGGCGATGCACCCGCTGGCGATTTTGGCGGTCGGGATGTACGGCAAGACGCTGCTCAACCAACAGGGAGCGCCGTTGCGGCTTGTGGTGCCCTGGAAGTATGGCTTTAAGAGCATCAAGTCGATCGTCAAGATGGAATTCGTCGAGGAGCAGCCACGGAACTCTTGGAACGTGGCGATCCCGAACGAGTACGGGTTTTATTCCAATGTGAATCCTGAGGTCGACCATCCGCGATGGAGCCAGGCCAGCGAGCGACGAATCGGCAGCTTCTTCCGGATGCGGACCGCCATGTTCAACGGCTATGCTGATCAGGTGGCCGGCCTCTATGACGGGATGGACCTGGCTCAGAACTACTGAGATCTACTGGCTGAAACCGCGATGTCGGTACGCCGCGTCAAACTCTGCGTATTCGCGGCTTGTCTGATTCCACTTGGTTTGCTGGTCTGGCGTGCGGTCATGGGTGACCTGACTGCCAATCCGATCGAGTACATCACCCATCGTACCGGAGATTGGACGCTTCGGTTCCTGTTGTTGACCCTGGCTGTTACCCCCTTGCGCAAGTTGATGGGTTGGTCGCAGCTGGCCTCGTTCCGGCGCATGCTCGGGCTCTTCGCCTTCTTTTACGCGACGCTCCATTTCAGTACCTATCTTGTGCTTGATTTTTTCTTTGATTTCGAGCTCATCTTGGACGATGTTATTGAGCGCCGCTATGTCACGGCGGGGTTCTTTGGTTTCGTGTCACTCGTCCCCCTAGCCGCGACGTCTACGAAAGCAATGATCCGGCGCCTAGGTGGCGAACGGTGGCGCAGCCTCCACCGACTGGCCTATGTGGCGGCGGTAGCCGGCGTTGTGCATTATTTCTGGTTGGTTAAGATTGATGTCCTGCCGCCGCTGACCTACGCGGTTATCTTGGCGGTATTGCTTGGCTCGCGCGTCTGGTTTCGCTATACGAATCATCGCGTAGGGCGCGCGTCGGCGACCGGTCGGGACCGTGGTGTGCCTACTGATGCCGACCTTGCCGGGTGAGTGCGGATCGACTGCCGAGTCGGAATCTCTGTGGTCACGAAGGAGTGCCCTGTTCGATGCCTACTCCGATTGAAGAGAAGACGATTCTTCGTGCACCCGACTACTCGGTTCGTCAGGTTTCCGGCGGTGCTGTTGCACTCGATCCGGCGCGGCCTCACTGGATCGGCACCGACCACCGGGGGTTGTCGTTGCTCGGACGTTTCAATGGTCGTACCCCGTTCGGGCAAGTGGTACGTGAGTATGCGACCGAAACTGGACTCGACGTAACAAAGGCGTGGTTGCACGCAGAGACGTTTGCGCACGACGGTTTACGTCACGGCTTCCTATCAATCGACGGGGCAGCACCTGCCCCGTACCTAGGCCGGGCCGCCTACCTGGACACGGATCGTCTGCAGGAGTTCTGGATCCAGGTCAACGATTTCTGCAACCTGAAATGTGCACACTGTTTGGTATCGTCGGGGCCGGATCGGCAGCAGGGTCTGGCCACCGAACGGATCGCCGATGCTGTCGATCAGGCCGTGGCGTTGGGAGCCGAGCGGCTCTTCTTTACCGGTGGAGAACCTCTGGCGCGGCCAGGCATTCTAGAACTCATCGAGCGGGTCGTGAAGACCCATGGACGTGGCCTGGTGGTGCTCACCAATGGCACGTTGTTCGAGGGTGACCGTCTAAAGCGCCTTGTCCGCGTCAGCGAGGAAGCCGGGAAAGTTGCGTCGGACCAGGTTGCGTTGGGTGACACTACGGCGTTAATGCCTGGTCTCAGAATCCAGGTGAGTCTTGATGGCCCGACCGCGGAAATAAATGATCCCGTTCGCGGGGCGGGCACGTTTCAGCGAATTCTTGATGGTATTGATACGGCGGTAGCTGCTGGCCTGAGGCCCACGGTCAGCGTTTCGATCCTGCGCCACAATCTTGGCGCGTTGGGTGACATCGTCCGGCTGGCCCATGAACACGGGGTTCACAACGTTCACCTGCTTTGGCCCCATCGGCGGGGACGCGTGATGGACGGTACGCTGGGCGACTTGCCATCCGCCGAGCAGATCCTTTCCGCCGTGCGGAAGGCCGTGGCTGTCGCTACTGGTGTTGGTGTGTCGATTGACAACATCGAAGAATTTCGGCTTCGACTAGATGGCCGTCCTGGGGTCAAGAACGACCTGTCCGGAGCTGGCTGGAACAGCCTTTGTCTCTACACCGACGGCTGCCTTTATCCATCTGCCTCGATGGCCGGTGTCCCCGAGTTACGGTGTGGGGATCTGGCCGAGCAGAGTCTGGAAACCGTGTGGAAGACCAGCCAGGTCTGTCGAGAACTACGCGAGGCCACCGTCGAACGAAAACCGTTATGCCGTTCCTGTTCGCTCCGTTTCCTGTGCGGCGGCGGCGACGTCGAGCATGGCTACTGGCCGGCCTCGACCGACGGCATGAGCCGGCGAGCGGCCTTCCTGGCGCATGACCCGTACTGCGAGCTCTACAAGGGGCTCGCCGATGACACATTGAGCGATCTGGTGCGCGATGGGACAGCCACGGTACAGGCACGGTCCGGCTACGATCGTCCGGTGGTTATTCGAGGCATGGGTGAGCACGCGCTCTACGATGAAGAGGCGATCGTGCGTACGACGCGTTCAGCATGCGTCCTGTCCGAAGAGCTCCTTGACAAGTCGAGGCTCACAGTGCGCGAGTTTTACGGTGACGCTGCAGAGCGACCGCAGGAGGAATTGTGTTGTCCGGTACAGCCAGCCGCAGAGGACCTCGCGCACATCCCGAAGGAGGTGGTGGAGCGGTTCTATGGGTGCGGTAGCCCGGTGACGGCCGCAGCACTCGCGCCGGGGGAGTCGATGGTGGATTTGGGTTCCGGTGCCGGGATTGACTGTTTCATTGCCGCGAGAAAGGTGGGGCCTGAGGGGCGGATTTACGGCGTCGACATGACTGCTCAGATGCTGTCGGTCGCGCGCGAGTGTCAGCCGAAGGTAGCCGACGCGCTCGGCTACGATGTTGTCGATTTTCGCCAGGGGTTTCTTGAAGAGATTCCGGTTGACGACGGTGCGGTGGACGTCGTGACCTCGAACTGTGTGATTAACCTTTCACTTGATAAACCACGAGTCTTCCGTGAAATTTGGAGGGTAATCAAGGACCATGGGCGGGTCGTCGTGGCCGACATCGTATCCGACGAAGAGGTGCCGCCGAAGATGCGGGGCGACGGGCAATTGTGGGGTGAATGTATCTCTGGGGCTCTGACCGGGGAGGCATTTCTGGCGGGTCTTGAGAAGGCTGGTTTCTATGGCGTGTCTGTTCTCAAGAAAAGCTTTTGGCGAGAGGTGGAGGGCTGCAAGTTCTACTCGCTGACCGTGCGTGGTTACAAATTTGAAAAGAAAGCTGGGTGCCATTTTGTCGGGCAATACGCCATTTATCTCGGACCTCAGAAGGCGGTTGTCGACGAGGAAGGTCACCTCTTCCCGCGTGGAGAAGCGGTAGAGGTCTGCACCGACACCGCCGCCAGGCTCGCGCGTGCACCCTACGCGGGCTCATTTTCACTTATCGATGATCTCGACAATGTTCGCGACAACGTCGTTGAGCCTGAGGGTGACTCGTGTTGTGAACCCGGGTGTTGCGAGAACCCCGGCACCTCATGACTCTGGGTCCAGCAATCCTGCTGACGATAGTGTGCGGAACCTTCTTGGACTGGATGTCATCGAGGGCGCCTAGAAAATTCTCCTGTTCCGCTTTTTCTGATGCCCGGCGAATGTGAAGCGAGTCTCCGGCGGCTCACGTTCTGACAGCTGGCCAGTGACGTAGTCACCGATGGCGGGGCCATGCTTGAATCCGTGTCCTGATCCCGCGCCGACGAGCCATACATTTTCGTGATCAGGGTGTCGGTCGATTAGAAAGTCACCGTTCCAGCTGTTTGCGTACGGGCAGACGCGGGCTTCGAGTAGGGGGGCTTGTTTGAGCGAGGGAACGCGTCTGGCCAAGATCATGCGCGCCACTTTCAGCGCGTCATCAGAAGCGATCCGCTCGCCGGTATCCGGGTCGATTGGGGGACCATGATGGTCAAGACCAACCTTAAAACCGCGTCCTTCGAGGTCTGGCGAGCCGTAGACCCCGCCGGCGAAATCGATCCAAGCCGGCATGTTTGGCGCAATGAATCGACGATCTCCAGGTTCGGCTCCGAAGAAGAAGACTTCCTGGCGCGTCGGATGTATGCGATCGCCGAGCACAGCTGGAAAGAGTTTGGGTAACCAGGGCCCGCAGGCGAACACGAATGTTCCGGCGCTCAGGCGGTTGCCGTCGCTCGTGTCCAGAGAAACGACCGGCCCGCGGCCGCTGGGTGCGGTGACAGCTGTGACTCGGTAGTCGACGCTCTGTTTTATGGCCTGTCGAACCACCAGTTGCACGGAACGTCTCGCGAGAATGACCCCGGCATCCGGTTCGACCACACCACGGATGATCGGACCGAAGTTGAATTGTGGATAGCGGCGTTCGAGTTCGGGACGGTCTAGTTCTTCAAACGGAACGTGCAAACGGGACAAGATGTCGATGGTCTTATCGATTATTGGTTCATCGGGCCTGGCCATCCACAGCACGCCGGTGCGCACGAATAGTTCCTGTCGCCACTCACGAAACAGTTCCCGCCAGTCGTGAAACGAGCGTTGTGCCCAGCGTGAATAGATCGCTTCAGCTCCGTAACCCATCCGGATGATGCGGCTCGCACCGCTGGAGCTGGATCTAGAACTACCGGTCCCGAACGCGTCGACCAGCGTGACTGAGCGACCGGTCCGGCGAAGTTGGAGGGCGGTCCAGGCGCCGAAGACTCCGGCCCCGACTACGACGACATCAGAAGCACGAGACATCTACAACCGCGTGTTGAATCTGAGAACAAGCGTGTAGAGTAGCATCGATGGCCGTTTGTCGTAACGAGGTCTACCCAGACGCCGTACATCTGCCAGGTTATCTCTCGCTTGCTGAGCAGCGCGTCCTTGCGGATCGATGCCGGACGATCGGCGAGGGGCCGGTGGGGTGGTATGTGCCGACGGTTCGCGGAGGCGGCAAGATGCGGGTCCGGATGGTTTGTCTAGGGCGGCACTGGAACGCTAGGACCTATCGTTATGAGGCCACGCGATGCGATTACGATGGTCGGCCGGCGCCACCGCTTCCAGCGGAACTGACTCAGCTGGCTGTGCGGATGGCCCAGGATGCCGGCATGCAGTTGTCGCCAGATGTTTGTATCCTTAATTACTACGGCACAGGCGGTAAAATGGGTTTACATCAGGATAAGGACGAACGCCCAGAGACACTGGATGCCGGCGTTCCGCTCGTATCGGTGTCCCTTGGTGACACCGCGAAGTTCATCATGGGGGGGGTTACTCGGAAGGAGTCCACGGTGATGGTGCCACTGGCCTCCGGTGATGGATTTGTCTTTGGCGGACGGAGTCGGATGCGGTATCACGGGGTCGCCGCGCTCTTACCCGGCACGGGACCCCCGGAGTTACAGATTGCGGGGCGTTTCAACCTCACATTCAGGCAGGGAGCGGGCTGAGTGGGCGTGGGGTGAGCCACGTCTTCACCGATAGCTCGGAGACCGAAGAGAGATCCAAGGGCCGAAATTCGGGAACAATCGACTTTCGAAGACTGCCAAACAAGTGCCCACGAGCCAGTTCGCCCTCTGAAAATGCCATCTCGCAGGAAGGTGCAACCATTTTTTCAAGACCGCAGTTATCGTATGGTCGGCGGGGAGTATAGAGCGAAGCGCCACAGGAGTAATCATGCATAAGGCAATTAAGTATGTTGAGAAGGGCGTCACCCTGGTGGCTGATGCTGGGTTTCGGGCCTTCGACTTTCTGAATCAGTTCAACCAGAGACCTGCGTTTACACCGGCCTGGGCTGATAAGCCGCTGCTAAAGTCGCACGAGAAGGTGAAGCCGCCGTTGGGGTGGCCGCGCGAGACCGATTCGTTGTGCCCGAAGTGTGTGCGTGAGATTCGGCAAGAGATTGTTGACGGCAAGCGGGACTATAAGATTCTCCTGAACGAGAAGGTCGGTGAGATCAAGGCAACCATCATCGAGCGAGACGGCAAGATACTGATGGTGAAGGACTGCCCGCAGCACGGCCACTTCGAAGACGTGATGGCCATGGACACCGAGTTTTTCAAGCATCTCGAAGAGTCGTTTCCCGGCAGCGACATGCAGGCGCACAACGACGAAAAATTGCATAACCACGGCAGTAGCACCATCAAATATGGCCGTGGCTCAGTGTTGACGGTCGACCTCACCAACCGGTGCAACATGATGTGCGACCCTTGTTTCATGGATGCGAACCAGGTCGGGTTTGTCCATGAGCTTGATTGGGACGACATTAAAACACTGCTCGACAATGCCATCTCGATTAAGCCGCGGCGTCAGATGTCGGTGCAGTTCTCTGGAGGCGAGCCGAGCATTTCACCTTACTTCCTTGACGCCATCCGTTATGCGCGGAAGGTTGGCTACAACAGCGTGCAGGCGGCGACTAACGGGATCGAATTTGCCAAGAGCCCGGATTTTGCTCGTGCCGCGGCTGATGCTGGTTTGCGCTATGCGTATTTGCAGTTCGATGGCATCGGGAACGCCGCGAACTCGCACCGACTTGTCGGCAACTTGTTTGACGTGAAGCTGAGGGCCATCGAGAATCTGCACAGTGCTGGCGTCGACATCGTGCCGGTCATCACGATTCTCAATGGCATCAACAACGAGCAGGTAGGTCGTGTCGTGCAGTTTGCGCTCGACAATCCAAAAAAGATCAACTTCCTGTCATTCCAACCGGTGTCTTTCACCGGTCGCGACGAGGAAATCACTGACGAGCGTCGTCACGCGCAGCGGTACACGTTGTCGCACCTGGCCCACGATGTGAAGAACCAGACTGGCATAGGTGAGCCGATACGTGATTGGTTTCCGATCTCGTTTATGGGTACTTTCACCGATTCTGCCGATTACATGCACGGACCGCAGGCCGACTGGGGGCAGCTAAACTGTGGCTGCCATCCGAACTGCGGTATCGGAATGGCGGTAATGATTGACAAGGAGACCAAGGAATCGGTGCCGGTGACCGCGTTTCTCAAGGCGGAGCGACTGGCGAAGGATCTTGGGCGGGTCAATGATGGAGGGCGCAGCCGGAAAGTATCTACGGTAGGTATGGCCTTGGCGCTCATACGTAACTACGACCCGTTTAAGTCCCCGACCCACTTCAAGCTGTGGGACCTCGTCCAGAAGTTCGACAAAACGTTCGGCGCATCCGGGAAAGACTACGGCAAGGTGACCGGAGACCGGACCCAGGACGATATTACTAAGCGCCGTGGGGACCGTTGGAACTTCCTGTTTATTGCCGGTATGTGGTTTCAGGATCTCTTCAACTACGATTTTCGTCGCACTGAGCGATGCATCATTCCATATGCGACTCAGGAGGGCGAGATTTCCTTTTGTGCCTACAACACTGGCGTGGGGTGGCGGAATATCATCGAGAAGATGCATATGACGGCCACGCTTACCAAGTGGTATGACGAACATGGCCGCCACGAAATTTTCGCTGGTGGCAACAATGTCGACATGAAGAGTAAGGACCACAGCTTGGTGCTCGACCCTGACGCGGTTGCGGCTGGGCTTCAGACGGACCTAGATGAACAAGGTGTCGCTAAGAACGCCAGGCAGGAGAAGATCGAAGCCCGCGATAAGATGAAGGAACAGGCTGAAAACGATCGGATGGCGGCCCTGTACCGGCAGCACATCCTAAAGGAGGAGGCTCCGGCCCAGGGCGAAGTCATGCAGATTCAGGGACTCGGCGGCAAGAGGAAGGACGAGTCCGTCGGCGTAGGTTAGGCCGGTCCGTTCTCGAGGTGCCGTGTTTGTGCGGGAACTCGAGAGAGCCGGTCGCTCTTGGCCTGTTCGAGCGCCGCTGGGCACTAGGCTTTCGCGACTATCACCGCGTCGAGGCCGATGAGTCCCTGACCAGCGGGCAGCGCCACGACCGGGTTCAACTCAGCGCTTTCGAGTTGGCCGCTGTGCTGGGCGGCGAAGCGCGACAGCGCAGCCAGCGCTGAGGCGAGCGCGTCGAGGTCACATCTAGGGAGCCCTCGCGCGCCGTCAAGCACCCCGAATCCCTGCAGTTCCCGCATCATCCGGTGGGCTTCTTCTTCGTCGAACGGGGCCACCCGAAAGCTCACGTCATTAAGTGTCTCGACGAAGATACCGCCGAGCCCGAACATCACTACTGGCCCAAAGGTCGGATCGTCCTGCACGCCGAAAATTGTCTCGACTCCTCCCGTTACCATCGGAGACACCAGCACACCTTCGAGTCGGGCCTCCGGATGGGCCATCTTGGTTCTGCCGGTGACGGCCACGAAGGCGTTCCTTACGTCGGCCGTGGTGTTGAGCGCCAATTCGACACCGCCGAACTCCGTCTTGTGTACGATGTCCGGCGAGGCGATCTTGAGGGCTACCGGTAACCCCAGTTCAATCGCCGCCGCGACGGCCTCGTCGGCGGTGACACACACGCGCTCGTTGACCACCGGAAGACCAGCGTCGGACAGTAGCCTCTTCGCGACGACCTCGCTAATCGGAGATGGTGGTAGATGTGTCTCGGACTGCCCAGCGATAGTCACCGAGGGTGCCCGCCGCGCGAATGCTTCACTGAACCTGGACAATGCGTCCACCGCGCGGACGGCGCGAGTCGGGTCCTCGAAGACCGGGCAACCGGACTCTTCGTAACGGCTGACGACCTCCTTGGGGCCGACGATCGACAAGATCAGTAGGCAACTGGGGTGGGCCTCTTTCGCCAGGCGCAGGGTCTCGCTGATAGGGTCGACCATGGTCTTGGCTGCGCCGACGAAGGTGAAGAACGCAACGATGGAATCGTAGGTCTCTTCTTCCAACATGACCTCGAGATTGGCACCTACGAGTTCAGGGTTGTTGAAGACCTGAGCGGTGATGTCGACCGGATTCCGAGGGGAGGCAAACGGTAGCAGAGTCTTGAGTCTGGTCTGGGCTACGGCGCTCATCGGGGTTACCTCAAGCCCGCGTTCGACCGCTTCGTCGGCCATCTGGACGCCAACTCCACCGGAGATGCTCATCAGCCCAATCCGCCGGCTAGCAGGCAAGATGCCGAACGAGGCGGCGTAGGCGACGTCCAGCATCTCCTCAGTGTCCCGAGCTCGATAGACACCGAACTGCCGGAAGACACCGTCGTACACGGCATCGGTTCCAGCCAGCGATGCCGTATGCGAACGGACCGCGGCCGCGCCGACCCCAGTGCGTCCGACTTTCTGGAAAATCACCGGTTTGCCTTGCTGGTGGGCTAGAACGAGCGCTGCAAAGAATCGGTCCCGGTCGCTGATACCTTCCGCGTAAGCCACGATCACTGAGACTCCGGCCTGCTGAGCAAGCCAGCCGATGGTTTCGGCGACATCGACGTCACACTCATTGCCGGTCGTGAGCCAGAACCGGATTCCGATGCCCCGGAGTGTTGCAAGCAGTGACAGGTGACTCCCATACGCGCCGCTTTGACTGACTAGGCCCACGGTGCCGGGCTTTGGCCAACCGGCTTCAATGGTCGAGGTGAATGTTCCAAAAAAACCGTGCTCGGCGTTGTAGACTCCGAGGCAGTTAGGCCCGACGATACGCATGCCGGACGAATGAGCAATGTTCGAAAGCGCTGCTTGTTGTTGCCGGCCGCTCTCTCCCATTTCAGCAAACCCAGCGCTGAAGATTACCGCTGCTTTCACGCCGGCGGCGGCGCATGCCTCAGCCGTTTCAACCACCGATGCTGCCGGTACTGCGATGATGGCGGTATCAACCGGTTCTGGCACGTCGGTGATGTTGTCGAATGCGGGGAGGCCCTGAACCAATTCTCTGTTCGGGTTAATCGGGTAAATGCGACCAGCGAAACCAGCGTCTCGCGTGTAGCGTAGCGGGCGCCCACCGATCCGAGCAGGATTGTTCGAGGCGCCAATGATGGCGAGCGATGTCGGGTGAAACAGGGGAGAGAGGGTATCGCTCCGGTCAACAGTCATTTCGAGTGGGAACTCCTGAGTCGACGGTTCCGACAAAACACTAGATTGTAGCGAAACTGGCTCAGGCCGGCCGTTGGTGGGGCGTCCCGCCGTCGCCGACACGATCGCCAAAACCGTTCAAAGTTTTGTTGAGAGGTTTGTTGTCGAGGTCAGCTGGAACTACCCATTGGTTAGCGCTGGCCCGAGACGGATCTCACTCGTTGCGCGACGCCGCACTGGGTCTGGAAGCTTCACGTCCGGTGGTTCTAGCCACCGCGGGTGTGCATTTCGAGATGTGGTTCGCCTTGAAGGGTCTCCACCGAAATGAGCGTTGATCGATCTGAGGAGGCCAGTCGATCCTCGGCGCCACGGTCGTCCCTGGCCAGCCAGTCGGCACTAATCAGATCCCTCAGTTCAGCTTGGTTTGCGTCCGCCCGTAGCGGTCCCCTGAGATCGGTGCCCGTAGGGGCATAGAGGCAGCGGTACCAGAGTCCGTCAGCGGTTAACCGGCTTCGGTCGCATTGACCACAGAACGGCTGAGTGGTTGACGAAATGATGCCAAAGACCGTGCCGTCCGGCAGTGTGAAGCGGTCGGCCGGGGCCGCCGTGCGCTCCTCGAGTGGCAGGATCGGCCCATAGTAACTCGCCAGCTGACGCAGTATCTCTTCGCGAGACAGGACGTCCCGCATCGACCATTGGGTCGCGCCACCGACATCCATGTACTCGATAAATCTGACCTCAACTCCCAGTGCGCGTCCGTGCTCCAGTATGGGAACCAACTCGTCATCGTTCATGCCGCGGATCACGACGGTGTCGATTTTGACGCTGTCAAATCCGGCGCTGGCGGCGCATTCCAGACCATGCAGGACGGTGGAGAGGTTGTCGAATCGAGTCAGCGCCAGAAAACGATCGTTTTTCAACGTGTCAAGGCTTACGGTGATGCGGGGCAAGCCTGCCGCCCGGAGGGCGCCGACCTGCTCGGCTAGCAGGACACCGTTCGTTGTGAGCGCGAGGTCTGTGAGTGCCGGTTTTTCGGCCAGGAGCGCGATCAGGTCAGGGAGGTTCTTACGGAGCAGAGGTTCGCCGCCTGTCAAACGAACCTTGGACGTGCCGAGGCTGACAAAGACGTCGACTAGCCTCTCGATTTCCTCGAACGTCAAGATGTTGGTGCGTGGCAGCCACACGTAGTCCCGCTCTGGCATGCAGTAATGACAGCGCAGATTACATCGGTCGGTCACTGACACCCGCAGGTTGGCCAGCGGTCGGCGAAAGCGGTCGAGAACCCCCACTTGGTACATTATGTCACTGCGCGAGCCGCTTTGAGGCCGACTGGTGATCGGGCAACCGGGTTCCAAGGTGTGTTAGGCGTATAATTTACGCAGATGCTTCGGTCCCACCGCGCCGGTTTCCCTCAAGTGGCTCCTACGGCGTTTGTAGACGAAAGCGCGCAAGTTATCGGCGACGTCGAGATCGGCGAGGATAGTAGTATCTGGATGAACGTCGTGATTCGAGGCGATGTCAACCGTATTCGCGTTGGCGCACGGACGAACATCCAAGATGGTTGCGTGGTGCATGTGCAGCGGGAGACTCACCCGACTCTGGTTGGCGACGAAGTTACTGTCGGGCATGGAGCGTTGCTGCACGGTTGCATCATAGAGCATCGTTGCCTAATTGGCATGGGCTCGATCGTTCTTAACGGAGCGGTGGTCGGTACGGGGTCGATCGTGGCTGCCGGCACGCTTTTGGCCGAGGGAACGGCGGTTCCACCTGGGTCGCTGGTGATGGGCAACCCCGGACGGGTGCGGCGTCAGACCACGGACGACGAGATAGCGTCGATTAAGCAGTACGCGGAGAATTACGTTGGCTACAAATGCGAGTTCGAGGCAGGGGCGCGTTAGTTCGAACACTCCGCATCCGGACACACTCGGACAATCACGACCGGTGGCCCTTTCGATGGAATGGCTGCCGCAACGCAGAGAACAAAGCGTGTGATTCACGGTATTCGTGGTACTCGTGACATTCTTCCTCTCGAGGTCGGCCGTTGGCGACGTGTCGAGCGTGTGGCTCGGTCGGTTTGTGACCGGTATGGCTACGCCGAGGTGCGCACGCCGGGGATCGAGCGCGAGGAGCTGTTTGCCAAAGGGACGGGCGAGTCGACCGACATCGTGCAAAAAGAGATGTACGTCTTTACCGACAAGGGTGGGGAGCGAGTCACACTCAGACCAGAGGCAACGCCCAGCATGGTTCGCGCGTTTGTTGAACATGGGCTCGAGCAGGCGCTGCCGTTTGCGAAAATTTATAGCCTGGGGCCGATGTTTCGCTATGAGCGTCCGCAGAAAGGGCGATACCGCCAGTTCCACCAACTGGACGTTGAGGTTTTCGGTATTAGCGATCCGGCGATCGATGGAGAAGTGATCGAGATGGCCGCGGCCTTCATCGCCGAGCTT
>UINC01001586.1_pt1 | contig 19649 bp, 14 predicted proteins | sample 5385821 | NCBI WGS metagenome assembly UINC01 (sample SAMEA4666929, study PRJEB26691) | marine metagenome | isolation source: Pacific Ocean | place: Pacific Ocean | collected 2011-10-13 | reverse complement strand
ACGATCACGGTGTCGATCATCGGCAAGTCCAGGCTGGTGGGCATCCGGTAGTCCAGGAACGATGAATTGGCCATTTCACCGGACTCGCTGTAGACGTACTCTTCGTTGAGGGCCCAGCCGATTCCCTGGGCTACCCCGCCCTGCAACTGCCCCTCCACGTAACTGGGGTGGACCGCCTTACCCACATCCTGTAACGCAGTGTAGCGGAGGACGTCTACCTTGCCGGTGTCCGGGTCCACTTCCACGTCTACGATGTGCACGGCAAAGGCATTGCCCACGCCCGCCGGGTTTACGTTGCCGCGGCCCACGACTGGACCACCAGTGCCGACTAGCCGGGCGGCAAGCTGCTTAAACGTCAGTTTCAGTTCAGGATCCGACATATGGGAAGCTACCCCGTTGACGAATTCCACGTTTTCCAGATCGACGTCCCAGATCCGCGCGGCCCGTTGCAGGAGTTGCTGCTTGATATCAACGGCCGCTTCGTAGGAAGCCCAACCAGACTTAAAGGTTGCTCCGCTGCCGGCGGTCAGTGAAGTGTAGCCAACGGAGTCGGTGTCTCCAACCGTTGGGTGGACATCTTCGGCGGGGATACCGAGCACCTCGGCGACCTGCATCGCCATGGAGGCTCTGCCGCCACCGATGTCGGGCGACCCCTCAACTAGGCTCACCGTGCCGTCCGCATTGACGCTGGCGGTCGCGCAGGCTGGACCGGTTCCGTTGAACCAGAACCCGGCAGCTACCCCGCGGCCCCGGTTAGGGCCTTCTAGCGGGGATTTGTAATGATCGGTTTCCATCGCCGCTGCCAAAGTCTCCATGTAGCCAACGCGCTGCAAAACCGGACCGGGAATCCGGCGGCTGCCTTCTTTGGTGCCGTTCTTAACCCTGAATTCCAGCGGGTCTATACCCAGCTTTTGGGAGATCTCGTCAATGACCGACTCCACGGCGAAGGCCGCGGCCGGCACGCCCGGCGCACGGTAAGCGGCGGCTTTGGGTTTGTTCACCACTACGTCGTACCCTTCGATCCTTCCATCGGCGATGTCATACGGCGTAAGAACGCACTGGCATGCCTGGACGATGGGAGACCCAGGGAAGCTGCCGGCTTCGTAGATCATGGTGACGTCTGCCGCTGTGATAATACCCTCTTGATTCGCTCCGATCTTCGCCCTGATGTAACTGCCTGAGGTTGGGCCGGTCGCTTCAAATACTTCGGAGCGGCCCATGGATATCTTCACCGGCCGCCGCGCTTTCTTGGAAAGTGCGGCGGCCACCGGCTCCAGATAGATGACCGTCTTGCCTCCGAAGCCTCCGCCGATCTCCATGGGTACTACCTTGATCTGGGACACGGGAACGCCCAGGACCAGGCTCGTCAGGTCTCTAATCTGGAAGTGGCCTTGGCTGCTGCCCCAGACGGTTAGCTTCCCGTCTTCTCCCCACATCGCAGTCGCGGTATGCGGTTCTATATAACCCTGGTGCACGGTGGCGGTCCGGAACTCCTGCTCCACGATGACATCGGCCTTTTTGAACCCCTCCTCGGGGTCTCCAAGATCGAAGACGAAGTGGTTGGAGATGTTGGTCGCTTTTTCGGTGTCGTCGTCGTCACGCAGACCGCCGGGGCGGATATTCACGTCCGTGGAGTTGGCCAGCCGCTCGTGCAAGACCGGGGCACCTTCCTTCATGGCAGCCTCAAGGTCGACCACTGCCGGCAATACTTCGTAGTCCACGTCGATCAAAGCAAGGGCTTGTTCCGCGATCTGCATACTAGTCGCCGCCACCGCAGCCACGGCATGCCCCTTGTAGAGGGCCTTTTCAGCGGCCATGCAGTTGTTGCTGATCCACTTTGGGTTGGCCATGGCGCCTTCACCCAAGTCTCTGACCTTACCTCCTGGTTGGGCAAAATCCGCGGAGGTCACTACCGCCATCACTCCCTCTAGGGCCAGGGCTCTGCTGGCGTCTATGGAATTGATCTTGGCGTGTGCGTGGGGGCTGCGCAGAATCTTCCCTTGGAGAAGCCGAGGAAGGGTGATGTCGGCGCTGTAGCGCGCCCGGCCGGTTACCTTATCATTGCCGTCGTGGCGGATGGGCCTGCTACCTACGACGTTGAATTCTTCGTTGGATAGAACTACGTTCGAAGCCATTACCAACTCCTGCTGAGGACTTGAATCTCGAATCTATGGAATTCTAGCATATGCCGTGGCTGGTGAACCGCTGCCACCTGGAGTTGTAACGATGACAGGTCACGCATCGTTGCGTTAGCCGGTATGAGTACCTTAGGCATGGCCAAGAAATAGATAGGAACTCGTGGGTAGGAGCGGCCATGACCAGCAAACTCGATGACCACTCAGGCCACCGAGGTTATCGGCTGACCTGTTGTGGGTTCGGGACTCGCCACCGGCTTTCAGCCGGTCCTCGCAAACCGCTCCCTCAGGTCCGTGCAGACGGACTCTGGCAGAGGTCCTTTCCCGGCGGCAGCGACGTTCCTCTTAACATGTTCTGGGTCCATCGTTCCGATGATTGTGGTACTAAGATTCGGGTGGCTGATGGTGTACCTGAGTAGGAACTCGAACTGGTCCATCTCATCCAGTAATTCGTCGAGTTTTGCCAAGTCCCAGTTGGCCCACAGGTCTGGATCAGCCAGCCCATGGCCCGGTTCACCACGTGCTATACCACCGCGGATCAGGGTGCCTACTTCCGATTGGCCCAACCGGGTGATCAGCGATTCATGTGCGCTATCCAATGCTGAATACGGGAGCTGAAATGCATCGAATACTCCCATCTCCACAAATTCGGTGACCGTCGGAAGAACGTCAGAGACTCCTATGAACCTGGCCCTGCCATCCCGCTTCAGATCTTGAAGGGTCTGGACCGCCTCTTCCCGTAATTCAGGGGGAGGGCTGCCGTGAAACTGAAGCAAGTCCAAGTAGTCAGTGTTCAAGCGCTTCAAGCTGAGATCCACGCCCTGGATGATATTCTTTCGGGTGTATATATGTCTCGGGGCACTTCCCGCTTCCACAGCGTCCGTGTCGGCGTTACAGCCACACTTGGAGGCGAGATAATACTCGTCGCGCCGGTGCGAGATGAACCGGCCGATAAGCCCCTCGCTCTCTCCGTAATCAATGGATGTATCTATAAGATTGATCCCGCTGTCCAAGGCTACATTCAAGGTCGACTCAGCCTGGGCGGGGTCGACAGGACGCCCCTTGGGGATGGGTGACCGGGGCCCTCGCAATTCCATAGCCCCAAACCCGAGTACAGATACAGCCAATCCGGTGCTACCGAGCTTTCTTCTTTCTAGGTCTACCATTGACTCCTCCTGCCGATCTCGCATGTCCCAGCAGATGTGAACTGTGTAGTGCAAGAAATCCGACTATAACACGAGGGGCCGATCCCACCCGCTAGCGTATGGGCGGCAGTCGATCACTGTCTTAGCGACGCGTTTGACAGGCTCAAATGGGCAACCTAATATGGGCCGCAACTCAGATGCCTGGAGCGTCATTTTTGGAAGGCCCGGCGATATCAGCCTGGCGCTCTGATACCAGGAGTATAGATTAAAGTGAAGCACGTCGGAGATATCAAAGGGTAACGGACGGAGGCGGAGGGCATTCATCCAGGTTCCCCGCCTGCCCAGCCCCCAGCGGGCTACCGAAGTCACTGGTTGACCAAGTCAAGACACGATAGCTTTTAACTAGTCACAAATGAGGAAGCACAATGCCAGTCACCAAGATGGAGATCAGGTCGCGGAATTCATACGCCGGCGGACGGGTGTTCGGAGCTGCGGGCGCGTACGAGCAATTGGAGGGGGTATTCCAATTCTCGGTTGACCCTGAGAACAGAGCCAACGAGACCATCGCCGACCTGGAATTGGCGCCCCGCGACGCTGATGGGTTAGTTAGGTTTTCGTCGGACTTTCGCATCCTCCGGCCCGTCGATTCGAATCTAGGGAACCGCCGCATCCTCATGGATATCCCCAATCGGGGGAAACAACTGGCCATCAGGAATATCAACAGCGGGCCTGAGCAATCCCCTGAAACGCCCATAGACCCAGGCAACGGGTTCTTGATGCGGGAAGGCTATACCATCGTTTGGTGTGCTTGGCAGCATGACGTGCCGGATGTGCCCGGAATGCTGCGTGTGAACGTGCCAGACGCCGTGACTTCTGATGGCCCCATATCTGGCAAAATTGTTGTCACGTTCCAGTTGAACAGCCCTTCCCAAGTCGAATTCCTGGCCAGCAGGAACCACCGACCCTATATGGCGAGTGATGTGTTAGAACGGTCTGCCGTGATGACGGTGCAGGAGCATGAAGACGCGTCGGAGCGGATTATCCCAAGGGATCAGTGGTGCTTTGCTCTGGTTGAAAATGGCCAACTCGTGGCGGACCCCAGCCATGTCTATCTGACTACTGGATTCGAACCAGGTAAGGTTTACCAGGTCATCTACACAACCACTGGCGCTCCGGTAGTTGGACTGGGCATGCTGGCCACTAGGGACTCGGCTGTGTTCTTGCAGGAAGCCTCATCCGGAGAGGGGAACCCGCTAGCAGGATCGATCGATTACTCCTACACCTTCGGCGTCTCTCAGAGCGGTCGGTACCTCAGGTTATTCCTCTACCTTGGCCTGAACTTCGACGAACAAGGCCGGAAGGTGTTTGACGGGTTCATTCCCCATGTGGCCGGTGGCAAGATGGGCGAGTTCAATAACCGCTTCGCCCAGCCTTCCTCCCAGGCCAGCCGGAGCGGCAACAGCTTGTTCCCCTTCAGTGACATCGCCCAGACTGACCCCGAAACCGGCATAACCGATGGGCTGTTGTCCCGGCTATCCGCTCGGGGCAACCTACCCAAGGTGATGTACACCTACACTCCGTCAGAGTACTGGGCCGGCCACGGCTCGCTGATCCACACTAATCTGACCGGCAGTCGGGATCTAGACCCGCCTGATGAAGTTCGGATTTATATCTTGGCCGGTTCGCAACATGCCCTACCGAGCTTTCCGGCGGCGGACAATGATGCCGACGGATATCACGGCCAGCGATCGTTCGGCGTCGTCGATTACCGGGGCCTTTTGCGTGCTGCTTTAACAAATCTAGACCGTTGGGTGACCACCGGCGAAGCCGCGCCGCCCAGCCAGTATCCACGCATTGACGACGGTAGCGCTGTACCCCCAGAGGAAATTTCGGAAGCATTCGAGGGTATCCCCGGCGTGAAGCTGCCCAACCCAAAGCGCCGTTTTACCCGCCTGGACTTTGGCCCCGACCCAAGAATCCCGACCAAGACTCCGGCGGAGATTGGCGAGGTATATCCCCATATGGTGTCAGCAGTAGACGACGATGCTAACGAGATTGCTGGGATCTCCATGCCAATTATCACCGTTCCCCTGGCAACCCATGCCGGTTGGAACCTGCGTCATCAAGATATAGGTGGAGGCGGCCAAGTGCTGTCCACTGGGGGCGCTTCGGGAGGGACTTTGCGAGGATCCACCATCCCCTTCGCGGTCACCCGCAGGGAAAGGGAGTCGACGGGAGACAAGCGGCTGTCCATCGAAGAGCGGTACGCGTCCAAAGAGCAGTACCTGCAGCTGGTGAAAAAGGCTGCGGAAGACCTGATCGGTCGGCGTTATCTGCTGGAGGAGGATCTGGAACCTGTGATCGAACAGGCCAGCCAACTCTATGATTATATGACCGGCCAGGCCGCCGAAACCCAAGCGGCGGCCGATTAGGTCCGCCATCCGGGCAAAACCAATAGATTTGGAGTGACTATGAGTTGGGATTTTGAACTGGTTGCCGGACCCTACGGAGGAACGTCCGAAGGCCCAGTTTGGGACGGCCAGGCCATGCTCTTCACTGACATTCCCAACAGTCTCATCATGCGATACGACCCCGAAACGGGTGAATGCACCGAGTGGCGCACAGGTACCAACGGCACAAACGGTCTTAATTTCGACCTTCAAGGCCGTCTCTACGGATGTTCGGGCGGAGGCCGGACCATCCTATATTTCGATCCAGACGGCGCCAACATTCCTCTCCCCAACCTTCTGGGCGGCAAACGTCATAACACACCCAACGACTTGGCCATCGACCGGAAGGGACGCATCTGGTTCACCGACCCCAACGGCCGGCTTTCCGGCGAGGAACGAGAGATCGACCATAGTTCGGTCTTGCGGTTAGACCCTGTCCCGCAAGCGGAAGGCGGTTGGGCCCTGAGCCGGATGACCCGCGGCACATCAGCCCCCAACGGCCTCCTGATGTCCGCCGACGAGCGGACCCTCTACTTGATCCAGAGCGACTATCAAGGAGTACGGGACCTCCGCGCCTACCCCCTCCGGGACGACGACACGCTGGGTGATTTCACGGTGTTGCATGTGTTCGGAGAGGACTTCCGTGGGGTGCACCGGGGCCTGGACGGGATGTGCTTGGACACCGAAGGAAACATCATTGCCTGCGGCGGCTGGCGACAGGCCGGACCAGGGCCCATGGTGTACGTTTTTTCTCCTGCCGGCCGGGTTTTGGAGACCCATCCGGTTCCCGTTGACTGGCCCACAAACTGCGCCTTCGGCGGCCGCGGACTGGACACCCTGTACGTGACCACCCATGGCGGCCACTTCTTCCGAATTAACAACACCGGACGGCGCGGGTTGGTATTGTTCCCTGAGTAGGGCCTACAGGTTCAATGAATGCTCTTCGTAGTCCTTGAGCTTGTTGTAGATCTGTAGCCGGTGGCGGGCCGACTCGAGCACTACTATCCGGTCCTCGGCGTCCACGTTAACCGCCACGGGCCTGCGGAAGCGCCACTCTTGCTCCATGTCCGCCCGGCGGCGGGCCTTGAGGTACTCTGGGTTGCCGTCGAGGTAGGTCTTATGCCAGGGAGAAGGCTCTTGCGCGTCTCCCACCAGCGCCGTGATGTACTGGCCACCGGCATCGTATATCTGGACGCGGTGGTTCCCCCAGTCGGTCACGTACACATCGCCATCGGAGTCCACGGCCACTCCCGACGGCCCTTTCAGTGAACCCACATTGTTGCTGGACTCCTCGAATTTCAGCAGCAACTTACCAGAGGGGGAGAATTTCTGCACCCGGTTATTTCCCCAGTCTGCGATATAGATATCGTCATTCTTGTCGATGCAGATGCCCCATGGCATCTCCAAGTCGCCGTCGTCAGTGCCTTGCCGGCCGAAGCCGGACTGGAACTCGCCAATCTGACTGAAGCTCTGGACCCGGTGGTTCATGCTGTCCACGACCCAAACGGTGTCGTGGGAGTCGAAAGCTATTCCCGACGGCCCGTTCATCTCACCCTCACCGTTTCCGGACCGGCCAAAGTGGTAGCGGAAAGCGCCCTCTGCATCGAAGACCGAGATCCGGTTGAGGTACTCGTCTGAAACGTAGACCCGGCCGTCTTGATCAAGGTCGATGGACCGTGGCCACATGAATCGCCCATCTTCGCCGCCGAACGAGCCGAACTGGCCCTGGAACTCGTGGTCGAAGTTGATCTTGCTGACTCGCTGGCCCAACTGTTCCACGCCCCGGCTCAGTACATAAATGCGGTCGTTCTTGCCCAATACAAAGTCCTGGGGAGTCCAGAAGCCTTGGGCGGACTGGCTATACATGCCGATGCAATAGCTGTAGTCGTATACCCGACCGGCGGCAACCGTGGTCAGCATGAAAACGTTCCAGATAGATGCATCATACGAACGCCATCTGCTCGAATTTCCCTCCGACGATGGGGACCGGGTCCAGACCCAGCCACTGGTCCACCAGGGAAGAATAGAAGCCCCGGAAGTCGTAGTTCGGTGCCAGGTCTCCCTGGGTCAGGTCCTCGGGCTTCAAGGAGGGATAGGTCCCGTACATCCCACCCTTCACCCGCTCTCCCAATACGAACGCCACCCCGGCCGCTCCATGGTCCGTGCCGGTGCCGTTGTCGCGGACCCGGCGTCCAAACTCGCTGAAGACCATCATGATCACATTCTCCCCGGCGTCGTGTTCCCGCAGGTCGGCGAAGAAACTTTCCACCGCTTCAGAGATCTCCATCCACAGCTTGGCGTGGGAGCCTCCTTGGTTGAAGTGGGTGTCGAAGGGGCCGTGCGATGTGTAGAAAACTTGGGTGCCTAGGTCGGCTAGGTGCACCTGCGCAACATCCTTCAATGCCTTGGCGATGGTACTGTTGGGGTATTCTATCGTTGATGAGTACTGTTCCGGAGCGACCTTGATGATGTCGGCCCCTTTCAGCGCATCCAGCCCTGTTTGCCCCAGGTATTCCATCGTCGGTCCGGTGCCGATGGCGGGGGCGTACATGCGGGCGAAGCTTTCGAGAAGTTGGGCCCGTTCTTGTTCTGAGGAGCGGACCGAGGAGAAAACGCCGTATGTCTCGAGGTGGTTCACAGAGGTCACCGGCACGCCGCGCATAGTCAGCGCCCTGGGCAATCCCTGCCCGAAATTTACGCCCTTCAGAACGTTCTCGCCGGACGGGTCCAAATCGCGAATGACCTTGGCGACCCATCCGTCGATGCCGATGCGGTCAGGCTCGCAGGTATGCCAGATGTCCATGGCCCGGAAATGAGAACGAGGCGAGTTCTCGAATCCGATGCCGTGGATGATGGCCATGTTCCCTTGGTCGTAGATGGCCTTGAGTTGCTCAGTATCTGACCTGAATCCCAGTTCGTCATCGATGGGTAGAACCTGGTCTTCGGGAATATTGACTTTAGGCCGGTTGTCCCAATAAAGAGGGTTGGTGTAGGGGACGATGGTGTTCAGATAATCGTTGGCCCCGGTGAGTTGGAGTACGACCAGCACCGGGTCTTTTTTAGTCGATGCCATTTAACCTCTCTTCCGGGTCACCTGCTGTCGGTCTGCTAGGCAAACTGGTAGTCCCTCGAAGCTGCGATCAGGGTCAGCATCTTGCTGACCCTATTCTCTGAAACGCTGGTTTCTTCGCTGGTTTCCCAGGCCAAGTCCCCGCCTTTAAGGGAGTGGGTTAGCAGTTCGCGGAGGGTTACATCGCTGACCTGCAACGGTCCCATGGCGTCGAGGCAAGACGCGACCAACGCCTCTGGCGATTGGTTGCCCTGCGACCGGACCCGGTCAATCATCACCCGCACCCCGGGCAAAGAGATGTCTCCTAGAACGCCGGTGGCGAAATTTACTCGGCGCATCAAAGCCCCGGCATCGATCCATGCGAAGCCGGTCTGCCAACCCTCGACGCTGGGAGGGTTCAGCAGTTCTTGTCCCTGCCAGCCGCACTCCAAGGCCAGGTTGTTGAACCCCGGCTTGAATCCTTCGTGACTGCCCGCCATGCGCACCGTGCCAACGATCAGTTCGGCGGGGCTTTTTACCCGAGCGAATTGGGAGTTCTTGAAAAAGTCTGAGTTGAACAACACCCGCAGGATGGACCTGATATCTCCGTTAGATTCGTTATATGACTCTACTAACATATCGATGGCCTTGGGGTCGATGGGAGGCGTTGTGTTCCAGGAGGATACCTGGGGCTCGTCAGCCACGAAGAACCGATAGAGGTGCCGGGCCAAGAACCGTGAGGACGCCGGCTGGTCCACTATAATACTAATAATATCTTCGCCATTTAAGTTCCCGGTATGACCCAGGAACGTCTTTTCCTCTTCGTCGTGGTCCTCGGGTTTGTACTCGAATCTCCAGTAGAAACGCCCCAGGGGGTTTCGGGGAATCTTGGGGGCGATGGACCAGCCCGTGAATGCCCTGGCCGCGTTCTGGATATCGTCTTCGGTGTAATTCCCGACTCCCAGAGAGAACAGCTCCAACAACTCCCTGCCCCAGTTCTCGTTGATGGCGCCGTCATGGTTGCCGTGGTTGTCCAGCCAGAAGATCATGGCGGGCGACTTGGCCAGCTCAATCAGTAGCTCCCGGTAGCTGCCCATGCCGTACTGGCGGAACATGGCAATCTGCCTGGTGAGTTCTGGCGGATTGTCTACCTTGGCGTTGCTGGTGGCGAACATCTGGTGCCAGAACAGCGCCATCTTCTCTTCCAGCGGCCGTTTAGTGTTGACCATGCGGTACACCCAGTCAGCTTGGTTGATGGGTGGCCCCAGCGCGCCTTCGTAGCCGGGAAAGATGCGGTACATGAGTTCGTCGTTGATAGCCGGCTGCTCTTCCGGATGTAGCAGCTCCTCAACGATGGCCTCGTAGCCCTTGGCTACTCGGGCGTCCAGTTCCCCACGGGGCTCGCCGAAGCCGGCGCGTCGCATCAGATGGGCCATCAAAGCGATGTCTTCCCGGTAGGGCATGCACGAAACTCCGAGTATCGGGACTGAGGTAACGGCTAGGCTCGCCGCGAAAATCAAGAAAAAGGTATATACCGATCCATAACATCGTAAGTTTGACGCACACACGTGTCAATGGAAGCAGAGAACTTGGTCTAACTGATATGCTACGAATGGCCAGGTTCCTAACGAGCAGAAACCGAGGTACGTGATGTCCTTCGATATTGGACAAGCAGATGAGCTATTGAGCACAACACGGGCGGTGCGCCGCCGTTTGGACCTGGAGCGGGATGTGCCCGACGACCTGCTGTTGCGCTGTATCGAGTTGGCCGAGCAAGCCCCTTCGGGGGGAGATATCTCCAGCCGCCGGTGGTTGGTGATTCGAGATTCACAGATCAAGAAACAGGTTGCAGATTTGTACCGTGCCGCCGGCGGAATCGGCATCATCGAGAGGGCCAAGGAACACAGCGGGACCGGCCATCCCAAGCAGGGCATCCTAGATTCCGCAGCCTATCTGGCCGCCAACTTGGAACGGGTGCCGGTGCTCGTTCTGGCCACGGTTTGGGGCGTCCACGATGGGAGCGGGCGGCCCGGACTCTTCGACTCGGTGATCCAGTCCGCATGGAGTTTCTGTCTTGCGTTGAGGGCTAGAGGGCTAGGTTCGTCTTGGACCACCATGCATCTCAGCAAGTCGAAGGAGATCGCTGAGATTCTGGGGATTCCTGAAGGCGTTACTCAGGTCGTACTGCTGCCCGTAGCGTGGACGATTGGAACCGATTTCAAACCCGCGACACGCAATCCGGCAGCATCGGAGATTGTTTGGTTCGACCGCTGGGGGTACACCAAAGAGGACCCGGCCGAGATCAATGACCTCATCGCCGCCGGGCCTGGTGTGACGGTAGAAATCGACATTGCGGCCACACCCAAACGTGTCTGGGAACTGGTCAGCGACATCAACATCTCCGCCCGATTCAGCACTGAATTCCAAGGTGCCGATTGGGTTGATTCCGACGGGCCACGGAAAGGCGCGTCGTTTAGAGGTAGGAACGAGCGGAAGGATGTAGACAGGAAATGGGAGACCACATCTTATGTAGTTGCCTGTGACGAGGCCCGCGCCTTCGCCTGGAATGTCAACGACCGCGACCGACCCAGCGCCCAATGGCGTTTTGAATTGGAGAAGATACCCGGGGGCACCAGGCTGCGCCAAAGGTTTATTCTCGGGCGTCGCCTATCGGCCACGGGTAATGCGATGGTGGATAACCCTGATCAGGCGCACAAGATCCTCGCCAACCGCATAGAACAGCACCGTGGCAACATGATGCTGAACTTGCAAGGAATCAAAAGTCTGGCGGAGGCGGACGTCTGACGTCATGCGAGCATCCCATTAGGTGCCGACTGTTTGTCTCACTTAGCCGGCCGTGTTGATCGTGGCTTGCGGAACTGAGTCCGCAGCAACTCCTCCCCACAGCGTAGGCGCCGGCGCCAACAACGGGTCCCGGTGGAGCTTGCAACTTCCACGCCGATTAATCCGTCCACAGTGCCCGCACAGGCAACCGTGAAAGCCGATCCAGCCTTCATCCAACCATCCTACCTTCTCGATGTACCCCAGTTCTACTGCTTGGATGGACCGGGCGCCGTTACGAGTGCCAGGCTGCGCGGTGCAATCCACGCCCGTACCGGCAAACCGTTGGAGACCGCCGGAGGCTAACTCTTTGCCTTTTGTCGACATAGGCCCGTTCGGTCTGCGCTTTGCGGTAGACCCCGGTCCCAGCATCCCCATTGGCTGGCCCAGGCGCCTCAGGGAGACTTGACCTTGGAGAGTTGCGATATGGTCGATGCAGAGCTTCCCGAATTGATCTTTGTGATAGTCGACTACTGATGAGGTCCAACCGTTTTCTGGATCATCCCAATTTCTAGGGCTTCTACCCATATGTTTTGACATATTGGGCAAATGTGAATATTGTTGTGCGGGTGAATATCTTCGCGATTGATTACGCTCGATAAGCTCCCGCTGATTGGCGGGAAATATGGGTAGGTAGGAAATATGGTAAAGCAAGGCGTGGTACCCGACGAACTGACAAAGCCCCACTTCGATGCAGCCAACCAGGACCGCCTGGAGATCCAGAACTGCAGCGCTTGTAATCGACTCCAAAACCCTCCGATGCCCACCTGCAGCCAATGCAAATCGGCGGACGATCTTGAGTGGAAAGTGGTGAGCGGGAAGGGCAAGATCTACAACTACGGTGTGGTCTATGACTGCCCCGTAAGACTCCTCCAGGAAGACCAGCCGTTCAATCTGGTGGTAATCACACTGGACGAGGACCCCGGCATCCAGATGTATTCCCACCTCCCTGGAACTCCAGTGGACGAAGTTCCCGTAGGCGCCGTCGTGGAAGTGATCTTCGAGGAAACGGCCAACGGCCAGAAGGTCCCCGAATGGCGAGTCGTAGCATAGTTCACCTTTAATTTGAATCTTAAACAGCTCTGATAAAGGAGTTAATAATGACCACCCAGAATGCTCCGGCTTCCATGTACCGGACTACCGAGGGACTGGGAGTATGGGAACACAAAGGGAAGGTGGCGGCCGTTGGCATCGGGCACTCTCCTACTACCCGGCGCTGGGATGGAACCGCGGAAAATACCATGGGAGCCAACAGCATCTTCGCGCTGAGACAAGCGATCGCAGACGCCGGTGTCAACCCAGCCGATATCGACGGCCTGGTACTTGACCCAGTGACCACCACCGGCGCTCACTGGCCTGAGGGCCAAGAGATTCCCATGGATGTTGTGAACGCCTACAACCAAACCGACGATCCTCTGGATGGCATTGCCAAGCTGAGCGCTGAGTGGATTCTGAAAAACATGCCGGAACTGACCAACGTCAAGTTCACCATGTACGGTATGGGCTGTATGTCCCATGCCATAGTCGTCGCCGCCCAGTCAGTCGGCGAAGGCCGGACCCACACCTGTTTAGTGCTAAAAAGTTGGCACAACTTGGAGGGTCGGTACAACCAGGCGGGCATCAGCGCGTCCGAAACCGTACCTGGCACATTCGTAAATACCCCGGGACGGACTCTTTGGGGCGCACCGGGCTCATACGGCACTGCATTGCAATTCGCCGAATACTGCCGCAAGTACGGCAAGTCACACGACATGATGGCCCCATTTATGGCCAACTCACGCCGGAACGGACTGCTGTTCCCGGAGGGATACTGGGCCCAGCACCGGCCTGAGCAACTGACTGCGGAAGACTATCTGAACGCCAGGTGGATAGCCAAGCCGGCCAACCTTTTCGACAACGACATTCCGATCATGGTATCCGGTGCCTACCTATTCACCACTGCAGAGCGGGCCAAGGATATGAAGCAGAAACCGGTCTACATCCTCAACCATGCATCCAGCAGGGGAGCGCAACGGAGCGTCCTGCCTACCTTGGATGAGGTCGAGAAAGAGACCGCCGAGACCGGGAGGAAGATATACGAGGGCGCCGGCATCGGCGCCGCCGACCTCTCCTTCGAAAATATGTACGACGGCTTCGCCCTGTTCCATCAGTTCCACCTGGAGGGCCTCCGGTTCCGCGGGATGCAGAACGGAGACGCGCTGGATTTCTACCAAACGGATATCAGCATCGAGGGGCCCAATCCGGTCCTGCCCAGCGGCGGAAACATCGGCAGCGGCCGCAGCCGATTCTGGATGCACACCGACAGTATTCAGCAGATACAGGGAAGGGCCGGGGCCCGGGCGATCACCGGAATAAAGCCCGAGATCGGCGTCTCCGGCGGACCCATGCCCATGGGCGGCAACTTCACCGTGTGGAGCGCGTCTCCCGACTAAGCGGAATGCCCTCTTACATCTCCGATACCGACAACAAAACTGGAAAGAGATCGGTAAAATCCTTTACCCAGCGCGCGGGAGAAGGTTAGGATTGGCCACGCACCTGTCGGCACATGCTTTGCTTTGAACCAAACGTAGTTGAGCACAGATTAGGGGGAGATGAAAACACTTGGTCATACTGATTAGTTTTGATATAGATGGGACTTTGGAGGTGGGCGATCCGCCCGGCGTCCTGACGATGGAATTCGTAAGAAAAACCCAAGAGGCGGGGATACTGGTGGGCAGTTGTTCCGACCGTCCCATCAGCGGACAGCGGGCGATCTGGGAGCGGCACGGCATAGCCTACGACTTCGCAGTCTCGAAACACCAACTGCCTGATGTGAAAGCCAAGTTTGAGGCCGATGTCTACTATCACATAGGCGACCGGGAAGACCTAGATAGGCAATACGCGCTGGCAGCAGGGTTCGAGTTCTTTTGGCCTGATGAGGCCGTCTTGGAACCTTGGCTCCCTTTGGGCGACAATTCTCCATAGAGCTGATTGAACATCATGCAGCCTAATAGGCAGTCGAACGGAGATAATGGCTCCAAACGCCGCAAAGACCGGCCATTGGAGGGAGTCCGCGTAGTGGACTTCACCTGGGTGCGGGCCGGACCTTGGGCTGCGCGCTGGTTGGCTACCCTGGGCGCCGAGGTGATCAAGGTTGAATGGCCGGAAAACATGGACATGCTCCGGCAGAACCGATTCACCGTGCCCCCCGGCGTAACCCCGGGACCCAATTCCACCGGCCAGTTTGCCGACACTAACGCCGGAAAACTGGGCCTTTCCGTTAACGTCCGTCATCCCAAAGGCCTCGATGCCATCAAAAGCCTAATCTCGGTTTCGGACGTGGTCATTGAGAATTTCAGCTCACGGATCATGAGCCGTTGGGGTTTGGGTTACGAGGAACTGAAAAAAATAAGGCCCGATGTTGTGTACGTCTCAATGGCCGGTTTCGGTCAGACTGGACGCCAGCACTATTTCGGCACGATGGGCCCCGCCGCACAAGCTTTGTCAGGGCTCACCCACCAGTCTGGCCTGCCTGGCGAACCGCCCGCCGGCTGGGGTTGGTCTTACCTGGACGACACCGGCGGCATGTACGGCGCGATGTGCGTCCTCACCGCCCTTCGGCACCGCAATCACACCGGTCAGGGACAGCACGTTGACCTCTCTCAGATGATCACTGGCATCACCCTCACCGGCACTGCTTTTCTCGACAAGACGGTCAACGGGCGGGAGTCTCGGAGGGAAGGATATCCCCCCGGCAATCGGACTGTCTGGCCAGGTGCTCCAGTGCTCCACAACTACCGTGGCCCGATCGCTGCCCCCCATAACGCCTACCGCACCCTGGACGGCGGATATAACGATTGGTGTGTCATCGTCTGCTTGTCGGATGAGGAATGGAAGGGACTCGTTGACCTGATGGGCAGTCCCAGTTGGGCTAAAGACAGCAAATTCACCACATTGGACGGCCGGCTCCAACACCAAGACGAGATGGACCGAGGAATCGAGGAGTGGACGATCACATTAGGCAAGTATGAGCTTGCCGACAAATGCCAGGCAGCAGGCGTCAGAGCCATGCCAGTGCAAAGCTCCGAAGACCGCGTGGAGAACGACCCACAACTCCTCCACCGGGGCATGTTCACCAAGGTCAAACACCCCATGCTTGGCGACTGGAAATTCCAGGGCGCGCCCTTCCGATTAGATGGCAACAAGGTGGCCGTCAAAGGCCCTCCGCCGATGATCGGGGAACACACGACCAAGATCATGGGCGACCTGCTGGGCGTCAGCAGCGAGGAACTGCTTCAAGGGTACGAAGACGGCGTCTACTGGCCGGAAACGACTCCTAAATTTGACTACGTTCAGCAGGCCATCGACGAAGAGGCCAAACGATGACCGCTGACGCGCCAGGGAATGAAATGCCAGGTCCCTTGACCGGATTGCGGGTGTTGGAGTTGACTGCCGAGCATGCCCAATTCTGCGGAAAACTGATGGCCGATCTGGGCGCAGACGTCATCAAGATCGAACCGCCCGGTGGCCAAGAGACCCGCAATATCGGGCCATTTTTGGACGACCAGCCCGGTCCGGAGCGGAGCCTCCATTTCTGGCACTACAACACCTCGAAGCGAGGCGTGACCTTAGATATCACCAAGCCCGAGGGCCAAGAGGTCTTCAGAAAGCTCGCCGCCACCGCAGGACTGGTTCTAGAGAGTTTTCCAGCGGGGTACTTGCCTGGGCTGGGCCTGGGATACGAATCACTTTCAACGGACAATCCCAGTCTCATCATGTGCTCCGTAAGTCCCTTCGGACAGGACGGGCCCTGGCGCGACTATCAGACGTCAGACTTACTCCACCTAGCGGCCGGCGGACAGATGGCGTCATCGGGGTATGATGTGGAGGACGTGCCAGACGCGCCGCCCATCGCCCCCGGCGGCGGCAACGCTTGGCACATCGCCAGCCATTACTCCTACATGGCCATTCTGGGGGCCCTCTATCACAGGGATTTCACCGGGGAAGGCCAATACATCGATGTCTCCGCCCACGAAGCCTGCTCCCTGACTACCGAAGGTGCCATCGCCATTTATCTCTCTACTGGAGAGGTGGTGCGCCGTCACACCGGACGGCACGCCTCGGCCGACATGTCACCGGGAATACAGCACGCCACCAACGACGGCGGCTACATCAACACCACCAGGTCCGGCAGCAACCTCAACGCGGCAAGGATCAAAGTTCTGGCCGAGTGGATGGACGAACATGGGTTGGCCCAGGACCTATTGGACGAGAAATATCAGGACCCGGCCGTTATCGAAGAGAGCGGGCAGCACTTCGCGGATGTGCTGAAGAATTTCTTCGCTAATATGCCGTTGGTTAAGGCCTATGAAGGCGGGCAGGAACTGAACTTTCCATGGGGCGCGATTCGGACAATGGGCGAGATCGTTGGCGACCCCCATTTGGAAGACCGAAACTTCTTCGTACCCGTGGAGCACCCCGAACTGGGGCGGGAGTTCACCTACCCAGGTCCGGCGGCCATCTACAACGCCTCCCCTTGGCGTATCTCCCGGCGCGCACCCCTCATCGGCGAGCACAACGACGAAGTCCTAGGCGGCGAGTTGGGACTTTCCAAGGGTGACCTGGAGGCGCTGAAAAAGTCAGGCGCTATCTAGCTACTCTGCCCACAGGCCGCTAAATTGCGTCCCTACGACTTGGTTGTAGGCCGCCTCTTCCGTTAGCAACCCGATGTCTTTGGCAAACCCGTTCATCGCCTTCACCTTGTCTTCGCTGATGCTGGGGTCGTAGAAGGGCAGGTCCCGTTCAATCAATCCAGCGATCATCGACGCTTCCATGGCGGGGAACAGGCGCTCGCCAACCTCGGTCGCTCGAGAAGGTTCCTCCTTGAGGGCTCTTTGCACTTTCACTACGGCCCGCACAGCGGCGCGCACACCCTCGGGATCCTTCTCGATTACCGCGTCGGACGTGACCAACGCCGGGAAAGTGTAGTGCACGGCAGCCGGAGGACAGATGCCACGCCTGGCGTCGAGGACCACCGTGCCGATCCCCTTTCGCACGGCCACCTCCACCCCCATAGCGTTGGCCCAAAAACCGTCGATCACACCATCCTCCAGGGCCTTGGCGGCGTTCACCCCGAACGAAACACCAGCCCCGGTAGAACCGGGTACGGGGCCGACATCCACATTGTCCTTCTCGAGATCGATGCCGGCTTCGACCAACAGCTGCCGGATGGTCGAGTCCGGGCCGGGCGCAGCGCCTATTCGGAGCCCTTTTACAGCACCTACGTCGCCCATCTGGGCGTTCAAGTCGGCGCGAAGCACTAGCATCCAATAGGTGTTCTGGGCTAGCGCGGCGAGCAGCTTGGCGCCCTTCCAATTGGGGAACGCTTGGAGTGTGGCGTGGGCGGCACCGGCCACGAAGTCCAACTTACCGTCCCGCAAGACTTCCATGGTTTTGGGCACCGGGAAGATTAACTCCAATTCCGCGTCTAAACCCTCGGCTTTGAAGAAGCCAAGCTCGACCGCTGCCACCGCGGGAAAATAGGAGTTCGATATCAGGTCCGGCACCGCTATTCGCATGGCTTAAGCTCCCGGCGTCTTCTACTTCCCGGCGGGCCCGCTGAACGCGAACTGTGGGTCCGCGGCCCTGACTGGCGCTTCGGGCAGTCCCAATTCCTTTCGGACGATGTTGGTCCCTTGCACGAGGGATACACATTTGTGGAAGGCTATGCGGCGAGAGATTCCCTCCCGGCCAAACCCGCAGTCGGTGGAGATTATCAAGCGTTCCGCAGGCACAAATTCGAGCGCCTTGCGGATAAGACCGGCTACCTGTTCTGGCGATTCGACCACTGTATTTGTGTGGTTGACCACGCCAATAGCGAATTTCTTGGTCGTCTCCAACCCGGCAAAGAGGGGTAGATCTTTGCCGCCTAAGCCGGCGCATTCGAAGGTGATGACATCGGCGTCCACATCGAGCAGATGGGATATGGCCCGCTCGTAGGTCGGGTTCGGTACCAAGCGCTGCTGCGCCGGGTTCCCCCAGCAGGTGTGCAGCCAGATCTCGGCGTCCACGTCCTTCACCTCGCGGTTGAACGCCTCGGTGAAAAATGCATAGTCGGCGTCGGCAGTTTTCGGGTCCTGGGCCATGAAGTGGTGCCTGGGTTCCTCGATCTGGATCAGCTTGCAACCCGAGGCGGCCAACTCCTGGAGTTCTTGGTTGATTATAGCGCAGCAATCTAGGATCAGTTCTTTGTCCGTTGGGTAGAACTCGTTCCACATCATTCGGGTCAGGGACTGGGAGCTGATGGTCCCGAACTTGACAGTGTTGGCGGTCATCTTCTGGGCCACCTTCCAGAGCGCTGAGTAATCCAATTGGCCCGCGGTCAGTTTGCCGGTCACTATCGGCGATTGGTACGCCTCTTGGACTTCATAAAGGATGTGACCCGGCTGGATGCCGAAGTCTCCCGACCATCCCGGCGACTGGCTCTTGCTGCCCTGTAGTCCGCCCAACCTCTCCAATACATAGAAAAACCAAGACTTGCCTCCAACTTCCAGATCGAAGCGTGAGTCGCCGTCGGTCAAAATGTCTAGCCCAGCCATCTCTTGGTCGGTGATCACCGTCGCCACGGCGTCCAGGTATTGCTCCCGGAACAGAGTGTCGCCCAGCGCCGTTTTGAAGGCCCGGCCACGCAGCCCTTCGGTGTACCAGTTGGGCTTTGGGTACGAACCGGTCATCGTGGTGGGAAGGACCGCCCCTTCCGTGGCTTTAAACATGTTTGCTCCTGCTCGCGATACCTTGGCCAGGCGGTTGAGCCTTCCCCCAATCAACCACTCGACCAGACGAGGGTGGCTGAGGGTCGACCGCCAGGCCGTAAGGGGTTGCTGTTGAATTTCCCTGGTTCCAGTAGATTGGTGGCGACGACGTTACCTGAGGTGTCCTTATTATCGGGCCATCCTTCAACGTCAGAGGCCTGGCCGCTGGCCCCACACTAGCAAATAGCTCGTCGTTCTCGCCGCTAGCGGCCGGTGTGGCATCGGCTAGCGCTTCTGAT
>UINC01001584.1_pt1 | contig 19650 bp, 18 predicted proteins | sample 5385821 | NCBI WGS metagenome assembly UINC01 (sample SAMEA4666929, study PRJEB26691) | marine metagenome | isolation source: Pacific Ocean | place: Pacific Ocean | collected 2011-10-13 | reverse complement strand
ACAAACATGAGCCCTGGGACTTCAATAGCATCGCCAGCATCTGTGGTATCATGATACCCGCCTTTTTGCGTGATAAAACCAACCACTCTTTCCGGAATCCATTTTGTGAAATGATACCCAAACTGCCCACCCCAAGAATAGCCGTTAACGAAAAATGGAACAAATTCCAATTCATCGTGGCGGAACAAAACAGCAAAAGAATCCATGGCAGCAATTACTGCATCACCAATACCAGTATTCATATGCATATTGAAAATATGGGCACCCATGAGTGCAAAATCCTGTCCGCTTGCCAGTGCTTGGTAAGCTGAATCAGTTACAATATTTCGAGAGTCGCCATTATTAGGATGCATGAACCAATAAATACCTCGAAGCGTGTCCGTGGAATCATTAACCCACATCCGAAAATCCGCATAATTATAACTGGCAGTATCATTTTCAGGAATGGACACATCATAGATCTCTGCAGATAGAAATGAAAAAATAAAAAGAATGGGATATAGGTGTTTCACCCTAAAGTTTAGACTATTATTTCTGTTTACTGCAAAGGGTGAAATACTGGAAATCAAAAATAATTTAAATAAGCTTAATCCAAATTAATTAATTCTATGCCGGCTTCTTTTGCATGATTGATAATGCGGTCTTCTCTATAAAATTCATCATAATAGATTGTTTTGATTCCGGAATTGGCAATGAGTTTAAAGCAATTATAACAGGGGGAAGCTGTCACATAGATTTCGCCATCTTTTATTCCCACACCATTTTTTGCTGCCTGCACGATTGCATTCGCTTCTGCGTGTGTAGTGCGGACGCAATGGCCATCCACCATTTCATGCCCCACTTCATCACAGTGAGGAAGGCCTTTTATACTTCCATTATATCCAGTGGATAAAATTGTTTTTTCTCGAACAATGACTGCTCCTACATGTTTTCGGTCACAGGTGGATCGTGTTGCCACTTCTGTAGCAATATTCATAAAATATTTTTCCCAACTTACACGATCATTCATGGTCAATTCTTTTCCAAAATATTAATTTTCTTTTCGGTTAAATACTTTCACAGCATACCGTGGCTCACCATAATAGATCTTATCTGCAACTTGCGCAAGTTGAGCCGTAAGAATTAAATAAGCCCATGTTGGAACCATGACGCTGGCACATCCTTTTATAATGACTTTTTCATTTTGATATTGGTTAATATCAAGATCATCTACCATTTGTCTAAATGACTTTTCGCGGATAATACCACCATCTAAAAAATCGTCTAACAAAATTGTTTTCATTATTTTAGTCTTTCATACCGGCAATAGAGCCGGAATTTCTCATCTATTTTCGGAATGACAAAATGTAATTAAAAGTAGTTCTTTATTGTTTCCAATGATTCACAGAATTTATCCACATCTGATTCATCATTATAAATATAAAAACTCATTCTCGCCGTTGCTGTTTCCCCCAACGTTTTCAGTAAAGGTTGGGCGCAATGGTGCCCAACACGGATTGCAATATTATCTTCATTCAAGAATTGTGCCAGATCATGTGGATGAATTCCATCCATATTAAAACTGATCACACCACCCCGATCTTTCGCCGAACCATGAATCCTTAACCCATCGATTTGATTCAATTTTCCCAATGCATATTTTATAAGCATTTGTTCATGAGCAGCAATATTATCCATTCCGATATTCTGTAAATAATCAATAGCAGCGCCAAGGCCAACCGCTTGGGCAAAGTTCGGTGTGCCAGCTTCAAATTTATAAGGGATATCATTCCACGTGGATGATTCCATGGTAACGGTATTTATCATTTCTCCGCCGCCCATAAATGGATCCATTTCTTCCAGGTGTTCGGTTTTTCCCCAGAGAACACCAATGCCAGTTGGGCCTAGCATTTTATGTCCGGAGAAAGCATAGAAATCACAGCCAAGTTCTTTCACATCCACGGGCAAATGGGAAGCGCCTTGTGCTCCATCCACGATCATGATTGCACCAACTTGGTGTGCTTTTGCTGATAGTTTTTTAATAGGATTGATTGTTCCTAGAACATTGGACATATGTGTTAAGGATATAATTTTTGTATTCGATGTGAAATATTTTTCAGGATTTGAGATATCCAATTCGCCCGTTTCTTTAATGGATAAATATTTTAATGTGGCACCGGTTCGTTGGGCAGTCATTTGCCAGGGAACAATATTGGAATGATGTTCCATTTCAGAGATCAGGATTTCATCACCTGGCTTTAAGGTATTCCCAATTGAGCGTGCCAATAAATTAATAGATTCGGTTGTGCCGCTCGTAAAAACGATTTCTTTTTCTGAATTGGCGCCGATGTATTTGGCTACCTTTTTCCTCGAATTTTCAAATCGTTCAGTTGCTTCACTCCCCAGAGAATAAAGTGCCCGGTGCACATTGGCATTGGCCTCTCTATAAAGTGAATCAACCTCATTTAAAACAGATTGTGGTTTTTGTGTCGTGGCAGCATTATCCAAATAAACAAGGTCTGAACCAGACAATATGGGGAAATCTTTTTTGATTTCTGCGGGTGAGAAGGACACTAGAACATTCCCAATTCAAGTTGAGCTGCTTCACTCATCATATCTCGATTCCATTGCGGTTCCCAGACCAGGTCCACCAATACTTTTTCAACGCCCTCGATTGCTTGCACTTTTCGTTCCACTTCTCCAGCGATCATAGGGCCCATTCCACAACCTGGAGCTGTTAGTGTCATTTTAATATTCACACTTTTCCCTTCATTCATATCAGAAATATCCAATCCATAGATGAGTCCAAGTTCAAAGATATTAATGGGTATTTCCGGATCGTAGCATGTTTTTAGCTGATCCCAAATTTGCTGCTCAATATCCCCTTTGGGTTCTTCAGATTCAGATTTTTCTTCAATTTCAAATCCAAGAGCATCCGCATTAGCGGCAGAAATCTGAACCATATTTCCGTTGATCAGAATTGTATAATTACCGCCCAAGGCTTGGGTGATGCGAACAAGATTCCCGGCTAGCAATTTCACTTCATCACCGGATGGAACCATGTTGGCATCTACATCTCGTAGGAGTCGGATGGCTTCGTTCGGTACTTGATTCATTTCACGATGCCCTGGATTTTTTCTACAGCATTGGAAAACCCATTGGTTCGTTGACTGGTTATAGCGCCATCCAATCCGACAGAATTCAAAATGTCGGTGCTGTTCACAGATAGAATCTCATCAACGGGTTTACCATTGAATATTTTTTCTAATAATACGAGTAAACCTTTTACAATCATGGCATCGGATTCAGTTCGAAAAATAAAAGTTGAATTATCGTCGCAATCTCCCACAACCCAGGCCTGAGATGTGCAGCCATATATCTTGTTATGATCGGTTTTTTCAGAATCGGGCAATCCTTCAGATTCCTTTGCCATATCCATGAGTTGGATAAACTTGTCTTTTGGATTATCAAAAATGGAGAAAAGGTCATTTAAATCCTGTAACGTTTCTTGGATGGTCATGCTGTTGTATTCTCCGAGAGCCAAGAGTCAAATCGATCTGTGATAAAGTCCCGAGTACCATCATGTTTTACTAGATCCAATAATTCAGTGGCAAAGCCACGGACCAATAATGCTTTTGCAGACATTACATCCAATCCACGGGACCGGAGATAAAAAAGGGCATTTTTATCTAAGGTGCCGGTTGAAGATCCGTGTGCACATTTTACATCATCCGCATAAATTTCCAATTGTGGATTTGAATTCATGAGGGCGCTTTTGGATAAAAGTAAATTCTTGTTCGATTGGCTAGAATCGGTTTTTTGTGCATCTTTTCGGACAATAGTTCGTCCATTAAATACGCCTGAAGAATAATCCTGAAGCACCGTTTTAAAATTTTGGGAACTGCTACAATGTGGCACTTGATGATCGGTTATAATGTGGTTGTCCAAATGCTGGGAATCATTTGAAAGAGTCAATCCATTGATATCACTATTGGCGCCCTCACCTTTGAGTTCGTTATAAATATTAAGTCGCCCGAGTTGGCTCCCATCCGCAAATTGGAAAAAAGTGTATCGGCTATCTGCATTTTGTTCTACTTGAATATTTACAATGTTTGCAGTTGTAACAGAATTGGATTGAATTCTTATATGATCTAATTGAGCATTTTGCTTTAAAGTGACAAAAGTTGAGCCATTTTGGAAAAAGGAATTTGAATCACCTCTATGATCCTCAATAAAAGTAGCAGAACTAGATTCACCAAGGTCAATATGAATTCGGGGTGTTACCATGAGACTCTCTAAACCGGAAGAAATAAAAAGCATCCGAATTGGTTTTTCAACAATAACATTTTGGTCAACAACAATGGACATGCCACTATCCATGAATGCCGTATTTAACAGGTCAAAAGGGGAGCGTTCAGGAGATTTGAATTCCCAATTTGTTTTTTCTAAATAGTCCAATCCCGATAATAATTGTATACCAGATGGAATGGAGGAAAGTGTTTCTAAATAATGACCGTTGTAAATAACAATCGTTTCCACGTCATCAATCTGGTACTGGGAAATATCAACGTCATCATTTGGTGCATCTTGTTTTTCAGATATTCGAAAGTTGCTATTAGATATGGACGATAAATCAGTAAAGCGCCAATCTTCCCATTTTTTTGTGGGGAGACCAATTTCCAAAAATTTAGAAAAAGCTTTCTCTCTCATGGGATGCACTTTATCCGAGAAATAATCACGGTTAATCATTTTATCAAATTCAATGTTAAAATCCGAAATATTCATGATTCCAGCCAGTTGTATCCTTTTTCTTCCAATTCCAATGCCAATTCTTTTCCACCGGATTTTACAATTTGTCCATCGATGAGAACATGAACAAAATCCGGTTCAATATATTTTAAAAGACGCTGGTAATGTGTGATAACGAGAAATAAACGATCGGCATTTCTGTATCTGTTCACGCCATCAGCAACAATTTTGAGTGCATCAATATCCAATCCGGAATCCGTCTCATCCAAAATTGCAAGCGTGGGTTCCAATGTGAGCATTTGCAGGATCTCATTCCGCTTTTTTTCGCCTCCAGAGAAACCATCATTCACAGCTCGTTGAAGATATTTTGGATTCATACTCACTTCAATTAATTTTTCTTTGATGAGTTTCAAAAATCCGGCTGCATCCAATCCTTTTTTACCTGCGTGTTTCCGTTTAGCATTTAACGCTGCTTTCAAAAAGTAGGTATTATTTACACCGGGAATCACCACTGGATATTGGAATGACATAAAGATTCCGGCTAAAGAACGGGCTTCCGGAGACCAATCCAAGATAGAATCACCGGCAAAAAGAATATCACCTTTAGTAACGTTGTAGTTTTCCCGACCTGTTATCACATTCGCCAACGTACTTTTCCCGGAACCATTTCGTCCCATGATGGCATGCATTTCACCGGGATTAATGGATAGGTTGAGACCTTTCAAGATTTCTTTGCCGTCAACACCGGCATGAAGGTTTTTAATATCTAACATATTTTGAAATAATGTAATTTTTTAAAGAGTAATTAATTTTTTGGATTTATTGTTAATGAAGTGGGACACCTTCAACACATTAACACTTCTATTTTTAACCAATGCTCCCTTCTAGACTCACTTCCATCAATTTGGTTGCTTCAACTGCAAATTCCATGGGAAGTTCTTTAAAGACGTCCTTACAAAATCCATTTACAATCATGGATACCGCATCTTCGGAAGAAATTCCTCGTTGGTTACAGTAGAATAATTGGTCCTCACCGATGTTGGATGTTGTGGCTTCGTGCTCCATTTGTGCAGTAGGATTCCGTACATCAATATAAGGGAATGTGTGAGCGCCACATTTTTCACCGATGAGAATAGAATCGCATTGAGAAAAATTGCGTGCATTTTCTGCACCTTTCATGATTTTTACTTCACCCCGATAAGTTTGTTGCCCTTGCCCAGCAGAGATACCTTTGGAAATGATTGTGCTTTTTGTGTTTTTCCCCAAGTGAATCATTTTGGTGCCCGTATCCGCCTGTTGGTGATTATTGGTCACTGCCACGGAATAAAATTCACCTACCGAATTGTCACCTTTCAAAATACATGATGGATATTTCCATGTGACGGCTGATCCGGTTTCAACTTGCGTCCATGAAATATGGGAATTCTCTTCCAGGCAGATTCCACGTTTTGTGACGAAATTATAAATACCGCCAGCACCTGTTTCCGGGTGTCCGGGATACCAATTTTGAACCGTTGAATATTTAATGGTCGCATCTTTGTGAGCCACCAATTCTACAACTGCCGCATGAAGTTGATTCTCATCTCGTTGTGGAGCGGTACAGCCTTCCAGATAACTGACATGACTTCCTTCATCGGCAATAATCAAGGTACGCTCGAATTGCCCCGTATTGGCTTCGTTGATCCGGAAATACGTTGAAAGTTCCATAGGACATTTAACCCCTTTGGGGATGTAAACAAATGATCCATCTGTAAAAACCGCTGAATTCAGCGCAGCATAATAATTATCTGTGTAAGGAACAACAGAGCCGAGATATTTTTTAATCAATTCAGGGTAATTTTTTACTGCTTCTGAAAAGCTACCGAAAATGACACCGGCCTTTTTTAATTCTTCCTTAAAGGTTGTAGCAACGGATACACTATCAAAAACAGCATCCACAGCAACACCGGACAGCATTTTTTGTTCTTCTAAAGGAATCCCAAGTTTGTTATAAGTCGCCAACAATTCAGGATCCACTTCATCCAAACTGGCCAGTTCTTTTTTCTTTGGTGCGGAAAAATAACTAATGGCTTGGTAATCAATGTCCGGATAAACCACTTTCGCCCATTTTGGTTCTTGCATTTTGAGCCAATGATGATACGCCTTGAGTCGCCATTCCAATAGCCATTCCGGTTCTTCTTTTTTAGCAGAAATGGTGCGGATCACATCATCATCAAGACCTGGTGGGAGTGTCTCGGATTCAATATCGGTGACAAAACCGTATGCGTAATCCTTTTTCAGGCTTTCGTCAATTATTTGTTGCTCGTTGCTCATAGTTTGTAAATATTTAAAATGTAATTATATAATTACGATATTTCGATTTACGCGGAAAAGCTCGTCCCGCAACCGCAGGTTCGTTCTGCATTGGGATTCTTGATTTTGAATCCGCCATTCAATAGATCATCGGAATAATCCACTTCAATATCTTTCAAGTAAAGCCAACTTTTCAGGTCACAAATAATAGTGAGTCCGTTGGATTCAAATTCTTTATCAAATTCCCCTTTCTCATTTTCAAAATCCATTTTGTAAGTCATTCCGGAACAACCGCCACCTTCCACAGACATACGTAAAAAATGATCTTCTTTTCCATCAGTTGCCATGACGCCCTTAAGACGTTTTACTGCGCTTTTTGTTGCTGTGATGGTTGCATTTTGAAAAACTTGCTGTTGCTCTTCAATCGATTTTTCGTTTTGTGTTGTTGCACTCATTATTCCCACTCCGTTTCAATTTTAGGTTCATTTTTTGGCACTGGTGTCGGGTCAAACCCTAGTTTGCTCCGGGCTTCATCACTCATCATTTCTGGTTTCCATGGCGGATCAAACGTAACCGTCACATCCACATCATTGACCTCATCCATGGCCGATACCTTTTCTTTAATATCATTTGCCATATGGCTACCCATCCCACATCCCGGCGTTGTGAGTGACATAGTGATTTTTACATCCGTTTTATCATTTTCAGATGGTTCAATATCAATTGAATAAATAAGGCCAAGGCTCCAGAGATCCACTGGGATTTCTGGATCAAAACATAGTTTTAAAACATCAATTACTTTGTCTTTTAATTTCATTAGTATGTTATATCTGCTAGTGTCATTTTATCAAATATGGTACGGATTGAATCATTAATTCGGTTGATTGGTGTGCGAATATTGCAACCACTCAATTGATTGCAGCCTGAGTCAAAATAACAATCCATAATACCCATTGGACCTTCCAAAATTTCAAAAAATCTTGTCATATTGATCTCATTAGGATCCGTTACCAACTTATAACCACCAGATGGGCCTTTAGTGGCATCGATTAGTTTTGCACGTGCCAATTGTTGTAGCGCTTTTGCCAGCAATTCTTGAGGTATCCCATATTGGGTGGAGATTTCTTTCACCGTGACTAATTCGCCATCTTTTATGCCAATTAAATGCCTAAGGGCTATAAGGGCATATTCAGCTTTTCGAGTAATTTTTAACATAGTTTCAAATTTGAGTTTGGAAGTTACTTGATTGCGTATTTATCCATCAAGAACAATTTACGACTAATTTAGTCGGGTATATATTATTTTATTAAAATAAAATTGGATTCTTTTTGGATTATTTGGCCAATAGTTTTTACGGTTGACCCAAAATTTTCGATAAAATTTTCTGCATCATTTTCTGAAAGAGAGACAAGTAATCCGCCAGAGGTTTGTGCATCAGCAGCCAAGAGTTTATCTATCTCAGAAAGGGTAGAATCGAATTTCACAAAGTCTTTTACATAATCAAGATTTCGTACTGTTCCACCGGCCATAATGCCTGTTTCTGCTAGTTGCCGTACATTGGGCAAAAAGGATAATTCCGAAAAATTAATTTTTGCAGACACATCACTTCCTTGGCACATTTCTTTTAAATGCCCCAATAAACCAAAACCGGTTACATCCGTAACAGCATGAACATTCAATCCATTCAGTGCATCGGTAGCACCTTTATTCAATGTTGCCATGGATTCAACGGCTGCAATGATGCTTTCTTCATTTGCTACGCCTTTTTTTATGGCTGTGGCAATGATACCGGTTCCCAGCGGTTTGGTTAATACCAGGATATCACCAACTTGAGCACCTGAATTTTTCCACATTTTAGCTTCATCAACTTCCCCTGTTACAACCATGCCGTATTTTGGTTCTTTATCATCAACAGAATGCCCGCCGACTATTGGGACTCCTGCTTCAGCGGCTTTATCAGCGCCACCTTGAAGAATTTCAATTAAGATTGATTTGGATAAATCGTTGATTGGAAATCCAACAATATTTTGTGCGAAAAGAGGCTTTCCACCCATTGCATAAATATCGGAAAGTGCATTGGCTGCTGCGATTTGACCAAACTGGTAGGGATCATCAACAATTGGCGTGAAAAAATCTACAGATTGAACGATGAACTTCCCATCATCTAGGCGCACAACGGCAGCGTCGTCGGCACCCTCAAAGCCCACAACGACGGAATCATTGGTTTGCATTTTAAGATCACCCAGAACCTGGGCTAGGTCAGTCGGACCAATCTTGCATGCTCAGCCGGAGCCGTGGCTCAAGGTAGTGAGCCTTATTTTATCTCGATCTGTTTTCATAAAATTGGATTTTCAAAAAATATTATGTTTCATCTTTAGCAAGAGCAATTAAACCATCTTCTGGAGTAAATGTAAACTCCTGATTCTTGTCTGGGATTAACGAAATACCAAACATTTTGTCTTTCTTTTTTTCGCGAGGATGGAGTTGTGCTCCTAATATGACTTCGCCACGTAATTGGGCGGCATGGACACATTCCCCATAAGCGACAGTGATCGATTCTTTCCCATCAAATGGGAAATAGTAAGAAATAGGCTTGATGTAGAGTTCACTCCCTTCCGCCTGGAAAAGATCGTCATATACATCTAATGCCAATGGTTCTTCGGAAACCTGCGCCATTATTTGAGATACAAATTGGTTTGATACCATGAAATCTTCTACGCCGCTATTCAAAATGATATCAATATTTTCACTGTCCATTACTTCGGTAATGAGTTTTGGCCATTGACTCTTACCGGAATTTCGCAGTATTTGGCGTATACGGATCAGTAAGGAGATTACAAAAGCATCCATTTCTTCGATGGTTGCACCACCAGGTGATAGGATTAGTAAACTGTCAAAACTTTGTGGATCAATTTCATTCAATTTATTAAGGTCATTGAAATCCATTTGATTAAGGGAAATATTCAGTTCCGGATAAATGCTAAATAAATTTTCTTTGAAAGATTCCATTTCTTCATTTATCTTGGGTACATAGGTACATAATTCTGATCCTGCGGGAAGATAACTGCATAATTTTTCCATGATGATGCTAGTTTTAGGTGTCCAATTTAAAAGAGCTACCCGTTGATTACGCAGGCTCATGGTTGTTTGAGGGATCTCGGAAACCCGGGCATTGTAAACAGGCTCCTTGAAATAATAAATAGTTGAGTCATCCTCGGCAAAAACAATAAGTTCATCGTTGTCAGAAACAGATGTTTCCGGTGGTGGATTTAATATAATTTCACCATCTGCCTTATGGATTCCCATGGGCGTACTACTTTTGAATCGGTGTGTACTTTCACCAAAAGTGAGTGGCCCACCCCAGCCTTCATCCGGTTGATAAAAATAAAATTCATTTCCATCGAATCCCACCATATCGCTGTAAACTACGGATAATCCATTCCGACTCAACGCCAATTGGGCAATCATGCGGGATAAAACGCTAACTTCATTGAGCGCTTTAACGGTTCCATTGGAAATATTTTCTGCAAGATCTCGGTCTCGATCTGAATGGATCTCACAAATAATGGAAGGATGTTCTTCGCCATCACATACGGCGATAATTGACATGATGGATTTCAATACGAGAGCATCTGCTAATTTTCGTTCTTCTTTTGGCCTCCAACTGGCAGCGCTATTCATTATGATTATGGATTTAGCTTCTTCTGCCATGACCTTTTTTAGGTTCTTGATGTTGGTAACGACCCCTGACCGTGTTATAACTCGGGTGGTCACAAAATCCGAAATATTATCTCGGATCATATTATCCATACTCTCTTTGTCATCTTCTGCCAAAATCACAATGGCAGCATCCGGTTCAGATTCATTTGCTTCAATAAGTTCTCGAATGATTTCTATAATCCGATCACCGAATCCTAAGATAAGAGTATGGTTTTTTTCCAGGACGATGCTTCTTCCTCGTTGTAATTCTGCTAACTTGGCTTCAAACACACTAGTGATAAATGCAACCATACTTGAAAATAGGATCAATCCAATCATCACACCGATAATGGATGACATTTTTGCTGCCCAGTTGCTATCTCCATCCGTTTCAGCTGCGGATCCTTCCATGACAGCCACATAAACTCTCCAGGGAATTTCCATCCAACTACTAAGGGTTTCATCCGGAATCAGATAATTGGCGATGACTCGGAAGATGACCATCACCAGAAACCCGACCATGAAAAGGGCAAGCAGGGCAAGAAAAATGGATGAACTGCCCTTGGACATAAAATTATCAATGCGGTACCGGATCCGCATGCTAAATGGGTAATTAAATTTACTGCTCATAGGAAATGTGTGTATTTTATATTAGTTCGGGAGTGGAATCTTAAAAAATAAATTACCAAGATAGGGAATTAATTTCTTTCTACAATCTGAATGAGCTTGTTAAGTTCCGATACAGATTTTTTGACGAAATATTGAAAACATTCAAATTATTTTCACGCCCCAAAAAAATTGCTACCCTTCCACAGGAATTCTAACCCCTTCTACACATAAAAAATACCCATGGGAAAAACATTCAAAACAATTGATGAAGCCGTCATTCGGTTCGCTGGTGATTCCGGCGATGGGATGCAGTTAACGGGTGGCCGTTTCACAGAAACAACTGCCATCGTCGGGAATGATTTAAGTACCCTCCCTGATTTTCCCGCAGAGATTCGAGCACCCGCCGGATCTCTGGCTGGCGTGAGTGCTTTCCAAATCAAATTCTCTTCCAAGGATATTCATACACCGGGTGTTAACCCGGACGTGTTGGTTGCCATGAATCCTGCGGCCCTTAAAGTACATCAAAAAGAGATAATTCCCGGTGGAACCTTAATTATCAATACCGATGCATTCACCAAAAAGAATCTGAAATTTGCAGGTTACGAATCCAATCCCATGGAAGATGGATCTCTAGATGATTATTTTACCTTGATTCCTGTTGAAATGAATAAAATGGTGACCGCAGCATGTGAAGGTTTGGATTTGTCGCCGAAATTGGTTGGCAGAACAAAAAATCTTTTCGCTTTGGGAATTCTTTTTTATATGTATGATCGCCCTTTAGATGCAACTGAAGCATGGCTAAAGAAAAAATTTAAAGGAAAGGATGCCATTATTGAAGCCAATACCCGTGCCTTAAACGCCGGATATAATTATGGGGATACCACTGAATTGTTCATGACAAGGTATAAGGTCGAAAAGGCAAATCTCCCTTCTGGAACTTACCGGAATATGAATGGGAACCTGGCGACATCACTGGGACTTTTAGCCGCATCGCAAAGATCAGGATTGAAATTGTTTTATGGTGGATATCCCATCACACCTGCCAGTGATATACTTCACATGCTTGCTATCTGGAAACATTTCGGTGTTCAGACTTTTCAGGCAGAAGATGAAATTGCAGGAATCGCATCCGTTATTGGTGCTGCTTTCGCTGGAAAACTTGCAGTAACAGCGACTTCGGGTCCAGGAATTGCACTTAAAGGTGAATCACTTGGTTTGGGTGTTATTACAGAATTACCCCTGGTTGTTATTAATGTTCAGAGGGGCGGACCCAGTACAGGACTTCCCACTAAAACGGAACAGTCCGATTTGAATCAGGCACTGTATGGTAGGAATGGAGAGGCGCCTATGCCAGTGATTGCACCAGCAACTCCTGGAGATTGTTTCTATGCTGCCTATGAAGCATGTCGAATTGCGTTAAAATTCATGACGCCTGTCATGTTACTTTCTGATGGATACTTGGCGAACGGTTCCGAACCCTGGAAAATTCCTAATGTAGATGATTTAGAAGACATTGATGTAAAATTTGCTCACGGGAAGAATAGTGAAAATGATTTTCTGCCCTATCTTCGTGATGAAGATACACTTTCACGCCCATGGGCAATTCCGGGTACACCAGGGCTCGAGCATCGTTTAGGTGGAATTGAAAAAGCAGAAAATACAGGACACGTGTCCTACGACCCTGAAAACCACCATAGGATGGTTGAATTAAGGCAGGAGAAAGTAAATCGGATCCAGCATGATATTCCACCCTTAGAAGTTTTTGGAGAAGATCATGGCGATATGCTTGTGTTGAGTTGGGGTGGTACCTATGGTGCCTGTAGATCAGCCGTAGAAACTCTGAATGAAGAAGGGAAGAAGGTTTCCCACGTGCATCTTCGCTGGATCAATCCATTGCCAAAAGATTTGGGTGAGATTATTATCGGATTCAAACATATCTTGGTTCCGGAAATCAATTTAGGACAACTCCTGCAGTTGATTCGCTCTGAGTACCTTGTAGATGCACAAGGGTTAAACCTTGTCCGTGGTCGTCCTATCGGCGCATCAACGATTGTAGAAACTGTTAAAAAAACAATAGGCTAAAGCTATGACAGATGTACAAGCACCTTTATTAACAAAGAAAGATTTTGAATCCGATCAAGCAGTACGCTGGTGTCCTGGATGTGGTGATTATGCGATTTTAGCCCAAACTCAAAAAAACATGCCTACATTTGGCCGGAAACGGGAAGAGTTTGTTTTTGTATCCGGCATTGGGTGTTCCAGTCGTTTTCCTTATTATATGAATACTTATGGATTTCACTCCATTCACGGTCGTGCACCTGCAGTGGCGACGGGGGTGAAGATTGCCAATCCAGACCTGTCTGTTTGGGTTGTTACTGGAGATGGTGATGGGCTCTCTATTGGTGGAAATCATTTTATGCATGTTTTACGTCGGAATATGGATATCAATATTTTAATGTTCAATAATCGGATCTATGGATTGACAAAAGGGCAATATTCACCAACATCTGAGCAGGGAAAAAAGACAAAAGCATCGCCCTATGGATCTATTGATTATCCACTGAATCCGCCATCACTGGCTTTGGGTGCACAAGCAACATTTGTGGCACGAACCATTGATCGCTGGCAAAAACACATGGCAGAAATGTTAAAACGATCTTATAATCATGACGGTGGTTCCTATATTGAGATTTATCAGAATTGTAACATATTTAATGATGGTGCTTTTGAAGAATATACAGGTGCGGAAAAATTTAGTAATGTGATCGAATTAAAGCATGGTGAACCCATGGTTTTTGCACAAGGAACAAAAGGGATTAAATTGGATGGATTTAAACCCAAAGTTGTGGATATGGAGAAAAATAGTATTGATGATATTTTAATCCACAATGAAACGGATCTGGATCTGGCTCATATTATTGCCAACTGGACATCACACCCCACACTTCCTGAACCCATTGGTGTTATTTATTGTATAGACAAAACAACTTACAACCAGGATATTGTGAACCAGATCGAATCAGCCATTGAAGCCAAAGGGCCAGGCAATGTTCAGGATCTCCTGAATTCTGGTGATACATGGGTTGTAGACTGAAGTGAAAACACGTACAGAACGGGATAGTATTGGTTCGGTCGAAGTACCTTCTGATCGATACTATGGTGCGCAGACTCAGCGATCTTTTGAAAATTTTAAAATCGGTGGAGAACGTTTTCCACGAGAATTTATACGAGCTTATGGGATTTTAAAAAAAGCCGCCGCTTCTGTAAATAATGCATTCGGGATTCTGGAAGAATCCACAAAATCAGCCATTCATAATGCAGCTGGTGAAGTCATTGAAGGGAAATTAGATGATCATTTTCCGCTGGTGGTCTGGCAGACAGGTTCCGGGACACAAACCAATATGAATTTCAATGAGGTGATTGCGAACCGGGCCATTGAAATGCTTGGTGGAGAATTAGGCAGTAAAGATCCCGTTCACCCTAATGACCATGTAAATATGAGTCAATCCACCAACGATACATTCCCGACTGCTATTAATATTGCTGCTGTGGAGAGCATTCATCAGCAGTTAGTCCCGGCTATGCAGCAGTTACGGGATACATTGGATGAAAAAGCAAAGGCATTTTCGACTATTGTTAAACTAGGCCGTACCCATTTGCAAGATGCCACACCTCTGAGCCTTGGTCAGGAATTTTCCGGATATGTTTCTGCCTTGGATCATGGATTGAACCGTGTGGAAAAAGCATTGGACCATTGTTACGAATTGGCCATGGGCGGAACGGCTGTTGGTACGGGAATTAATTCTTTAGAAGGATTTGGTATTGCTGTGGCGAAAGAAATCGCTGATATCACAGGACTACCATTTCGGTCTGCTGAAAATAAATTTGAAGCATTGGGCGGGCAAGATTGTATTGTTGAATTATCAGGAGCATTGAAAGTGGTTGCTGTATCCTTGTTCAAGATCGCCAATGATATACGTTGGTTAGCAAGTGGGCCCAGATCCGGGATCGGTGAAATTTCTATACCAGCGAATGAACCGGGTTCATCCATCATGCCGGGTAAAGTAAATCCAACTCAATGTGAAGCGCTAACCATGCTATGTACACAAGTAATAGGAAATGATACAACTATTACCCTTGCTGGCGCCTCTGGCAATTTTGAATTGAATGTGTATCGTCCGGTCATAGCATACAATATTTTACAATCTATTCGACTGTTGGCTGATGGCTGCCGATCTTTTTCAAAACATGCTGTTGTTGGTATTAAACCAAACCAGGAACGGATTGATCACAATCTTTATAATTCACTCATGCTGGTTACGGCGCTCAATCCTCATATTGGTTATGATAAAGCAGCGGAAGTTGCCAAGAAAGCATTCAAGGATAAATCAACACTCCGTGATGCCATTATCCAATTGGATTATATGTCTGGTGAAGATTTTGACCGTTTGGTGCAACCAGAACAAATGATCCATCCCCGGAAAAAAGACTGATCCGGCGGAATTATTCTCCCTTTATTCTGTTATTTATTAAATTCCTTATTCAGCCAAACAAGGGTAAAGTGTAAATTTCCTTATGGCTAACCCTTCCACAACTATTGATGTGAGCCGCATCATCAAGCTCAGCATCGCTGTCATTCTTCTTGGAATGTTTACAGTTTTGGGTGTGGTACTTGGTCTGGCAAAAAATCTGCCTTCTATTGAACAGTTAGAGAATTATGATCCTGATCTTGTGACACGGATATATTCCGCTGATGGGAAGGTCCTGGATGAATTGTTTGTACAGAAGCGCGTTTTTATTGAGTTGGATAAGATTCCAACCCATATGCAAAATGCGGTTGTGGCCTCGGAAGATCGCCGGTTTTATGACCATTGGGGCTTATCGCTGCGAAGTGTGGCTCGTGCTGTTGTGATCAATACCTTATCCATGAGTTACCGTCAGGGATTTAGTACACTCACCCAACAATTAGCACGAAATCTATATAAATCGGTGGGATTCGAAGACAGTGTTGTCCGAAAGTTGAAAGAGGTGATTACGGCTATCCAGATCGAAAGGACTTATACCAAAGATGAGATTCTTGAAATGTATCTTAATACCGTTCACTTTGGTCATGGGACCTATGGTGTTGAAGCAGCCACGAAACGATTTTTTGGAAAAGAATCAAACGACCTGTCTATTGATGAATCTGCACTCCTGGTGGGATTACTTCCTGCTCCAGCCAGTTATTCTCCTATCCATCATCCGGATCGTGCAATCCGCCGTCGAAATACTGTACTTCGTTTATTGCGGGATCAAGAATACATTCAAAAGAGCGAATTTGAAGAGTACCGAGCCATGACGCTAGAATCTGTGCGAGAACTACCTAAACAAGGTATAGCACCTTATTTCACTGAATATGTTCGGCGTACTATGGAAAAAATAGATGAAATTCTGGAAGTGAATATTTATCGTGATGGATTAAAAATTTATACCACTCTGGATTCTCGACTTCAATCCATTGCGGAAGATGCGGTTATGCAATCGGTACAGGATAACCAGGCCAGATTGAATCGCCGGTTATTCAAAGATCGTGAGGAATTTGAAAATCTTGCTTATTTAACCATTTATCCTGAAGACACGGTCAAAATGATGATGGCTGGTGAAGGAGAGTTATACAAAGACCTGAGGGATAAATTATTGGTGCAATGTTCCTTTGTAGCGCTGGATCCTTTGACCGGCGGTATCCTTGCCTTGGTAGGTGGACGTCCGGACTATCATGATCAATACAACCGAGCTGTTCAAGCCAAACGGCAACCAGGTTCTGTTTTTAAACCATTTGTTTACACCACTGCCTTGGACAATGGCTATCCTGTAACCGAACAACTCTTGAATCAACCTGTGGTATTAAACGTACAGAATGTAGATGGCTCATGGGTAAAGTGGAAACCCCAAAATTATGACGGAAGTACAGGCGGACTCACCACACTACGTGAAGGTTTAAGAAAATCCATGAACCTGATTTCTGTCCGAATGGTTCAGCAGGATATTGCTCCTTCAGAGCAAGTTAAACGAACAGCACAACGTATGGGAATCACAACGGATATTCGTGCAGTAGACGCCTTAGCATTAGGAACTTCTGAAGTTTTCCCCTTAGAGATTGTTTCTGCTTATGCCGCATTTGCAAATCAGGGGGTGTATTCTAAACCTTTTCCCATTACCCGAGTCGAAGATCGCTACGGAAATGTGATTAAGGAATTTTATCCGGAGCGTAAAGAAGTATTAAGTGAAGAGACCGCTTATTTAATGACGAGCTTGATGCAAACTGTGATGGATCGTGGCACCGGGGGAAGTGCACGATGGAAGTATAAATTTAATCGACCTGCTGCAGGAAAAACGGGAACAACCCAGGGTTGGAGTGATGCTTGGTTTGTTGGATTTACACCACAGATAGCTGCTGGTTGTTGGTTTGGTGTGGATGATTTCCGAGTGCCTTTAGGCCCTGGCCAGGATGGGTCTATAGCAGCGCTTCCTGCATGGGCACGGTTCATGAAAGGTGCACACGACACATTGGATTTTCCTATCCAAAAATTTGAAAAGCCTTCGGGTATTCATGATATAGAAATCTGTTCTGTTACAAAAAAAGCACCTGTGCCTGCCTGTCCTGTTGAAAAAGAAATATTCAAAGTTGGAACTGAACCGATCCAAAAGTGCAAGGTTCACAGAACACAATAAATAAAATTACGGATTACTTTTTTCTCTATTTTTAATAAACGATAGAAGTGAAATCGGAGCTCTTTCCCGGACAGTATGGAGTATGAGATAAAGTGATACAATTAATACGACGGCATTAGGAACCCACATTCCTATCCATGCTGGAACTTGGTTTCGGTCAGCCATTTCTTCGCCCCCGATCAATAAAATATAATAAAGCAGGAAAAATCCAAAACTTAGACTAGTACTTATTGCAAACCCTCCCCGTTTTGCCATAACACCTAAAGGGGCACCTAATAAAACAAATAGGATGCAAGCAAAGGGAATGGAAAACTTTTTATGTATTTCTACTTGATATTTATTTCGTCCTTTCTGGTAACTGGTGATAAGCTGGAGTTCATTTTTTACCTGGCGTTCAAGACTTCGGATTTGTCGTTCTTTTTTGCGGAGTTGATTGCCGGATAAGGTTGTGTCTGCCTGGATATTTATTCTTGCAGAATCTAGAATTTGAGTTCCTTCTGAAATTGTTTCCGGATAAAGACTATCCCCTAGCGTGCGAAAGAATGCACCTGCCAGCCGTTTATTCACCACACCAATTCGGTGTTCATAATTCTCTACTTTATCAATGATCATGGGTACCGTCATTTCTCGGTCAGTCCTATTTGATGAATCGCGCCGGTTGAGCAAAATATCGTCTGCCGGAATGATGATCTTATGTGTTTCGAAAATGATCCGGCGGTAATTGGTAAAATCTTTACTTTCCAATTCATGGATCTCACCATCGAAGAGTGTGAGTAAAAATGCATCTGCCAGAGTGGAAAGGGTTCCTGTTTTAGAGTGGATGCTTGTTTGGGCTTCCTGCTTTCCTTTGGAGAAAATTCGAACATCGGAAAATAATTCCCCTTTTTTACCACCGACAATCATGCTGTAATCAGGAATATTATCAATAAATATTCCCGGCTCAATATTCATTCCGGGGCGTTTACGATAAATATCACCGGAAAGGAGCCGCGCATGGAAATTCATATCGGGTAGAATGTAATTGTTAAAATAGATCAGCATCAGTGCAATAGTGACCCCAAACATGATGGGTGCACGGATAATAGATAAAAAACCCACACCGGACGCCCGGAGGGCATTGATCTCATTATCTTCAGATAAGCGGCCAAAAGCCATGAGCGTAGCCAGGAGGACAGCCATAGGCACTGATAGCGCAATGATCCATGCAAGATTGAGAAACAAGTATTCCAGGATGGTTAATACATCCAGCCCTTTACCTAAAAAACGGTCAATAGCTCGCAAAAGAAAATTGATGAAAAGTATAAATGTGATCATCAATAAGGAAAAGAAGAATGGCAGAAGCATTTCACGAACAAAATATCTGGACAAAAGTCGCATGGTATAAATTACGATTTAATGAGATAGAAGGATGAATCAAAAAATGGGATTCAATCATTCATTATTGTTTACCACATACAAGTTCATCCAACACTAGATAAATATGTTATTTTACTTCGATTCCAAAAAGAATAATTCTAATTTCACCAGCTTCAAATCAACTGAAATTGATCATAAGATGTATGGTGGGTGTAGCTCAGCTGGTTAGAGCACCTGGTTGTGGCCCAGGAGGCC
>UINC01001581.1_pt1 | contig 19672 bp, 19 predicted proteins | sample 5385821 | NCBI WGS metagenome assembly UINC01 (sample SAMEA4666929, study PRJEB26691) | marine metagenome | isolation source: Pacific Ocean | place: Pacific Ocean | collected 2011-10-13 | reverse complement strand
TCGGGCGACACGGCGTTGGCGTCCACGTAGAGGCCGTCGAACCCGGTGGCGGCCATCGCCCGGGCCACCTCACCGGCTACCTGTGGCGGACACACCGACAGGATCACCTCTGCCTCGACGAGGTGCTCCAGGGAAACGACGTCCTCTAGGCCGTCCGCCGAAGCCCGGGCCACTGTGGTCGCCGAACGACCCTCGGAGGCCCAGAGGACCCGGTGGCCAGTCGAAGCCGCGGCGCCCACCGCGGACCCCATCTGGCCCGGGTGGAGCAGACCGATAGTCAGGCCGGTGCCCATAGGGTCACGGTAGCCAACGGACAGATTTGCCCATCGGCCGCGTGATGAGCATGCTGCCCGTCCCGATTATCGCGAAGTGAGGAGGGTAACGCCGTGGACCGAGCGCTCACCCGCTTCCAGGGGTCGATACTGGTCCTGGCTGCGGGGACCATCTTCAGTCTCGGACCGCTGACCTTCCGCGCTCTGCTGGAGGCCGACGCCTGGCAGTACTTGTTCTACCGGAGCTTCTCGGCCGCTGTGGTCGCCACGCTGACCATCATGGTTCTCGGTCGGAATCCGATCCGTTCGATCGTCGAAGCAGGCCCTTGGCAAGCGGTGGCCGGCCTGGCTCTAGGAAGCTGCTTTGTCCTGTTCATCCTGTCGCTCAGCCGGGCCACCGCTGCGTTCGTCCTGTTGTTGCAGTGCACCAGCCCGTTCGTCGCGGCGATCCTTGGTCGTGTGTTCCTCCGGGAGAGGGTCCGACGGGACACGGTGGCAGCCATGCTCGTGGCGTCGATCGGTGTGGCGATCATGGTGGGAGGAGGGCTTGATGGCGGCGATCGCCTCGGGATCCTGTTCTCTCTCCTGCTTCCGGTCTTCCTGGGCGGATACACGGTCCTGATCCGTAGTTCCCCGGCCCGGGACCCGGGGGTTCCGACTGTGATCGGGGGCTTCATGGTCGCCGTGGTGGCCGGCCTGGTGTCACTGGTTGGACCGGGCCTCGACCTGCCGATCCGGGACATGGCTATGGGCTGTATCGCCGGGGGACTACTGATCGGCCTGGGCACACCAGTGTTCAACTACGCCCATCGGTTCGTGCCCCCGGCGGAGACCTCTTTGCTCCTGATCGCCGAGGTCGTGCTGGCGCCGCTCTGGTTGTGGGCATGGCCCGGCGAGGTTCCGGCGACCAGCACCCTGGTCGGGGGCGGGGTGGCTCTGTCCGCCGTGGCATGGCTGACCATCCGGGCTGCGCTCCGGGAAGGCTCTACTCGCCTCCGATGGTCGCATGGCCTCCACGCCGGCGCGGTAGCCGCCGAGCCCGATCACCCCAACCGGTAGCATCAGGATCGTGCGAGCACCCGATTCGATTACCTGATCCTGCTCTCGGGTCGGAAACTTGAGTGGCACTGACGCCAAAGGCCCACCAACCCCTGGGTCGATTACCCCCGGCTCCACGAGGCAGGTGTTCAATCGGCGAGCACTGATGTCCAGGTCAGTCGTGCCAATCGAGGGCGGTGCGCATCGTGGTTTCGAAATCTTCGAAGCTCATAGAGGTCTTAGTGGCGTCGATCAGTTCGGCGTCCGCACCAACCAGCGTTCGAAATGGCGTTGAGGGGTCAGTAGCAGCAAGCGCGATGGCGTCAGCAACGGCTTGGGGGTCGGCTGGGGGGCCGTCTCCGTCAAGGCTCGTCAACGACTCCCGAAATGCGAGGGCTCGGTCCTCGTGGGGTGAACCGGTCCAAACTGAGGGAAAAACGATGTTGTCGTGAAAGTTCGTGAGGAAGCGTCCGGGTTCGATGAGATGGACTCGGAGCCCAAGGTGGGATACCTCAAAGTGGAGGGATTCGGTCAAAGCTTCAAGCGCGTGTTTTGATGCCGCGTAGGCGCCGCTGTAGGGCGGGGCCACCCGCCCGGCAATGCTGCTGACATTTACAATCACTCCGCTTCCGCGCTCGCTCCATGCTGGGAGCACCGCGCGCATAGTGCGCAGGGGACCCATGACGTTGGTTTCAAGTTGACGTTGCATGAGCACATCGTCGACTTGTTCTATCGCTCCCTGCACCTCGAACCCGGCGTTGTTGACCAGCACATCGATCTCGTTCGGGTCAGCCAGGCACGCCTCGACCGATGCCAGGTCGGTGACGTCGAGCTGCCTGATCTCGACGGCGAGGCCCTCCTCTCCAGCGAGTCGCCGAAGGTCGTCGCCCTTGGAGACGGTCCGCATCGTGGCGATCACACGATGGCCCTCACGTGCCAGGGAGAGCGCGGCCAATCTGCCGAAACCACTGTTGCTGCCGGTGATGAGGATGTTCGTCATCGGGGAACCCTACGACTCCTGCCGCGCAACCATTCGAGCAGCGTGTCGGCCACCACCTGTGGCTGCTCGGGAAGCAGGGCGTGGCCGGCGTCGGCGACCACCACCAACGATGCCCGGTCACCCAACAGGTCGACGATGCTCCGGGCGTTGGCCGGCAGAGCGACGACGTCATCGGCGGGCTGCAGCACGAGTACGTCGGCCGATCCGGCCGTCCACCAGACCTCGATGTCGTCGTCGGCCACGGCACGGCCCTGGTGGTGGGCCACCACAGGGTGCCATCCGCCGGCCCACACCGAGGCGTCGTTGCACGGAGCGAAGAACGCGGCGCCCACTGCTGCGAGGTGCTCCTCAGGTGACGCGTCGACGTCGAACACCCTTCGAAGTGCCGCCCTGTGCTCGGGTGCTGCCGGAACCCTCCCGCCGCAGGCCAGGAGCACGACGCTCTCGACCTGGCCCGGGTGCAGTGCTGCAACCAGCCGTGCAACCCGGTTGCCGAAGGCATGGCCGACCAGGGTCGCCGGGCCGACTCCGAGCGCCTCGATAACCACGGCGGTATCGCCCGCCAGGTCGGCCATCGACACTCCCTCGAGCGACCCGGTGCTGCCGCCAATGCCCCGCGGCTCTGGAGCAATCGCCCGGTAGCCCCCTGCTGAGAGGCTCCGCCCCAGATGTAAGAAGTCGGCGGCGCCACGCCCGAGGGAGGGAACCATCAAGACCGCCGGCCCGTCTCCGACGGATCGGACCTCGATCGGGCCGGCCGGTCCCGCCACGGTGACCGTCGACCAGCCATCCCCGCTACCAGCATCGGGCTGCGAATGCTCACCAGCCTGTGAGGTGGGATCAGCGTGGGTCATGCCGCCGAGCATGTCATCGAGCGGCAGCCTCGGGGCAACCCGGTTTGAACAGGCTGACTCAGGTGGCGTCCTCGCCGGTCGGTACGGCGCCTGATCGGGTCGCCTGATCCAGCAGGTGGGTCCAGCCGTTAGGCGGCAGGCCGCCGCTGACCCGGACCCGCACCCGCCCGTCGGTCCCCACCACCACGAAGTACGGGAAGCTCCGCAGCCCGTACGCCTCGGCCAACTCCGAGTCGTCGGAATCGCGCAACACCAGCTCGGGCCAACCCTCGGCAGCGAACCAGGCCCGGGGCAGGTTCCCACGATCCGGGTAGACGGCCGTCGAGACGGCCACCACCTCGACGTCGGACGGGATGCCGTACCGTTCGATCCATTCGGTCAACTTCGGGACCTCCGCCTGGCAGTGCGGGCACCAGTGGGCGAAGAAGGCGATCACGTAGCCCGTCCCGTCGCCCGGTCGGACCTGCACCAAGCCACCGTCAAAGGTAGTGGCGTCGAAGTCCGGTGCCACGAGGCCTACGGCATCGTCGCCGTTCGTCTCCTCGAACGCCGGCAGGCCCTCGCCGAACACGGCGACCGGGCCGGTCTCCAGGCCATCCGGGTCACCCGGTGAGTCGCCGCCGCCGAGGGTCAGGGCTGCCACCAGGGCCAGTGCCACGGCCCCGACCAGCGCCAGAAGGATCGTGCGTCCGGGGCCGGAACGATCGGTGGCCCCCGGGGTCGGGATGTCGGTCATCGGCGCTGGCTCATGGTCGTGCATCCTCGCGGGTCGACGACGTGGCGTCACGGTCAGCGGCACCCGAGGCAAGCACCAGGGCCGTCACCACTGCGAACCCGCAGAACGCCATGAACGGAATGGACACGAACCCGAACTCGTCCACCCACTGCTGCGTGCAGGGAGCGGCGATGTCGCAGGACGATCCCTGGTCCGGAAACAGCTGCAGTTGGTAGTGGTAAGCGGACAGCGCCATCCCGACAAGCGACATCGGCAGCACCCGCCAACGGGGATCCGGGTCGCCCCGCCAGGCCGCCGCGCCAAGGATGATGACCAGCGGGTACATGGCGATCCGCTGGTACCAGCAGAGCTCGCACGGGAGGAACCCACCTACCTCCGAGAACCAGAGGCTACCGACGGTCGACACGGCGGCGACCGAGAACGCCATTCGCAACGCGTCGGCCCGCAGGCCATGTAGGCGCCGACGGCCCGCGGCGGTCGCCCCGACGACCACGACCACGATGGTGACGGCAAGGGCCCCGAGGGCCAGCAGGGCCGTGAAGAGGGACATCTGGTCGACGGACACGGTCGCCGAACCTACAGCCACGGACGCTCCCAGCACCGGGACGTTCGTCCCGGCAGAACCTCGCCTCAGGAGCCGAAGGGGATGACGTGGTAGGAAGTCGTTCCATGCCGACGCGAGCCGTGATCACCGGATGGGGGCGCTGCGTGCCGCCGGTGACGTTGTCCAACGCCGACCTGGAGCGGCTCATGGACACCAGCGACGAGTGGATAGTGCAGCGCACCGGCATCCACAACCGCAGGATCTCCCACGTTGAGACCACCGACATGGCCGAGTTGGCGGGCCGACGGGCCATGGCCTGTGCAGGCCTGGAAGCCGACGAGATCGACCTGGTCGTGGTCGCCACCTGCACGCCGGAACTGCTCTGTCCCAGCACGGCGGCCATGGTCCAGGACCGCATCGGCGCCACCAGGTCCGCCGCCTTCGACCTGAACGCCGCCTGCTCCGGCTTCGTCTACGGCACCTCGGTCGTGGCCGGGCTGATCCAGGCCGGGTTCGCCGAGAAGGTCCTGCTCATCGGAGCGGAGAAGCTCCACTACGCCATGGACTACCGGGACCGGGGTACCAGCATCCTGTTCGGCGACGGTGCGGGCGCCGCCGTGTTCGAGCCGTCCGAGGGCGGTGCCGGCGTGCTGGCCGTGGACCTGGGCGCCGACGGGAGCAAGGGCTCGACGATGCTCATTAGGTCGATGGGCTCACAGGGGGAGCCGGGGCCGACGAACGACCCGGAGGTCTACCGGCTCCACTTCGAGGGCCAGGCGGTCTTCAAGATCGCGGTGCAGAACATCTCGGCGTCGACGGCCCGAGTGTTGGAGCGGGCGGGCCTGACAGTCGACGACGTGGACCTGGTGGTCCCCCACCAGGCCAATGCCAGGATCATCGAGTCGGCCACCCGACGCCTCGGCATCGACGCGGACAGGGTGTTCATGAACATCGGCGAGCTCGGCAACACGGCGGCGGCCTCGATCCCGATGGCCGTCAGCGACGCCCTGGACGCCGGACGGGTGGAACCCGGCGACACGATCGTCCTGACGGCCTTCGGCGGTGGCGTGACGTGGGGCTCGATCGCCCTTAAATGGGGGGACAGGACCGAGCCAGCCGGCGACCACGAGGGCGAGCTCCCCGAGACCGACATCTCCGTGTTCGACCTGCTCAGGGAGAACCTGGACTTCTACGCGCCCCTCCACGCCGACGAGCCGCCGATCGCCTGATCCGGTCGCTCTCCGGGCGGTCAGTCGGCCGCGGTGTCCGGTCGCAGTCCGGACGGTCAGTCGATGGTGATGACCATCGCCCCGGTGTGGGCCTTGGCCACGAACGCCTCCTGGGCGGCGTGGAATTCCGAGAGCGGCCAGGTGGCAGCCACCACCGGCCTCACCTCGCCCCGCTCCAGGTACCCGACGAGCGCCTCGAACACGGCCGGGTCGTAGACCGTGCAGCCGTACATCTCCAGGTCGTTCAGGTACAGCGTCCTGAGGTCGAGGTCGACGATCGGCCCGGCGATGGCCCCCGCCGTCGTGTAGCGGCCGCCACGGCGCACGACCTCCAGGAGGGGGGCGAAGTCCGGGCCACCCACGACGTCGGCCAGGACGTCCACCGGACCGCCGGCCGCCTCGGCGACTGCTCCCGCCAGGTCGGCCGACGCCCGGTCCACGCACACATCGGCCCCGCAGGCGGCCACGTCGGCGAACTTGGCTGCGCTGGTCACAGCCACCACCCGGGCGCCCCGCAACCTCGACAGCTGCACCAGCGCCGAGCCGACGCCTCCGGACGCGCCGGTGACCACCACCGTCTCGCCCGCTGCCAGCGCCGGTCGGGTCAGCATGTGCTCGGCGGTGGCCCACGAACAGGGGAACGAGGCCAGCTCGACGTCGGTCATCCCGCTGTCCACCGGGTAGACGTTGCGGGCCGGGATCGCGCAGAACTGTGCGTACCCGCCGTCCCGCTCCGAGCCCAGGTACCCGGCCTTCGAGCGGTCCGTCGGGTCGTCCACGTCGCGGATCCAGCCGTCGGCCAGCACCCGGCGGCCGATGAGGGCCTCGTCTGCGTCCGAGCCGACGGCAACCACCTCGCCGCACGGATCGGCGCCCTGGATCCGTGGGAACGTGAGCCCACCGCCGCCCCACGTGCCATCGTCGCCCGCCGCGGCGCCGAAGCCATCCGACCCGGTCGCAGCGGTCACCGACTTGGAGTACCAGCCGACCCGGGTGTTCACGTCGGTGTTGTTCATCCCGCAGGCCCGGACCCGAACCAGGACCTCGTCGTCGGCGGGCACCGGGACCGGCACGTCGTGGCGCAGCACCAGCATCTCCGGCCCGCCGTTGCCCACCAGGTGCAGGGCGGTCATGGTCGCCGGCACGTCGGTCATCGCGGTGGCACGACCTCGTAGCCGGGCTCCTCGGGCTCGTCGTCGAGGATCTCAGCCGGAAACCCGGGCGCCCGGACGTCCAGGCCGGTCGGCTCCTCGAGGCGACGGATGATGTTGGGCGACCACTCGCGGGGGCCGAACCGCTCCTGGCCGTCCTCGAAGATCTGCCGGAGGAGAGGCGAGACCTCCAGGGGGACGTCGTGGCGACGGGCCACCTCGTCGAACAGGCCGATGTCCTTGACCACCAGGTCCATGGTGAAGCTGATGTCCCGGCTGCCGTTCAGGATGACCTGGCCCTCGGTCTCGTGGACGAAGGAGTTGCCGGACGAGATGCGGATGGCCTCGTAGGTGGTGTTGAGGTCCATCCCCGCGGCGGCCGCCGTGGTCAGGGCCTCGGCCACCGAGACCAGGTTGGCGGTGGCCAGGTAGTTGGTGACCACCTTGAGGACCGAGGCCGAACCCAGCGGTCCGGTGTGCAGGATCCTGCGACCCATGGCGGTCAGCACGGGCAGGATCCGGTCGAAGACCTCCCGCTCGCAGCCTGCGAAGATGGCGATGTTGCCGGTGGCGGCCCTGTGGCACCCCCCTGACACCGGGCAGTCGATCGGCTCGGCACCGGTGGCGGCCACCAGGGCGCCCATCCGACGCACCTCGGCCTCGTCGGTGGTGCTCATCTCCATCCAGACCTTGCCCGCCGACAGTCCCGCCAGGATCCCGTCGTCGGCCTCCATCACCTCGGAGCAGGCGGCAGGCGACGGCAGGCAGGTGATGACCGTGTCGCAGTCCTCGGCAATCTCCCCAGGGGATTCGGCCCAGGAGGCACCGGCGTCCAGGAACGGCTGGGCGGCTGAGGGATCCAGGTCGCGCACCGTCAGGTCGAAGCCGTTGCGTTGGAGGCTGCCAGCCAACTTGCCGCCGACGTTTCCCAAGCCGATGAATCCGATGCGCATGGCCGCGCACTCTAGACACGGAAGGCGACGCCGTAGGCACGTAGCACCCTGCACCGTATGGACGCGGAACCCGGGACCGGTGTTGCCCTACCCTGCGGGCATGTTCGATCGCGTGCGCCCCGACACCTGGGGCCACCTGGCGATCGCCGCCGCCCTCCTCGTCGGCGTCCTGGTGGTGGGCACGGTCGGCTACTCGATCCTCGGCCTGGGGGCAGTTGACGCCGTCTACCAGACCATCATCACCGTCAGCACGGTCGGGTTCCGGGAGATCGCCAACGGCGACCCGGGCACCGCGTGGAAGGCGTTCACCTCGGTGCTCATCCTCTTGGGCACCGGCTCGATGCTCTACGGCGCCACGTCGGTGATCGAGAGCATCGTCGAGGGCCGGCTCACCGGCCAGTTCCGGAGGTACCGCATGCAACGAACCATCGACTCCATGGCCGGCCACCTGATCGTCTGCGGCACGGGCCGTGTGGGCCAGGCGATCACCGGGTTCGTCCGGTCCATCGGACAGGAGGTGGTGGTGGTGGACCGGGACCCCGCCCGCTTCAACGACCGGGACGTACTCCACGTTCTGGGTGACGCCACCAGCGACGAGATCCTCCGACAGGCCGGCATCGAGCGGGCGGCCACCCTGGTCACCGCCCTCGGCACCAGCGTCGACAACCTCTACGTCACGCTGTCGTCCAGGAAGATGAACCCCGACCTCTTCATCGTGTCGCGTGCCGACGACCCCGAGGCGATGGCCAAGATGCTCCAGGTGGGTGCCGACAGGGCCGTCAACCCCTACGAGATCGGCGGGTCCCGCATGGCCAGCCTGGCCATCCAGCCCAACGTGGCCGACTTCGTGGACGTCGTGGTCCACGACGGGACGTTCGAGGCGAAGCTCCGGGAGATCCGACTGCCCGAGGGATGCGCGTTCGTGGGCCGGACCATCGACGAGCTGACCATCCGCCAGGAGACCGGCGCCGTGGTGCTGAGCGTCCGTGACACCACCGCACGGTTCCACACCGACGACGTCACCAGCCGGCCGTTCGCCGAGGGCGACGTGATCGTGGCCATCGGCTCCGACGACGCCCTGGATCGGCTGGCCGCCGCCGTCTCCTGCTGAGGCCTTCCACCGGAGCGGTCGGACCCCCGAGGGGACTCCGACCGCCTCACCGCGGCCCGATCGGACCCATCGCCCTGTCGGGGCAGCCCACCTCCCCGAACCTGACCTAGATTCGGGGCATGGTCGAACCCGACAGCCACCGCTTCGACACCCGCGCCCTGCACGCCGGCCAGCGACCCGACCCGGTCACCGGTTCGCGGGCGGTGCCCATCCACCAGACCACCTCGTACGTGTTCGACTCCGTGGACCACGCCTCCGGGCTGTTCAACCTGGAGGTCAGCGGCCACCTCTACTCGCGCATCTCCAACCCGACGGTCTCCGTGCTGGAGGAGCGCATCGCATCGCTGGAGGGTGGCGTGGGAGGAGTGTGCACCGCCAGCGGCCAGGCCGCCTTCCACCTGGCCATGGCCACGATCATGAGCGCCGGCGACCACGTGGTGGCCAGCCGGAACATCTACGGCGGTAGCCACAACGTGTTGAACCTGACCATGCCGCGGTTCGGGATCACGACCACGTTCGTGGATCCGCGCGACCCGCAGGCATTCGCCGCGGCCATCCGGCCCGAGACGCGCCTGGTGTTCGCCGAGACCCTCGGCAACCCCGGCATCGAGGTCCTGGACGTCGCCGCGGTGGCAGAGGTGGCCCACGCCGCAGGCCTGCCCCTGGCGGTGGACTCCACGTTCGCCACGCCCTACCTGATGCGACCCATCGAGCACGGTGCCGACATCGTCATCCATTCGGTGACCAAGTTCCTGGGTGGCCACGGCGTGGCCATCGGCGGGGTCGTCGTTGACGGTGGCCGCTTCGACTGGGCCGCCGACGGGAAGTTCCCCACCCTCTCGGAGCCCTACGACGGCTACCACGGGATCACCTTCACCGAGGAGTTCGGACCAGCCGCCCTGTCGATGCGGGCCCGGGCCGAGGGTCTGCGCGACTTCGGTGGCTGCATGAGCCCGGCCAACGCCTTCTACCTGTTGCAGGGCGTGGAGACCCTTCCCGTACGCATGGCCCGCCACGTCGACAACACCCACCGGGTTATCGACATGCTCGACGCCCACGACGCCGTGTCGTGGATCCGGCATCCGGCGCACCCCAGCCATCCCGACCACGACCTGGCCAGGCGCCTCTACCCGAAGGGCGCAGGCGCCATCCTGAGCTTCGGCGTACACGGCGGACGCGACGCAGGAAGGAAGTTCATAGAGGCGGTGGGACTCGCCTCGCACCTGGCCAACGTGGGCGACGCCAAGACCCTGGTCATCCACCCCGGTTCGACCACCCACCAGCAGATGAGCGCTGAGGACCTGGCCGCGGCCGGCATCGGCGAGGAGTTGGTCCGCCTGTCGGTCGGCCTGGAGGATCCGGACGACATCTGCGACGACCTGTCCCAGGCCCTGCGGGCCTCGCAACGCTAGGGGGCGGAACCGTGCAGTTCTCCGTCGACGGGCGCACCGTCAACGCCGCCACCGGTGCCGTGGCCATAGACCGCGACGAGGTCGCCCACGCCCCGCTGGTCGTGCTCCTCCACGGGGCCGGCATGGACCGGTCGGTCTGGTCGCAGCAGACCCGTTGGCTGGCCCACCACGGCACGCGGGCACTGGCCGTCGACCTCCCCGGACACGGTGACTCCGAGGGTCCGGCGTTGACCTCCGTCGGCGACCTCGCCGCATGGGCGGCCGCCCTCGCCGACGCCCTCGGCGACCGGATCCACCTGATCGGCCACTCCATGGGCGCCTTCATCGCGCTGGAGGCGGCGGCCACCTCACCCGACCGCATCGCGTCCGTGGTGCTGCTGGGGGTGGGTGCGACCATGGCGGTCCACCCTGACCTCCAGGCCGCCGCAGACGCCGACGACCCCCTGGCCGCAGCGCTGATGGCCGGATGGATGCACGGCCCGGACCAGAAGTTCGGCCTCAACCCCACCCCGGGCCTGTCCATGACCGGCACCAGCCGTGCGGTGATCGAGACGTGCCCTACGGGGGTGCTGGGTCCCGACCTCAGGGCATGTGCGGCCTACGAGGGGGCGGTGGCCGCAGCCGGTGCCGCCTCGTGCCCGGTGACCCTCATCCTCGGGTCGCTCGACCGGATGACCCCACGGCGGTCCGCGCAGCCCCTGGTAGGCGCCATGCCCGGAGCCAACATCGTGGACCTCCCCGACTCAGGCCACGCGCCGATGATGGAGGAACCCGGGGCGGTCCGCAGCGCACTCGGAGACCACCTGGCGCGGGTGGGCGCCCGAGCGCCGGTCTGACAGCCGACCCGGCGTCCTGGATCTGGCCGCCGCATCCCGATCACGGCGTAAGCGGTCCGACCGGAGGGCCGACGCTGCGTCCTAGTTCTGGAGCAACTCCCGGAACGGGGTCTCCTTGGGCGGACCCGGCTCCTTGGGGAGGCCCAGGACCCGCTCGCCGATGATGTTGCGCTGCACCTGGTCGGTGCCGCCGTAGATGGCCGGAGCCGGGCTGAACACCGTGACCTCCTGGACGACGCCGCCGGTGGCGCTCTCGCTGGCGGCGAGCATCCCGTCGGCCCCGATGATGAGGTTGCCGACGTCGCGGCTGCGGCGGACCAGTTCGCTCATGGCCAACTTGGCCAAGTTGCCCTCGGCCCCGGTCCGGCTCCCGCCGGACTTGGCCCGCAGCATGTTGAGGCGGTTCACCTCTCCCAGGATGTGGAGTTTGGCGATCTCCTGGCGGACGACCAGGTCGTCGGCGTTGCCGGCGTCGCGGGCCATGCCGATCAGGGCGTCGGTGCCCATGCCACGACCGCCCTCGCCGTCGGGGCCTCGGTTGACCCGCTCGGTGAAGTCCCCGACCCGCTTCTCGAGCCGACCCGCAATCGAACCCGGCGGTACCGAGATCGGGTGTCTGCCACCGCCACCCAGGCTGGCCCGTTCCACGGCCAGCGTGGTGTTGGCGACCGCCCAACCGGCACCCGGGCCACCGATGATGGCGTCGTTGGACACCCGGGCCTCATCGAGGAACACCTCGTTGAAAAGGGCCTGCCCGGTCATCTCCCGCAACGGCCGGACCTCGATGCCGGGCTGTTCCATGTCGATGGCGAAGTAGGTGATGCCCTGGTGCTTCGGGGCGTCGGGGTCCGTGCGCGCGATGAGCATGCCCTTCTGTGCCATGTGCCCGCCCGACGTCCAGACCTTCTGGCCCGTGATGATCCACTCGTCGCCGTCCCGAACCGCCTTCGCCTGCAAGCCTGCCAGGTCAGAGCCGGCTCCCGGCTCGGAGAACAGCTGGCACCAGGCGGCGGTGCCGTCCAGGATCTCCGGTATGTAGCGGTCGACCTGTTCGGGCGTGCCGTGCACGGCGATGGTCGGGGCGGCGAGCATCAGGCCCAGGCCGGTGGGTGGCCCGACCACGTTCGCCTCGGCCAGCCCCGTCGACACCTCGGCGGTCAGGCTGCGGCCGTAGCCCCTCCCGCCGGCCTCGACCGGCATGGCCGGCGAGGTCCAGCGGGCCTCGTATAGGCGCTTCCACCAGTCGGCGACCGTGAGGTCGGGATCCCAGTTCTCCTCGAGCCAGGCGTCCAGCTCGGCACGTACCTCGGCGGTGGTCATGTCGCTCATGCGCGGAGTCTGCCACGGGCGCCCGGATCGCGGCGAAGCGGTCGACTGGGGCATCGGTCACCTCGTAACCCGGCGGAACCTGCCCCAATCGGTAGGGTGTCGACGCACTTCAGACCGCCACCGAGGAGGCCCGACCGGTGCGCTGGTCGTCGCTGTTCATCCCCACCCTGCGCGACGCCCCGGCCGAGGCCGACGCCGTCAGCCACCGCTTGCTCGTGCGTGGCGGCTTCATGCGCCAACTGCAGTCCGGGCACTACTCGATGCTGCCACTGGGCTGGCGCGTCCACCAGAAGGTGGGCGAGATCATCCGCCAGGAGATGGACGCCATCGGGGCCCAGGAGTTCCTGCTGCCCGCCATGCATCCCGCCTCGGTCTGGCAGGCCTCCGGCCGGTGGGAGTCGATGGGCGAGGAGATGTTCCGCCTCACGGACCGGAAGGGAGCCGACCTGGCACTCGGCATGACCCACGAGGAGGTCTTCGCCGGCATATCCCGGGAACTCAACTCCTACAGGGACCTCCCCCAGATCTGGTACCAGATCCAGTGGAAGTTCCGGGACGAGCCCCGACCCAAGTCGGGCCTGCTCCGGGTACGGGAGTTCGCCATGAAGGACTCGTACTCCTTCGATCTGGACGATGCGGGTCTGGACCGGTCGTTCAACCTCCACCACGACGCCTACCTGAAGATCTTCGGTCGCCTGGACCTGGATGCCGTCCCCGTGGAGGCCTCGTCCGGGGCCATGGGCGGCAGCGCCTCGATCGAGTTCATGGTCGAGTCGTCGGCCGGCGAGGACGACGTGGCGATCTGCGAAGGCTGCGGCTACGCGGCAAACGTGGAGCGGGCGACCGCTGCGCTCCCCGAGGTGGAGAACCGTCCGGGCAGCGACGCACCGGAGCGCTTCGACACCCCGGGCATCCGCACCATTGCCGCCCTCGCCGAGGCCGGGCACCCGCCCGAACACCAGCTCAAGACCCTCGTCTACCGGGTAGACGGGGTGCTCACCCTGATCATGCTGCGGGGCGACCACCCGTTCCTGGAGCAGAAGTTCGTGGATGCCACTGGTGCCGTCGAGGTGGTTCCCGCCGACGGCGACGAGATCCGGGCCGCCCTGGGTGCCTCGCCCGGCAGCCTGGGCGCCGTGGGGGTCACCGACCTGACGATCTACGCCGACGAGGCACTGCGTGGACGGTCGGGCATGACAACGGGTGCCAACGACGACGACGTGCACCTCCAGGGCGTGGACGTCGACCGGGACGTGGCCGTCGACCACTGGGTGGACGTCCGGGGCATCCTGGACGGAGAGGCCTGTGCCTCGTGCGGCGCACCGTTGCGGGTGGCGCGTTGCATCGAGGCGGGCCACATCTTCAAGCTGGGCCGCAGGTACAGCGAGGCCATGGGCGTGACCGTCCTGGACGCCGAGGGCGCGAACCGGGTTCCGACCATGGGTTCCTACGGGATCGGGGTGGGCCGGGCCATGGCCGCCGTGGCCGAGACCCACCACGACGAGAACGGCCTGGTGTGGCCGATGAGCGTCGCACCCTACGAGGTGGTGCTGACCGTCGTGAAGGTCGACCACGAGGAGTCCATGGCATGCGCCGAACGACTCTACGCCGAGCTCCTGACCGCCGGCGTCGACGTGCTGCTGGACGACCGGGATGGCCGTCCCGGCGTGAAGTTCGCCGACGCCGAGCTGATCGGCATCCCCCTCCGCGTGACGATCGGCCCGCGGGGCCTGGAGAACTCGGTGGTCGAGCTGACCGCCCGGGCCGACGGCGAACGCCACGACGTGCCCGTCGACGACGCGGTAGGGCAACTGGTGGACCTGGTCGTCACAGGCCGGTCGGCGGGCCGGTAGCGTTCGCCCGTCACGTACGATCTGCTCCGCTGAGGATCCCCACCCATGCCCAAGACGATCGATCGCACGCTGCCGATCAAGCGGTTCAGGAAGGTGGTCGCCACGGTCGACCTTCCCGGCGTCCCGGAGGGCACGATCGGCAAGGTGCGGGTGGCCAACGGCTTCACCTGGTACCGCTACTGGGTGGACTTCGACAACGGCGTGCGCATGGGCCAGGTCAGCCACGAGCACCTCTGCCACGAGGGCGACTGGGGCCGCTTCCAGCTCGACCGGGCCGAGGCCGAGCGCCGGGCCCTCGAAGCCCTCGAAGCGCCCGAAGCTTCCGGTGAGGGCGATGGTCCCGTTGAGGTGGCAGCGGGAAACCGGTTCGGCGTGCCCGAGCACCTGCTCCAGCGCAGTAGCGACGCCCGGACGCGCCTCGGCGGCTGACCCGTCGGACTTGCCGCTGGGGCGTCATCGGTCACAGCGGATCGGCACCCGACCACGCGATATCCTGCCCCGTCACGTTCCAGCCCCGGAGGCTCCTTCGATGTTCAAACCCGGCGACAAGGTCGTCTATCCGCACCACGGTGCAGCGGTCATCGAGAAGAAGGAGAAGCGCAAGGATCCGACCGGCAAGACCACCGAGTACCTGGTGCTCCGGATGGCCCACGGTGAGATGACGTTGGCCGTACCGGTCGCCAACGCCGAGGACGTGGGCATGCGTTGGCCGATCTCCAAGGAGGACGTCAAGGACCTCTTCGAGGTGCTCCAGAAGCGGGACATCCGGGAGCCGGCCAACTGGTCGCGGCGCTTCAAGAACCACCAGGAGAAGCTGAAGAGCGGGGACGTCTACCAGGTCGCCGAGGTGGTCAGGAACCTGGCACTGCGCGATCAGGCCAAGGGCCTGTCGGCCGGCGAGAAGATGCTGTACACGAAGGCACTGGACGTGCTCGTCTCCGAGCTGGCGTTCGCCCTGAACACCCCGGAGGAGAAGGCGATGGCCAAGGTCGAGGGAGCCCTCTCGTAGGGATTGGCGGCCTGTCCTATGCTCCGAGCGGGGCCCGGTGTCGACCGGGGCCGGCGAGCAGGAAGGACTGCCCATGTCGGACGGACCGGAACGGCGGATCGTCGTCGGCGTCGAGGGGTCGGGCTACGCCCGGGCCGCCCTCATCTGGGCCCTCGAGGAGGCACACCACCGGGGTGCGGTCATCGAGGTGGTCACCTGCTATTCCCCCACCTACGTCCCGGCAGCGCCCGACCTCGGCTACGTGCCCCTCGACTCGTTCGACCTGGCTGCCGAGGTCGAGAAGATGCAGGGCGAGGTGATCGAGTCGGCGATCGAGGCCTCGGACTTCGGTGACGAGGTGGAGATCCGGCGGGTCCTCCAGAAGGGCCGGCCGGCCGACACCCTCATGACCGCCGCCGAGGGCGCCACCATGCTGGTTGTGGGCAACCGCGGCCGCGGCGGTTTCGCAGGCCTGCGTCTCGGCTCGGTCAGCCAGGCGATCGCCCACCACAGCCCCTGCCCGCTGGTGATCGTGCGCACCGGCCTCGCCGACCACTGACCGGTCGGCAGTCCGATGGGACGGGTCAGCCCGACAGGGCGGCCAGCATCCCCGGCACCTGCAGTTCCACAAACTTTCGCCTGAGCGAAAACTTTTTGGCCGGTGTGATGCGCGTCACAGCATTTTGCGCGAGAGTTGTCGGCACACACCCACGACCCGTTGAGGGGGACCTGCATGAGCGGCACCGAGGAGGAGGTCGGCGGGGAGCCCGTCGACGAGATCGCGAAGATCGCCGGACCGATCGGTGGGCTGTGGGTGGCCTACAACGACCACGGCATAGCCGGGGCGGGCTTCGCGAACCTGAAGACCTTCGCCCGGTTCCGCGAGGAGCACCACGATCGGACCGGCAGACCGTCGGCACTAGCCGACGCCATGCCGGACGACCTGTTCGACGCCATCGAGCACTCCTTCAACACCGGTGACCGCAGCGCCCTGACCTTCGACCTCCGCGGTGCCACGCCCTTCCAGGTGTCGGTCTGGGAGGCCTGTCTGACCATTCCCGCCGGGAAGACCCGTACCTACGCCGACCTGGCCAGGTCCGTGCACCGCCCCAACGCCGTGCGGGCCGTCGGCACCGCCCTGGGCGCCAACCCCATCCCGGTGCTGATCCCCTGCCACCGGGTGCTGCGGTCCGACGGGAGCCTGGGTGGCTACGCCTTCGGCCTGCCCATCAAGGAGCGTCTCCTGGATCGTGAGGCGGTGCGGGCCGCCGCCTGATTCGCCTCCCGGGCGGTCGATCCGGCAGAGTTCCGGGGTCGACCATCAGGAGGACACCATGAGCGACGAGAGGCCACTCGACCCCGCCGACGGCGGCGTCACCACCGAGGTCCGCGGCCGGATCCTCCTCATGGGCCTGGACCGCCCGGCCAAGATGAACGGGTACACGCCGCAGATGGCCCGCCAGCTCGTGGCGGCGTTCGAGCGCCTGGACGAGGACGAGGACCTCTGGTGCGGCGTGCTCTTCGGCCACGGCGCGCACTTCACAGCCGGCCTCGACCTGCCCAAGTTCCGCGACGCCATGAAGGACGGCAGGCGGTCAACCCAGGGTGAGCGGGTGGACCCGATGGCCCTTGGGCGACGCTGCCGCAAGCCCATCGTGACCGCCGTGCACGGCGTCACCTACACCCTCGGAATCGAGATGATGCTGGCAGGCGACATCGTGGTGGCAGCCGACGACTGCCGGTTCTCGCAGCTCGAACCGCTCAGGGGGATCCATGCGGCGGGTGGGGCGACCATCCGGTTCGTGGACCGCGGCGGTTGGGGCAACGCCATGTACCACCTGCTCACCTCGGACGAGTTCGACGCCGAGGAGGCCAGACGCGTCGGCCTCGTGCAGGAGGTGGTGCCGGCGGGTACGCAGTTGGACCGGGCCATCCAGTTGGCGGAGAAGATCTGCGAGGGCGCACCGAAGGCGGTCCAGGCCACCAAGGCGTCGTCGGCCATCTACCTCCGCGACGGGGAGGCGGCCTGCATAGCCGCGCTGGGTCCCAAGCAGGCCGAGCTGGCGGCCATGGACGACGCCGAGGAGGGCGTGGCGGCCTTCAGGGAGCGGCGGGCCGGAAACTTCACCGGGCGCTAGGGGGGCCTCTCCGGCCACCAGAACGGGAGTGCCGGACTACGGCCAGGGAATCCCGGCCAGGGCGTCCTTCAGCTCGTACTTGAGGACCTTCATCGTGGCGTTGCGCGGCATCGGCCCGTCGTGCACCACCAGCTGCTCGGGCACCTTCTGGACCATGAGCTCCGCCTCTGCACAGGCTGCGACCATCTCGGCCTGCGTGAGGTCCCCGGCGCCGTCGGTCGTCTCGACCACGGCGCACACCCGTTCTCCCCGCTCGGCGTCGGGTAGGCCGATGACAGCCACGGCGGCCACCTTCGGGTGGGCGTAGAGGACGTCCTCGATCTCCCTGGCGGCGATGTTCTCGCCCTTGCGGATGATGATGTCCTTGACCCGACCGGTGAGGCTCACGTGTCCATCGGGATCCATGACCGCCAGGTCGCCGCTACGGAACCGCCCCTCGTCGTCGAACGCCTCGGCATCCAGTGTCGGATCCCTGTAGCCCTTGAAGAGCTGCGGTCCAGAGATCCGGACCTCGCCCTCCTCGCCACGGTCGCATTCGCTGCCGTCGGGCCGGCAGATGGCCACCTCTGCGCCGAACACGGGATGGCCCTCGGTGTGGGCGAGCTGGTCGTCGCTGTCGTGCGGTGAGCCCTGGCAGATCATGGGGCTCTCGGTCATGCCGTAGCCGTGGGCGACCGGGATTCCCATCTCGGCCTGCACCTCGAAGAAGACCTCGGGGGGCTTGGGGGCCCCGCCGCCGGAGAGCATCCGCAACGTGGGGATGATGGGCTCGTCGGGCTGCTGGCGCTGGACGCCCAGGAACATCGTGTAGAAGACGGTGGTGCCACCGGCCATGGTCACGCCGTGCCGTCGGAACTCGTCGATGGCGACCATCAAGTCGAACTTCTCGAGGAGCACCGCCGGGAAGCCGTTGGCCAGCAGGCAGACCAGGTAGTCGGGTCCCCCGATGTGGGCGTAGGGAAAGGCGATCGAGCCGACGTCGTCGGGCTGCATGTCCAGGGCCATGGCGAGGCCCACACCGCCGGCCATCAAGCTGGCATCTGTGTGGAGCACGCCCTTCGGGTCCGAGGTGGTGCCGGAGGTGTAGTAGATCCAGCGGATCAGGTCCTCGCCGTCGTCCGGCGTAGCGGGAACCGCCGACAGCATTGACGGGTCGCCCTCGGGGAGGCCGGCCGACACGTCCAGGATCGTCGGCGGACGGTCGAGGTCGGTCGTGACCCTCTCGGCCATTGCCTGGTAGTCGAACCCACCCCACTCACCGGGGGTGAGGACGAACTCGGCGGCGGTCTGTCGGATGCAGAAGCCGACCTCGCGGTCCCGGTAGATGTGGATGATCGGGTTCTGGACGGCGCCGAGGCGCGACAGCGCCAACGACGCCACGACGGTCTCGATTCGGGTCGGCAGCACCCACGTGACCGGCGTGCCCTCGCCTATGTCCATCGCGGCGAATCCGGCGGCCACGCGTTCGGCCCGCTCCTTAGCCTCGCCGAAGGTCACCGTCCGATCGCCCTGGATCAGGAACGCCCGGTCCGGGCTGACAGACACCCGTCGTTCCAGGAGTTCCCAGAAGGTCCGGGCGTCGTAGATCGGCTCGCTCATCGGCGTCGGTGCCTCCGGCTACTGGCTGGTGCGCCCCGACAGGATCGCGCACGCCCGTCGATTCGTCACCCTCGGACGGTGCTCTGGCGGTGCCCTCCCGAGCGCCCGGCGCGGCGGCCCGGCGAACCACGGGCGACTCGTACACTGGCCGTCGATCCGGGATGTGGCGCAGCCAGGCAGCGCACCTGCTTTGGGAGCAGGGGGTCGGCGGTTCAAATCCGCCCATCCCGACACGGCATTCGTTTGGTGACCTGCGGTAACGCAGGTCACCTGCGATTTTGGCCTGGTTGTCGTTGCGCTGATGCTCGCCAGTTGCTCGAAAGCGCCACCGAAGGAGCCACTTTCCGTTTCGTCACCCTGAACTGAGGACAGCGTCCAACCCGACCGCATGCGGCACCGTCGGACGCACCGCCCGCACATAATGCCGACGCTTCGTTGGTCTCCCTATTCAGCCATTTCAGCTCTGGGCTTGCCGCAGGCTGGACAGAAGTCAAGGTCAGGGTCCAGCCATGTTCCGCAGTCAGTGCAGTGCACAGCAACGAAACTACCAGAGCGGCATCTGGTGGGCTCCAGGGTCGCCCCCGCCCCCCTCAGGGGAGGGGTGACAAACTGGGCTCGTGTGGATCGTC
>UINC01001580.1_pt1 | contig 19675 bp, 18 predicted proteins | sample 5385821 | NCBI WGS metagenome assembly UINC01 (sample SAMEA4666929, study PRJEB26691) | marine metagenome | isolation source: Pacific Ocean | place: Pacific Ocean | collected 2011-10-13 | reverse complement strand
ATTGTGTTTTAACTGTAGTTTTATATATCTTAAAAAGATAGTGTTTAAGTATTAAATGATATTTGTTAATTTTGTTTCAAACTTTCAACTAGGAGGAAAAAATGACTATACAGGAAGGTGAGAATTTACCTGAGGCTACCCTTTACCATATGACTGAGAGTGGACCTACACCTATTACAACAAATGAACTATTTGGTGGAAAGAAAACCGTACTTTTTGCAGTCCCAGGAGCTTTTACACCTACTTGCTCAGAACAACATTTACCAGGATATATAGAGCATTTTCAATCAATAATTGACAAAGGTGTAGATGCAATAGTTTGTCTATCAGTAAACGACCCATTTGTTATGAATGCGTGGGGTAAAGAAAAAGGAACCGAAGGAAAACTTCTTATGGTTGGTGATGGCAATGGTTCTTTTACTGAGTCCATAGGTTTAACTATGGATGGATCTGGTTTTGGACTTGGAGTCCGGTCATTAAGGTACTCAATGATCATTAATGACAACAATGTTACAAAACTAAATGTTGAGTCGAATCCTGGAGAGGCAATAGAATCCGGGGCCGAGGCTATAATTAGTCAGCTGTAATTATAATTAGAGATTGTTTAAAGCAGATCGAGCGAGAAAGTCAGCTTTCTCGTTCCCTTCATTACCGTCGTGACCCTTCACCCATTTCCAATTTATCTTCTTATTTTGGATTGCATTGTCTAGTTTCATCCAAAGATCAACATTTTTAACAGGTTTTTTGTTAGATCTTTTCCAGTTATTTTTTTTCCAGTTAGATATCCACACTGTGATACCATCTTTTACATAATTTGAATCGGTATAAATTATAATTTCTTTATTATTTTTTATACTTTCTAAGGCTTTTATAGCTGCAAGTAATTCCATTCGATTGTTGGTTGTGTCTTTTTCTCCACCTGAGATTTCTGTATCCTCTTTATCTAATTCCCTAATTAATACACCCCATCCTCCAGGACCTGGATTTCCTGAGCAAGCACCATCAGTATAGATTTCTACAGCATCACTCATTTAATTAGTCCATATTTTATCCAGTTAATTCCTTTGGAATCTTAAAAGAAATATTTTCTCTAGCAACTTCGTTCTTTATCACCTCAACTTCATACCTATTCTTTAATGCTAATATGAATTCCTCTATTAATATTTCTGGCGCACTAGCGCTAGCGGTTAAGCCTATAGAAGAGGATTCGGCCACTAATTGCCAGTTAACCTCATCGATTTTTGAAATTAGAAAAGTTTGTAAACATCCTGCTTTTTTTGCAACTTCAACTAATCTCAAAGAATTAGAAGAGTTTTCTGCCCCTATTACGTAAAGAATGTCACATTTTTTTGCTATACTTTTTACTGCTCCTTGGCGATTTGTAGTCGCATAACAAATATCTTCCCTGGGGGGTAAAATTATATCAGGGAATAATTTCTTAATTTCTTCTACAATTTCCATGGTATCATCGACAGATAAAGTAGTCTGCGTAATTAAGGCAGTTTTTCCATATTTAAAGGGTTCAAGATTTTTCACATCATTTATGTTTTCTATTAAAGATATAGATCCCTTGGGTACTTGTCCGATTGTACCCTCCACCTCCGGATGTCCAGAGTGGCCTATAAGAAAAATATGGGCACCGCCTTTATGATGCGCGATCGCTTCATTATGAACTTTAAAAACCAAAGGACAGGTTGCATCTATATACGGAATATTTCTATCCTTAGCTTCAGACAGTGTTGATTTAGATACACCGTGGGCTGAAAAAACTGCTTTCGAACCCTCAGGTATATCATTTAGGTTTTCTACGAAAGTAACTCCTTTATTTTTTAAATCATTTATTACCCATGGGTTATGAACAATTTCGTGTTTAACAAATATGGGGTTGTCATATTTCTTTGAACAGAGCTCAACGATTTTTATAGCCCTTTCAACACCTGCACAGAATCCTCGCGGGCTTGGTAAATAAAGTTTTTTTTCTAAATTCTTATTCATTTTACCTGATGACTTATCTAATATATCTATAATATTCAAATTAATTCATTCTTTTTATAATTTTGTTAATTATTTGGGAAGCACAATGACATTTAGATACATAATAACTTTTTTTCTTATCTTTTTTATAGCTTCTTGCAGTAACTCAAAAGTTGATTATGATCCTGGTCCGTGCCCTCGTGCAGCTATACTTAAAGGCTCTGAATCAAAAGAAGTTAGATCTTCCGACGGCACAAGTCTAAATATAGAATTGAATAGAACAGTAATGATTTGTGATTATAACCTAAAGAGGAAAACGGTAAATTATGATTTAGGTATTGTGGGGGATATAATTGGCGCAGATAAAGCTAGATCAAAGACATTGGAATTTACAATTTTTATAGCTTTCGTAGGCCCTGAAAACACAATTATAGACAAATGGTCAAAACGTTCTTCATTAAATTTAAAAGATCAGGCCATAGTCCCTTTCTCATTGGCAATAGAAGGATTACAATCAAATATTACAGAAGGAAGGTCAGGATCTTCCTATAAAGTGTTAATAGGGTTTGAGTGAACAATACATTTGACATCAAGTTACAGTTATTTAGAATTAGGACATGAATCTTTTTGATTCTATCTATTTGCGGGAGAGACTTTTTTAGCGCCGAAGGAGCAACCGCCCTCGGAAACTCTCAGGCAAAAAGGACCGCAGGTAGATAAGACTCTGGAAAGTAAGTTAAAACTTCGCCGACGGGGTAAGCAAAGTTGCTTTGTGAAATCTCTCAGGATCCAATGACAGAGGAGGGCAGTTGCTTTAAGCAGCTTATCTGTCATGGAGAGAAAAATGTCTGAGGCTGTTGGTTACAAGGAGAACCTAAAAAAGACTCCTTTATATAAATTACACAAAGAATATAATGCAAAACTTGTAGAATTTGCAGGTCATATTTTACCTATTCAATACGAAACAGGCATTTTAAATGAGCATAATCACACTAGAGAATCTGCAGGTCTTTTTGATGTGTCCCATATGGGTCAAATTAAGATCTCTGGTGGATTAATTTTTGAAGCACTAGAAAAAATACTTCCTTTATCTTTTTCCGAAATGAAACAGGGCCAAATTAAATATACCCAACTGCTGAACAAAGATGGAAGAATAATTGACGACTTAATGGTTTATAAACCGCTTAATGATTCTAATCATGTAAGAATGGTAGTTAATGCCGATTGTATTCAGAAGGATTTGGATCATCTATCATCCAATTTAAACAATAATTTTAGAGTAGAATTATTAAATGATAGAGCATTGATAGCTTTACAAGGCCCTTTATCAGCAAACATCTTAAATCAATACATACCCGGTGTTATCGATATGCCTTTTATGACTTTCAATACATTTATTTTTGATGGTGAGAAGGTTTTAGTTTCAAGATGTGGATACACCGGCGAAGACGGTTATGAGATTTCAATTCCGGGAAAAATCTCATATTTTCTTGCCAATAAAATTCTTTCAAATAAGGAAGTTAAGCTTATTGGTTTAGGAGCAAGAGATTCTCTTAGAATGGAAGCTGGATTATGTCTTTATGGACACGATATAGATTTAAACACTACTCCTATTGAGGCGGGATTAGGTTGGACATTATCCAAAAAAAGACTCAAACAAGGAAATTTCATAGGCTCTAAAACCATAAAAAAACAAATAACCGAAGGCCCCGGAAAGATATTAGTTGGCATTAAACCCTTTGCTCAGATTCCAGCTAGAGAAGGAACAACTATTCACGATTCTGATGGCAAAGAAATTGGTATTGTCACTAGCGGAGGTTATTCTCCATCCTTAAAGGTTCCTATATCTATAGGGTATATAAAAGTTGAGAAATTAAACGAATCTCAGGAAGTTTTTTTGAAAGTAAGAGAAAAGATGATTCCTTCCACCTACACTAACTTACCTTTTGTGTCGCACAAATATTTTAAAGGAAATTAATTGATGTCGAGTATTTTTTATACAAAAGAACATGAATGGATAAGGGTTAATGAAGGTGGTGGAGTGGTGGGTATATCAGCATATGCAAGCGAACAATTAGGGGACGTTGTTTTTGTAGAATTACCTGAAAATGGATTTAAAGCTAATCAGGGTGATAATATTGCTGTAGTTGAATCTGTAAAGGCGGCAAGTGAAGTTTACTCTCCAGTTTCGGGAGAGGTGATAAAGACAAATGAAGATTTAAGCGTTTCTCCTGAATTAGTTAATGAAGATCCAATAGGAAGGGGTTGGTTTTTCGAAATCAAGGTTTCAAATCCCGAAGAATTACAAAAATTAATGAATGAAGAATCGTATAAGGAATTTATAGAAGGATAGAGCATGAGATACTTACCTTTAACAGAAGAAAACAGAAACGAGATGCTAGATACTATAGGAATAGAAAAAGTTGATGAGCTATTTTCTGATGTACCAAGCGATATTGAGCTTAATCCAAAATTAAATTTACCAAATTATAAAACTGAGATGGAGGTTGAAAGATATTTATCATCTCTTGCAGATAGAAATCTTTTTGCAGACTCAACTGCTTTTTTTCTAGGAACGGGAGCCTATAAGCACCATATTCCGGCAAGCGTTGATCATATTATTCAAAGATCGGAGTTTTTGACTTCGTATACACCTTATCAACCTGAAATATCACAAGGAACATTACAATATCTATTTGAGTTTCAAACCCAGGTATCTCTTTTGACTGGAATGGATATATCCAATGCTTCTATGTACGATGGATCAACAGCAACTGCAGAGGCAGTTTCAATGGCTCAAAGAATAACAGGAAGAGACAAAATAATTTTATCAAGCGGTCTCCATCCTCAATATGCCAGCGTAATAAAGACGTTATTAGATAAAAATAATCAATCCTTAGGATATAGTCTTAATTTTTCAGACAATTTTGAAGATTTAAAAGAGAAAATAAGTGATGAAACCTCTTGTGTGGTGGTTCAAAACCCTGATTTTTTTGGTAACTGTCACGATTTAACAGAATTATCGAAGTACATTCATTCTTTCGGATCTTTATTGGTAGTGGTAGTGAATGAGGTTGTTTCTCTCGGCATTATGAAGAGTCCAGGAAAAATGGGAGCGGACATAGTAGCCTGCGAAGGGCAATCATTAGGAAATCCTTTGAATTTTGGAGGACCTTACATAGGATTATTATCATCAAAAAAAGAATTTGTACGCCAAATTCCCGGCAGAATTGTTGGAGAGACTACAGATATTAAGGGTAAGAAAGGTTTTGTTTTAACTCTTTCTACCAGAGAACAACATATTAGAAGAGAGAAAGCTACATCAAATATTTGTACAAATTCCGGTTTATGTAGCCTAGCTTTTACTGTGCATTTATCTTTATTGGGCGAGAAGGGATTCAAATCTCTCTCAAAATTAAACCATGAGTCCGCCATAAAATTATCTAAGAATATTGAAAAAATTTCAGGAATTAAGATTTTAAATAAAACTTTCTTTAATGAATTCACAGTTTCTTTACCTGTTGAAGCTAAAGTGTTTGTTGAAAAAATGAGCCATAAAGGAATTCTTGCTGGAGTTCCTGTAAGTAGATTAGAACCACAAAATGATCAATTTAAAAATTATCTTGTAATCGCGTGTACAGAAATTAATTCAGATCAAGATTTTGAAAGATTTTCTAAAGCAGCTAAGGAAATAATATCATGAAGGAAAAAATAAGTCATAAAGGTTTAGATCACGAAGAGCTGTTATTATTCGAGATAGGGGGTTTGAATAAATCAGGTGTCGACTTCCCTGAGACGCAGGGATATGAACAAAGAATAGGCTCTAGTTATGAAGACAAAGAAATTGGAATTCCTGGATTGAGTGAACCGGAAGCGGTAAGACATTATGTTCGCTTATCAAGAAAAAATTATTCGATTGATGCTGGGATGTATCCCTTGGGATCATGCACTATGAAGCACAACCCTAGATTGAATGAAAAGTTAGCAAGATTAAAAGGGTTTAGTGACATTCATCCGTTGCAACCTGTTTCAACATGTCAAGGAGCTTTGGAGCTTATTCATGAAATTTCATTATGGTTGAAAGAACTTACAGGTATGTCAGCAATTGCAATGTCACCAAAGGCTGGAGCTCAAGGTGAATTGTGTGGAATGATGGCCATAAAACAGGCATTGAAATCTAAAGGTCAAGAATCTAGAAAAAAAGTCTTAGTTCCAGATTCAGCGCATGGAACAAACCCAGCTACAGCTGCTTTCTTAGGATTTGAAGTAATAACAATTAAATCTACTGTTGCAGGTAGATTAGATTTAAAAGATTTTAAGAGTAAAATCGATAAAAAATTTGCAGCTGCAATGATCACAAACCCTAATACTTGTGGCTTGTTTGAGAAAGACATCATTAAGATATCTGAGATTATACACAAAAATGGCGGCTATCTTTACTGTGATGGTGCCAATTTTAATGCTCTAGTAGGTAAAATCAAACCAGGAGAAATGGGAATTGATGCAATGCATATTAATTTACATAAAACCTTTTCTACTCCACATGGTGGTGGGGGACCAGGGTCAGGCCCTGTTGTTTTTTCAGATAAATTAGCCAGTTTTTGTCCAGCACCAAAGATAGAAAAAATTGGTAATAAATTTGAAATTTTTGAAAACGAAAACAACGAAAATCTTTTAGAATCCTTCGGTAGGTTAAGTGCATTTCATGGTCAAATGGGTATGTATGTTAGAGCGCTGTCTTATATGTTAAGCCATGGAGCAGATGGCTTAAGGCAGGTTTCCGAGGATGCAGTACTTAGTGCTAATTATATTAAATCTTCTTTAGAGGATGTTATGTCGTCGGCATACGAAGGTTATTGTATGCATGAAGTTCTCTTTAATGATGACTTCTTAAAAGACACAGATGTTGAAACACTAGATTTTGCAAAAGCCCTAATTGATAAAGGCTACCATCCCATGACAATATATTTCCCCTTGATAGTTCATGGTGCCTTGCTTGTTGAACCTACGGAAACAGAGTCTAAGTTTTCTATTGATCAATTTATTTTAACTATGAAAGATCTTGTCAATAAAACTCAATCAGATTCAGATTCTTTTAAAAGCGCTCCTAAATTTACTCCAGTCAGGAGGCTTGATGAGACTAAAGCTGCAAGGGAACCTATTTTAAGATGGAAAAAAGAGACAATAATAGCAGCAGAATAAAACCGAACCTTGATCTAGAGATCTACTATTCGCAGAATTATAATATTATTGCAGGTGTCGACGAGGCTGGTCGGGGTCCATGGGTTGGGCCAGTATATTCTGCTGCAGTAATACTTGATCAAGACAATATTCCCGATGGCATAAACGACTCTAAAAAAATTTCTCCGCGGAAGAGAAAAGAAATTTTTAATAAAATCACTTCTAATCATATGTTTGGAGTTGGTGTGGCAAGTGTAGAAGAAATTGATAAAATAAATATCTTAGAGGCGACTTTCTTAGCTATGACAAGAGCGATTAATAATTTAGAAATTACACCTGATTTAGTTTTGGTTGATGGAAACATAACACCCGAAACAGTTATTAAAACGAAAAGCGTTGTTAAGGGAGACGCTAAGTCATTGTCGATTGCTTCCGCATCAATTGTTGCTAAGGTTTTACGGGACCAATATATGGAAGAAATTGATCTTGAATTCCCATCATTTAATTGGAAAAAAAATAAAGGTTATGGAACGAAAGAGCACTTAAATGCACTGGAACACCACGGTCCTACAAAATACCATAGAAAATCATTTTCCCCTGTTCGCAAGATGTTGAGTCTTTGAAGTTAAACCGGACTCAATATATAGAAAATAAGATTTTATTTTAGTTTTATAGTCTTCTCCTCTTGACCTTCTAATAATTTATAAGGAGGATGTTCTCTTGAATGATAAAAGAAAACGTTAAAGAAACCAATAAACTTAAAACCAATAGAATTGTTAAAGGCGATACCATTGAGTCTATGAAGGATTTTCCTGATCGTTCTTTTGATCTTGTTTTTGCGGATCCCCCTTATAACCTTCAGTTAAAAAACGATCTATTGCGACCAGACTCTTCTAAGGTAAACGCAGTTGATGATCATTGGGACAAATTTGAGAATTTTAAAAAATATGATGAATTTACTTTTGAATGGTTGGTAGAATGCAAAAGGTTGTTAAAATCTTCTGGTTCAATATGGGTCATTGGCTCTTATCATAATATTTTCCGTATAGGTAAGATTATGCAAGATCTAGGGTTTTGGATATTAAATGACATCATTTGGAGAAAAGCTAACCCCATGCCGAATTTCAGGGGAACCCGTTTTACGAACGCTCACGAAACTTTAGTATGGGCTTCAGTAAATCAAGATTCGAAATATGATTTTAATTATCAAGCCATGAAATCCCTTAATGAAGGTATTCAAATGAGATCTGATTGGACAATTCCGATTTGCTCCGGCAAAGAGAGACTTAAGGATATAAATGGTAAAAAGATACATTCCACCCAAAAACCAGAAGCACTTCTCTATAGAGTTTTATTAGCATCTTCTCGACCTGGAGATTTAATCTTGGATCCTTTTTTTGGAACCGGAACTACTGGGGTAGTAGCAAAGAAATTAGGAAGATCATATATAGGAATAGAAAGAGAGAAGAAATACATTTCTGCGGCTGAGAAGAGATTGAAAAATGTTAAAACTTCTAATCCGAAACACCTTGCAATAACAGAATCTAAGAAAGATCAGATTAGAATACCTTTCGGTAATCTTGTAGAAAGTGGAGTCATAAAGCCAGGAAGTACTTTAAAGGGACCTAGGAGATTAAAGGCCAAAAAGTTTTCAGCCATAGTTAGGGCCGACGGAAGCTTATCTGTTAAAGGAGAAAATGGTTCAATTCACCAAATGGGAGCTAAAGTACAAGGAAAAGAAAGTTGTAATGGTTGGACTTTCTGGCACTTAGAGGAGAAAGGGAGACTTACATTAATTGATAATTTGAGAAGCGAATTTATTGTTCTTAATGGAAAAAATTAGTGATAATCTGAATAAAGAATACTAAAGACAAAAGTAACCCTAATAAATTATTGGATTTAAATATCTTTAAACAACTTGTGGGATTTTCCGTATCGAGAAAATAAATTTGCAAGTTAAGGTGTAAAAATATTAAAGGCAAAAAAATAAGAATTAATAGATTTTCTTTTACCATATAAGAGGCAGCGGCAATTAAGATGAAGGCTATTAAATAAACAAAAACTAAAAACCTTTTTGTATTCTTTCCCAGCCTTATTGCCGAAGACTTTAAACCTAAAAGTATATCGTCCTTTTTGTCTTGATGTGCATAGATAGTGTCGTAACCTAATGTCCAGAAAATACACCCCAAATAAAGTAAAATAGTTGATATTGAAATATCATTATTTATCGATGACCAACCTAATAAAGCCCCCCAATTAAATGTAATTCCAAGAAAAATTTGAGGCCACCAAGTTATTCTTTTCATCAAAGGATATAAAAAAATGGGAAAAAGGGACAACGCACCGAGAAAAATAGTCAAGTTGTTAAATTGCAAAAGTATTAATAGGCCTAGTGCTAATTGGAGAACAAGAAAAAAAATTGCGCCGAAGTTGGTAATTTTTCTCGATGCAAGAGGTCTATCTTTTGTTCTTTCCACCTTAGAATCGAAGTCTTTATCCAGGAAATCGTTCCAAGTGCACCCAGCCCCCCTCATAACCACTGCCCCTAAAAAGAATAGTAAAATATAATAGAGAGGAAACCTCTTTGATGTTTCAATGCTGGCTAAGAGTAAGGACCAAACACAAGGCCAAAACAACAGTAAGTAACCTATAGGTTTATCATAACGCGCCAACTCTACCCAAGGTCTTACCCAAATAGGAAAATAATTTAGAAAATTTTGCATATTTTTTTTTCCTTATGTCTGTTTGACATGTTATTCATACTTACTCTGAACCAATCCAAGGTTAAAAAATTGAAAACAATAAGGATTTATATAAATGAGAAAATTCAAGAAGGAAATCTTTTAATAAACCAAGAAAGCAGTCATTACCTTAAAAATGTTATGCGCTTAAAATTAGGCGATGCTTTTAATGTATTTAATCAAAGAGACGGAGAGTGGTCAGCAATTCTAAAAAAATATAATAATCGTAAGCACCAAGTCTTAATTCAAGAATTTTTAGGAAATAAGAAACCTCCCGAAGATATTTGGATTTTATTTTCTCCGGTGAGAAAGTTAAGAGTAGATTTTATTTCACAAAAGATTACTGAGTTAGGGGCTAGTCTAATTTGGCCGATAATTACTAAAAGAACGCAATACAAAAATATTAATACAAAAAGAATAATTTCCAACACTATTGAAGCGGCAGAACAGTGTGGCATTACACATATTCCTATAGTGAAGGAACCAACTAGCTTAGAATGGCTTATAGACAATTGGGAAAATTCTGGAGAAGGAAGAGGAATAATTTTTTGCGATGAAGAATCATCAGGCAATCCTTTACAATTGCTTAGACAAGCAGGAGAAGATTTACCTAATATGAAATGGTCAATCTTAATAGGACCCGAAGGTGGTTTTGACTCTGAGGAAAGAAAAATGGTCATGAAAATGGCAAATGTTGTTAATATATCCTTGGGTCCTCGTATTTTAAGGTCTGATACTGCTATAATTGCTGCCCTATCGGCTTTTCATTTGGTTCTTGGTGACTGGAGGAGATATTAATCTGATAATAATAGTATTTGTTAATTGTATGAAAGATAAAAAAGAGATTATAGAATCAAAAGATCAACTTATTCAATATTTGAGAGATGGTGAAAAAAGTATTTCAGAATTTAGGATAGGAACTGAACACGAAAAATTTGTTTTTAACATTCATGATAATAGCCCCGTTCCATATGAAGGAGATAAAGGTATAAAATCCCTTCTTCTAAATTTAACTAGGTTTGGCTGGAAAGAGGTTTTTGAAAACAATAATGTCGTAGCTCTTGAAAGAGATGAATCTTTGGGCGGTGGATCTATTACTCTGGAGCCGGGGGGACAATTTGAATTATCTGGAGCCCAGTTAAAAGATATTCATGAGACCTTTAATGAGATCTATGAACATAAAAATCAGGTATCAGAGGTTGCGGCAGAACTTGGATTAGGTTTTTTAGGTATAGGTTTTACACCTGATTGGCAGCGAGAGAATATTCCAATAATGCCAAAACAAAGATACGACATTATGCGTTCTTATATGCCAAAAAAAGGCCAACATGGTTTAGATATGATGCTTCGTTCATCAACTATTCAAGTGAATTTGGATTATTCATCAGAAGAAGATATGGTTCGCAAGTTTCGTTTTTCTTTAGCAATTCAACCCATAGTTACAGCAATATTTTCGAATTCACCGGTGAGTGATGGGAAGCCCAATAATTATAAATCGTATAGGGGATTTGTTTGGACTGATACCGATCCGGACCGAACAGGTTTGCTCCCATTCGTTTTTGATAAATTTATGAGTTATGAAAGTTATGTAGATTACGCTATCGATGTTCCAATGTATTTTGTTTATCGGGAAGGGAATTATGTTGATCTTTCAGGAAAATCTTTTAGGGATTTTTTGAACGGCAGATTAAATGAAATGAATAATGAACAACCTACTATGTCAGATTGGGAATCACATTTAACCACTATATTCCCTGAGGTAAGGTTAAAAAAGTGGTTAGAAATGAGAGGAGCTGATGCAGGGAATCTGCAATCAGTATGTGCTCTCTCGGCTTTTTGGACTGGATTGCTATATGAAGAATCTTCATTAAATAGCGCTTATAGATTGATAGGGGATATTGATATTCAGGAGTTAGATGAGTTACGTCTTTCATGTGCTCAAAATGGTTTAGAATCTAAAACAAAAAATATCAATGTACTTGAGCTGGGAAAAGATTTGTTAACAATCTCGCATGAAGGTTTAAGGAAAAGAAATAAAATAAATGCTAATGGTGAAGATGAATCAATTTTTCTTTCTCCAATTTCTGAGATATTAGAAAACCAACGAAGTCCAGCAGATATAATTATCTCAAATTATTATGGGGATTGGGAAATGAAAATTGAAAATTTCTATAAAAATTGTATGTTTTGATTTTATCTATTGTCCTTATGTTTATATAGTTTATTTTCAATAACAAATTAAAGAGATTAAGTTATGAATTTTGATTTTTCTGAAGACCAAAAACTTTTAAAAGAACAAGTTTCTCGTTTTTTGCAGGATAAATGCTCTTTGGATATTGCTAGATCCATTTTGGAAAGTGATGAACAATATTCTAAGGAAGTATGGAAAGGATTAGTCGAGCTCGGATTAACCGGTACTACTATACCGGAAGAATATGGTGGTTTAGGGCTCGGAGCCCTGGAATTATGCGTAATAGCAGAAGAATTAGGAAGGTTTGCAGCTCCAGTTCCATTTTCATCTTCGGTCTATTTAGCGACTGAAGCTATAAAATTATACGGTACATCGGAACAAAAGGAATTATGGCTTCCAAAACTGGCTAGTGGAGAAATTATTGCAACTTTTGCTCTATCAGAAAGCGCATCAGAACCAAGCGAAAAAAATATTAATACCACTATTATAGGGAATAAACTTAATGGAAAAAAACTACCTGTTCCTGATGGTAGTTATGCGGATATATGTGTTGTAGTTGTGCGTGATAAGGGCTCCAATACAATTTCTCTTGCGCTTGTAGAAATGAATTCTAAAGGAATCACTAAAAATGAATTAAAAACCCTTGACCCATCAAGAAACCATGCAGAATTAATTTTTAAAGATTCTCCAGCTGAAATTATGGAAACAGGGAGTGAGAGTTGGTTATGTGTTGAAAAATGTCTTGATACTGCTGCGATTCTTATAGCATTTGAGCAAATAGGAGGAGCTGAAGCCTCATTGAATATGGCCAAGGAATATGCCTTGGACCGCTATGCATTTGGAAGACAAATAGGTTCGTATCAAGCTATTAAACATAAGCTAGCAGATATGTATGTAAAGATAGAGTTAGCAAAATCTAATTGTTATTATGGTGCTATGATGCTTAACGATGATGGAGGCGATTTTAAGATTGCCGCCGCCGCTTCTAGGGTTGCGGCAACTGATGCATTTAATTTTGCTGCTCAGGAGAATATTCAAACACATGGTGGAATAGGCTTTACTTGGGAAGCTAATACCCAGTTTTTTTACAGAAGAAGTCAGGTTTTAGGTCTTGCATTGGGAGGATTAACTACTTGGAAAAATAAACTGGTTAATCAACTCGAAGAAAAAAATATTGCTTAATTTAAAATAGGAGATGAATTTTGGATTTTAATGATACAAAAGAAGAAGCCGAATTTAGATCAGAAGTTAAAGCTTGGTTGAAAGAGAATGCTCCAAAATCCGGAAAGAGTGGTGGTAGGTATGATGCCATAATTGAAGGTTTACAAGGTGAAGCAATAAAAGAGGCAAGAAATTGGCAGTCTAAAAAAGCGGAAGCCGGATATGCCGCTATAACTTGGCCAAAAGAGTTTGGTGGGTTAGGGGGAACTCCAATTCAATCGGTAATTTATTCCCAAGAAGAGTCAAATTACAATGTTCCAGGTGGTTTCTTTGAAATAGGTCTGGGCATGTGTATTCCTACTATGATGGCGTGGGCTACCCCTGAGCAAAAGGAAAGATATGTTAAACCAGCTCTCAATGGCGAAGAAGTCTGGTGTCAGCTATTTTCTGAACCTTCCGCTGGTTCGGATGTTGCTGGAATACGAACAAAAGCCGAAAAAGAAGGTGATGACTGGATTATTAATGGACAAAAGGTGTGGACTTCAGGGGCTCACTTTTCCGATTTTGGCATTATTGTAGTCCGCACAGACCCTAACGTTCCTAAACACAAAGGATTATCGTTTTTCTTTCTAGATATGAAGTCTGAGGGTATAGATGTTAAACCGATTAGACAAATTTCTGGAGGTGCAAATTTCAATGAAGTTTTCTTTAACGACGTCAGGGTTCCTGATACACAGAGACTTGGAGAGGTTGGTGAAGGATGGAAAGTTGCATTAACAACCTTAATGAATGAAAGATTAGCAATTGGTGTTCCAAAATCAGCTGACTATTCAGCTCTTACCAAACTTGCCAAAGAAATAACACTTAACGATAAACCTGCCATAAGTAATGATCTTGTGAGATCAAAGATTGCAGAATGGTATGTTCAGGCGGAAGGGTTAAAGTATACAAAAATGAGAACTCTAACCGCTTTGTCAAAAGGAGAAACCCCTGGACCAGAAAGTTCAATAGGAAAAATTGTATCTGCCCCAAAGATGCAGGATCTAGCGAGTTTTGCAATGGATTTACAAGGCGCATCAGGCATTATAAGCGATTCAGAAATTGCTTTACTGCACTCTATATTTCAAAATCAATGGTTAAGCGCCGCAGGATACAGGATTGCTGGTGGAACTGATGAAATCTTAAGAAATATTGTAGCTGAAAGAGTCTTGGGTCTTCCACAAGATGTCAGGGTGGATAAAAAAGTTGCTTTTAATGAATTACCGACCGGTCGTTAATAATTAAATTCAATTTTATTAATGGTTTTTCCAGTGATATCTTTTAAAGAAAGAAAAACTTTATTGTTAGAGTTGAATTCAATTAATCCGTAATTTTCCATTAAATATAATGCACCAATTCTTTTGGGCCCAGGCTCTTCTTTAGATTCTACCAACCCTATCCAACCACCTACTGGTAGATTTAATGAGCTTGATGTTAGCTCGTAAATGTTAAGACCTGCTTTAGTTGTGTCTTTATAAATACCTCCTGCATGCCTATCTCCAGAAATAATTATAATATTATTTGAAGAATTACTATCAATTAAGTTGTAGAATTTTTCTTTTTCTAGAGGTAAAAGTCCCCATTTTTCATATCCGTGTCCTTCAGCTATAATTTGAATGCTAGATACTATTATTCTCACATCAACTTTCTCTTTTAGTTTTTTAGAAAGCCATTTCCATTGCTTTTTCCCAAGAATGGTTTTTGAAGGATCTAAATCATTAATATATCTCTCTTTCAATGGAGCGTCTTTTTGATCTGTTGGAATAAAATCTGACTTAAAATATCTGGTATCAAGAAAAATTATCTGTAGTGTGCCGTTTTCCAGCTCTCTTTTAATTTCAAAATATAAACCAGGGTGCGATCTCTGTTCGTGTCCTTCTGGTATTTCCCAAAAATCAAAAAACAGTTTTTCGGCATCTTCCTTATAAGGAAAAGAAGCCCCACCGTCATTTATACCGTAATCATGATCATCCCATATTGCTGTAATTTCATTTGTTTCTTTTAGTTTGTTGAAAGGAATTCTATTTTTTTGAAGATCATAGGTCTTTTTGAGTTTTTCTAATTTTCCTGTTTTTTTGTCGTCGCCGTAAACATTGTCTCCCATAAAGATGAAAATATCTGATTTTTCATGTAAAATTGCCTCCCATATTGGTTGAGAGCGATCTTGATGAAGACATGATCCTAATGCGATTTTCTCAATAGTTTTGGCATTTACTGAGAAAGAAAAAATGACTGTAACTAGTGCTATAATTAACTTCATAGTACTTTATACAAAAAAAGGCGCTAAAAAACAGCGCCTTTTTTTTAATTATTTATGGAATTTAGAATTGATATCTGATTCCAACTTTTAGCTGCCAAACAGATTTGCCAATATTTTGAGTTGGTTGTCCATCTACATTAAATTCATTGTAGACATATCTTCCTTGGTCATCAACCTCAGCTTCAACAATACCTCTAGAATTTGATGTAGAACCAAGGTAATTTTCAAATCCACCCCAATCTGAATTAATTAAGTTTAATACATTTTCAATATCAACATAGAAAATAGCTTTTCCTTTAATATCACCAGTTGGTAATTCTTGGGCAATTCTTACATCAAAGGTTCCAACCCAAGGACTATCAAAACTATTTCTAGGTACGGCAGAACCTCTGTAAGCATCTAAACCAGAGTCTTCAAGAAATTGATTGAAAGCATCAAGATCAAATCCTGAACCATAAAGTACATTTGGATCATTTAAGGAAGGAACATAAAGTAATTCTATGTTCTCGCCATCAGTTCTATAACCACTTAAGTCCCCTCTAAATGTATAACTAAATGGATTTCCAGATTGTCTGAAACCGTTAAGACCAATACTTGTCTCAAGATCTCCAAATAAATTTCCTTTCCATGTTAAAGCATAATCAAATGAATGTTCAATTTGATAATGTGAAGGGCTGTTTACAGGATTTAGATGATCGAATATTGGCATTCTAACAGCGCTTGAGAAAATGATTGAGCTTGTCATAGCATGAGCCATTTCCCTATCTTGTTTCGCATAACCAAGATAAAGATCAATTCCATTATCAAAAGATTTTTCAAATGATATGCCAAAAAGATCACTTTCTGGTTCTACATTTTTTGCAGTTGTTAAATAACCAACATAACTACATCCACCATACAAAGGACGATTGTCTGCGACAGCATTACCTTTAGGATCACATCCACCAATTATAGCCATTACAGGATCTTCTTCTTCCATATGAATATAATTTGCTCTAATAGTAAATGGTCCAAAATCGCCGCCATCAAAATCAGCAACTACACCAAGAGAAACCTTAGTTATTGAAGGAATTCCAAAATCTTTATCCATCATAGCAGTATAACCGCCTGTATCCCCAATTTCGTTTCTAAGTGGAGCTAATGCGGCGTCGCCAGGATAACTCTCCGGAGAACCTATTGGTGGTGTTTGTCCTCTACTTTTCCTAATTCTGTTTGATGGCAATCTTAGGCCTGTATCAATATACGGACCACCGAACCAAACTGGAGGTAGGTTTCCGCTGAATTCACCCCAGCCAAATGTTACTAAAATATTATCCTGTGCTTGCCAATCAAGAGAAATACGAGGCATTAAAATATCTTCACCATCAAGGTTAACATCATTCCTAGGTGCCGGAATATGTGTGTCACCAGTCCATTTATACCAGAAAGAATTATATTCCGGTGTTGTATCTTGACCGATTTCTTCATATCTAAAACCAATATTAGCTGTAAGGTCAGGTGTTATAGCCCAAGAGTCTTGAAGATATATAATTGTGTAATCTATATTAAAGGTACCAGCTGCATCTCTAGGATTATTTGTATCAGCATTTCTATAATCTAAATCGAGAAGATCTCCTGCTATAAATCCGTCAATAGAGCCATAGTCATACTCACCCAAGCTATTTCTTGAAAACATATTAAACATATCATTCTCTATTTTCTTGTAACCAAGTGTTATAGCGTGATTGCCGACATTGTAATATCCTGCAATCTCATACTGCTTTCTTGAAGTTTGAATTTCGTTAGCATGTCTATATTGATCTGGTCCAAAAAATACAGTACCACCTGAAGCAACACTAATTCCAACTTCACCAATTGTCATAGCTCCTACTGGAGTATTGGGGTTATTAACTTCAGTATCCGAATACATTACTTTTGTAGAAAAGTTATCTGACCAATCAGAGTTTAATTCAAGTTTAAATGTTTCAAATTCTTTATTAATTGTATACCAATCACTTGAAAGGGGTAGGCCCCAAGTTCTATTCCAATAAGCACTTTCAGTAAATCCATCCACATGAATATATTCGAATGTTAAGGTTTGGTTATCAGTTAAATTTGCATCGATACGTGCAAAAGTTTTTTCATCTTCTTCCGCAAGAGCTTTAGTGTATGAACCTGCGTCATAATTTAAGACACTTTTAGCTGCAGCAATTACTCTATCTGCCTCTTCCTTTGTTACTAGACCAGATCTAAAAGCTTGCATCTGAATTGGATTAGAAGCTTCATAAGATTCAAATCCAAGCGAGAAGAAAAGTTTATCTTTAATAATTGGTCCATTTAAAGCGATTGAAAATAATTTTGTGTCTGGATCAGCATTATCAGTTTTAACTCCAAAAGGCTCGTCACCACTTTCTTGAGAAGATTCATATGTAAACGAACCTGAAAGATCGTTTGTTCCTGCTTTTGTTGTTACAACAATATTACCGCTATGTGCTTCTCCAAGTTCAGCACTATAATTAGCTATTTTAACTGAAACTTGATCAATAACATCCATAGATATAGGCATACGATTTGTAGGATAAGAATTAGAGCTTAATCCATAAGAGTCATTTGCACTTACTCCGTCAATAACAAAACCAATGAGTCGAGGCATACCGCCACCAAAAGATAATCTTCCTCCGTTATCAACGGTAACAAAAGGGTCTAATTTTGCTATGTCTTTTATATCTCTATCAATAGAAGCGAATGTAGCAATATCTGTAGAATCAAATGTTGAACCTGGGCCTACTCCAAACTTTCCAAGGTCGGCAGCTTTACCTGTAACAATAATTTCTTCAACATCAGCACCACTTAATTGAATATTAATAGAGTAATCTCCACCAAGACTTGTATAAATTCCTGATTTTATAGTGCTTAACCCACTTTTTGTTGCTCGTACCTCAAAAGGCCCTCCTAATCTTAATCCTCTGCTATAGAAAGCACCTGTATTTCCTGTAGTTGTAGATGATTTTGATCCTGAAGGTATATGAGTAATTTGAATAGAAGCTCCTGAAACAGGATCTCCAGAAGTATCAAATACTGTCCCCCTGATTGCACCAGTTGTTTGTTCGGCATATGAACTCGTCAGAAGAAAAAGCGAACTAACTAGTGTAAATAATGATAATTTAAGGAAAGATTTAAAAGAAAAAAAAGACATGGAAGGATACATATTGAGCCCCTATAAAATAAACGATATTAAAAAATATAAAATTAGTTAAACATAGATTTTTTAACATATATAGAGGAAAAATCGACTAATATTTTATGAAAGTTGTGCGAAACTTTCTAAAAATAATATGTGAATTTAAAAGGGCTTTTTATTAATAGTCTTTGAGTGGCATTTTATGTAGACTGATTTCAGTTATAGTAAGGATAAACAAAGGGAGAAAGAAATGGCACTCGAACCAGGACCTATGCAGGTGTTCCACAACTTTTTCTCTACCAAAGAAGAGGTTTTGGATGATATCAATAAACTTGATCTTTGGCCAACCGTCTATGTGTCAGAAAGGATGGCCGAACTACCACCACACTGGCACGATGTTGATAACTGTGGATATGTGATGCAAGGCAGTAGTTATGTGCTGAATGAAAAAGGTGATCGAGTCCCCTTGAAAGCTGGTGATAAGCTACATATACCTGCAGGCGCTATTCACGCGGAAGGTAAAGTTGAAGAGCGTATGGTGTATATTGTTGGAATCTCCGAGCCAGCTAATCTGTTAGATAGGCTGACCTTGTTGGACCCGGAAGAAAGTCCGCTGTACAAATAACCACTTCGATTATATGTAAATTGTGTAGAGAAAAAAATTATTGAATTATAATAATCAAATTATTGATTGTGTTTAATTTTAAGATAAAGAGATAGTGATCATGTCTTATAAATTTTGTGTTGCACCTATGATAGATTATACCGACAAACATTGTCGGTATTTTTTGAGGAAAATATCGAAAAGGAGCCGTCTTTATTCTGAGATGATGGTGGCGGACACTATAATTAATGGTAATAGGGATTTTTTTCTGAGTCATGACTTAAGTGAGCATCCTCTAGCGTTACAAATTGCTGGGTCAGATCCCAAAAAATTGGCAGAGGCTGCATCTATAGGAGAATCATAT
>UINC01001579.1_pt1 | contig 19680 bp, 18 predicted proteins | sample 5385821 | NCBI WGS metagenome assembly UINC01 (sample SAMEA4666929, study PRJEB26691) | marine metagenome | isolation source: Pacific Ocean | place: Pacific Ocean | collected 2011-10-13 | reverse complement strand
AACAGAACTGGGTAAAGCCGTTGCTGCTGATTCGTTGGCCCATGTTGGCCGCCGTGACCGTTTGTTTGTCGAGGAAAATGTGCTTTTTAATAAGGATTGAAAAAGCGGGAATTAAATTTCAGTGCTTTTTTTAAAGCAGGTTGTAATTGTTAAAATTAATTACTTAACCCATAACTGAATGAATGGGTTTATGCACATGTATTAGTAGAAACTCAACCCAATAATAGGAGTATTATGAATCACATAAAAACACTCACAGCAGTAAGTGCCTTATCTTTTATTGTAATTCTTGGCAATTCAGCATTTGCTCAATCTGAAGGAATCATCAAGTACCGTAAAAACGTAATGAAATCTACGGGCGGGCACATGGGAGCAATTACAGACATTTTAAAAAACGGATTACCTCTGACTGCACACATTGTTGATCACGCGCGATCGATAAATCAAAACAACAAAATGACTCTCTCAATGTTCCCAAAAGGTTCAGGGCTTGGTGACACGAAAGCAAAACCGGCGATTTGGGAAAACTGGGCCAAATTTGAAAGTGCGGCAAATGCTTCTGTGCGTGAAAGTACCAAACTGGCCAAAGTCGCGGAAAGCGGTGATATGGCCGCATTTGCAAAACAAGTCCGGGCAACCGGCAAAACTTGTAGAAGCTGTCACAAAACTTTCCGTGAAAGAAATTAACCCTTCCCCCCTCTTGAGTGTTTTAGCATTTTGGTTTTTGTTTTTGCTATTTACCCCACTTGCTGCCTCCGAAAATAATCTTTTTAAGTTGACACCGGACATACCGGCCGGTAAATATCTATTTCAAGCTGCAGGAGGTTGTGGCTGTCATACAGACACAAAAAACAACGGTGTTTTTCTTGCCGGAGGCCGTCCGATTAAAACACCTTTTGGTACCTTTTACGGTACAAACATAACACCTGATCCAGAAACAGGCATCGGAAACTGGAGTGATGATGATTTTATCAGGGCCATGACGCAAGGGCTGAGCCCGGAAGGAGTACACTATTTCCCGGTTTTTCCTTACACTTCTTTCCAGCGGATAAAGCGTAAAGATTTGCTGGACCTCAAAGCCTATCTTTTTTCAATCCCCCCGACTAGGCAAAAAAATATTCCTCACGAACTGATCCTGCCTTTTGGTGAACAATACGCAATGATGTTCTGGAAAAACTTTATCTGGTCTCCTCAGCCTTTCAAATCTAATCCGGATAATACAGAAAGTTGGAATCGAGGAGCATATCTTGCTCAAGCACTGGGGCATTGCGGGGAATGTCACACTCCACGTAATATGTTAGGTGGACTTAAAACTAAAATGTACTTTGCTGGATCAAAAGATGGGCCGGAAGGAGAACTTGCTCCGAATATCACTCCACACAAAAAAACAGGAATCGGAGGATGGAGCAAAGTTGATATCAGTTATTTTTTACAAACTGGAATGAAACCTGACGGCGACAATGCGCAGGGTTTAATGGGAGAAGTTATAGAATTTGGCTACCAGAATTTACAGGAAAAAGATTTGTACGCGCTGGCTGAATATCTGCTCTCATTGGAAGCAATTTCAAATGAGTTAAATACAGATTTATCAAATTAAATTGACTTTCAAATCCCATCACTGAAATAGATAGGCGTTTTTATCTTTTGACTTACTTATCATAGGAATTATTTTGAAAAGCCCAAAAGAACAGTAATTGCGGACACTTTTTAAGATCAATCAGCTGGAAAATATTGTAAAACATCATCAAGAGTTTTTATTTCAAGAACGGGATTTCCCGGTAAACGTTCCGGAGCCTGTCCAAAACGATTGACCCACACGGCCTGAAAGCCAAAAGTAGCAGATCCGGAAACGTCCCACGCATTTGAGGAAAAGAATAATATCTCTTGAGGATCACAACCGAGTTGATCGACAGCCAGTTGATAAACTTGCGGATCCGGCTTGAACATCCTAATTGTTTCAACAGAAAACACTCCATCCAAAAGTTCTTCCAAACTGCTGTTACGTACTCCAGCTTCGAGCATTTCAAACGAACCGTTGGAAAGGATAGCTGTACCCAGCCCATGCTGCCTCAGCTTTCCCAGAGTATCCGGAACTTCAGGATAACATGACAATTGCTGATAAGCATTCATCAGATCCTGACGCAAACTGCCGTCATGTATGCCATGAGACTCAAGAGCATAGTCCAGCGCGTCTTGAGTCACCTGCCCAAAATTAACGTAGCGCTGCATCAAACTCCGTAACCATGTGTACTCCAACTGTTTTGTACGCCACAAAGATGAGACAGCCTGTGCTTTTTCACCTAACCTCTGCTGGTGTCGTGAAGCCGCAGAGTGAACATCAAAGAGGGTGCCGTAGGCGTCAAACACCGCATGTTTAACAGCTTTCAAAGCGAGTGAAGACATGTTTACCTATTAAAGAGAGATAATCAGTAGCAATGAAATAGTATTTTACGGGACATACACGGATGGTGCAAACCTTAATTTAGTGACTCTCTCTGCCTGTCATAGAGCATTAGGCCCCTTTTATAGGGGCCCGGAGACACCGAGCCTTGTGACTGTACCGCCGAAATCCATGCGGAAAGCCATACCGGTACCTCAGAGAAGACAAAAGCTTACCTAACGTTACTCCGCCGGCTTCAAGCTTCTTTGTGCACTGTTTGAATCTCTTGCTGGAGAATATTACCAACTTCACCTAATCCGTTACTGGCGGGATTTGCGGCATGTGGATCGATAAAGTTCATGTCCTCATCGCCCATATCCTGTTTTAGCAATATTTCCTGGCAAGTGTTTTCGATTTTAGTAATTTTACCACCTTGACTAAAAAACCGTTCCATTGCCGACGTTACATCATCATGGCTAACGCAGGATGCCACTATTTTGGTTTTACTTTTCATTTGCATCTCCTATAATTAGTTGGAAAAAAAAGCAAAACACAACGGTCTTACATAGTTTGACGAGACACTAAATAAAATCTTACAGTCTCTACAAAAACGATCTGGCTGACCGAAAACTGACCGCTGCTTTATATGTATATGTGGTAATGCAAGAATCGTAAAAAAATTGTATTTTTTCCTCTGCAGAAATACATGTCCCAACATCCACGGCTTAAAACAGAACGTCTCCTACTGCGTAAACTTGCTTTGAGAGACGCAGACGCGATTTTCTCCTCTTACGCGCAGGATCCGGAAGTTACCCGTTATTTGCCCTGGAAACCTCATTTAAAAAAAACAGAAACCATAGCGTTCATAAAGCGTTTTTTGGCAGATTATCATACAGGATTGTCTCTAAACTGGATCATCGAAAAATCGGAGACTACTGAGCTTACAGGCATGATTGCTCTAAAAATCAACGGTTTAAAAACAACGCTGGGATTCGCACTAGCAAAACATTATTGGGGACAGGGTGTGGCGACGGAGGCGGCCAGTGCTGTAATTGACTGGACCCTCCTGCAGCCAGAATATGAACTGATAGAGGCTTTTTGCGACGCGGAAAATTCAGCATCAGCAAGTGTGTTGGAAAAAACGGGTATGAAACGGGAAAGTCTTTTACGGCGCTTCGGAGTACATCCTAATGTCAGCCCAAACCCTCGTGATTGCTGGCGTTTCACTCTCATAAAACATCCAATTACTGAACAAGGATAGTGAAAGCCGGGAAATATTTTCCTCTTTTAAGCTAATCTCGAAAATATTCATTCCAGCGTTCCGGCGCGTTTTCTCCGAATAAAATCTCGCAGGCATCTTTTATGCCCTGCGATTGCTTGAGGTCTTCGTGTCTTGCAACCAACGCAAGTTTAGATCGACGGCGTAAAAAATCTTCCAGAGTGACTATCATTTCGCGTCTTGCAGCTTGAGTCAATTCACAGCGGATGTAATCTGTTCCTTCAATCAAGGGTTTTGCCATTTCAGGATCTTCACGAATATTTTCCAGAAGGCCGATGGCCTGGGCACCATAGCGTCTCCAAAGACGTGTGGACAAGACCTCTGAAGCTCCGCTGGAGGTCAGTTCGTCGAGACCCATTAAATCCACTTGATTAAGATACTCATTCCTGATGGCTTCAGGTGGCTCTCCGTACCATTTTCTTTTTTCATCCGGAAGATGTATTCCTAATTGTTGGACAGCTTCGCAAATTTCTTCACCAACATTGAGGCAGTCGGTAAGTTTTCCTCCAAAAATACTGATGTGTTTTTTCCCCCGGTCCACATCAACAGCGTGTTTTCGAGACAATTTCATCCATTCTTCATTAGTATTATTCTTTTCACCGGACTTGATCACCAGAGGGCGCACGCCGCAGCGTTCCGAAATAATATCTGTTTCAGATAGAGGTTTGTCCAAATTCAACCGTTTGTTAATATTGTCCAGCACAAACTGTCGATCTTCCTCAGTGACCTCCGTTTCCGGAGAAGATACTCGGGTATCGGTTGTACCGACCATCGTACGGCCTCCCATCGGAATGGCAAAAAATAAACGACCATCATCCGCAAAAAAAGTCAGTACCCTTTCATTATTTGTAATTTGGGGAACGACTAAGTGAATGCCTTTAGAATAAACATGACGGTGTTCTGTAGTCTGATTAGAAACCTGATTTTGTTGATCAACATAAGGCCCGCACGCATTTATTATGACTGAGCTCCGGACTTCAAAAGTTTCGCCATTTTTAGTATTACTAAGTTGAGTCTTCCATTCACCTTGCTCATTCCGGACGCTGCCCAAAGATTCTATGTAATTGACAGCGGTACAGTTATAGCTAATGGCGGAGCGGATAAAATTAAAAACAAAACGTGCGTCATTGTCGTAGAGAAAAGCGTCTGAATATTCAAAGCCTCCGATACTGTGTTCGGTATTGATTACGGATTCGACGTTATTGATTTGCCGCGGTATCAAAAATCGTGGGGGTCGTGTGAAAAAATTGCCTATTGCCCAATAAAGCAAGGCTCCGCAATAAAGCATAAAAGGGGGGAAACGGAAACCTTTTTCCAGATTGGTAAAAAAGCGGATTTCCTTGATAGAAGAAGGATAAGATCGCAGAAGGTGGTTACGCGACATACAAAGTTGACGCACCAGTGGGAACTCATAAGTTTCCATGTATTTGATACCACCCCAAACGAGGTTTGAGGAATTTTGGCTAGTGAAGCCGGCAAAATCTCCTTTGTCCACCAATGCCACTTTAGCACCTCTTGCGGCAAGAGCAGTTGCTGCAACCGCACCATTAATCCCTGCACCGATTATCAATACATCAAAGGTATTACCCGCTAATTTTTTAACATTGTTATCTCTGAGATTCATAAAATACTATAAAATACCTGTTTAATCGAAATGGATTATTTTTTAAAGGAATCAAATCTGAAGCGCCAATTCATCAATAATCAGTGAGGAGATTAACTAATCTAATAATAATCCATCATCAGAGTAAAATGGATATGGACCATCATAATTTCCTACAAAACTTAAATGTATTAGTTTACAATTGCAACCTTTTTTTTGTAAAAATAAATATTTTTTGTTTTTTTAAAAACGTATTTATAACTTATTCTGTATTTTCAATAAGTTATTGCTTAATTTAAATAGATTATTTTTATGAAGAAGAAATCAAAGCCCGTGCGGTCACTTCATCAGTAATGAGGGAGTGGATAAATCCGCCTTTTAAAGCAGCTTTTAGAGCTTCAATTTTATCTGGTCCTCCGGCGACGCCAACCACGTGTTTCATTTTGCGTAAGGTTTCCAGACGAATTGAGATCAGTCGGTGGTGATGTTCCATTTCCAACGGTTCACCATCTGCGTTAAAATATTCTCCGTGCATCTCACCCACGGCACCGCGTTTTTTTAACAGATCGAGTTCTTTTTGTGATTTATAACCAAAGCCTTCAAATTCAGTACTTGGCATCAGTGAGCCAATACCCACCATCGCAATATCTGCAAGTTGCGCCATGTCCATCACATGCACCACTTCAGGCTCGTTGAGTAACTGGTCCCTTAGTTCAGTTGTTCCAACCATCAAGGGGGTTGGTATAACATGGAATGGATAAAGAAATCCGGAAAGAGGTGTGCCGACATTGGTCGGAGTATGCTCACTGAGATAGTGCATCACACCACCGCAAAGCGTGACAAAGGATGTTTTTTCCGGAATGACTCTGCCCAAATTGCGGGTAATTCCGGAAATAGTCTCACCCCATCCAAGCGCAATCAAAGATTCCTTTGAAGGCAAGTTCATTTCTAAGTACTGCGCTCCTGCCATGCTGAGATCATTCTTAAGTTCTTCACCAGAGACACCAGGCGTCAAAAAGACATCACGCAGACCCCACTTTTCTTTGAGTTGAACTTCCAGCGCCATCATATCTGCGTCTTCACCGCTGACATGAAAAGTTACGGTACCATCTTTTCGAGCTTCATTGAGAATATTAATTACACGGGCACGATTAATACCGAGTCGCTTAGCAATTTCTCCCTGTGTCATTCCGGTCTTGTAATAATACCATGATGCTCTGGCAGCAAATTTCCTTTGGTCCCGTAATGCTATATTCATAATTTCCGTTCAGATAAAATTAATGGGTTTAGTAGATATTCAAAGGAATTTTCTCAAAAATTATTTTTATAATTTATTAAAATTCCACATTCAAAATAAAACAGATCAATTTCTTTGCTATCAACAGTATTTAATGTATGTGTTAATACCTTAAATACAATTAATACTAAATTTCAAGTTTTAGAAAAAATATTTTTTATTTGTAATTTTACATTCCCATAACAAATGTTATATGGAATTCAACATCTTCACCCAAAAAGATATAAAGAAATTAATGTGTTTTTGACAATTTCATGAAGATTGCATATATTGATAAGCCTAACTTTGCCGAGAATATTTTATTCATACTTGGTAAGCACCCTCTCTTGCAAAAGACGGAGGTAAAGCATGGAATGCTAATCAGTCATGGAAAGACAATGACCCCTGTAAAAGAAATCGTTTATGATGAAAGCAAAATACTAACGCTTTCATCCCTCGAACATATCCGTTTACGCCCCGGCATGTACATTGGTCGTCTGGGCAACGGTTCCCATCCCAGCGACGGCATCTACGTTTTGCTTAAAGAGATTGTTGATAACTCAATTGATGAATTTATCATGGGTTTCGGCAAACGCATTGACATCCGTATTGACAATGGTGTCGTGAATATCCGTGACTTCGGACGCGGCATACCTTTGGGAAAAGTGGTGGAATGTGTTTCGATTATCAACACCGGTGCAAAATACAACGATGAAGTTTTTCAATTCAGTGTCGGCCTAAATGGTGTTGGTACAAAAGCGGTGAATGCTCTTTCCGAAAATTTTTTAGTAACTTCTTTTCGGGATAAAAAGCTACTTTCCGCCGAGTTTAAATCAGGAGAATTAAAAGATAAACCGGCAGCAGATGAGACAAACGAAAGCAACGGTACACGAATCAGTTTTACTCCGGATTCAAAGCTTTTTCCAAATTATGCCTACGACCTCGGAACTATCCGCAAACAACTCTGGAACTACGCCTACCTGAATCGCAAACTCACTATCACACTGAACGGTGAAAAATTTAAATCCGAAAACGGCCTGCTGGATCTAATGCAGGAAGAAGTGAGTGACTCGAATCTTTATGATATTGTGCACTGCCAGAAGGGTCAACTGGAGATGGCCTTTACACATACTGAACGTTACGGTGAGGAGTATTTCAGCTATGTAAACGGTCATCACACAAACGATGGCGGAACGCATCTTTCCGCATTTCGTGAAGGCATTCTCAAAGGAGTTAACCAATTTTTTAATTCCAGTTTTGACGGTTCGGACATCAGAGACGGCATAGTCGGTGCGGTTGCGGTAAAAGTAAAGGAACCGGTTTTTGAGTCACAAACTAAAAATAAACTGGGGAATTCCGATCTGCGTTCCTGGATGATGCCACTGGTGCGTGATTCTTTTGTTGATTTTCTTTATAAACATCCGGAAGTTGCTGAACCGCTCAAAGTAAAAATTCAGTACAACGAACGCATCCGCAAGGAATTGAGCAATGTAAAAAAGGCGGCAAGGGACAATGCCAAAAAATCAGCACTTACAATACCCAACCTCAAAGACTGTAAATTTCACCTTGGTGACAAAAGCGGACGTGGAGATGACAGCACAATCTTTATCACCGAGGGTATCTCCGCCGGTGGAAGTATGATCAGCGCCCGCGATGTTTATACCCAGGCTGTTTTCTGTCTCAAGGGAAAACCGCTCAATTGTCACGGACAAGGCAAAGAAGCCATCTACAAAAATCTTGAACTCTATAACGTCATGAAAGCCCTCGGGATTGAGGACTCTATCGATGATTTACGATACAATAAGGTCGTAATTGCGACTGATGCAGATGTAGACGGACTGCATATCCGGAATTTACTGTTGACCTTCTTTTTGCAGTTTTATGAACCGCTGGTTTTGCATGGACACATTTACATCCTTGAAACACCGCTCTTTCGTGTACGCAACCAAAAAATTACACGTTATTGTTACAATGAGTCTGAAAGAGATGCTGCATTTGAAAGTCTGCGAAAAGGTACTCATCTGGAAGTTACGCGCTTTAAAGGGCTTGGTGAAATTTCACCAAAAGAGTTCGGACAGTTTATAGGAGAAAACATGCAGGCAGTTCCGGTAGGTGTTGAGCACACTCACGAAATCCCGGAATTGCTGAATTTCTACATGGGAAATAATACTGCTGATCGCCGCAGATACATTATGGAAAATCTTGTCTGAATTCCCATTCCTGCTAAAGCAGGAGGCACATAATCTGCACGCACAACAGTCACTGAGTCCGCAGTTCTTGCACCCGAAGATAGATGTGTTAAAATTTGCTTGCAAAGCACCATTGAATAAACACCAATTACCTGGAAACGGCTGATGTTAGGTTTAGAATCCAATGAAGATGAAGACGCTTTACATTCGGTAAAATTTATTGAAGATGTGCCGATGATTATGATCGTCGAAATTGGACGAACTGAGATGGAGGTACAGGAGATACTGAATTTAAAAAAAGGAAACTTAGTGGTCTTTGAAAAAATTGTCGGTGAACCAATGTGTATTGTCGTGGGTGACCGCTTAATGGCACGTGGAGAAATAGTCGTGGTCAATGAGCGCTACGGTGTACGGATCAGTGAGGTGACCCGCCCTGAAGAAAAAATTGGAGAGCGTAGAGAATAGAATGGTTCTTTTTGGACTTGGTTTCCGCCCATTTTTTTTGCTCGCCGGATTTTCTGCTTCCCTCATGATGTTTTTGCGGATTATAAGTTTCCGCTGGGGAGAAGCGTTTCCTAATTATTATGATCCATCCAACTGGCATAGTCACGAAATGCTTTTTGGCTATGGAGTCGCTGTAATAGCAGGTTTCCTGCTGACTGCAGTAGGCAATTGGACAAACCATCCAATGCCAAAGAATAAAACCCTGGCGGGACTCGTTGTTTTGTGGCTTTCCGGAAGAATCCTTCCTTTTTTTCCTCAATACATTCCTGATTGGCTGATTGCTTTTTCAGACTGGATATTTCTACCTGTTATACTTGCAGTAATCGGAATCCCAATTGTACGTTTCAAAAACGTTCGTAACTACGGATTTCTGGTAGTGCTGGGAGTAATGACTCTCGCCAACGCAGAAGTGCATTTGAGACAATTGGGATTTTCCATCACAGATTTAGCTTTCGGCATAACTTTCATGATGAATCTTATCATCCTCATGATTGTCTTGATGGGAGGTCGTGTGATTCCTTTTTTCACTAGAAGCGCTCTTCCGAAAGCTGCAACTAAAATCAGGATACCCGTGGAGTGGGGAGCGGTATGTTTATCGATTGCTTTGATGGTTGGAGAAGTAATCCAGCTTTCTTCGGAAATTCTGGGTTTCTTGGCGGTTTCAGCAACAATTTTGCATATGCTGCGGCTTGTCGGCTGGCATGATACCAGAGTTTGGAAAACTCCGCTACTCTGGGTTCTTCATCTTGGTTATAGTTGGATTGTAGTAGGATATGCTTTGACCGCTCTGTCAAAATATGGCATGATTCCTCCTGTTCTGGCAACACATGCTTTCACTGCCGGAGGAATCGGCATGGTCACTCTTGGCATGATGGCCCGCGTATCGCTTGGACATACCGGTCGTCAGCTACTACCCCCACGGATGACAATTATAGCTTTTGCTTTACTAAACGTCTCCGGGCTTCTTCGTGTTGCAGCACCTATATTTTTTGTTTCAGATTACGGAACTTGGATTTTGCTTTCCGGAAGTCTTTGGATACTTGCTTTTCTTTTTTTCCTCTGGGATTATTTCCCCATTCTCACTGCTCCAAGAATTGATGGAAGTCCAGGTTAGAAATAAGCGGCACTTTCATAATTCAGCCTAAAGTTTGATTTTACAGAGATTCGAGGTATTAAATGTTTTATTAACAACAGACGTGAATACCTGGCTGATGCAATCTTTATACTGCCTTGAAAGGAGCATCATGAGGACAAAAATCCTTTGTTTTCAAAATTCAGCAAATCCAAAGGGCTTTCAATTTGGGACAGTTTTTCTTCAAATGCAACTTTACACTGGTACGTAATCCCGATAAAGTTGTTAACAGTTCAGGATGTGAAAAAACAATAACACTGCGTTCCGGAGATTCTGCCGGTGCGTACTGTCCCAGCATTTCAAAACCTCTTTCCGTCAATGCAGCTGAAAGTGATTGATTTGTCACCTCAATTATCTTTCCGCTGTCCCCAAACAACACATATGGCTGCAGACCTTCTCCAGCGCAAACTACGCTGGCAGTCAATAAACTAAAAGCAATAATAATTATTTTATTCATCCTTCCTCTTTGAAAAATTTGTTGAAAAATGCTACTGCCTGTGTGCGGTTTTCTACGTGTACTTTTTCATAAAGATTTTTAAGATGAAATTTGACTGTGTTGGTGGAAATTTCAAATTTGCTGGCAATTTCGCGGTTGGAATGTCCCTGAGATAAAATTTCTAAAATCTCCAGTTCCCTTGATGTTAATTTTGATGAAAGCAGATCCGTTTTCGCTTCATGCTGCTCATAAGGGAAAATACTGTTTCCCTGCCCAACCTGGGTGATTACATCAATTAAACCTTCGGGTGGTTTTGCTTTTGAATAAAAACCAGCTCCACCCAATGAGCGAACCTGCCTTGCCACATCAGCGCCGCTATAAACAACTACACGTAACTTGCTTTCGCGTTCTCGGAGCTTGGTGAGAACTTGACGACCATCAGCAAAAGGCATTTTCCAGCCTATTATTCCCACATCAATTGAAACACGGTCGAGCAACTTTAAAAACAGATCGCCGTCAGTCGCAGTCGCTCTCACATCAAAACGTTCATCCTGCTTGAACATCTCTGTCAAACCCCTGAGAAGCAGTGAGTTCTTGTCTGCGAAGACTATGTTGAGACAGGAGTTAGTTGACATGGAAAATCCAGGAAGAAAAAGAGTAACAGATTCATTGCTCAAGCAGGAATTCAATGCTGGTGAATATCCCAGATTTTCCGGAAAGGTTCCAGCTTTTTCAGAACTGGTAAAAATGAAAGCGATGGAGATTCAGCAAGAAGCTATCTTATCACGTAGAAGCCGTACATTTTCCGCAACACTTTGCTTGTCATTAAAAACTGCTGAACCTGCCACAAAGGCATTTGCTCCTGCAGCAATTACTTCATTGACTGTGTTGACATTAACACCGCCATCCACCTCTAAATCAGCAGAAGAACCGCAGATATCAAGCATTGAACGTAACTTTTGGATTTTTTCAGTACAGGACGAAATATATGATTGTCCGCCAAATCCCGGATTGACTGACATTACAAGCACAAGATCTACCTCTGAGATAATTTCCTCTAGGCTACTCACCGGAGTTGCGGGATTGATGCTCACACCAGACCGGACACCTAATTTGTGAATCTGCTGAAGTGTGCCGTGAAGATGCGGACATGTCTCCTGGTGGACTGTTATAATGTCAGCTCCGGCTTTGGCAAAGTCCTCAAGATAGCGTTCCGGATTTTCAATCATCAAGTGCACGTCCAGCGGCAGTTTAGTTACCGGGCGCAGAGCCTTCACAATTAATGGACCGATGGTAATATTAGGGACAAAATGTCCGTCCATTACATCCACATGTATGTAATCAACTCCGGCCGCTTCGGCCTCACTGACCTGCTCACCCAGTCGTGCAAAATCGGCAGATAGAATGGAAGGAGAAATTTTAATTTGGTTCAAAATACAAATCTCATAAAATGTTTTAGTTGGGCAACACTGAAAATGTGCATCCTCCAGCAAAAGAGAAAGTAAACATAGCTTCTGTGTCTCTGGTGATAACAATCATACATTTTTATTATTAGCTGGTCAACGAAGCAAAAAGCGCCGGCAGTTTTTCCGGCAGACGCTGGACATTGTCAATGACGGTATAATGATTCTGTCCGAAGATTCGTTGCACGTAATGATCAGCGCTCGGATCAAGTGTAAGACAATAAGACATGATACCCTGCGTGTGCAGTTCCTCAGCCGCTTTTTTTGCATCCATACGTAAATGTTGAGGATCACGTTCATCAATATCAGCAGGCGATCCGTCTGTCACTATCAGCAGCATTTTTCTTTTTTCAGCACGAAGTGAAAGATGATGCCCGGCATGACGCATGGCCGCTCCCATACGGGTCGATAACCCTCCCTGCATGCCGGCAAGCCGTCCCTTTGCTTCATCGTCAAATGCTTGCTCAAAACGTTTAAGACGATAGTACCGTACATCGTGTCGTCCATCTGAAGCAAAACCGTGAATTGCAAATGTGTCACCTATGCCTGAGATGGCGGTTGAAACCAGAGCGCTCGCTTCCCGAGTTAGTTCCAGTACCGTTTTCTCTAATCCAGCAAGCGTTTCGTTGGTCGATTCTGAGAGATCAAGCAGAATCAGAATCGCCAGATCACGGTGATTGAGCACATTCTTCAAGGTGATCCTTGTATCAGGTTGATAGCCCATACGGATATCGATAATGGCTTCCACTGCTGCATTGATGTCAATCTCGTCTCCATCTTCCAACTTACGCTGACGAATCATACCTTCCGGACGCAGGCGATCAACAATCTGTTTGATTCGCGAAGTGATCGGCTTATGCTCAGTCAAAATATCTTCAATTTCCTCCGGATCACCCATTGGATAGCCGCGTTCATAAACGGTGGCCCAGTCCGGACGGTGTAACTGTACCTGATAATCCCATTCCGGATAATGAAAAGGTTCACTGACAGCTTCCTTGCCTTCCAGTTGGTTAAAACTGATCCCTTTGTCCTCATACGGAAAAAGTTCCGTGTTCAAAGTCCAGATTTCTTGCGCATCATCTCCGGCATTCTCAACATCCAATTCGTTGACAAAATCCATCAGACTGACACTTTTACGTACTTGACGCTGATTTGCTGGAACATATTCCACATCGTCATGCCAGGCAAATTCGTCAAAGTCCCAGATAAAACGGTTATCGTCACGGTATGGAATCCGGATGCTTTCCAACAGTCTCAAACTGGGAACCTCTTTGCGTGACGCCAGCACATTGAAAATTTCCAGACCCAGATGCCACGCGAATTGAGAATCGTTTTTGCTGGACTCAATCTGGTTGTGAAATTTTTCAGCAATCTCATCCAGACTGACATCGTTCACACTGAATGATCTGTCCAAAAGAGCTAAGGCCAAACGTTCCAGCAGTGTAATAGAGTCATGTTCGGGGTGTTTTTCGTGTTGACAATGCAATGACCGCCAAAGTTTCCCAAGCCCCGGAAATACTTTTTTCGCGCAATACTCAACCCTTGCATCCTCGACAAAACCAATGAAAAATCTTTGTGCCTGAGATAAATTTTCAGCAGAAATCGGTTCGCTTGTATAGACAAGATGAGCGGCCATATGTGCTGCAATTGCCCGATAAAGCTCGGTGCCTTTCACCAAAATTCCATCAACAGCATCAGGCAGGTGAAGCACCCGAGTCTCAAGATATGGACGGAAACCAATATGACTCGTATCTGCGGGACGCAAAAAGAAGTCCCGTGCCCACAATGCACGCAGGTAGAAATTAAGTTTGCGCTGACTGTCAATAAACAGGGTTCCACCGCGTTCTTTTTTCAGCACAGCAAGGCTGTCTTCGGTCTTTAAACCAAAATATGCGACCTGCCCGGGAAGGTCACGCCGGTACGCATCTGCACCAAAATCTGCCCAACGTCGAAGCCCGGATAAGGTAAGTTTGGAAAGCAGTTCATCTGTACAGCCCAGCATCGGTCGTAAACCGCGTGGAGCTTTTGCCGCTAAACGATGGATTAGACTAAAGTAACCGCGTAGTAGTTCCGGATCACCCAGGCGTCTTGCGGCAGTAGGAAGGCTGGAAAATAAGAGGGCGATTACCTCCCCGGAAGTCATGGAAATCAACTTCATCGCAGAAGTGACGCATTCCCGAATAATGTCCTCACCGCACTCCTTGGCCACTGCAGGTACATTTTCAATATAGCTGACCACTAAATCAGCGCCGCGACCAAGTTCACTTAATCCGCGGGCACCATCAAGGTAGTCCTGAAGCCCAATAGGAGACATGCAACGACTTGCTTCCTGGAACGTAGCATCCAGAGTACCTTTTAACTCAGGAGCAGCCTGTTCCAAACTTTCCCGATAGTCATCAAGGATGATGCTCATGCATTGCCCTCAGTTTTTTGGTATTAGTCAAAGAAAGTATGAACTGCAGCATCAAGGGTGTCACGCATGTCCGGATCATCCGTCAGCGGACGTACCAAAGTCAAACGACAGGCGGCAATTGGCTCAATGCCCTTGCTAATCAACTGTCCTGCGTAGACCAGTAAGCGTGTGGACATACCCTCGTCCAGGCCGTGTCCTTTCAGGTTGCGTGAACGCAAAGCGACCTGTACCAGTTTTTCTGAGATCTCCGCAGCAACGCCTGATTCGCGTGTGACGATTTCAGCTTCTACTGCGGATTCCGGATAATCGAAATCAAGAGCACCGAAACGCTGTTTTGTGGATTGCTTGAGGTCTTTCATCAGGCTTTGATATCCTGGATTATAGGAGATCACCAGATGAAAGTCAGGATGGGCTTTAACCAGTTCTCCTTTTTTATCAAGGGGTAATTCACGGCGGTGGTCGGTTAGAGGATGTATGATCACAGTGGTGTCCTGCCGTGCCTCCACCACTTCATCAAGATAGCAGAGCGCACCGATGCGTGCCGCTTTTGTCAGCGGGCCGTCCTGCCAGCGTGTTCCGTCCTTATCAAGGAGAAAACGTCCCACCAAATCAGATGCAGTCATATCTTCATTACAGGCAATCGTGACCAGAGGGCGGCCTTGCTTCCAAGCCATGTACTCCACGAATCGAGATTTTCCGCAGCCGGTAGGGCCTTTCAGCATCATGGGCATCTGTGCTTTTGAAGCGGCTTCAAACAATTCTACTTCATCTGCAATTTGGCGATAATAAGGTTCTTCAGAAACCAGATATTGCTTTGAGTTGTCCATTCAATTACGTTGTATTCTTATAATTTTATTGGTGAGCGCGGTATATAACCATGTTGGCTCCCTGGCTCTGCTTAAAATTGTCATAGCCTATGAGCCGCACATGGTTTCCGGGGTTAGCCTTATGGCATTGTTCTGCTTCGCCTAAAATACGATCCACATCAGTCTCGCCGAACATCGGTAACTTCCACATGTACCAATAATGATCAAAGGCATTTTCCGGTTCCGTGTGTTCTATAGCTGGATTCCAACCTTTGGAAACTATATATTCCACCTGTTTGCGGATCCCTTCATCTCCCATTTCCGGCAGATAGGAAAATGTTTCATATTTACGACTGGCGGGATCTGACAGACGTGATGGGTAATCTTGTACTTCACTCATGAGTTTTACCTTGATTGAGATTTTTATGCAATTTCTAACCAGACTCCGTCTTAGGACAGGTGTCCGCCTTTGTTAGAAATAATCTTTTGTTATTTGTGAGACACATCCAGTTTGTCCACTGTGTCGAATTCAAATTTAATTTCCTTCCAGGTCTCCATTGCGGTTTTAAGTTCGGGACTTGACTTAGCGGCATTAGTAAGAATATCCTTGCTCTCTTTCTCAAGATCACGTCCCTGGTTACGTGCTTCAACACAGGCTTCCAGCGCCACGCGGTTTGCAGCGGCACCTGCTGCATTACCCCACGGATGCCCCAATGTTCCTCCGCCAAACTGGAGAACAGCATCATCTCCAAAAATGGAAACCAAAGCCGGCATGTGCCAGACATGTATCCCTCCTGAAGCTACCGCAAAAACTCCCGGCATGGCTCCCCAATCCTGATCAAAAAAGATTCCGCGTGAACGATCCTCTTTAATATAGGAGTCTCGTAACAAATCAATCCAACCCAAAGTGGCTTCCCGGTCTCCTTCAAGTTTACCGACGACTGTACCGGTATGCAGATGATCTCCACCTGATAAACGCAGGGCTTTGGCGAGTACACGGAAGTGAATACCGTGACTTGGATTACGATCTATCACAGCATGCATGGCACGGTGAATATGCAACAACATTCCATTATTTGCGCACCATTGCGCCAGTCCTGTGTTGGCACAAAAACCGCCGGTAATGTAGTCATGCATGATAATCGGCGCGCCAAGGTCTTTGGCATGTTCCGCACGTTTGTACATCTCTTCCGGGGTTGGAGCAGTCACATTGAGATAATGTCCCTTACGCTCACCAGTTTCTTTTTCAGCTTTGAGGGTTGCTTCCACCACAAAATCAAATCGATTCCTCCAGCGCATAAAAGGCTGTGAGTTGACATTTTCATCATCTTTGGTGAAATCAAGACCACCGCGTAAACATTCATAGACTGCACGTCCATAGTTCTTTGCCGATAGTCCGAGCTTAGGTTTAATCGTACAACCCAGGAGAGGACGACCATATTTGTTCATAATATCCCGTTCTACCTGAATTCCCTGTGGCGGACCGTTACATGTCATCACATAGGCAATTGGAAAACGCACATCCTCCAGACGTAAAGCACGTATGGCTTTGAAGCCAAAAACATTTCCGACTAAGGATGTGAACACGTTAACTACAGAACCTTCTTCAAATAAATCAATCGGATAAGCAACAAACGCATAGAAAGCTTCATCATCTCCAGGGACATCCTCAATGGCATAGGCCCGACCTTTGTAATAATCAAGGTCTGTGAGCAAATCCGTCCAGACCGTGGTCCAGGTACCTGTTGATGACTCGGCACTCACTGCAGCTGCAGCTTCTTCACGTGGAACTCCTGGTTGCGGAGTGATTTTGAAACAGGCCAGGATGTCAGTATCTTTTGGTGTGTATTCCGGCATCCAATAGGTATCGCGATATTCTTTGACACCAGCACTATAAGTTTTTTTAGACATATTGCCTCATTTGTAAAGGTGAGAGTTTAGTATAAATATTAATTTATTTTTTGATCCAGTTCTCCGGAATCATAGCGTTGTGCCATTGCTGTCAAAGGAAGAGGCTTGATCTTTGAGGCATTGCCCGCCGTACCGAATGATTCATAACGTTCCTCACAAACTGCCTGCATAGCCGCGGTCGCAGGAATGTTGTACTTGCGTGGATCAAATTCTGCTTTCTTTTCGAGTAAAATCTTCCGTACCTGCCCGGAAATCGCCATGCGGCAATCGGTATCAATATTTACTTTGCGTACTCCATGTTTGATACCCTCTACAATTTCATCCACAGGCGTGCCCCATGTTTGCGGCATTTCTCCACCGTTGGCATTGATAATGTCCTGCAGTTCCTGTGGAACCGAGCTTGAACCGTGCATAACCATGTGCAGTCCCGGAAGCCTTTTATTAATAGCCTTTACAACATTCAGCGCGAGTATTTCTCCATCAGGCTTCCTGGTGAACTTGTATGCACCGTGTGAAGTGCCAATCGCTACTGCGAGCGCGTCAACTTGTGTTTTCTTTACAAAATCAGTCGCTTGATCAGGATCAGTCAATAATTGATTCTGTGACAATTTGCCTTCAAAACCGTGCCCATCTTCTTTCTCACCTTCACCGGTTTCCAGTGAACCGAGGCAGCCAAGCTCGCCTTCGACTGAAACACCGATCTTATGTGCAACTTCCGCAACTTTGGAACTGATATCAACATTGTATTCATAAGAAGCAGGAGTTTTAGCATCTTCCTCCAATGAACCGTCCATCATTACACTGGTAAATTTGTTAGCCATTGCTGAGAGACATGTATCAAAATTGTTTCCATGGTCCAGATGAATGCACATTGGAAGGTCCGGATACATTTCCACAGCAGCATCAAACAAATGACGCAGAAAAATATCTCCCGCATAAGAGCGTGCGCCGCGGCTTGCCTGTAAAATAACAGGCGAATCAGTGGCTTTTGCCGCGCGCATGATAGCCTGAATTTGTTCCATGTTGTTTACATTAAAAGCCGGAACACCGTAGCTGTTTTCAGCCGCATGATCAAGTAGTTGTCTTAAAGATATTAAAGCCATAATCAGGTCTCTGTTTAAAGGTTGTTGGTTTCTGGTTTTAAAACTGAGTTAGTTAAAAACTGTAAAAATGATACTGATTCTTCCGGATATTTTGCCGGTTAATTTAAATAATTTTTTTTGCTGCATTGACGACATTTTGAGTTGTTATGCCAAAATGTTCGTAAAGCTCATTAGCCGGAGCGGAAGCCCCGAAAGTACTCATGCCTACAAATTTTCCATTTCCGCCAAGATACTTACCCCAGCTCTGCTCTATCGCAGCTTCAACAACTACAACCGGTGTCTCCAGTTGTGTTACCTGGTCACGGTAGTCCTGACTCTGTTCTTCAAATTTATCGAGACACGGCATTGACACCACTGCTGCAGAAATACCTTCTGCTTTCAATTGATCACGGGCTTCCATGGCAATTGAGACTTCCGAACCGGAAGCAATCAAGGTCACTTCCCTTTTAGCTTCAGCTTCAGCCAGCACGTATCCGCCTTTGGAACTCAAATTTTCATCTGTGTGCTCCGTTCTTAGACAAGGCAACCCCTGTCGAGAAAGCGAAAGTACGGAAGGAGTTGAACTTGTTTCCAGTGAAGCAGACCAGCACTCGGCTGTTTCAACGACATCACATGGTCTGTAGACATTTAAATTCGGAATCGCGCGCAAACTGGCGAGGTGTTCTACTGGCTGATGAGTAGGACCGTCTTCACCAAGTCCGATTGAGTCGTGTGTCATCACATAAATTACACGCTGCTGCATCAAAGCGGATAGACGTATCGCGGGACGGCAGTAATCGGTAAAAATCAAAAATGTCCCTCCATAAGGAACAAATCCGCCGTGCAGCGCAATCCCATTCATGGCCGCAGCCATGCCGTGCTCACGAACTCCGTAATGGATATAGCTTCCGGAAAAGTCTCCCGGCGTTACAGGTTTTTGCGATTTGGCCTTTGTCAAATTAGAGCCTGTTAAGTCTGCAGAACCACCGGCCAGTTCCGGTATTACTTCTGCCAACACATCCAGTGTTTCCTGACTCGCTTTACGAGTAGCAAATTTTGTTTTTTCTGCAGAATGTTTTCGCTTGAAATCCTGCAGAGAGGCCTGCCAATCTTTTGGCAGAGTTCCGGAAATAAGACGCTCAAATTCAGTTCTCCTTCCGGAATCATGAAGACGTTTACGCCATGCTTCCATTTTTGCGCTTTTCA
>UINC01001577.1_pt1 | contig 19714 bp, 15 predicted proteins | sample 5385821 | NCBI WGS metagenome assembly UINC01 (sample SAMEA4666929, study PRJEB26691) | marine metagenome | isolation source: Pacific Ocean | place: Pacific Ocean | collected 2011-10-13 | reverse complement strand
ATTTGATAAAGAAGCTGATCTTTCAATTAATCCTAATGAAATATTAGAGTTAGATCAAAAGTTAAATGTAGTAATACTTGACTTTGATGATGATAAATCTAGAATTCAATTGGGTGTTAAACAATTAAGTCCTCATCCTTGGGAAGCTTTAAATACTGAATTAAAGGAAGGGGATAAGGTGAACGGAAAAGTTTCGGTATTAGCTGATTATGGAGCTTTTATTGAAGTTGTTGATGGAGTAGAGGGGTTAGTTCATGTTTCTGAAATGTCATGGTCAACACATCTTAGATCTGCTCAAGATTTTGTAAAAGTTGGAGATGAAGTTGAAGCAGTAGTTTTATCACTAGACAGAGATGAAAGAAAGATGTCTTTGGGAATTAAACAATTAACTAAGGATCCGTGGACAGATATAACAGAAAAATATCCAAAAGGTTCTAAACATACTGGGACTATAAGGAATTTTACAAATTTTGGAATATTTGTTGAATTAGAAGAAGGTATTGATGGTTTAGTTTATATTTCAGACCTATCTTGGACAGTTAAAGTTAAACATCCTTCTGAACTTTTTTCAACCGGTGATTCAATTGACGTTATTGTTTTAGAACTTGATTCAGATGATAGAAAATTAAGTTTAGGACATAAACAAACTATGGATAATCCTTGGGATGCTTATGATAAAACTTTTGCAGAAGGTACGATTCATAATGGAACCATTTCTGATTCAAATGATAAAGGTTCAACAATTGCATTTAATGATGATGTAGTAGCTTTTGTTCCAAGCAGATATTTATTGAAGGAAGATGGAAATAAATTAAAAAAGGGTGATACTGCAGATTTTAAAGTTATTGAATATAATAAAGATTTTAAAAGAGTTGTAATGTCTCACACAGTTCTCTTTAAAGAAGATGAAGCTAAATTGGTAAAAAAATCTTTAAAGAAGGTTAATAAGAAAGATACCGATAAGTCAACTTTAGGTGATTTAGATGTTTTAGCAGATTTAAAAAAGAAAATGGGTAACAAAAAATAATTTTATTAAATCTGATTAACTATCCAGTCACCAACTTCAGTAGTAGAGTATGATTTTTCTCCATTAGCCAAGTCTTCTGTTACAATCATTTCTTTTAGTGATTTATTTACAATCTCTCTAATTAGTTGGGCCTCTTTTTTAAGTGAAAAAGCATCTTCAAACATCATTGCAGCTGATAGTATGGTTGCTAAAGGGTTAGCAATATTTTTTCCTGCAGCTTGTGGATAAGAACCATGAATGGGTTCAAATAATGAAGTTTCTTTTCCAATTGAAGCTGAAGGCATAAGCCCCATAGAACCAGAAATAACTGATGCCTCATCAGTTAAAATGTCCCCAAATAGGTTTTCAGTAATTAAAACATCATATGAATTTGGCCATTGTACTAACCTCATTGCTACAGCATCTACAAACTCATAAGACACATTTACTTCTGGATAATCTTTTTCCATTGATTGTACAGTTTCTCTCCAGAGTCTTGAAGATTCTAATACATTTGCTTTATCTACACAACATAATTTTTTTGATCTTTTCATGGCTAATTCAAACCCTTTTTTGGCCAATCTTACTATTTCTTTGCGTGAATAAGTACATGTATCATATGCGATATTTCCGTTATCTTTTCTTCCGCTTTCTCCAAAATATATTCCACTAGTTAATTCTCTTACAAAAATCAAATCCGTCCCTTCAATTCTTTCTTTTTTTAAAGGTGACTTATTTATAAGTGATGGAAATGTGAAAGTAGGTCTTACATTTGCAAAAAGATCCAATTTTTGTCTCATTTTCAATAAACCTTGTTCAGGTCTGACTTTAGCACTAGGATCATTATCATATTTTGGATGACCTATTGCCCCAAATAATATGGCATCAGACTGGATACAAATATTGTGAGTTTTCTCTGGGTATGGATCTCCAACTTTATCAATGGCATCAGCTCCGGTTAATGCTGGAGTCCAATTAATTGTATGATTAAATTTTTTTGCAATGGCGTTAGATACCTTTACAGCTTGATCAATAACTTCAGGACCAATTCCATCTCCAGCAAGTAAAGCTATATTTAATTCCATATTTATATAATATTTAGCATTTTTTCTGTAGCCTTTATTGCTGAAACTGTTTGATCAGAATCTAGTCCTCTAGTTACAAATTCTTTTTTTTGATTTTTCCATGTTATAAATGTTTCACAAAGAGCATCAGAATTACTGCCTGGTGGTATTGTAACGGCATAGTCAATTAATAAAGGTAAACTTATTTCATTATTATGGTATACTTTTTTAATAGCATTCATAAATGCATCAAATTGACCATCACCAGTGGCAGATTCTGTAAATAATTTTCCATCAATTTCAATTTCTAAATCTGCGGACGGATCTAATCCTTTTGTGTGTTTTAAAACATAAGATTTAACAATTATGTTATTTTTAAATTGAGAACTATTCAAAACATCAGAAATAATATAAGGAAGATCTTCAGCAGTTACCCTTTCTTTTTTGTCACCCAGTTGAATAATTCTTTTAGTTACTTTTTTTAGATCATTATTATTTAATGTTAATCCTAAATCTTGTAAATTTTTTTTAATATTTGCTTTACCAGATGTTTTTCCTAAAGCATATTTTCTTTTTCTACCAAACCTTTCAGGAAGTAAGTCATTGTAATATAAATTTTTCTTACTATCTCCATCAGCATGAATTCCAGCAGTTTGAGTAAATACATTTTCTCCTACGATTGGTTTATTAGCAGGAATTCTAAAACCAGTAAAAGCAGACACCAGCTTACTTACTTTATATAAAGATTCTTCTTTTAAATTAATTTTAACATCTGGAACAAAATCTTTTATTACTGCTGCTACACTTGCCATTGGAGCATTTCCTGCTCTTTCACCCATACCATTTACTGTTAAATGTATACCATGACAACCTCCTTTTAAACTTTCAATTACATTAGAAACACTAAGATCATAATCGTTGTGAGCATGGAAATCAAAATGAGTTTCGGGATACTTTTTTGTTATTTCTGATATAAATGAAAATGTATCTGCAGGTGTTAAAACTCCTAAAGTATCAGGCAATAAAACTCTATCAATAGGTTCTTTTGTTAAAAAATCAAGAAATTTGAAAACATATTCCTTTGAATTTAGCATTCCATTGCTCCAATCTTCTAAATATACATTGGTATTTATACCTTCTTTTTTAGCTAATAAAATGGAATCATGAATTTCTTTAAAGTGTTTTTCTGGAGTTTTTTTTATTTGATATTTTAGATGATTTAAGGATCCTTTAGTAAGTAGGTTTTGGACTTTTGCTCCCGTTTTTAATAACCAATCTATAGAAATTCCATTATCTAAAAATGTTAAAATTTCAATTTTATTTAAATAGCCATTTGATTTAGCCCAATTAGTAATATTTTCTACTGCTTTAAATTCCCCTTTTGATACTCTAGCAGAAGCTACTTCAACTCTATCAATTTTTAATTCTTCAATTAATAATTTAGAAATTGTTAATTTTTCAGATGCTGAAAAGGACATTCCAGACGTTTGTTCTCCATCTCTAAGGGTTGTATCCATTATTTCAACTGTTCTTTTTTTCATGCTTTATAGAGGAGTTTTCTTAGCAAATTCTTCTATTGAATTTTTTATATTCATTAAATAATCAATATCGTCATAACCATTTAGCATATTTCCTTTTTTATATTCATTAATTTCAAAAGACTCGAACAAGTTAGTTTCAATTATACCGATAACTTGCTTTTTAAGATCTACCTTTATTTTTGTGTCGGGTTTCTTATAAATTTCATTAAAAATATTTTCTAAAAACTTGGGAGAAACTTGAACAGGAAGAACACCTATATTTAAGCAGTTATTTCTAAAAATATCAGCAAAAAAACTTGAAACAACACATCTAAAACCATAGTCATAAATAGCCCATGCAGCATGTTCTCTAGATGATCCAGATCCAAAATTTTTTCCTCCTACCAATATTTTTCCACTATATGTATTATTATTTAAAACAAAATCTTTTTTAGGTTGATTTTTTGAGTCATATTTCCAATCTCTAAATAAATTATCTCCAAAACCAACTCTTTCAATTGCCTTTAAAAATCTTGCAGGAATAATTTGATCTGTATCAATATTTTCAATTGGTAGAGGCACAGCAGAGCTTTCTAGTATATTAAATTTATCGTACGCCATATATAAGTTTTAATATAAGGTTCTTGGATCGGTTACAGATCCAGTTATAGCAGCTGCAGCAGCAACTAAAGGACTTGCTAACAATGTTCTAGATCCTGGACCTTGTCTACCTTCAAAATTTCTATTGGATGTGCTTACAGCGTATTTGCCTGCTGGTATTTTATCATCATTCATTGCTAGGCATGCTGAGCATCCAGGTTCTCTTAATTCAAATCCAGCTTCTTTTAAAATAGACAATAATCCTTCTTCTTTTATAGCTTGTTCTACTTTATGAGACCCAGGAACTAGCAATGCTGTTACATTAGGTGCTTTCTTTTTACCCTTAACTATTTCAGTAAATGCTCTAAAATCTTCTATTCTTCCATTAGTGCAACTTCCTAAAAAGACAAAATCAATTTTTTTACCCAACATACTTTCTCCTTCATTGAAATTCATATATTCAAGAGATTTAAAATATGTTTTAACTCCACTATTTTGATTTTTTACTTTAGGAATTCCATTTGATATACTCATTCCCATACCAGGGTTAGTCCCATAAGTTATCATTGGTTCAATCTTATTCCCATCAAAAATTATTTCCTTATCAAAAATGGCATTATTATCACTTTTTAATGTTAACCAATATTTCATTGCTTTTGTCCAATCATCATCCTTAGGAGTATATTCTCTATTTTTTATATAATCAAATGTTTTTTTATCAGGTGCTATCATTCCTCCTCTTGCTCCCATTTCAATACTTAAGTTACATACTGTCATTCTTCCTTCCATGCTCATTTCTGTAAAAACATTTCCAGAATATTCAACAAAATAACCTGTTGCGCCGGATGTAGTTAATCTAGAGATGATAAAAAGGGCTACATCTTTTGGAGTTACCCCTTTATTTAATTTGCCATCGATAGTTATTCTCATTTTTTTAGGCTTAGGTTGCATTATACATTGAGTAGATAGCACCATTTCAATTTCAGATGTTCCTATTCCAAATGCGATTGCTCCAAATGCTCCATGAGTTGAGGTATGAGAATCACCACAAACGATCGTTGCCCCAGGTTGTGTTATACCATATTCAGGACCAATAACATGAACAATTCCGTTTTTTTCATGACCTAAACCCCAGTATGAAATTCCATGTAATTTGGAATTTTCTTCCAATGCTTTTAATTGTTTGGCGGATAAAGGATCCTTAACAGGAAGATGCTGGTTTTTTGTTGGAGTATTATGATCAGCTGTTGCAAATGTTTTATTGGGAAACAATACCCTGGCATTTCTATTCTTTAGTCCCAAAAATGCTACTGGACTTGTAACCTCATGAACCATATGTCTATCTATAAATAAAACATCTGGTCCGTTATTAATTTGACGAACTACATGGGAGTCCCAAACCTTGTCAAATAATGTTTTAGTCATGATTTAGAAAGTAATGATAGATTTTAAATTAGAATTTTTTATAATGACAGGAATGTCTTTGTCTTTTACTTCTTTTTTTTGATCAGCAAATTTTAAAAATTCAGAATAAACAATGTCTAATTCATTTTTAGTCAATTCAAACCCTATATTTTTAGCTCTATAGGCTAGTGCAGCTCTACCACTTCTCGCAGTAAGAACTATAGCAGATTCATTTACTCCTACATCCAAAGGGTTTATAATCTCATAAGTTTCTCTTTTTTTAATCACTCCATCTTGATGAATTCCAGAACTATGAGCAAAAGCATTAGCTCCTACAATTGCTTTGTTAGGTTGAACTGGCATTGCCATGCTTTCAGACACCATTTTACTTGTATCATATAAAAGTTTAGAATTAATATTTGTATCTAGATTTAATTGATCGTGCTGTCTCATTATCATAACTACTTCTTCTAATGATGTATTACCAGCTCTTTCACCAATTCCATTAATAGTACATTCAATTTGTCTAGCTCCATTTAATGCTCCATAAATAGAATTGGCTGTGGCAAGACCCAAATCATTATGGCAATGACATGAAATAATAACTTTATCAATATTTTTGACATTTTCTTTAAGAAATTTAATTTTTTCTCCATATTCAAACGGAAGACAATAACCTGTAGTATCAGGTATGTTTAGAACAGTAGCTCCAGCTTCAATCATTTTATCGCAAACTTTAGCTAAAAATTCATTATCAGTTCTTCCAGCATCCTCAGCATAAAATTCTACATCATTAACAAACTTTTTAGCATATTTTACTGCTTCAAAACCTTTTTCAATAATTTTTTCTCTTGTAGAATTGAATTTATATTTGATATGAGAATCAGATGTGCCAATTCCTGTATGAATTCTTGGGCAGACTGCTTTTTTTAAAGATTCCGCTGCTACTTCAATATCCTTTTTAACAGCTCTAGTTAAACCACAAACAGAAGCATTTTTAACAATTTTGGAAATTTCCATAACAGAATTGAAGTCTCCCGGACTAGAAATAGGGAAGCCTGCTTCAATTACATTTACTCCTAAATCATCAAGTCTTTCAGCAATAATAAGTTTCTGATCTGTATTTAACTTACATCCTGGAACTTGTTCTCCATCTCTTAATGTAGTATCAAATATTTGAACAATTTCTTTACTCATTTATATAATATGTTTTATAAAAAAATATTTGAAAGGTAAAAGTAATAAAATCAGGTAAATAAATCTATTTTTTTAGTTATAGTTAAGACACAAATCCCAAATATTATTTTTCGGAGGTTTTGCTATAATTTTTATATTTTTTTTAGTTACTGGGTGTGTAAAATTTACTTTTCTTGAATGTAAATGAATACTGCCATCTTTATTAGATCTAGGGTAACCATACTTTAAATCTCCTTTAATTGGATAACCAATATTAGCTAATTGTGCTCTGATCTGATGATGTCTTCCCGTTTCCAATTTTATACTTAAAAGAGAGTATTTTTCTAACTCTAATATTTTTTTATAGTTTAAAATAGCTTTTTTTGATTCTTTATTTGAGCCATTAATTACATAAGATTTGTTTTGTTTTTTATTTTTTATGAGATAATTTACTAGCTTATCTGAGTCTTTTTTCTCCATTGACTTAACAATAGCCCAATATGTTTTTTTTATTTCATTTTTTTTAAATAATTCATTTAATCTTGAAAGAGCTTTTGATGTTTTGGTAAAAATGATTACTCCACTCGTTGGTCTATCTAACCTATGTGCTATACCTAAATAGACATTTCCTTTTTTATTGTATTTTTTCTTTAAGTAAGTTTTTACCTTGTCACCCAAAGTTTGGTCTCCTGTAATATCACCTTGACTTAAATCACCAGGAGTTTTGTTAACTATTATTAAATGATTGTCTTCAAATAAAATTTCTAACACAAATAATTAATATTGTTCGTTTTTATTTGGAAAATTTAAGTTTTTCACATCTTTAATATAGCTTTTGATAGCTTTAGACATTATATCATTTAAATCAACATATCGTCTTAAAAATCTTGGATTAAATTCTGTACTAAGCCCAACTAAATCATGAGTAACTAATACTTGACCATCTACATCACTTCCCGCTCCAATTCCTATTACAGGACTATTTATTGCATTTGTAACTTTTTTTGATACTGAAGCTGGAATTTTTTCTAAAACTATACCAAAGCATCCCAATTTATCTAAAAGTTTAGCATCTTCTATTAATCTTTTTGCTTCTTTATTTTCTTGTGCTCTAACTGTATAAGTTCCAAATTTATAAATAGATTGAGGAGTTAACCCTAAATGTCCCATTACAGGAATACCTGCATTTAATATTTTTTTTATTGAATCTTTAATTTCAGATCCACCTTCCATTTTTACAGCATGGGCTCCAGATTCTTTCATAATTCTAATTGCAGACCTTAATGCTTCCTTAGGATCAGATTGATAACTTCCAAAGGGTAAGTCAACTACTACTAAAGCTCGCTTAACTCCTCTAACAACTGAAGATGCATGATATATCATTTGATCTAAAGTTATGGGTAAAGTAGTTTCATGCCCTGCCATCACATTTGATGCTGAATCTCCTACAAGAATGATATCAATACCAGAAGAATCAATAATTTTTGCCATTGAATAATCATAACCTGTTAACATAGATATTTTCTCACCACGTTGTTTCATTTCTAACAATGTATGGGTTGTTACTCTTCTATATTTCTTATTAGACATACATAAAATTTTTGTAAATGTAATTTAAAATATTAATTCTATAATTGATTAAAATTATTTACTGCCACTATGTCAGTAATCATATAATGGCATAATCATTGAAATATGTTAAATGTTAATGATAAAATTGTAAAAATGAATAAAATAATTGGAATTGATTTAGGAACTACAAACTCTTGTGTTTCTGTGATGGAAGGAAATGAACCAGTAGTTATACCAAATGCTGAAGGAAAAAGAACAACACCTTCTGTAATAGCTTTTGTTGAAGGAGGAGAAATTAAGGTTGGAGATCCTGCCAAAAGACAAGCTGTTACTAATCCTACAAAAACAGTTGCCTCTATAAAGAGATTTATGGGTAGTAAGTATAGCGAGTCAAAAAAAGATGCTGAAAGATCTGCCTATAAAGTAGTTAAAGGAGATAATGATATAGCAAGAGTTGATATTGATGGAAGATTATATACTCCTCAAGAATTATCAGCTATGACTCTTCAAAAAATGAAGAAAACTGCAGAAGATTATTTAGGAAATGCAGTTACTGAAGCAGTAATTACTGTTCCAGCATATTTTAATGATTCTCAAAGACAAGCAACAAAAGAAGCTGGTGAAATAGCTGGATTAAAAGTTCAGAGAATTATCAATGAACCAACTGCAGCAGCATTAGCTTATGGCTTAGATAAATCAGGAAAAGATCAAAAAATTGCGGTTTTTGATTTAGGTGGAGGTACATTTGATATTTCTATACTTGAACTTGGAGATGGAGTCTTTGAAGTTCTTTCAACAAATGGGGATACAAGATTAGGTGGAGATGATTTTGACGAAGCTATTATTCAATTTTTAGCTGATGAGTTTAAAAAGCAAGAAGATATAGACCTTAGAAAGGATCCTATGGCATTGCAGAGATTAAAGGAAGCTGCAGAAAAAGCTAAAATTGAGCTTTCTTCATCTGCCCAAACAGAAATTAATTTACCATATATATCTGCAACATCATCTGGTCCAAAGCACCTGGTTAAAACTTTAACTAAATCTAAGTTTGAGCAATTGACTACTGAATTGGTTAAAAGATCAATGGAACCAGTGAAAAAGGCACTTGGTGATGCTGGATTAAATGTTAAAGACATAAATGAAGTTATTTTAGTTGGAGGGTGTACAAGAATACCTATAATTCAAGAAAAAGTAGAGAAGTTTTTTGGTAAAAAACCATCTAAAGGCGTTAACCCTGATGAAGTTGTTGCAATTGGAGCAGCTATTCAAGGTGGAGTACTTACAGGAGATGTTAAGGATGTTTTATTATTAGATGTTACTCCCTTGTCTTTAGGTATTGAAACTATGGGAAGTGTTATGACTAAGTTAATTGAATCCAATACTACAATTCCTACAAAAAAATCACAAGTTTTTTCAACTGCTGCCGATAATCAACCATCGGTTGAAATTCATGTTCTTCAAGGAGAAAGACCAATGGCTAAAGATAACAAGACCATTGGAAGGTTTCACTTAGATGGTATACCTCCATCTCCAAGAGGTGTACCTCAAATTGAAGTTACTTTTGATATTGATGCAAATGGAATGATTCATGTTACTGCTGCAGATAAAGCTACTGGTAAAACCCAAGATATTAGAATTGAAGCTTCATCCGGTTTAACTGAAGAAGAAATTGAAAAAATGAAAAAAGAAGCAGAAGCAAATGCTGAATCTGATAAAAAAGTAAAAGAAGAAGTAGATACTTTAAATAGTGCAGATGCAATGATTTTTCAAACAGAAAGTCAATTAAAGGAATATGGAGATAAGCTTTCTAAGGACAAGAAAAAAGCAATTGAAGAATCTCTAGAAACCTTAAAAAAAGCGCATGAATCTAAAGATATAGATAGTGTAAAAACTGCTCTTGAAGGAATTAATGAGGCTTGGAAGAATGCATCAGAGGAATTATATAAAGCTCAGGCTGAATCTGCTCAAAGTGCACCTGGTGCAGCACCAGAAGGAAATGCAAAGTCTGATAATGGAAAAGATTCTTCCGATGATGTTCAAGATGTTGATTTCGAGGAAGTTAAATAACAAATATTTTAAAAAATAATTAATGAATAAAACAGAAAGCGGAAACCAACAACTGAATTCCATAAGAGAGGAATTCAATCAAAGAGTAGACAAAAAAGTAATGCTAGGCAACACAAAAAGAATTTCTTGGAATAAATTTAGAAGACACAGGTCAATATAATGGTAAAGATAGTTTTATCCACTTATAAAAAACGTATCAAAATTTTTGATGCGTTTTTTTTGTTTTATACTTTTGGCAAATGAATAAAGAAAATTTATTAAAAAAGATAAACACCGTGAATAAAAATTCTTTAGAAGAAACTTTAGAGATTGAATTTATAGATATAGGTGAAGACTTTATAATTGCAAAAATGCCTGTTACTTCAAAGGTACTCCAACCCGATGGAGTTTTACATGGAGGAGCTACTGCAGCCCTTGCTGAATCAGTAGGCAGTGCCGCTGCATATTTCTCTATTGATAAAGATAAACAAATAGTAAGGGGAATGGTTATTTCTTGTAATCATTTGAAAGGGGTGACAGATGGTTATGTTTATGGTAAAGCGACACCTATACATAAAGGTAGAACTACTCAACTTTGGGAAATTAAAGTTACCGATGACAATGATAATTTAATTTCTCATTGTAAGCTTTCAACTATGATTTTAAATAAAAGATAACTAAGATTTAAGAATTCATGTATATAGAAAATGTATTAAAAGTAAAAAATGATTGGTGGAGGTATGTAATTGGATGCGTCGTAATTTTTATTGCTACTCAAATTGGTTCTATTCCTTTTATAATTGCAATTTTTTCCAAAGTTGGTTTAGAGGGATCCTCTCAAATTGACCAGTCTGCTATGATGACTGTACTGGGTGATAGTAACTTAACTTTATTTTATTTTTTAATTCCTTTTCTATTTGGATTTTTTGGACTTTTTTTTATCATTAAATTTTTGCATAATCAATCCTTTTTATCGTTAACGACATCAAGAAAAAAAATAGATTTTTCAAAAATAGTCACCTCTTTTTTACTTGCCTGTTCAATTGTTTTACTATTTACTAGTATAGAGTATTTAATATCCCCTGAAGATTACTTATTTAATTTTAAATTAAAGCCCTTTTTGGTTTTAGCTATGATTTCAATTTTGTTAATTCCAGTGCAAACTAGTATGGAAGAATATCTGTTTAGAGGTTATTTAATGCAAGGTATTGGAGCAATTACAAGAAATAAATTCGTACCATTACTTTTAACATCTATCTTATTTGGATTATTACATTATTGGAACCCAGAGGTTATAAAATTGGGTAATTTATCTCTAATTTATTATGTTTTAACAGGATTATTTTTAGGAATAATTACTTTAATGGATAAAGGAATGGAACTTGCTATAGGTTTTCATGCTGGAAATAATGTGTTTATATCTCTATTAGTAACGGCTGATTGGACTGTTTTTCAAACTAACTCTATTTTAAAAAATGTAGGTGAACCAGATCTGACAACTATGTTTGTTCCATTTTTCATTATTTACCCTCTTTTAATATTATATTTCTCTAAAAAATATAATTGGACTGATTGGAAAGAAAATTTAAGTGGAAGAATTAACTAACTTTATAATTATATTAACATAATTATTATATAATTATTTACATATTGTACTAACAACAACTTTATTATAATGGCATTAAATAAAAACGGAATTTTTGCATGGGCTTCATTCATTTTAACTATACTAGGAATAGCAATTATATTATTAGGAGTATTAAAATATCAAGATAATGCAATTGGCTTCTCTCTAGTAGGAATTGGTTTTATTTCTATAGGATGGGCATTTAATGCTTTAAAAGGAAGAATTTAGTTGTTGTTTCCAGTCATTTTTTTTACATCTACCCATTTATCAAACTCTTCTGAGGATGCATAGCCTAAATTTATAGCTTCTTCTTTCAAGGTGGTGCCATTTTTATGAGCTAGATTTGCTATTTCTGCTGCTTTATAATATCCTATTTTGCTATTTAATGCAGTAACTAACATTAAAGAATTATTAAGAAGTTCTTCAATTCTTTTTTTGTTTGGATTTATTCCTTTTACACAGTTGTTATTAAAACTATCAACTGCATCAGAAAGGAGTGTAGAGGACTCTAATAGGCTTGCAGCCATTAACGGTTTATAAACGTTTAATTCGTAATGACCTTGCATTCCCCCAATAGTTACTGAAACATCATTACCAATTACCTTAGCACATACCATTGATAAGGCTTCACATTGAGTTGGATTAACTTTACCAGGCATTATAGAACTTCCAGGTTCATTTGCAGGTATTGAGATTTCTCCTATACCAGATCTAGGTCCAGAAGCCATCATTCTAATATCATTGGCAATTTTATTTAATGAATTGGCAATTAATTTTAAAGCACCATGTGTTTCTACAAGAGCATCATGTGCTGCAATAGATTCAAATTTATTTTCAGCTGAAATAAAGTTTATTCCAGTAAATTTTGATATAAATTCTGCAGACATTTTTGAATAACCTAATGGAGAATTTATTCCAGTTCCAACTGCTGTAGCACCTAAGGCAAGTTCAGACAAGTGATTTAACGAATTTCTTAAAGAACTTAAACCATGTTTTATTTGAGATTGATAACCCGAAAACTCTTGTCCTAAAGTAACTGGTGTGGCATCCATTAAGTGGGTTCTACCTATTTTAATAATATCTTTAAATTCTTTTGATTTTTCTAAAAGAGTTTTTTCAAATTCTTCAAGACTTGGAATAGTATTTTCTATCAATTTTTTATAAATAGCAATATGCATTGCTGTTGGAAATGTATCATTTGAAGATTGAGACATATTAACATCGTCATTTGGAGCTAATGTCTTTTCAGATTCTCCCAATTTTTTTCCTTCGATTATATGGGCTCTATTAGAAATAACCTCATTAACATTCATATTAGTTTGAGTACCTGATCCAGTTTGCCATATAACAAGTGGAAACTGATCATTATGTTTACCATCTAAAATCTCATCACAAACATTACAAATAAGATCTCTTTTTTCTTTATTTAAAACACCTAATTTATGATTGGTAAATGCAGCAGCTTTTTTTAAATATGCAAAACCATAAATGATTTCAATAGGCATAGAGTTAGGTTTACCAATTTTAAAATTATTTATTGATCTTTGGGTTTGGGCTCCCCATAAACAATTAGTTGGCACTTCAACTTTTCCAATAGTATCTTTTTCTATTCTGTATGACATGTCAAAGAATTATAATACAAATTTACTACAAATGGTTAATATATTTGTTTTTTATCAATTGTTAAAAAAAAATGTTTCAATAGAAGATATCTTTAATTATATTTGCATTATACAATAATAGTTATGGAATTTGATCAATATTTAGGGTTTATTTTGTTTTTATCAGTTTTAACAATGGGATTCTGGTTAATGATATTACTGTTAACTTTTATTATACCTTATTGGGTAGGTGGAGCATTTATTGAAAGAATGAAGGAGCTAAGAAAAAAAATAAAAAAATAATTTATCCTCCAAAACCTTCACCTTCACCTTCATAGTCTTCATAACTTGGCTCTTGCTTTTTTTGACTTTTCTTTTGATTAAACCTGTAGATTAGATTTAATTCAAAACTTCTTCCGCCTCTCCAATTACTTTCACTATAACTTTTGTAGGATTCGTTAAAAGATTCAGTTCTCCATTTGCCAGTTTCAAAAATATCATTGACCTTAAAGGTTAATGTTATTTTATCTTTTAATAGATCTTTACTAAATGCAGTATTTGTATAAATAGATGCTTTTCTTTCAGAAACAGCAGTTTTTTGAGGAGCTCTATATCTAAAACTTGTTTGCCAATCGATATTTGAAAATAAATTTAGATAATTATTTAATCTACCCGACCATGACAAGTTTTTCGAATCATATACTATTCCTTTGTATTCACCTATAGTTTCTGATTCATAGAAATTAAAACTTCCTCTTAATCGCCATTTTTTAGATTGACTAAAGTTTGCACTAAATTCTACACCTATTTGTTTCTTACTTGCTAAGTTTATTGGTGTTCTTCGTAATACTGGAACTAATATATCGTTTACAAGAACAGAATCTCCTGTATTTTCACTAATAAAAGTAAATTCTCCGGTTGATTTTCTATAGTAGACAGATCCATTTAAAGTTAGTTTTTCATATCTCTTTAAGTAACCTATATCTATCCCATTTGAATAAGTTGGGTCTATATTTGGATTACCTTGAAAAATATTTGTTGCACTTGATTTAGAAGGAAAAGGGTTAATAAAATAAGATCTCGCTCTTCTAATTCTACGATTATAGCCAAAAGTTATAGTTTCATTTTCTTTTATTTCATAAGCTAAATTAAGAGTAGGAAATAAGTCATTATATTTTTTTATATTATTTGTATTATTTGCTAATTGTTTAACTGTAGTTTTAGACTCTTCATACCTTAATCCAAATAGATATGAGAATTTATTTTTTTTATTACCATATTGAGTATAAAAAGCATTGACTTTTTCATTATAAAGTAAATTATTGCTAAGGTTTGTATCATTGATGAAATCTCCCTTTGAGTCTTCATTTTCTACTAAATAATCAATATCCTGATGTTGATTGCTTCTTCTAAAACCAAATTCAAATTGACCGTCTTCTCCAATTGGCAAAACATAATCTATTTTAAATAGTTCGCTGTCTTGAAACTCATCAGTAATTACTCTTTCACTTAAATATCTCGTGTAAATTGGTTTTAATTGAGAATTTGAAATAAATCCGCTTTCATTTTCTGAAGATTTTTCTTTTTGATAGTCCATGGTAAATACATGTCCTTCAGAATTAAACTCATGAGTTAGGTTAAGAGAGAATTCGTCCGTATCATCTGTTTCTGTTTCATTTTCTAACCTTTCAGAAAATTTTGTTGTTCCATTGAAATTTTGATCAATATTATTAGTATTGTTTGTGCCTCCATCACTTTTTCTGGAAACATATGAACCAACAACACTAGTTTTATCTGAAATAAAATATTCAATTCCAGTATTTAAATAATTTGAATTTCTTTCTGATTCTCTAATACCATTTTCATTTAAAAAATTATTAATGGCTTGATCTGTATAGTATTCTGTTTCATTTAAAAAGCTACCCTCAGTTGCTCTTGTGTTATAACCAATATTATTAAAAAAATTTATTTTTTTTGTTCTATAATTTATATTAGCTGAAACACCATACCTTTTTGGATCTCCACTGTTTAGGGATAGAGATCCATTCAAACCTGCCAATTTACTTCTTCTCAATACAATATTAATAATACCTGCAGTTCCTTCAGCATTGTATCTAGCTGATGGGGAGGTAATCACTTCTACTTTTTCAACACTTTCTGATGGAAATTGTTTTAATGCTTCGTTACTGCTTATTCCAACAAGTCCGGAAGGCTTCCCATTTATAAGGATCCTTACGCTTTGATTTCCACGTAAAGACACATTTCCTTCAATATCCACTTCAATTGATGGTAGGTTGTCTAAAACATCACTAACACTACTTCCTTTAAGAGTTAAATCTTTACCAATATTATAAACAGTTTTATCTAGTTTAATTTGAATTTCTGTTTTTTCAGCTATTACTTCAACTTCATTTAAAATATTTTCATCAATTGACATTAATATAGTACCTAAATCTTTTGATTTGTAGATAGAAATATTTTTTAAAACTTTTTCTTTAAATGAAATGTATTCCAATTTTAAATCATAGGTTCCTCTAGATATTTCTAAATTAAATTTACCATTTGAATCAGTTATTCCGCCATATTTAATAATGTTATCGTTACTTTGAAAAACTGAAATTGTAGCATACTCCAGTGGAGTATTAGACTCATTATCTAAGATTATTCCAGAGAGATAAATGATGTTTTGTTGAGCATTTAAATTAAAAGAAATAATTGCAGTAATTATAAAAAATGTTTTTCTCATTTAAATATTAATCTAAAAAAAATGGCAAAAACTCCAATCCTTCTCTGGATTTTCTGCATCTTGGGTTATGTAGAAATTTATATTTCATTGCTTTTTTATAAGTTAATTAGCCATTAAAAAATCTTTTAGAAATGGATTTAACTCTCCATTCAAAACACTATCAATATCATTAGTTTCATGCCCAGTTCTAACATCTTTTATTAGTTTATATGGGTGAAGGACATAGTTTCTTATTTGAGAACCCCATTCAATTTTCATTTTACTAGCTTCAATTTTTTCTCTTTCTTTCATTTTTTCTTTTAATTCAATTTCATAAAGTTGAGATTTTAGAAGTTGAAGTGCCTTTTCCTTATTTTCGAGTTGAGATCTTGTTTCAGAATTTTCAATAATTATTCCAGATGGAGAATGTCTAAGTCTTACAGCAGTTTCAATTTTATTTACACTTTGACCACCAGCTCCACTTGATCTCATAGTTTCCCATGAAATGTCAGAGGGATTTATATTAATTTCAATTGAATCATCAACCAGTGGATAAACATAAACTGATGCAAATGATGTATGTCTTTTTGCATTACTATCAAAAGGAGAGATTCTTACAAGTCTATGAACTCCATTTTCTCCTTTCAACCACCCAAAACCATGGTTGCCATCAATTTCTAATGTGACAGATTTTATGCCAGCCACATCACCTTGTTGTAAATCTAATTCTTTGACTTTATAATTATTTTTTTCAGCCCACATAACATACATTCTCATTAGCATATTTGCCCAATCACAACTTTCTGTTCCACCAGCTCCAGCAGTTATTTGGATTACCGCGTTCATTTCATCCCCTTCATTTGACAACATATTTTTAAATTCTACTGATTCTATATGGTCATTACATTTTTTAAAGTGAGAACTTAATTCAATTTCTGATATTTCATTTGATTTAAAATATTCAAATAATACTTCTAAATCTTCACATAGGGAACTAGCCTTTTCATAATCTTTAACCCATTGTTTTAAGGATTGAAGTTCTTTCATTACTTTTTGAGCTTTCTTAGAATCATTCCAGAATTCGGGATCAAATGTAATTTCCTCTTTATTAGAAATTTCTATTTTTTTTGAGTCTATGTCAAAGGTAACTCCTTAGCGCTTTAGTACGCTCAAGAAGATTCTTAATTTGGTCTATAGTTATCATTTTACTAAATAATAAGCAAAAATACATTTTAAAAAATGAATACATTTTAACTTAATTAATTTTTATATTTAAATAAGAATTAAAACTATTATTTATTATGTTTAAAAATTTTTTCATTCTTTTTACTTTATTTTTCTTACTAGGTATTACTGCACAAGACACAAAACAAAATAAAATAAATTATCAAGGTTTTTTTAATTTTACTTATGAAGAAAAATATGATAAGATTTTTTTGGAGGTAGATAAGTTAAATTATGATTTTTTATACATCAATTCTTTAGCTACAGGATTAGGTTCAAATGACATAGGTTTAGATCGTGGTCAATTAGGTAAGGAGAGTATTGTAAGATTCGAAAAGTATGGAAACAAGTTACTTTTAATACAACCCAATCAATCTTATAAAGCCATTTCAATAAATAATGCTGAAAAAAACAGTGTTGCGCAAGCTTTCGCATTCTCCGTTATTTATGGATTTGAAATTATAGAATCAAAATCAGGAACTTATACAATTGATTTTACTCCATTTTTAATGCAAGATAAACATGGGGTTTTAAATAGGTTAAAAGCACTTAATCAAGGTATATATAAGCTCGATATAACTAAAAGTGCTTTAGAATTGAAAAGAACCAAGGCTTTTCCTGAAAATATTGAGTTTGAAGCTTTATTGACTTTTATTGGCGAACCTAAGGGAAGATTAATATCAAGTGTGTCTCCAGATCCGTCAATTATTAGTGTTATACAGCATCATTCATTTATAAAACTTCCTGATAGTAATTATAATCCAAGAAAGTTTGATCCCCGAAGTGGAGCCATTATGACTTCTTTTATGGATTATGCTAGTCCAGTTCAAGATCCAATAACTCATAAGATGATTATTAGACATCGTCTAGTAAAGAAAAATCCAAATTTAGAATATAGCGAGGCAGTTAAACCAATAATATATTATTTAGATCCAGGGACACCAGAACCAATCAGGTCAGCATTAATTGAAGGAGCTAGTTGGTGGAATGAAGCTTTTGAAGAAATAGGATTTAAAAATGCTTTTCAAGTTTACGTTTTGCCTAAAAATGTTGATCCGATGGACTGTAGATACAATGTTATCCAATGGGTTCATAGGTCTACTAGAGGTTGGAGCTATGGAGCTAATGTAAGTGATCCTAGAACAGGTGAAATTATTAAGGGTCATGTTAGTTTAGGGAGTTTAAGAATAAGACAAGATTTTTTAATAGCTCAAGCTTTAATTAATAAACCCTATGAAAAAGATAATAATTATAAACCTATGTTAGAAATGGCATTATCAAGAATAAAACAACTTAGTGCTCATGAAGTTGGACATACTTTAGGTTTTACACATAATTTTGCATCAAGTGTTAATAAAAGAGCTTCTGTAATGGACTATCCTCATCCGTTGATAAAATTAAATGAAGATAAAATTGATTTGTCAGATGCTTATTCAAATGGAATAGGAGAATGGGATAAGGTTAGTGTTACTTACAGTTATTCTCAATTTAACCAAGAAAATGAAAATGAAGAATTACAGAATATTTTAAAAAAAGCAAGTCAAAAAGGATTGAGATTTATTACTGACAAAGACGCTAGAGCCCAGGATGGCTCTCACGTGTATGCTCATTTATGGGATAATGGGGAGGATGTAATTGAAGGTTTGGATGATATTTTTAAGATAAGAGAAAATGCTATATCAAACTTTTCTGAATTAAATATTAAAAGTGGAGAACCTTATTCTAATTTAGAGGATGTTTTTGTTCCGTTATATTTTATGCATCGATATCAAACTGAAGCCGTCGTAAAGTTGATAGGTGGAATGGATTATAACTATGCAACTAGAGGTGATGGGCAAATAATTGTGGAAGACCTTGAACTTGAAATCCAAAATAGAGCTTTAGTTTCTATATTCCAATCTATAGATGCTCAAAATCTAGCGATTCCAAGACGTATTTTAAAACTATTTCCTCCAAGAGCATATGGATTTCCAAGAACAAGGGAGTCATTCAAAGGTAAAACTGGGATTTCTTTTGACCCATTTAGCGCTGCCTCAACAGCAAGTGAAATGACTATTTCATTATTGTTAAATACAAAGAGATTAAATAGAATTATGATTCAAAACTCTATTGATAGTTCTAAGATGAGTTTAAGTTATGTTTTAAGTGG